>Ga0164241_10000274_pt1 | contig 111304 bp, 121 predicted proteins | sample OricomyardsoilBY_FD_108780 | JGI IMG/M metagenome (GOLD analysis project Ga0164241, IMG submission 108780) | Backyard soil microbial communities from Emeryville, California, USA - Original compost - Back yard soil (BY) | ecosystem: Environmental > Terrestrial > Soil > Unclassified | place... | reverse complement strand
CGCGGAGATGGTGATGCCGGGCGACAACATCAAGATGACGGTGGAGCTGATTGCACCGATCGCGATGGATGCAGGCCTGCGCTTTGCCATCCGCGAAGGCGGCAAGACCGTCGGTGCCGGCGTAGTAGCGAAAATCCTGAAGTAAAGGCAACAGAAATGGCCAACCAAAATATCCGCATTCGCCTGAAGGCATTCGATCACCGCTTGATCGACACCTCGGCGAAGGAAATCGTCGAGACGGCCAAGCGCACGGGTGCAACCGTGCGTGGTCCCGTCCCGCTGCCCACCAAGATGGAAAAGTTCACCGTGCTGGTCTCCCCGCACGGCGACAAGGACGCGCGTGACCAGTTCGAACTGCGCACGCACAAGCGCCTGATGGATATCCTGGATCCCACGGACAAGACGGTGGACGCGCTGATGAAGCTCGAGCTGCCGGCCGGCGTGGACGTGCAGATCAAGCTCAACTGACGCTTCGTACAGCAAGGGACGGCTGCGGTCATGGCCGCCGTCCTTTTATCTGCGGCTTCAGCCTTCGTCTACTGCGGCCTTCATGATCTGCAGGATGCGCGCGACGTTCTTCCTGGCGTCGAAGTGATTCTCCACGTACGCGCGGCCGCTGGCACCCATACGGACACGCAAGGCCGGGTCCCTGATCAGCGACTGGATCGCCTCAATGAGTCGATCAACATCGCCCACGGGTACCAGCAGCCCTGTTTCGCCCTCCACGACCAGATTTACGATGCCGCCGACAGGCGTTGCTATCACAGGACATCCAGAGGCCATTGCTTCCAGTATTACCCAGGGGGCAAGATCGGACGTTGTCGGCAGGACAAAGATATCGGCTGAGTGATACAGGTCAATGAGGCGTTCATCGTTGGGCTGCATGCTGGAATAGACATAGACGCCCTCGGGCATGTCGGGAGGTGCATTTTTCGTTACCAGATGAAGTTCTGCCACGGAACTCAGCTGTTTCCTGAATGCCTCAAGCAGATGAGCGCCTCCCTTGCGGACGAACTCGCCGCCCACGAACAGTAGCCGTGCTTTTCCCGTCGCCGGCCCGATTGATCGCGGTTTGAACCGCCACAATTCCACGTCTATGCCGACATGAATGGCCGTGACGCGCGCGCGCGGGATCCCGGCCCCCGATACCAGTATGCTGGCTGCCCAATCGGAAAACGGGATCAGTAGATTCGCGCGTCTGGCGCGCCAGAGATCAATCCGCAGCCGAATGGCTTGCTTCCATCGCGGCTTGTTGCGCTCGGCGGGATGTATCGGATATGTCCCTGGATCAAGCACCGGCGCATCATCGGTGCTGATGATGCGAAGAGGCTTGTCGCAGAAGTAGCTGCGCAATGCGGTCAGGATGTCCACTTCCAGCATGTGGATCATCACAGCGTCGAAGCTGCCGAAGCGGCGCAGTACCGGCATCGACTGCATGAGCACGATCGCGCGGGTGCGCAGGAACCCGGGAAGGAATCGGAAGGGATCTTTCTCGCCGGGCGCGATGTAGTGACTGACCGGCGCCCAGACGCATTCCACGTCGGCATCCAGCACCGCGAACTTGCGGAAGTTCTCGTAGCGTGTGAGGTTCCCCAGCGAAGTGCTCAGGATGAAGCCAAACCTGTAACGCCGACGCGTCATTGTCTGCTCACCAGAGTATGGATCGAGTCTCGGATCGGCGTGACCATGTTCCTGGAATCATAAAGCGCTGCGGCGTGGTGACCGGCCGCTGCCATCTGCTCAGTCGCTGCCGGATCCAGCAGCGCGGCGGAGCAGTTATCGATCCACTCTTCACGGGTCTCCGGCACCAGGAGGTGCTGTCGGTGATGCAGGTCGTTGGCGAAACCTGCATGCGCAAAAGTCGAGGCAACCAGCGGTCGGCGATGGGCGAGGGCATCGATTATCTTTATCTGTGTGCCTCCGCCAAAGAATATAGGCGCGATCACAAGCGCAGCCTTGTCGTATTCCGCGGTGAGATGGGGCACGAAACCTCTGACTTTCACATGATTGCTGGAGAACTCCGCCGCGAAAGCCGGCTCATGGGATCCGATCACGTGCAGTTCCATACCAGGCACGCGTTCGCGCAACGCCGGAAGCACCTGCGTCACGAACCAGCGCAGCCCGTGTTGATTGGGACCATGAGACATCAACCCTACCATCACGATGCGACCTTGAGTCGCGGTTGGACGCGGACGAGCATCGTCTGGAAACGCGATCACATTCCGCAGCAGGGATTTGCTTCTGCCAGGAAGGCGCGGCCCGTCCAGGGGATTCACGTACCAGAGGTGTCCTACCCATCGCGCCATCACGGAAGTTAGGAAATTCCTCGCGAACAATACTGCGCGTTGCGTCTTGGGCGTTTTTCTTTCCGGCGAAGACGTCTTGATGACGTCGTCGGCGTCGGCGATCACCAGGCGCAAAGCGTGCCAGGGGACGACAGAGGCCGTGCTGAGATAACGCACCACGATGACGTCGTACTTGTGACGTTGGATGAGTTCGCTGATCCAGTCGCGTATGTCTGCAAGCTGCCGCAGTGCGGCTGGCGAGACGCCGCGCCTGGAGTAAAACGCGTGCCGGATCATGCCGGCGCCCCACTCCGGATCCCGGTGTTCCAGTCTGCTTCCCTGGTAAAGCACTGTATGCACTTCGCCAACCTGCATCAGGGCGTCGCGCATGTAACGGCTGCGCATTGAACTGCCGAAAGCCTGGTCAATGCTGGTCGGCGTGATGAACAGGATTCTCACTGGTCGGCGCTATTCATCATCCGCTGGGCCAGCAGGTCGCTCTCATTCGATGACATGCGCTATTGTCTCCCCACAATCCAGGTGCCTGGGCAGGCATCTGGGAAAAAATAGACCGTACCCGTCAAGGGCCGCAACCTGCAGCTTAGGGCCGGCAGTTATGCTGCGCCGCAGCATGCATCTCCCTGAAATCAACCTGACTTGGTGCTTGTACCTGGCGAATCTGCCGCCTATACTGCGCGCCCTTTTGCCGTCGGCTGTTCCGGCGGCCCGCGTTTTCGGATGCGGAATCGGGAATGGTTGGCCGGAGAAATGGCCAAGACCACTCGAGCCACGCGACTTGCTGCGTTCCTGCAGCCGCCTCGCCTGTCTCGCGTGCACCTTCCTGAATTCCGCGTTCGCTGCGTCGAACTGAGGACTGCGAGATGACAATCGGACTGGTCGGCCGCAAATGCGGCATGACGCGAGTATTCACGGAAGCGGGCGTTTCGGTGCCCGTCACCGTCGTCGAGGTGCTGGCCAATCGAGTCACCCAGGTCAAGGGTGATGCCGACGGCTATCGCGCCGTTCAGGTGACTTACGGCAAGAAGCGTCCGCAGCTGCTGTCGAAGGCCGTGGCCGGGCACTATGCCAAGGCCAAGGTCGAGCCAGGCCGTTCGCTGGTGGAGTTCCGGCTGGAGACTGGCGAGGCTGCCGATGTGCAGACCGGCGCGGAATTCACCGCCGAGATCTTCAAGGCCGGCCAGCTGGTGGATGTCACCGGCACCACCATCGGCAAGGGCTTCGCCGGCACCATGAAGCGCCACAACTTCGCCGGTGGCCCCGCCTCGCATGGCCATTCGGTCACCCATCGCGCCCCGGGCTCCATCGGCCAGCGCCAGACGCCGGGCCGCGTGTTCAAGGGCAAGCGCATGTCCGGCCACATGGGCGTGGTGCGCCGTACCACCGAGAACCTGCGGGTGGTCGAGATCGACACCGCGCGCAACCTGCTGCTGATCAGCGGTTCTGTTCCCGGTGCCGAGGGTGGTGAAGTGATCGTGCGTCCTTCGGTGAAGGCTGCGCGCCTGGCGCGCCGCAAGAGCATCACCCCCAGCAAGAAGTCCGACGCCAAGAAGTCGGACAAGAAATAAGGCTTGAGTCATGAAGCTTAAAGTCGCCAATGGTGGTGCCGAGCTGTCGGTTTCCGACACGAACTTCGGCGCCGAGTACAACGAGGCGCTGGTGCACCAGCTGGTCACGGCCTACATGGCCGGTGGTCGTTCGGGCACCAAGCGCCAGAAGAGCCGCGCCGAAGTGCGTGGCGGCGGCCGCAAGCCGCACTCGCAGAAGGGCACGGGCCAGGCGCGCGCCGGTTCGATCCGCAGCCCCATCTGGGTCGGCGGTGGCCGCGCGTTCGCCGCGCGTCCGCGCAACTACGAGCAGAAGATCAACCGCAAGATGTACCGCGCCGGCCTGCGCTCGATGCTGGCACAGCTGGTGCGCACCGATCGCCTGGTCGTGGCCGAGTCGCTGTCGGTGGCCGAGCCGCGCACCAAGCTGCTGGTGGGCGAGCTGAAGAAGCTGTCGGTCGACAACGTGCTGATCGTGATCGAGGCACAGGACGAGAAACTGATGCTGGCCGCGCGCAACCTGCCGCATGTCGAGGTGATCACCGTCACCGACGTGAATCCGGTGGCGCTGGCCGCTTACGACAAGGTGCTGATGACCGTCGGCGCCGTGAAGCTGATCGAGGAGCGCCTGCAATGAACCGCGAGCGTCTGGCCACCGTGCTGGTGGCGCCCCATATCACCGAGAAGACTGCGCTGGCGATGCAGAACGCCAACCAGTACGCGTTCCGCGTGCGTCGCGACGCGAACAAGACCGAGATCAAGCAGGCCGTCGAGATGATGTTCGACGTCAAGGTGTCCGGCGTGCAGGTGTCGAACGAGCCCGGCAAGGACCGGCGCTTCGGTGCCCGCATCGGCCGTACGCAGGACTGGAAAAAGGCTTACGTGCGTCTGGCCGAGGGTCAGGCGATCGACTACGAAGCCCAGGCCATGAAGAAGCAAGGGTAAGCGCCGATGGCACTCATCAAACTCAAGCCGACGTCGCCGGGCGCGCGTTTTGTCATCCGGGTCGACCGTTCGCACCTGCACAAGGGCGAGCCGCATGCTCCGCTGACGACTTCGCAGAGCAAGACCGGCGCGCGCAATCATTCCGGTCGCATCACCACGCGCCACAAGGGCGGCGGTTCGCGGCAGAAGTACCGCATCATCGACTTCAAGCGCGACAAGGACGGCATTGCCGGCGTCGTGGAGACGGTCGAATACGATCCGAACCGCACCGCGCACATCGCGCTGATCAAGTACGCAGACGGCGAGCGCCGCTACATCCTGGCGCCCAAGGCCATCAAGCCGGGTGACGAGATCCGTTCGGGCGCCGACTCGCCGATCAAGCCGGGCAACGCAATGGCGCTGCGGCACATTCCGGTGGGCTCGCAGGTGCACAACGTCGAGATGAAGCCAGGCAAGGGCGGCCAGATGGCGCGCAGTGCCGGCGCCTCGGTGCAGTTCACCTCGCGCGAAGGCATCTATGCCTTCATCCGCCTCAAGTCGGGCGAGACGCGCAAGGTGCACATCGACTGCCGCGCCACCCTGGGCGAGGTCTCGAACGACGAACACAACCTGCGCGTGTACGGCAAGGCCGGCGCCAAGCGCTGGCGCGGTATCCGCCCGACGGTGCGCGGTGTGGTGATGAACCCGGTCGACCATCCGCACGGTGGTGGCGAGGGCAAGCCCGGCCAGGGCAACCCGCACCCGGTGTCGCCGTGGGGCTGGCAGACCAAGGGTCTGAAGACCCGCAAGAACAAGCGCACCTCGAACATGATCGTGCAGCGGAGGAAGTAAGCAGTGCCACGTTCACTGAAGAAAGGCCCGTTCATCGACCTGCACCTTGCCAAGAAGGTGGAGACGGCCGCGGCCAAGAGCGATCGCAAGCCGATCAAGACCTGGTCGCGCCGCTCAATGGTCATTCCGGAAATGGTCGGGCTGACGATTGCCGTGCACAACGGCAAGCAGCACATCCCGGTGCTGATCACCGAGAACATGGTCGGCCACAAGCTGGGCGAGTTCTCACCGACGCGCGTCTTCAAGGGGCACGGCGGGGACAGGAAGGTAGCGGGCTAAGCCATGCAGACATTCTCCAAATACCGGTACGCGCACATCTCGCCGCAGAAATGCCGGCTGATTGCTGACGTGGTGCGTGGCAAGCGCGTGGGCCTGGCCCTCTCGCAGCTGCGCTTCATGCCGAAGAAAGGCGCCGAGCTGGTGCTGAAGGCGCTGGAATCGGCCGTGGCGAACGCCGAGCACAACCACGGCGCCGACATCGACGAGCTGAAGGTTTCGGCCATCCAGGTGGACCCGGCGCCGCTGCTGAAGCGTTTCCATGCCCGCGCCAAGGGTCGTGGCAACCGCATCGTCAAGCGCACGAGCCACATCACTGTTCACGTCAGCGACGGCAGGAAGGAATAGCGAATGGGCCAGAAGGTCAATCCGGTCGGCATCCGCCTGGGCATCACCCGGGACTGGGTGTCCAAGTGGTACGCCGGCAAGAAGCAGTTCGCGGACCAGATCTACACCGACTTCCAGGTGCGTGCGTTCCTGCGCAAGAAGCTGGCCGAAGCCTCGGTCAGCCTGGTGCACATCGAGCGCGCTGCCCGCAAGGTCAACGTCACGATCCACACCGCGCGCCCTGGCATCGTCATCGGCAAGAAGGGCGAGGACATCGAGAAGCTGCGTGGCGAGACAGCCAGGCTGCTGAAGATGTCCGTCAACGATGTGCGGCTGAACGTGGCCGAGATCCGCAAGCCGGAGCTGGACTCGCTGCTGGTTGCCGAAGGCATCGCGCAGCAGATTGAAAAGCGCGTGATGTTCCGCCGCGCCATGAAGCGCGCCGTGATGAGCACCATGCGCAGTGGCGCGCTGGGCGTGAAGGTGCGCCTGTCGGGCCGCCTCAACGGCTCGGAAATCGCCCGCACGGAGATCAGCCGCGAGGGTCGTGTGCCGCTGCACACGTTCCGCGCCGACATCGACTACGCGCATGCCGAGGCCCGCACCACGTACGGCGTGATCGGCGTGAAGGTATGGATCTTCAAGGGCGAAGTGTTCGACGTGGTGCCGGAAGTTGTCGATGAGGCCGCCGCCGAGGCGCCAGCTTCGACCGAAGCCGCCGGCCAGCCCGCTACAGCCTGAAGGGTTTGACGAGTCATGTTGCAACCGAAGCGAACGAAATACCGCAAGCAGTTCAAGGGCCGCAATACGGGCCTGGCACAGCGCGGCAGCACTGTGGCCTTTGGCGAGTTCGGCCTGAAGGCGACCGAGCGTGCGCGCATGACTGCGCGCGAGATCGAGGCAGCGCGCCGTGCCATGGCGCGCGCGGTGAAGCGCGGTGGCCAGATCTGGGTGCGCGTGTTCCCGGACGTGCCGGTGTCCAAGAAGCCCCTCGAGGTGCGCATGGGCAGCGGCAAGGGCAACGTGGAGTACTGGATTGCCAAGGTGCAGCCCGGCAAGGTTCTTTTCGAGATGGAAGGCGTGCCGGAAGTGCAGGCCCGCGAGGCGTTCCGTCTTGCCGGCGCCAAGCTCTCCGTGGCCACGTCCTTCGTGAAGCGGCAGGTGCGCTGATGAAAGTGAGCGAAATGCGGGCCAAGTCGGCCCAGGACCTGACCACCGAGCTGGTCAGCCTCCGCAAGGAACAGTTCGCGCTGCGCCTGCAGCGCGCCACCGGTCAGGCGCCGAAGCCCGACCAGTTCGGCAAGGTGCGCAAGAACATCGCGCGCCTGAAGACCGTGCAGCGTGAGCAGCGCGGCAAGACGGGAGGCAAGTGATCATGGCGGAAGCGGCTGAAAAGGCCCAGCACACGCTGACGGGCAAGGTGGTCAGCGCCAAGACGGCGAAGACCATCGCGGTGGAAGTTCCGCGCGTGCTGAAGCATGCGCGCTACGGCAAGTACATCCGTCGCACCACGCGGCTGCTGGCGCACGACGAGACCAGCGAGGCGCGCGAGGGCGATACCGTCACCATCGCGCAGTGCCGCCCGGTGTCGCGTCGCAAGTCGTGGAAGCTCGTGTCGGTGATCGGGCGCGCGAGCGCGGTCTGAGCGAAGTTTTGGGACAGGTGCAGAAATGATTCAGATGCAGACAGTGCTCAATGCCGCCGACAACAGCGGCGCCAAGACCCTGATGTGCATCAAGGTGCTGGGCGGCTCGCATCGCCGCTACGCATCGGTTGGTGATGTCATCAAGGTCAGCGTCCAGGACGCGATCCCGCGCGGCAAGGTCAAGAAGGGCGAGGTGTACGACGCCGTGGTGGTGCGCACCGCGTTCGGCGTGCGCCGTCCGGATGGTTCGCTGATCCGCTTCGACGGCAACGCGGCAGTGCTGCTGAACCCGAAGCTCGAGCCCATCGGCACCCGCATCTTCGGGCCGGTGACGCGCGAGCTGCGCACGGTGCGGTTCATGAAGATCATTTCCCTGGCGCCGGAAGTTCTGTAGAGGTTTTTCGGCAATGAACAAGATTCGAAAAGGCGATACGGTCGTGGTCCTGTCCGGCAAGGACAAGGGACGCACGGGTGCGGTGCTGCAGGTGCAGCCGGACGGCAAGGTGCTGGTCGAAGGCATCAACATCGTCAAGAAGCATGCGCGCGGCAATCCGCAGAAGAACTCCCCCGGCGGCATCGTCGACAAGACCATGCCCCTGGATCCTTCCAAGGTCGGCATCTGGAACAGTGGCGCGAAGAAGGCCGATCGGGTGGGAATCCGCACGCTGGCCGATGGCAAGCGCGTGCGTTTCCTCAAGTCGAGCAACGAAGTGCTCGACGTCAAGTGAGCACCGGGCAAACGAACATGAGCAGACTGCAGGAATACTACAAGTCCACCGTCCAGCCGAAGCTGGCGCAGGACCTCGGCCTGAAGAACCCGATGCAGGTGCCGAAGATCTCCAAGATCACGGTCAACATGGGCGTGGGCGAGGCCGTGGCCGATCGCAAGGTGGTGGATGCCGCCGCTGCCGACCTGGCGAAGATCACCGGCCAGAAGCCGCTGATCACCAAGTCGAAGAAGGCCATCGCCGCGTTCAAGCTGCGCGAGAACCTGCCGATCGGCTGCAAGGTCACGCTGCGCGGTGCGCGCATGTACGACTTCCTGGACCGCCTGATCACGATTGCCATGCCCCGCATCCGCGACTTCCGCGGCGTGTCGGCGCGTGCCTTCGACGGTCGCGGCAACTACACCCTCGGCGTGAAGGAACAGATCATCTTCCCCGAGATCCAGTACGACCAGATCGACCAGCTGCGTGGGATGGATATCACCATCACCACCACCGCCGCGACCAATGAACAGGGTCGGGCACTGCTGGAAGCATTCAATTTCCCGTTCCGCAAGTAACGACGGGCAGAGGTTAGACGGCATGGCCAAGACAAGCATGGTCGAACGCGAGAAGCGCCGGGCAAAGACGGTGCTGAAGTACGCGGCGAAGCGGGCAGAGCTCAAGGAGCTGATCCGCAGCCCGCGCACGTCCGATGAGGCTCGCGCCGAAGCGCAGGCGAAGCTGCAGAAGCAGCCGCGGGACGCCAGTCCCTCGCGCCACCGCAACCGTTGCGCGCTGACCGGTCGTCCGCGAGGCGTGTACCGCAAGTTCGGTCTCGCCCGCACCAAGATCCGCGAAGTTGCCAATCGCGGCGAGATCCCCGGGCTCGTGAAGTCGAGCTGGTAGGAGGCGTTAGTAGCATGAGCATGACCGATCCAGTTGCCGACCTGCTGACCCGCATCCGTAATGGACAGAGCGCAGGCAAGGCACATGTCAGTCTCGATTCGTCGAAGATCAAGACGGCAATCGCCCGCGTCCTGAAGGACGAGGGTTATGTCGCGGATTTCCACGTCGAGTCCGAAACCGGCAAGCCGCGTCTGACCATCGACCTGAAGTACTACGAGGGCCGGCCGGTTATCGACCGCCTCGAGCGCGTCAGCCGCCCGGGGCTGCGCATCTACCGCAGCAAGGACGAATTGCCCAAGGTGCTGGGTGGCATGGGAACGGTGATCGTGTCCACGCCGCAGGGCGTGATGTCCGACCGCCAGGCCCGTGCCATTGGCCAGGGCGGCGAAGTCCTGTGCATCGTGGCCTGAGGTTGAAGAGAGTATGTCGCGAGTAGCCAAGAATCCCGTAGTCCTGCCGCAGGGCGTTTCCGCCAGCATTGCGGCCGGCCTGATCACGATCAAAGGCGCCAAGGGCTCGTTGAGCCTGGCGTTGGGCAATGACGTGACGGTCACGGAGAAGGACAAGGCCCTGCAGGTGGCGTTCGGTGGTGCCGAAGGTGCGCGCGTACGCGCCGGTTCGACGCGTTCGCACCTGGCCAACATGGTCAACGGTGTCACCAAGGGCTACGAGCGCAAGCTCGAGCTGGTGGGCGTGGGCTTCCGCGCCGCGGTGGCCGGCAAGACACTGAATCTGACGCTGGGGTTCTCGCATCCCGTGGCGTTCCCGATTCCCGAAGGCATCACGATCGAGGCGCCGACCCAGACCGAGGTGCTCATCAAGGGTGTCGACAAGCAGCGCGTCGGCCAGGTTGCCGCGGAGATCCGCAGCATCCGTCCGCCCGAGCCCTACAAGGGCAAGGGCGTGAAGTACTCCGACGAGAAGATCACGTTGAAGGAAGGCAAGAAGAAGTAAGCCTTAAGGTATCGCTCATCATGTCTATCACTTCCAAAGATCGTCGTCAGCGTCGCGCCATCAAGACCCGGTTGCACATCCGGGACCTGGGTGTCGCGCGCCTGACCATTCATCGCACGCCGCAGCATATCTATGCGCAGGTGTTCGATCCCTCCGGCGCGAAGGTGCTGGTGACTGCATCCACCCTGCAGGAGTCGGTCAGCAAGGACCTCAAGGGCACGGGCAACGTGGACGCGGCGAAGGCCGTGGGCCGCGAGATTGCCGAGCGCGCCAAGGCCGCCGGCATCAGCAAAGTGGCGTTCGATCGTTCCGGGTTCCGCTATCACGGTCGCGTCAAGGCTCTGGCCGACGCGGCGCGCGAAGCCGGACTCGAGTTCTAACCCAGGCGGGATTGTCAGATGGCAAGAGTTGAAAAAAATCAGCCGGCAGACGAGTTCACCGAGAAACTCGTGGCGGTCAACCGTACTGCAAAGGTCGTCAAGGGCGGCCGACAGTTCGGCTTCACCGCGCTCACCGTGGTGGGCGATGGCGGCGGCCGTGTAGGCTTCGGATTCGGCAAGGCCCGCGAGGTGCCGGTAGCCATCCAGAAGGCGATGGCTGCGGCCCGCAAGAACCTGGTGAACGTGAGCCTGAAGAAGGACACGCTGCACTACGCCGTGCGCGGCACACATGGCGCCACGCGCGTGCTGATGCTGCCTGCATCGGACGGTACCGGCGTTATCGCCGGTGGCGCGATGCGCGCGGTGCTGGAGTGCGTCGGCGTGCGCAACGTGCTGGCCAAGAGCTACGGCTCGCGCAACCCGATCAACGTGGTGCGCGCGACCATCGGCGCGCTGGCTGGCCTGCGCTCACCCGATGACATCGCCGCGAAGCGCGGCAAGTCCGTCGAAGACATCCTGGGATAAGTGCACATGGCCACGAAATCCGTCCGCGTTACCCAGCTGAAGAGCACCTTTGGTGAGCTGCGCAACATCATTTCGTCCGTGAAGGGCCTGGGCCTGCGTCGCCGGCACCACTCGGTGGTCGTGGCCGACACAGCCGAGAACCGGGGCATGATCAATACCGCAATCCACCTGCTGAAAGTGGAAGAGGCGAAGTAATGAAGCTCAATACCATCAAGCCGGGAGCAGGCGCGAAGAAGACGCGGCTGCGCGTCGGCCGCGGCGCTTCCGCCGGCCAGGGCAAGACCTGCGGCCGTGGCGTGAAGGGCCAGCGCGCCCGCAAGGGCGGCTACCACAAGGTCGGCTTCGAAGGCGGCCAGATGCCGCTGCAGCGCCGCATGCCCAAGGTGGGCTTCCGTTCGGCGATCAAGGCCACGCGCGCTGAAGTGCGGCTGTCCGAGCTGAATGGCATCGATGCCGCGGTGATCGACCTGGCCGCACTGAAGAAGGCCGGCGTGGTCGGCATGCTTGCCGAGCAGGCCAAGGTCGTCCTGTCGGGCGAGCTGAAGAAAGCGGTGACGCTGAAGGGCATCGGCGCCACCAAGGGCGCTGCCGAAGCGATTGCCAAGGCCGGCGGCCGCATTGAGGCGGCTGACGCCAAGTAACGGGAATCAGGAACAGAGTGGCCAACAATCCCGCCATGAATCCGACTGCTGCGCTCGGCGACGTCACACGCGTCGGTGAGATCCGCAGCCGTTTGCTGTTCCTGATCGGCGCGCTCATCGTCTATCGCATCGGCACCTTCATTCCGGTGCCGGGCATCGACCCGGAGCGCGTGGCCGCGTTCTTCAATGACCAGTCGGGCACCATCCTCGGCGTGGTCAACATGTTCTCCGGCGGTGCACTGTCGCGCCTGTCGATCTTCGCCATGGGCGTCATGCCCTACATCTCGGCCTCCATCATCATCCAGATGCTGTCGATGGTCGTGCCGTCGCTGATGGAGCTGCGCAAGGAAGGCGAGTCCGGCCGGCGCAAGATCACGCAGATGACGCGTTACGGCACGGTGATCCTGGGCGTGTTCCAGTCCTTCGCCGCGGCGGTCACGCTGCAGAGCAATGGCATGGTGCTGACGCCGGGCTTCTTTGCCTGGCTGTTCCCGGCCACCGTCACCATGACCACCGGCACGATGTTCCTGATGTGGCTTGGCGAGCAGATCACCGAGCGCGGCATCGGCAACGGCATCTCGATGATCATCCTGGTGGGCATCATCGCCGGCCTGCCGGGCGCCGTCGGCCGCACGATCGAGCAGATCAACACCGGCGAGATGGCCGGTCCCGTGGCGATCCTGCTGCTGGGCGTGGTGGTGTGCGTGACGGCGTTCTGCGTGTATGTCGAGCGGGCCCAGCGGCGCATCACCGTCAACTACGCCAAGCGCCAGGTCGGGCGCCGCCTGATGGGCGGCCAGACTACGCACCTGCCGTTCAAGCTGAACATGGCCGGCGTGATTCCGCCCATCTTCGCCTCGAGTCTGCTGCTGTTTCCGGCTACCATTGCCAGCTTCCTCGGTTCCAACCCCAATTCGTCCTCGGCCAGCGTGCTGCAGCGTATCGCCGCGTCGCTGTCCTACGGCCAGCCGCTGCACATGGTGCTGTACGCCGCGCTGATCATCGGCTTCGCCTTCTTCTATACGGCGCTGGTTTTCAATTCGCGCGACACCGCCGAGAACCTGCAGAAGTCCGGCGCGTTCATCCCGGGCATCCGGCCGGGCAAGCAGACCGGCGAGTACATCGACCGGGTGCTGACGCGGCTGACGCTGTGGGGCGCGCTGTACATGACCGGCGTCTGCCTGGTGCCGGAACTGATGATGTCTTCGCAGGGCGTGCCGTTCCAGTTTGGCGGTACGTCGCTGCTGATCGTGGTGGTGGTGGTGATGGACTTCATTGCACAGCTGCAAGCGCATGCGATGTCGCACCAGTATCCGGGTTTGATGAAAAAGGCCAACCTGCTGGGTGGCCGCAACAACGGTGCCGGCTGAGCCGCGCCTGTTGCCTGAAGTTACGAGGGTTTCGCAAATGAAGGTACGTCCGTCAGTCAAGAAGATCTGCAAGAACTGCAAGATCGTGCGCCGCAAGCGGGTCGTCTACGTGATCTGTTCCGAGACGCGTCACAAGCAGCGGCAGGGCTGATCAGGCAGGGCTGGAGAGCAATATGGCACGCATAGCTGGTATCAACATTCCGATGAACAAGCACACCTGGGTGGGCTTGACGCACATCTTCGGTGTCGGTCGCACCCGCGCGAAGGAGTGCTGCCAGATCGCGGGCGTCAATCCTTCCACCAAGGTGAAGGACCTGACGGAAACCGAGGTCGCTGCGCTGCGTTCGCAGATCGCCAAGTGGCTGGTCGAAGGCGACCTGCGCCGCGATGTGTCGATGAACATCAAGCGTTTGATGGACCTCGGCACCTGGCGCGGCATGCGCCACCGCAAGGGCCTGCCGCTGCGCGGTCAGCGCACGCGCACCAACGCCCGTACCCGCAAGGGCCCGCGCAAGCAGGCCGTCAAGCTGAACGCGCCTCCGGGCAAGGCGTAAGGCTCAACGAGTTTACCTAGAGGCATACGAGCAAGATGGCCGACCAGAAAACCGCAGCAGCCAACGCCGCTGCAGCCGCGAAGAAGCCCAAGAAGGCACGCAAGAACGTGCTGGACGGCATCGCGCACGTGCACGCGTCGTTCAACAACACGATCATCACGATCACCGATCGCCAGGGCAATACGCTGTCCTGGGCCACGTCGGGCGGCTGCGGCTTCCGCGGTTCGCGCAAGAGCACGCCGTTCGCTGCGCAGGTCGCGGCCGAGAAGGCCGGCAATGCTGCGCAGGAGCACGGCCTGAAGAACGTGGAAGTGCGCGTCGGCGGCCCCGGCCCGGGCCGCGAATCAGCGGTGCGTGCGCTGAATGGCTGCGGACTGAAGATCACCAGCATCGAGGACGTGACGCCGATTCCGCACAACGGTTGCCGTCCGCCCAAGAAGCGTCGGGTCTGAGGTAGATATGGCACGTTACATTGGTCCCAAGTGCAAGCTTTCGCGTCGCGAAGGCACCGATCTGTTCCTGAAGAGTGGCGCCAAGCCGCTCGAGAGCAAGTGCAAGCTGCAGGTGCCGCCGGGCGGCATCAAGGGCGAGCGCCGCCAGCGCCTGTCCGACTACGGCACGCAGCTGCGCGAGAAGCAGAAGCTGCGCCGCATGTATGGCGTGCTCGAGCGCCAGTTCCGCAACTACTATCAGGAAGCTGCGCGCCGCCCGGGTTCGACCGGCGAGACGCTGCTGAAGCTGCTGGAGTGCCGGCTGGACAACGTCGTGTACCGCATGGGTTTTGCCGTCACGCGCGCCGAGGCCCGTCAGCTGGTCAGCCACAAGTGCGTCGAGGTCAATGGCTCTGCCGTGACCATTGCGTCCTACCAGGTGAAGGCCGGTGACGTGGTGCAGATCCGCGAAAAGTCCCGCAAGCAGCTGCGCGTGCAGAACGCGCTGACCGTTGCGGCACAGGTTGGCTTCCCCGAATGGCTGGAAGTCAACGACAAGGAAATGCGCGGCGTGTTCAAGGCGGCTCCAAACCGCGATGACGTGCTGCCCGACATCAACGAAAATCTTGTTGTCGAACTGTACTCGAAGTGATGGTGGAGGTTCGATGCAATCCTCAGTAAACGAATTCCTGAAACCCCGCGTAGTGAAGGTGCACCCGGTTGCGCCGCGCCAGGCGCGTGTGGTGATCGAGCCCTTCGAGCGCGGCTTCGGCCACACGCTGGGCAATGCGCTGCGGCGGGTGCTGTTGTCGTCGATGCCGGGCGCTGCGATCACCGAAGTGGAGATCGAGGGCGTGCTGCACGAATACACCAGCATCGAGGGCGTGCAGGAAGATGTCGTCGACATCCTGCTGAACCTCAAGGCCGTGGCCATCCGCATGCATTCGCGCGATTCGGCCGAGCTGCGCCTGAACAAGAAGGGCGCCGGCCCGGTCACCGCCGGTGACATCCAGATCGACCACGACATCGAGATCGTGAACCCGGATCTGGTCATCGCGCACCTGACGCAGGCGGGCAGCCTGTCGATGACGCTTAAGGTCGAGAAGGGCCGCGGCTACCGCCCGGCAGTGCAGCGCGCGGTGTTCGAAGAGGCCACGCGCCCGATCGGCCGCCTGCAGCTGGACGCCTCGTTCAGCCCGGTTCGCCGCGTGACGTACGCCGTGGATTCGGCGCGCGTCGAACAGCGCACCGACCTCGACAAGCTGGTGCTCGACATCGAGACCAACGGTACCATCGACGCGGAAGAAGCCATTCGCCGCGCCGGCAGCATCCTGAAGGACCAGCTGTCGGTATTCGTCGACCTGCAGGGCGAGGACGAAGCGGTCAGTAAGGTCGCGGAGATGCAGTTCGATCCGCTGCTGCTGCGCCCGGTCGATGAGCTCGAGCTCACGGTCCGCAGCGCCAACTGCCTCAAGGCAGAGAACATTCACTACATCGGCGATCTGGTGCAGCGTACGGAAGTGGAGCTGCTGCGCACCCCGAACCTCGGCAAGAAGTCCCTTACCGAGATCAAGGAAGTGCTGCAGGGCCACGGCCTGATGCTGGGCATGCGCCTGGACGGCTGGCCGCCGGCCGGCCTGCGCCACGACGATCGCGACGGAATTTAAAGAGAAGAGTCAGTCATGCGTCATCAACACTCCGGCCGCCAGCTGTCGCGCAATGCACCGCATCGCCGCGCCATGCTGCGCAACATGGCGGTTTCGCTGCTGCGGCACGAGACCATCCGGACGACCATTCCCAAGGCGAAAGAGCTGCGGCGCGTGGTCGAGCCGCTCATCACCATGGGCAAGGTGGATACCGAGGCCAAGCGTCGCCTGGCGTTCTCGCGTCTGCGCGATGCCAAGGTGGTAGAGAAGCTGTTCGACGACCTGGGGCCGCGCTTCAAGTCGCGCGCTGGCGGCTACACCCGCATCCTGCACATGGCGCCGCGTCCCGGTGACAACGCCGACATGGCGCTGATGCAGCTGGTGGACGGGCCGCAGGCCGGCCAGGCTCCGGCCGAAGACGAAGGCAAGGGTGGCAAGAAGGCCAAGGCGAAGGCCAAGGCAGCGCCCAAGGCCAAGGCAGCACCGAAGAAGAAGAAGGCTGCCGCCGCCTGAGGGCGATGACAGCTGGATCCTGAAAAGCCCCGGTTATCCGGGGTTTTTCATTTGTGGCCGGCGCTGCCCATGCGCGGGCAACCGCTTCAGCGCGGCTTTTCCCCGGCCACGGTGGTGCGGTACATCTCGCGGCGGTAGCCCTGGTAGTCGTTGAAGGCCTGGTGCAGGCACAGCCGGTTGTCCCACATCACCACCATGTCCGGTTCCCAGCGCAGGCGGCAGGTGAATGCAGGCTGTGTCAGGTGCTCGCCGAGGAAGCGCAGCAGCGGGGCGGCCTCTTCCGGGCGCATGCCCTCGAAGCCCACGGCATAGGAAGTATCCAGGTACAGCGACTGTTCGCCGGAGCGCGCATGGGTGCGGATCAGCGGGTGCACGTTGCCGCGGATCTTGCGCTGGATGCCTTCGGGCAGCGTGGAGAGTTCGCGCGTGGCGGCAAATCTTCCGATCGGGCTGTCGCGTGCCTCGACATTGGCCTGCGCCGCGGCCAGCACATCGCGTATCGAGAAATGCACGCGCAGATCGCGGATCGTGGCACGCATGGTGTCGCTGAGCATGGTCAGTGCCAGCGCCGCATTGGCCCAGATGGTGTCGCCGCCAAATGGCGGAATCTGCACCGAGCGCAGCATGGTGATGGCGGGTGGCTCGTCGAGAAATGGCGAATCGGTGTGCCAGCCTTCACCGAACACCATTTCAGAGCGGTCGTCGGCTTCCTTGATGAGCGGCTGCACTTCGAGGAACCCTGGAACTCCCGCGGTATAGGCGTCTTCGGCAAAGGGCCCGAAGCGCCTGCTGAACGCGTGGTGTTCGGCGTGGCCGATCCGCTGGCCGCGGAGGTAGATCATCTTGTGGCGGAACAGCGCGTCCTCGATCTCGGCGAACTGCGCCTCGGTCTCGCTGCCGACGCTGACGCCGCGGATCTCCGCGCCCATGGCCGCGGATAGCGGCAGCGCCTGAATGTGCCGGTACGCGCGGGCGCTGTTGTCGAACTTGCCAGTCGGATGCACGAACATTCAGCAACCCCCGTTCCAGGTCAGCGGCCTTGCTGCCCGGTGCAATGTTGACATAGGCTGATCCGCGCGGGGAGTACACCCGCTTCCGGACCACTACAGCAAGGGAGCCGCAATGAGCCTCGCATCGGAATTCAAAGAATTCGCCATGAAGGGCAATGTGGTGGACATGGCCGTTGGCGTGATCATCGGCGCTGCCTTCGGCAAGATCGTGTCCTCGCTGGTGGAAAACGTCATCATGCCGCCGCTGGGCATGGCGTTGTCGGGCGTGAATTTCGCCGACCTGGGCGTCACGATCGGCCACGCGCCGGATGGCAAGGCGGTGATGCTCAAATACGGCGCCTTCATCCAGACCGTACTGGATTTCCTGATCATCGCCTTCGTGCTGTTCATGGCGCTGAAGGGCATCAATCGCCTGAAGAAGCCGGCGGTGCCGGCACCCAACGCGCCGCCGCCGCCGCCGCCACGCGAAGAAGTGCTGCTGGAAGAAATCCGCGACCTGCTGAAGAAGCGGGCCTAGGGGTTACCCGGCCGCAGCGAAGGCGGCGCGCGTGAGATTTTCACCGCCCGCTGCGGTGACCGCCACGTTGTCCTCGATCCGGATGCCGCCATAGCGGCGCAGCTTTTCCACCAGCAACCAGTCCACCTGTGCGGAGTGCGCACCGGCCCGTAGGCGCGCCAGCAGGCTGTCGATGAAATAGAGACCCGGCTCTACCGTGACCACCATGCCGGCCTCGAGCCGCCTGGTCAGGCGCAGCGCCGGGTGGCCATCGGGGCGGGGAATCGGCGCAGTTTCTGCCGAGGAATGCAGTCCGCCGACATCGTGCACCTGCAGGCCCAGCAGATGCCCGAGGCCATGCGGCATGAAAGCGGCGGAGACGCCGCAGTCCACGGCCTCCGCGGCATCCATGTGCAACACGCCGATGTCGCGCAGCAATGCTGCGATGCCGTGCTGGGCCTGCAGATGCAGTTCGCGCCAGTCCTCACCGGCCCGTACCTGCGCGCACAGTCGCTGCTGCAACTGTTCGACGCCATCGATGAGCCCGGAGAATTCACCAGGCGCTGCGGCCCAGGTACGCGTGATGTCGCTGGCATAGCCCGCATCGCTGGCGCCGGCATCCACCAGCAGGGAATGCCGCTCGGCAGGTGTCGCAGCATCACGCAGCTGGTAATGCAGGGTGGCCGCATGCTCGTTGAGGGCGACAATGCTGTGATACGGAAGATCAGCCTCGTGCTGCCGTGACGCGCCGAGGAAGGCCAGATGGATGTCCAGTTCCGCTGATCCCTGGCGGAAAGCCCGTTCCGCAGCCAGATGGCCGCGTGCTCCGTACAGGCTGGCGCTGGCCATACGGGCCAGTTCATAAGGCGTCTTGCGACAACGGAACTGCTCGAGCCGCGACAGCAGCGGGCCGGGATTCATGCGCCAGCCGGAGTGTGGCGGCGATGATTCTCCCAGCCATGCCACCTCGCCGCGCAGGGCATCGAGATGCTGCATGGCATTTCGTGGTTCATCGCAGCCCGTGATGCGCATATGGCGGGTCCAGGGCGCCTCCGGGATTGCGGCCGGCGCATGCCAGTAGTCGCGCGGCGTAGATAGCAAGAGATGCGGCAACTCGTTGTTTCTGATGATAAAAAAACTATCCGGCGCCGCGGGCGCGGGCGCCGGCCAGCGATACCAGGGATTCACGCGCAACGGATAGGCCTGATCATCCTGGAACGCCATGCGCGTGCTGCCCGAGGCAATCACCAGTGCATCCATGCCGAGTTCACGCAGGGCGCCGCCGATGGCGTTCAGCACATATCGCAGGTGCGCTGCAAAAAGGGTGTCGTCGGCAACCATGCTTTTCATCGGGCAATACTGCCATTTGCGCTGCGGGGACTCACAGCCTGTCGTGAAACAGCGACGAGCAGCCGCTCAAATTCATTCTCATCGCGACGTTGAATCGGCTGGCAAACGCGCTAGAATTTTGTGCAGCGATTGTGAAGTCGTCAGGGCGTCATGCCCTTTCTTGTTGCTTTTTGGTCTCTGCTCTTTTCATTTCATTTTCTGGGGTAATTGCTCGATGAAAACAAAACTTGCTCTCAGCGCGTTCGTTGTTGCGCTGGCTCTGGCTGCTTGCGCCAAGAAGGAAGAGGCTCCCGCTGTCGAGGCCGCTCCGGCTGCCGAGGCTGCCCCGGCCCCTGAGGCTGCTCCGGCTGCCGACGCTGCCCCGGCTGCCGACGCCGCCGCTCCGGCTGCCGAGGCTGCTCCCGCCGAAGCTCCCAAGTAAGCAGTAGCACTGCACGAGTTCGTCCGAATGAGAACTCGGACGAACAAGAGCCCGGCCAGGATGCCTATCCTGTCCGGGCTCTTTTTTTTCGGGCACCAACATGACAGTCACAGTACGGGATGCGCGCGCCCACGCGACCGATCGACGCTGGATCGAGTCTGTGTACCGCGAGTATCTGGATGATCTCGGACTGCTGAACACCGGCATCTTTCCCGCGATGGGCGAGATCGGTCACCGGGAACCCGACCAGCTGCGCAGCTGGTTCGTGGACGGGGCTGCCACTCCGATGACCATACTCGACGACGGCCAGCCCGCCGGATTTGCACTGGTGGCGCGCGATGGCCGCCAGTCCAGGCAATGCGATTTCCGCATGGCCGAGTTCTTTGTCTCCAGGCCATTCCGCCGGCGCGGCGTGGGTCGCAGCGCAGTGCGCCTGATCCTGGACCGGTTCGCAGGCCGCTGGGAAATCGTGGAATATGCACGCAACCCGGACGCGGTGAAGTTCTGGCGCAATGTAGTCACTGCGTACACGCGCGGAGACTTCAAGGAGCGCAACGCCAACGGCGAGATCCACCAGTTCTTCACGGTCGAGCGCGGCCGCCACGCCGGCTGAGTCCATACACCAGGGAGTAGCAGATTGATGAACGTCATGAAAATGAGCCGCACGGGAACCGCAGGCGCGGCGACGCTGGCGTTGCTGCTTGCAGCCATGCCTGCGGCGGCGGCGGGTCCCCAAGGGCGTGGCTTCTACATGACGGGCGACGTGGGCATGAACAAGGCCGACGTGAAGCAGTCGCAGTTCGATGACGTGGTGCTCGGCACTTTCGAGGACTTCGGATTCAACGTCACTTCCGGCGTGGCCGAATTCGACAACAGCGATCTGGGTTTCTCGATCGGCCTGGGCTACAGCTTCAACCAGTACATTGCCGTGGAAGCGGCGTACATGGATCTCGGCAACACCACCTACAGTGCGGCCGGCACGCTCGATGATGGTGAGAGCGTGTTCGATGTGAACCTGCGCGCCAAGGTGGGGTCCAGCGGCCCGGCTGCCGTGCTGGTGGGATCACTGCCCGTGTCGTACGCCTGGACCCTGGATGCCAGGGCTGGCGCGTACTTCGCCAAGACCAGGATCACCGTCGAGTTGTCCGATGAAACCGGCTCCGCAGCAGAGTCCGGCTCTGACGATGACACGGGCATTCTGCTGGGCGTAGGCGCCACCTGGTCGTTTTCACCGAAGTGGGCGCTGCGCGCCGGTTACACCCACATCAGCAATGCAGTGGGTACTTCCGACGTGGACCAGCTGTCGGTGGGCGTGAAACTGAAGTTCTGATCAGCCGGATTTCCGCCGCGCTTTCAGCAGCGGCGCCAGGTACTGCCCGGTGAAGGAACCGGCACATCGCGCCACCTGCGCCGGCGTGCCGGTGCAGACGATATTGCCGCCGCCCGCGCCGCCGCCTGGCCCCAGGTCGATGATCCAGTCCGCGGTCTTCACCACGTCCAGGTTGTGCTCGATGACCACCACGGTGTTGCCTTCGTCCCGCAGCCGGTGCAGCACGGTGAGCAGCTGCGCCACGTCGTGGAAGTGCAGCCCGGTGGTGGGTTCGTCCAGGATGTACAGCGTGCGGCCCGTGGCGCGCTTGGCCAGTTCGCGCGCCAGCTTCACGCGCTGCGCCTCGCCGCCGGAAAGGGTGGTGGCATTCTGGCCGAGCTGGACATACGACAGCCCCACGTCCATCAGCGTCTGCAGTTTCGAGGCAATCATCGGCACCGGCGCGAAGAACGCCAGCGCATCCTCGATGGTCATCTGCAGCACTTCGTGGATGGTCTTGCCGCGGTAGCGGATTTCCAGCGTCTCACGGTTGTAGCGGCGGCCCTGGCAGACATCGCAGGGCACATAGACATCGGGCAGGAAATGCATCTCCACGCGGATCACGCCGTCGCCCTGGCAGGCCTCGCAGCGTCCGCCCTTTACGTTGAAGCTGAAGCGTCCGGCGTCATAACCGCGGGCGCGTGATTCAGGCACCTGCGCGAACAGGTCGCGCAGTGGCGCGAACAGTCCGGTGTACGTCGCCGGATTCGAGCGCGGCGTGCGGCCGATCGGGCTCTGGTCGATGTCGATGATGCGATCGATGTGTTCGAGGCCTTCGATGCTCTGCACCAGCGGCGCGTCGATGCCGGTGAGGCCCAGGTGCCGGGCAGCGCCGGCGTACAGGGTGCCGTTCACCAGCGTCGACTTGCCGGATCCCGACACGCCGGTGACACAGGTGAACAGGCCCAGGGGAAATGCCGTCGAGACGTCCTGCAGGTTGTTGGCGCGTGCGCCAACGATGCGGATCTGGCGCTCCGGATCCGGTGCATGCAGTTGCTGCGGCACTGCAATTACGCGCCGGCCGGAGAGGTAATCACCGGTCAGTGATTGTGGATTGGCGCGGATCTGCGCCGGAGTGCCTTCCGCGACCACTGCGCCACCGTGAACACCCGCGCCTGGCCCCAGATCCAGCACGTGATCGGCCGACATGATGGCGTCCTCGTCGTGCTCGACGACGATCACGGTATTGCCCAGGTCGCGCAGCCGCTTCAATGTGGCCAGCAGCCTCTGGTTGTCGCGCTGGTGCAGCCCGATCGAGGGCTCATCGAGGATGTACAGCACTCCGGTAAGGCCCGAGCCCACCTGGCTGGCCAGCCTGATGCGCTGCGACTCGCCGCCGGAAAGGGTTTCCGCGCTGCGGTCCAGCGTCAGGTAGTCGAGGCCCACGTCCACCAGGAAGCGCAGCCTGTCGGCTACCTCCTTGACGATCCGGGCCGCGATCTCGGCGCGCCAGCCGGGCAGTTGCAGCGCCATGAAGTGCTGCAGGGCGCCGGCTACGGACAGCGCGGCAATGTCGGGCAATTGCGTACCGCCGACGTAGACACTGCGCGCAGTGGCATTCAGGCGCGAGCCGCCGCAGTCGGGGCAGCGGCGCGTGCCGCGATACTTGCCCAGTTCTTCGCGCACCGTGGCGGACTCGGTCTCGCGAAAGCGCCGTTCCAGGTTCGGAATGATGCCCTCGAAGGGATGCGCACGCTTGGCTGCGCGTCCGCGCGCGTCCGTATAACGGAACTCCACTGGCGTGTCGCCGCTGCCGTGCAGGACGGCCTCGCGCACCGCTGCGGGCAAGGTTGCCCAGGGCGCCTCGATGTCGAAATGAAAATGCGCGGCCAGCGCGCGGATCATCTGGAAGTAGTAGGCATTGCGGCGATCCCAGCCGCGAATGGCCCCTCCAGCCAGCGACAGCTGCGGATGCAGCACCACGCGCTCGGGATCGAAGAATTCCTGGTAGCCCAGTCCGTCGCATCCCGGGCAGGCCCCCGCCGGGTTGTTGAACGAGAACAGCTTCGGTTCCAGCTGCGCCACGCTGTAGCCGCAGGTCGGGCAGGCATGGGTGCTGGAAAAGATGATCTCCTCGCGCTTGCCCGTGGCAAAAGCCAGACGTGCAACGCCACCTCCCAGCCGCAGCGCGGTCTCGAAGGACTCGGCCAGGCGCTGCGCGATGTCCGGCCGCACCTTGAAGCGATCGATGACTGCCTCGATGTCGTGCTTGCGCTTCGCATCGATGGCCGGTGCGGCATCGATCTCCGTTACCGTGCCGTCGATGCGCACGCGCACGAAGCCCTGCGAGGCCAGCTCGGCCAACAGCTCGTGGTGCTCGCCCTTGCGCGAAACCACCACTGGTGCAAGCAGCAGGCAGCTCTCGCCCTCGGGCAGCTTCAGCACCTGGTCGACCATCTGGCTCACCGTCTGCGCAGTGAGCTCGATGCCATGCTCCGGGCAGCGGGGGATGCCCGCGCGCGCATACAGCAGGCGCAGGTAGTCGTAGATCTCCGTGACCGTGCCCACCGTCGAGCGCGGATTGTGCGAAGTCGCCTTCTGCTCGATGGCAATGGCCGGCGACAGCCCCTCGATGCTGTCCACATCCGGCTTGTCCATCATCGACAGGAACTGCCGCGCATAGGCAGAAAGGGACTCCACATAGCGGCGCTGCCCTTCGGCGTACAGCGTGTCGAAGGCCAGCGAGGATTTCCCCGAGCCCGACAGACCGGTGATCACGATCAGCCGGTCGCGCGGCAGGTCGACGTCGATATTGCGCAGGTTGTGGGTGCGGGCGCCGCGGACGCGGATCAGGTCCATGAGAGGGGTCTGGGGCGAGGGAAACGATTACTATAGCTGCCGGAGCCGGTCGGACGCGCCTATCTGGGTACTCGCGGCAGGAACGCCGCAGGCGCGTCGGCACGCGTCCCGCTAGGCTCCCGAATCTCCAGGGTTTACATCGCAGGGGTCAGTCATGGCGCGCGGCATCAACAAGGTCATTCTCATCGGCAACCTCGGGCAGGATCCGGAATCGCGGACCACCCCGGGGGGCACCACCGTTACCAACATCCGCATCGCCACCTCCGAGAGCTGGCGCGACAAGCAGTCGGGCGAGATGAAGGAAAACACCGAGTGGCATACCGTGGTTCTGTGGAGCCGCCTGGGCGAGATCGCCGCCGAGTACCTGAAGAAGGGCTCGCAGGTCTATATCGAGGGCCGCCTGCAGACCCGCAAGTGGCAGGACAAGCAGGGCAATGACCGCTACACCACGGAAATCGTCGCCGGCGAGATGCAGATGATGGGTGGCCGGGGCGGTGGCGGTGGCGGTGGCGCCGCGCAGGAAACCCGCGACCGCAGGGATCCGGGCGCAGAAGCCCATCCCCAGGCCGCCGGCGCCGGCAGCAGCCCCGGAAGCGGCACGGCAGCCGATTTCGACGACGATATTCCGTTCTAGGCCCGCGGACGGAGTCATCCCGCACCTTCGGAGCCGGCCCCGGCGGGGTTCGGTCCCGCAGGCCTTTGCGCAGATCGGCTCGCGAGCTGCACATTGTGCAGCGCACAATCGGTAGAATCCTGGATCCGGTTTCCCGCTCCAGGCCCCATGTCCGGTCGCTATTTCATCAAGACTTTCGGCTGCCAGATGAACGAGTACGACTCCTCCAGGATGGGGGACGTGCTGGGTGCAGAAGCGGGGTTCACACCCGCCGATGACGAGCAGAGCGCCGATCTCTTGCTGATGAACACCTGCTCCATCCGCGACAAGGCGGAGGACAAGGTCTACTCGCTGCTTGGCCACTGGCGGGCGCTGAAGAACCAGCGGCCCGGGATCATCATCGGCGTGGGCGGCTGCGTGGCCAGCCAGGAAGGCGCTGCCATCCTGGGCCGTGCTCCCTATGTGGATCTGGTGTTCGGTCCCCAGACCATCCACCGGCTGCCGCAGATGCTGACGGAGATCCGCCGCACCGGCCGTCACCAGGTGGATGTGAGTTTTCCCGAGATCGAGAAGTTCGACCACCTGCCAGCCCCGCGGGCTGCGGGCGCGACGGCATACGTATCGATCATGGAAGGTTGCAGCAAGTTCTGCAGCTACTGCGTGGTGCCTTACACGCGCGGCGAGGAGATCAGCCGCCCGGCCGCCTCGGTGCTGGAAGAAGTGCGCGCACTGGCAATGCAGGGCGCTGGTGAAATCACGCTGCTGGGACAGAACGTCAATGCCTACGAGGGGCCGCGTCCGGGAGCCGCGCCGATGGACCTGGGCGAGCTGATCCAGGCCGTCAGCGCCATGCCCGGCATCCAGCGCATCCGCTTCACCACTTCGCACCCGCTGAATTTCAGCGACACCCTGGTCGAGGCCTTCGCGCGCACACGCAAGCTGGCGAACCACATGCACCTGCCGGTGCAGAGCGGTTCGGACCGCATCCTCGGGCTGATGCGTCGCGGCTACACCGTCCTCGAGTTCAAGCAGAAGCTGAAGAAGCTGCGCGCGGTGCGTCCGCAGATCACCATTTCCACTGATCTCATCGTGGGCTTTCCCGGTGAGACCGAACGCGATTTCGAACAGACACTGGCGCTGACGGAAGAGGTCGGCTTCGATCAGTCCTTCAGTTTCATCTACAGCCGCAGGCCGGGCACGCCCGCCGCCTCGCTGCCGGATGATGTGCCCGCGGACGTGAAGGCGCAGCGGCTCACGCGGCTGCAGCAGCTGCTCGATGCACAGGGCCGCGCCATCAGCCGGTCCATGGTGGGCAGCGTGCAGCGGGTGCTGGTGGAACGCCCCTCGCGGCGCGATCCGCGGCAGATGGCAGGCCGCACCGAGAACAACCGCTGGGTCAATTTCGACGGCGGCCTGCCGCTGGTGAACCAGTTCGTCGATGTCGAGGTCACCGAGGCCATGAACAACTCCCTGCGCGGCCGCTTCATCGGCATGGCCGGCGAGGCCACGGAATGCAGCGCGTGAAATCACGCCGCGAGAGCGCCATGGCTCATCCCGCAGAATTCGAATTGCAGCCTGCGGACAACGCGCGGCTGGCAGCCCTGTGTGGCCCGCTGGACCAGAACCTGCGTCTGGTGGAGCAGCGTCTCGGCGTGGAGGTGCGTCGGCGCGGCAACCAGTTCCGCGTGCTGGGCGAACGCTCTGCCGGCGCAGTGCGCGTACTGCAGGATCTCTTCGACCTGACTGAGGGCGGACAGCCGGTGAGCCTGCCCGATGTGCACCTGGCCCTGCGCGAGCACACCGACGCCGATGGCGAAATCCGCGCGGCGCCGGTGCTGCCGTTGCCCGGAGAAGAGGCCGCACGCGTGCCGCGCGGCCTGATCCGCGCGCGCGGCGAACACCAGAAGACCTACCTCGCCAGCATCCGCAAGCACGATCTCACTTTTGGTCTCGGCCCCGCTGGCACGGGCAAGACATACCTTGCAGTAGCCTGTGCCGTCGAATCCCTGCACAGCGAACGCGTGCGGCGTATCGTGCTGGTGCGCCCGGCAGTGGAAGCCGGCGAACGCCTGGGATTCCTGCCCGGCGATCTCTCGCAGAAGGTTGATCCGTACCTGCGCCCGATCTACGACGCGCTGTACGAGATGATGGGCTTCGACCGCGTGGCAAGGCTCATTGAACGCAGTGTCATCGAGGTGGCGCCGCTGGCATTCATGCGCGGCCGCTCGCTGAACGAGTCCTTCATCATCCTTGATGAGGCGCAGAACACCACGCCCGAGCAGATGAAAATGTTCCTGACCCGCATCGGCTTCGGCTCGCAGGCCGTGGTGACCGGCGACATCACGCAGACCGATCTGCCCGCCGGCCGGCCTTCGGGGCTGCGACAGGCGCTCGATGTGCTGCAGTCGGTGTCCGGCGTGGCCTTCAACTATTTCGACGCCGGCGATGTGGTGCGCCATCCGCTGGTACAGCGCATCGTGCGCGCCTATGAGGAGAAATTGCCTTGAGCCGCAGCGATGCGCTGGTGATCGATTGCCGGTTCGCCACCCGCGATGCAGTGCCTTCCGTGCATCTGCTGCGGCGCTGGGCAGGCGCGGCGCTGGGCGCGCGGGGCGCCGGCCATGAACTGGCGTTGCAGACCGTGGGGCCGCGGCGCATGCGCGCCCTGAACCGTCGCTATCGCGGCAAGGACAAGCCCACCAATGTGCTGGCGTTTCCCGCCTCACCCTCGCCGCAGGCGCAGCCGGCCCCCCTGGGTGACGTGGTGATCTGTCCTGCGGTGCTGCGGCGCGAGGCGCGCGAGCAGGGCAAGCCGGAGCGTGCGCACTGGGCTCACCTGGTGGTGCATGGTGCGCTGCATCTTGCAGGCTACGACCACGAGATCGACGCAGATGCCGTCCGCATGGAAAGGCGCGAGATCGCAGTGCTGCGCCGCCTGGGATTCTCCAACCCCTACCGGCAGCCGGTGCGGACCGGGGCGCGCCGATGAGCGACTCCAGCGGCACCACCACCCACAAGGTCATGCGTCACATCCGTCGGCTGGCTGGCCCGAAGGATCGCGCGCAGCTGATCGAAATGCTGCGCGACTCCGCAGTGCAGGGGCTGATCGAGGCCGAAGCACTGTCGATGCTGGAAGGCGTGCTGGAAGTGGCGGATCTGCAGGTGCGCGACATCATGGTGCCGCACAACCAGATGATCTGCGTGCGCAGCAACGATCCGGCCCAGCGCATCCTGTCGATCGCCATCGATTCCGGCCACTCGCGTTTCCCGGTGCTGGATGCCGAGACCGATACCGTGGTCGGCCTGCTGCTGGCCAAGGATCTGCTGAAACTGTTCGCCATCAGCCGCAGCGAAGGCTTCAACCTGCGCGACTGGATGCGCAAGCCGGTGTTCGTGCCGGAATCCAAGCGCGTCAACGTGCTGCTGAAGGAACTGCGTGTCGGCCGCAACCACATGGCCATTGCCGTCGATGAGTACGGCAGCGTCGCGGGGCTGGTCACCATCGAGGACGTGATCGAACAGATCGTGGGCGAGATCGACGACGAGTACGACATCGAGGATGAACAGAACATCCGCAGCGAAGCCGATCGCCAGTACCTGGTGCGCGGGCGTACGTGCATCGGCGAGTTCAACGAGTATTTCGGAGCGGAATTTTCCGATGCCTCCATCGATACGGTTGCAGGCCTGGTGACGCAGCAATTCGGCCGGCTCCCGCGCAGGGGCGAGGCGGTGGAACTGGAAGGCTTCGAGTTCCGGGTCATGCGTGCCGACCGGCGCCGCGTCGAGGCGGTACGCGTGACCGTGCCGCCGCAGGCTCCCTCATCCGTGGACAGCGTCGCCGCATCTGAACAAAGCGGCTGACATGGCCATGGTGCTGATCCGGAAGCTGTGGCCCTGCCTCGCCGCGCTGCTTTCCGGTGCGGCCTTGACCGCCGCCTTCGCGCCGCATGGTCTGTGGTGGCTGGCGCTCGCGGCGCCTGCAGTGCTGGCGGGCCTGTGGGCCCGGGCCAGCAGTCCGCGTCAGGGCGCATGGCTGGGCTTGCTCTTCGGGCTCGGGCTGTACGCCACGGGAACCTGGTGGCTGTATATCTCGATCCGCGTGCTGGGCCAGGCGCCGATATGGGTGGCGCTGCTGGTGATGGCGGCGCTGGTGCTGATCATGGCGGCCTACCAGGCGGGCCTCGGCTATGTCGCGGTACGCTGGCTCGCGCCGCACACGCCGCGCGGCGCCATGCTGCTGGTGCCTGCGGCATGGGTGCTGGTGGAGTGGTGGCGCGGCTGGTTCCTGTCGGGATTCCCCTGGCTCTCACTGGGCTACTCGCAGACGGACACCTGGCTGGCGGGGCTGGCGCCACTGGGCGGCGTGCATCTGCTCAGCCTGGTGCTGGTTGCGGGTGGTGGTGCAGTGGTGATGCTGCTGCGGCAGTTCCGCTCGACGTGGCCGCTGGCGCTGGTCGTGCTGGTGCTGCCATGGACAGCCGGTGTCGCCCTGCGCAGCACCGCGTGGACCCAGCCCGCAGGCGAGCCACTCACCGTGGCGCTGCTGCAGGGGGCGATTCCGCAGGACATGAAATGGCTGGATTCGGAATCGAACCGGCAACGGATCCTGGATGAATACGCCGGCCTGCATCGCTCGGCTCTGGGCGCAAAGCTCATCGTGTGGCCGGAATCCGCATTGCCCGACCTGGCCAATCTCTTTGCCGACTACATCGGCAACCAGTGGTCCGTGGCGCGGGCCAGGGGCTCAGCGGTGCTGATGGGCATCATGCGTGAAGAGCAGCAGGCGAACGGCGCTGCGCCGCGCTATTTCAACTCACTGCTGGCGATGGATGCCAGTGAGCCGGCTTTTTACGACAAGCGGCATCTGGTTCCCTTCGGCGAATACTTCCCCGTGCCGGAGTGGGTGCGCAGCTGGCTGCGCCTGATGAGCCTGCCGTATTCGGATTTCAACCGCGGCCGCGCCAACCAGCCGCCCATGCTGCTGGCCGGGCAACCGGTGTCGGTGAGCATCTGCTACGAGGACGCCTATCCGGAGCAGTTGCGCGCCGCCACGCGTGCCTCCACGTTGCTGGTGACCGTGACCAACGATGCCTGGTTCGGCCACTCCGGTGCCCGCTACCAGCATCTGCAGATCGCACGCATGCGGGCGCTGGAAAGTCGCCGCTATTTGTTGCGCGCTGCCAATGACGGCGTGTCAGCCGTGGTCGATCCACTGGGGCAGGTAGTCCGTCAGGCGCCGGAATTCGAGCCGGCCGTGCTCCGCGCCGTGGTGCAGCCGCGCAGCGGCGCAACCCCCTATCTGCGTGTAGGCGACTGGCCCGTGATCGCGCTGCTGGTGGCTTTGCTGCTGCCGGTGGCCGCAGGGCACTTGAAAAAAGCCCGGTGGACGCGCATTAAGAAGCATTAATCAGTCGGGGAATCCGGCACCGGAACCTTCGCCGCGACGGGAGGGTCTACCGGAGGCGACTTGGTTGGAGGAGTAATGGTGATGTCATTGGAACGTTGCAACGGCAGATTTTTCCTCGCAGTTCTGAGCGGGCTGGCGCTTTCCGCCTGTTCGCAAAGTGCGTCCACCGCAGTGCCACCGGTGCAGTCCGCCGCTCCCGCGGTGCGCACCGTAGCCACTGCCACCGAGCCCGCCTCGCTGGTCAGCGGGTTGCCTGATTTCACCGTCCTGGTGGACCGTTACGGTCCGGCGGTGGTGAATGTGCAGGTGACCGAAGGCCGGCAGCGCGGTCAGCGTGGTGGGGATGACGCGGCGCCCAACGATCCGTTCGGCGATTTCTTCCGCCGCTTCGGCATTCCCAATGCTCCGCAGCAGCGCAACCCGAACCAGCCGCCGGCGCATGGCGTGGGTTCCGGCTTCATCGTCTCCGAGGACGGCTACATCATGACCAACGCGCATGTGGTGCGCGATGCGTCCGAGGTAGTCGTGAAGATGACGGACCGGCGCGAGTATCCGGCCAAGGTCATCGGCATCGACGACCGCACCGATGTGGCCGTCATCAAGATCGAGGCCAAGAACCTGCCCACCGTACGCATTGGCGATCCGGCCAGCCTCAAGCCGGGCCAGTGGGTGGTGGCCATCGGCTCACCCTTCGGCATGGAGAACAGCGTCACGGCCGGCATCGTCAGCGCCACCGCGCGCACCCTGCCCAGCGACCCGTACGTGCCCTTCATCCAGACCGATGTCGCGGTCAATCCCGGCAATTCGGGCGGGCCGCTGTTCAACCTCAATGGCGAGGTGGTGGGCATCAACTCGCAGATCTACAGCCAGTCCGGCGGGTACATGGGCCTGTCGTTCGCCATCCCGATTGACGTGGCCAACAACGTGCGCTCGCAGCTGATCTCCAAAGGCAAGGTGACTCGCGCCAAGATCGGTGTGCGACTGCAGTCCATGGATGCCGCACTGGCGGAATCCTTCGGGCTGGACCGCCCCCGCGGCGCGCCAGTGTCTTCCGTGGAACCGGGTGGTCCGGCGGACAAGGCCGGCGTGAAGGCTGGTGACATCATCATCGGTGTCGATGGCCGCCGCATCGAGTCCGATGAGGAGCTGCCCGGAGTCATCTCGAACATTGCGCCCGGCAACAGCACCGAGCTGGAAGTGTGGCGCGACCGCGGCGCACGCAAGATCACCGTGCGCGTCGTCGAAATGGAAGAAGACGGCACGACCTCACCGGCCGTATCCGGCAGCGGTGGTGGCGCGGCGCAGCCCAGCTCGCTGGGCATGTCAGTGCGGCCCCTGCAGCCTGCCGAGAAGCAGCAGGCCGATACCGACGGCGCCCTGCTGGTCGAGGACGTCACCGGTCCGGCCGCACGGGCCGGCGTGCAGCCGGGCGACATCATCCTCGGCGTCAACGGCGTGCGCGTGAAGACCGCGGCGGAACTGACTGCGGCAGCCAAGCGCTCCGGGAAAGTCGTCGCCCTGCAGGTTCAGCGCGGGGACAACCAGTTCTTCATTCCCATCCGCACGGAGTGATGGCGAAGGCCAGGAGCTGACAGGTCAGGCGACCCGGCGCTGTAGCGCCGGGTCGCGCATCGCCGGGTGGCCGGGAATGCGCAGGCGGGGCTGGTGTATCCTGATGGGCCCTCCATCGACCTTCCCTGCATGCAAGAACGCTATGAACCAGCTGCCGTAGAGCGCAGCGCCCAGGCTGCGTGGCAGGCAGCCAGCGCCTTTGTCGCCGACGAAGGCGCGCCTGGCGAGAAGTACTACTGCCTCTGCATGTTCCCGTACCCGTCGGGGCGGCTGCACATGGGGCATGTGCGCAACTACACCATCGGTGACGTGCTGGCGCGCTTCATGCGCATGCAGGGCCGCAATGTGCTGCAGCCCATGGGGTGGGATGCATTCGGCCTGCCGGCAGAGAATGCGGCCATGGCCAATGGCGTGCCGCCCGCGAAGTGGACGCGCGAGAACATCGCGTACATGAAAGGGCAGTTGCAGTCGCTGGGTTTCGCCATCGACTGGAGCCGCGAGCTGGCCACCTGCGATGCCGACTACTACCGCTGGAACCAGTGGTTGTTCCTGCGCATGCTCGAGAAGGGCATTGCCTACAAGAAGACCGGCACCGTGAACTGGGATCCGGTGGACCAGACCGTGCTGGCCAACGAGCAGGTGATCGACGGTCGCGGCTGGCGCACGGGCGCGCTGATCGAGAAGCGCGAAATCCCCATGTACTACTTCGGCATCACCCGCTACGCCGAGGAACTGCGTGCGGCGCTGGATGAGCTGCCGGGCTGGCCGGAGCGCGTGCGCACCATGCAGGCGAACTGGATCGGCCGCAGCGAAGGCGTGGATGTCGATTTCCCTTTTGCCGACGACACCCGCGAGGTGCTCAGCCGCGATGGCGCGCTGCGCGTGTTCACCACGCGCGCAGATACCTTGCTGGGCGCCACCTATGTTGCCGTGGCGGCGGAGCATCCGATCGCGCTGGCCGCAGCGAAAGAGCGCGTGGAGCTCGCTGCCTTCATCGACGAGTGCAAGCGCGGCAGCACCATGGAAGCGGATCTCGCCACCCAGGAGAAGAAAGGCCTGAAGACCGGCCTGCATGTCCGCCATCCGCTCACCGGTGCGCTGTTGCCGGTATGGGTGGCCAACTACGTGCTGATGGGCTACGGCGAGGGCGCGGTGATGGCCGTGCCCGCGCACGATGAGCGCGACTTCGAGTTCGCGCAGAAGTATTCCCTGCCGGTGCGCAGGGTGATCGCATCCGCCACCGGCCGTTACGAGGCCGTGGCCGCACCCTGGCAGGAAGCCTATGCCGAGCCGGGCGTGCTGGTGGATTCGGGCGAGTTCACCGGTCTCGCATCGTCCGCCGCGGTGGATGCCATTGCTGATTCGCTGGTGAAGAAAGGACTGGGCCAGAAGCGCGTGCAGTTCCGCCTGCGCGATTGGGGCATTTCGCGCCAGCGCTACTGGGGCTGCCCGATTCCCATCATCCACTGCCCTGCCTGCGGCGATGTACCCGTGCCGGACAGCGATCTGCCGGTGCGCCTGCCGGAAGGGCTGGTGCCGGATGGCAGCGGCAATCCGCTGGCGAAGACACCCTCGTTCTTCCAGTGCAAGTGCCCGTCATGCGGCGCCGATGCGCGCCGGGAGACGGACACGATGGATACCTTCGTGGACTCCTCCTGGTATTTCCTGCGTTTTGCCAGCGCCGGCAACACCGCGGCAATGGTGGACGAGCGCGCCGCCTACTGGCTGCCGGTGGACCAGTACATCGGCGGCATCGAGCACGCCATCCTGCATCTGCTGTATTCGCGGTTCTGGACGCGCGTCATGCACGAGATGGGACTGGTGAAGACGCCCGAGCCCTTCGCCAACCTGCTGACCCAGGGCATGGTCCTGAACCACATCTTCCTGCGCAGCAACGCGCAGGGACGGCGCGAGTATTTCAACCCGGCCGATGTGGACCTCGCCATCGACCCTGCCACGCGCGAGGCGAAGGCCACGCTGAAGAAGGATGGTTCAGCCGTCACCTATGAAGGTTTCGGCACCATGTCCAAGTCACGCCTCAACGGCGTGGATCCGAACCTGCTGACCGAAAAATTCGGCGCCGATACTGCGCGGCTGTTCATGATGTTCACGGCGCCGCCCGAGCAGTCGCTGGAATGGAGCGATGAGGGCGTGCTGGGTGCGCACCGCTTCCTGCGCCGGCTGTGGAAGGCGGTGTTTGATCATGTCGCAGCCGGTGGTCCTGTGGCAGCAGCCGATGTGGCGGCTGCGATCGCGGGTGGAGTGCTGCCGGATGCCGATCGCGATCTGCGCCGCATCGCGCACCACACGCTGGCGAAAGTAGAGGATGACATCGGCCGCCGCCGTGTCTTCAATACCGCCGTTGCCAGCGTGATGGAGCTGCTCAATGCCGTCGGCAAACATGCCGCCGACGCCGCCGGACAGCAGCCCGTGGCGCGGGCTGTGCGCCAGGACGCGCTGGAGATTGCCGTGCTGTGCCTCTCGCCCATGGTGCCGCATGTCTGCCATCAGCTCTGGCAGGAACTGGGGCAGGGCGCGGAGCTGTGGCGCACGCGCTGGCGCAAGCCGGATGCGGCTGCACTGGTGCAGGACGTCATCGAGATCGTGGTGCAGGTGAATGGCAAGCTGCGCGGTCGTATTTCCGTGGCGCCCGGTGCCGGTGATGATGCGGTGAAAGCCGCGGCGCTGGCAGACGAAAATGTGCGCCGCTTTTTCGAGGGCCGGGAACCGAAGAAGGTTATCGTGGTGAAGGGCAAGCTGGTCAACGTGGTGGTCTGATCCATGGGCCATTCGAAACTGATGCGCGCCACGACTCCTCTCCTGCTGGGGCTGCTGGCGATGGCGGCCGGCTGCGGCTTCCAGCTGCAGGGCCGGCAGGTGTTGCCGCCCGCGCTGGCGCAGCTGGAGCTCTACCCTGCCGACCGGCAGAGCGATTTCACGCGCGCGCTGCGTGCATCGCTGTCCGCGTCCGGAGCCAGGCTGGTGGAAAATTCCGCGGCCGAGGTGACAAAGGTGCACGTCGTCACCGATGAGTTCACCGAGCGGGTGCTGTCGGTGGACGCGCGCAATATCCCCACCGACTACGAACTCACCTACCGCGTCGAGATCGCAGTCCGCACGCAGGAGCGCGAGATGCTGCCGAAGGAAGAGTTCGAACTGGTGCGCATCTTCAGCTTCGATGAGACCAAGCTGCTGGCGAAGGAGCGCGAGAAGGAGATCCTGCGCGAGGCACTGGCGCAGGACCTGGCCAGCGTGGTGACGCGGCGGCTGTCGACGCTGCAGTAATGCTGCGGCTGGCAGGCCTGGATCGTATTGCCATCGGCCTGCTGCTGGACCGCTACGGGCTCGAGCTGCGGCTGGTCGCGCCGCAGGAATTCATTCCAGGCAGTTACTGGGGCGATGCCGAGGCGGGACTGAAGGGCAGCGTGCTGTATGCGCGCCCGGATACGCCGCTGCATTCGGTGCTGCACGAGGCCGCGCACTTCATCTGCATGACGCCCGAGCGGCGCACGGCGCTCGACCGGGACGCCGGTGGCGATGACGCGGAGGAATGCGCCGTGTGCTACCTGCAGCTGCTGCTGGCCAGGGAGCTGCCGCAAAGCGGTTTTGCGCGCGCCTGCGAGGACATGGACGACTGGGGCTACAGTTTCAGGCTGGGCTCTACACGAGCCTGGTTCGAGCAGGATGCAGAGGATGCACGGCTGTGGCTGCTGAATGAAGGCGTGGTCAACCCCGACGGCAGGCTCACCGGCCACTGCCGGGTGTAGCGCCTCAGGGCAGGAATTCCACCGCGACGCTCATCAGCACCAGCCGATGCAGGCGGTTCTCGTATTCGAAGGTCTTTGCCGCATCGAGGGCAGCCAGGCCGAAACCGGCCCCGGCGGGCGATTCGCTGATCACCTGCGCTTCCAGCACCATGCCCTCGGCGTTGATGAGCAGGTCGACAGTGACCAGCCCATCCATTCCGCTGGCGCGGGCACCCGGCGGGTAATGCTTCTCCGGCATATCGCCGCGCAGCCAGCGCAGCTGCGCGGTCTGCGCTCCCTGCAGCCGCAGCGCGTCGGGCCGTACCAGCCGACCCGTGACGGCAAGTGGTGCAGCGGACCTGGGTGCCTGCTCAGTCATGCCTTGCTGCGGCGGCGCGCGAAGCGGTCGGTGGCGCGGCGTAGTGCCTTGGCAATGCCGGTCTCGAATGCCGAATGCCCGGCATCGGGCACCACCACCAGCTCTGCCTCGGGCCAGGCACGGTGCAGATGCCAGGCGCTGCGCATCGGGCAAACCACGTCGTAGCGGCCCTGGACGATCACCGCGGGAATATGGCGGATCTTCGGCACATCACGCAGCAGCTGGTCGTCGCTTTCCAGAAAGCCGCCGTTCACGAAGTAGTGGCACTCGATGCGCGCAAAGGCTGCGGCGTAGTCCGCATCGCCGAATTTGGCGACATAGCGTGGATCGGTGTGCAGATGGCTGGTTGCCCCTTCCCACACCGACCAGGCACGCGCCGCCGCGCTGCGTTCCGCCGCCACCGTGCTGGTCAGCCGCCGGTAGTAGGCGCGCATCATGTCGTAGCGCTCTTCCTCCGGAATGGGCGCAATGAATTCCTCCCAGCGATCCGGGAACAGCGAGGCCGCGCCCTCGCTGCTCTGGTAGAACCATTCCAGTTCCGACCTTCGCAGCAGGAATATGCCGCGCAGCACCAGTTCGCTGACGCGCCCGGGATGACGCTGCGCGTAAGCCAGCGCCAGCGTCGAGCCCCAGCTGCCGCCGAACACCTGCCAGCTTTCGATGCCAAGGTGGCTGCGCAGCTTCTCCGTATCCTCCACCAGGTCCCAGGTGGTGTTCTCTTCGAGGCTGGCATGCGGGGTGCTGCGGCCGCAGCCGCGCTGGTCGTACAGCACGATGCGGTAGCGGCGCGGATCGAAGAAACGCCGCATCTGCGGATTCGTGCCTCCGCCGGGGCCGCCGTGCAGGAACACCACGGGCTTGCCCTGCGGGTTGCCGCTTTCCTCGTAATACAGCTCGTGCACGGGTGACACGCGCAATTTGCCTTTGCGATACGGGCGCAGCGACGGGTACAGGCCGCCGGCGGGCATCAACGTGCTTCGGTCATGGCGCCGAGCGGCGCGCCACCGATCAGGTGCAGGTGCAGGTGGTACACCTCCTGCCCGCCATGCGCATTGCAGTTGAACAGCAGGCGGAATCCATCGGCAGCGATGCCGGCCTGTTTTGCCAGATCGCGCGCCACCAGCACCATGCGGCCGATCAGGCCTGCGTCGGAATCAGCAATATCGTTCACGGTGGGAATGGGCTTGTTGGGGACGATCAGGATGTGCACCGGCGCCCGTGGGTGGATATCGCGGAAGGCGGTGATCTCGGAGTCGCGGTACACGATGTCGGCCGGCAATTCACCGGCGACAATCCGTTCGAATAGCGTCGGCATGCTGAACAACCTTTGCAGCGGAAACCCCTATAATAGAACCAGCTTGAGAACCGCTCCGGAAAAGCTCGATACGGCGCTGCAGCGGGGGCTTGCACCGGTCTACCTGCTGTCGGGGGCCGAACCCCTGCAGGCCGGCGAAGCTGCCGATGCAATCCGTCGTACGGCACGTGCCCAGGGCTTCACGGATCGCGAAGTGTTCTTCATCGAGCGCGCCAACAGTGGTCCCTGGGATGAGATCTTTGCCGCAGCGCAGGCGCTTTCACTGTTCGCCACGCGCCGGGTGCTCGAAGTGCGCATGCCAGGAGCCAAACCAGGTGTGCAGGGCGCGGCGGCGCTGCAGGAACTGGCCGGCCTGGCAGGCAGCGACCTGCTGCTGCTGGTGATCACGGGCGAAATCGACTGGACCACGCAGAAGTCCGCCTGGGTGCAGGCGCTGGATGCGGCGGGAGTCTGGGTCGATGCACAGCCGGTTCCGGTCGCGCAGTTTCCCGAATGGATCCGCAGAAGGGCTGCCGCGGCCGGCCTGACGCTGGATGCGGAAGGCCTGCAGACGCTTGCCCAGCAGGCGGAAGGCAACCTGCTCGCTGCCGCGCAGGAGATCGTCAAGCTGCGCTTGGCCGGATACAGCCAGGCCGGTTCCAGCGAGGTACTGGCCAGCGTCACACAGAGCAGCCGGTTCGATGTGGCGCAGCTGGGCGAGGCAGTGCTGCGCGGCGATACCGCCCGCGCCCTGCGCGTGCTGGCGGGCCTGCATGCCGAGGGCGTGGAAGCCACGCTGGTGCTCTGGTCGCTGTGGCAGGAACTGCGCGCACTTTGGCAGATGCTCCTGCCCGGAGCGCCACTGCCGGGAGTCTGGTCCCGCAACAAGGCGCATCTTCCGGCAGCGGCGGCAAGGCTGCGGCCGCTGGGCCGTGCCTGTCTGGCGCGCATCGACGCGCGGCTGGCCGCCGCTGATCGCATCGTCAAGGGACGCCAGTCGGGCAACGCCTGGGATGAGCTTGCGCAGATCGTCGTCGAGTTCGCGAGCGGCCGGGCGGTAATGCCCGCAACTGCCCTGGCGGAGAGCGCCTGATGGCCGATCGCGCCCTGGGCCAGGGCCCAATGGGGATTTTCGGTGGGACCTTCGATCCCATCCACAACGGGCATCTGCGCACCGCGTTCGAACTGCGTGAAGCACTGCGGCTGGCGGAGGTGAGATTCCTGCCCACCGGCAACCCCCCGCACCGTGAACAGACGCAGGCCAGCGCCGAGATGCGCCTGGCGCTGGTACGCGCCGCCGTTGCTGACCAGCCGGGCTTCGCCATTGACGACCGGGAAACCCGCCGCAGCGGCCTGTCCTATTCGGTGGACACGCTGGGCGAGCTGCGCGCGGAATTTCCGCAGCGCTCCCTCTGCCTGCTGCTGGGAATGGATGCATTCCTCGGACTGCCCAACTGGCACCGCTGGCGCGAGATCCTGGAACTGGCGCATGTGGTCGTGGCCCATCGTCCGGGCTGGAAAGCCCCCACCCAGGGGCCGCTGGGCGAGGCCATGGTCGATCGCGGCACCGGCTCGGTCCGCGACCTGCACGACGCAACGGCGGGAAGGATCTACGTGCATGCCGTCACCCAGCTGGAGATTTCCTCCACCGAGCTGCGCGCCCTGATCGCGCGCGGCCGCGACCCGCGTTACCTGGTCCCCGACAGCGTCTGCAATCTGCTGCGGGAGACAGGATGGTATGCTTGAGGTGAGATGACAGCCGCCAAGATTTCCCGCCCGCCGGCCCGCGCGGCACTGGTCAAAACCGTAGCCGCCGCCCTGGACGACATGAAGGCGGTCAACGTCAAGATCCTCGACGTGCGGCCGGTCACCGATGTTTCCGACTGCATGGTGCTGGCTTCGGGCAACTCCGACCGGCACGTGCGTTCCATCGCCGACCGTGTGGTCGAGCGCGCCAAGGCGGCTGGCTTCCGGCCCATCGGCGTCGAAGGTGAGCGCGACGGCGAATGGGTGCTGGTCGACCTGAACGATGTGATCGTCCACGTCATGCTGCCGCGCGTGCGCGAGTTCTACGGCCTCGAAAGCCTGTGGGAACTGACGCCGGCGAAGGCGGCGCGAGCCCGCGTCAAGGCCAAGGCCGCCGCAAAGAAGCCGGCCAAACAGGCTGGCCGGTCGCGGGGCAAGCCATCGCGGCCAGCCGCTGCACGTGGCAAGGCGCCTGCGCGTCGCAAGAAATCCGCAGCGAAGTCAGGCCCGCGCAAGGGGCGTTAGCGCGCCCCGGATGCGCATCTCCCTCGTCGCCATCGGCCAGCGCATGCCCGGCTGGGTACAGCAGGGTTTTGCAGAATATTCCGAACGCCTGCGATCACGCATGCCACTACACCTGGTCGAACTGCCCGCCGTGCGCCGCGGCAGCGGCGACACGACGCGTGCCATCAGCGAAGAAGGGCGTCGATTGCTGGCGGCCGTGAAGAGCGACCACCATGTGGTGGCGCTGGACGAACGCGGCAAGGCGCGCAGCAGCGTTGAATTCTCGCAGTGGCTGGGAAAGCGGCTCAATGAAGGCAACGACCTGGACTTTCTCATCGGTGGAGCAGATGGTTTTGCGCCCGAAGTCCTGCAGCGCGCCAATGAACGCTGGTCGCTGTCGTCACTCACGCTGCCCCATGCGCTGGTGCGCGTCGTGTTCGCCGAGCAGTTGTATCGAGCCGTGACCCTGCTCGACGGGCACCCGTATCACCGTGAGTAACTTTTCGCTGCTGGTACTGGCCTCGGCGTCGCCGCGCCGACGCGACCTGCTGGCGCAGATCGGAGTGCCGCACAAGGTGCTGGCGGTGGATGTGGACGAATCGGCGTTGCCGGGTGAATTGCCGGAGCAACTGGCCCGGCGACTGGCGCGCGAGAAGGCCGTTGCCGGCCGCCATCGTGACGGCGCCACGCGACCGGTGCTGGGTGCGGATACGGTCGTGGCGCTGGGCGAACAGATGTTCGGCAAGCCTCGCGATGAAGCCGATGCGCTGCAGATGCTGCAGGCCCTGTCTGGCCGGTGGCACCGGGTGTTTACCGCCATTGCGCTGGCGCTGCCGGGGCCGCAAGGGGCTGTGCTCGAGCGATGCAGCGACACCGAGGTGCAGATGCGTTCGATCCAGATCGAGGAGCTTCGCGCCTACTGGGCCAGCGGGGAGCCGCAGGGCAAGGCAGGTGCCTACGCCATCCAGGGCCAGGGGGCAGCCTTCATCAGCAATATCCGCGGCAGTTATTCGGGCGTGATGGGCCTGCCCCTGTACGAGACGGCGCAGCTGCTGCAGTCTCAGGGGTTGTACGGAGTACCCCCGCCCCGATGAGCATCGAAATCCTGGTCAATGTCGCGCCCCGCGAGACGCGGGCCGCCCTGCTGGACAACGGCTCGCTGCAGGAGCTGTTCATCGAGCGCGCCAGCCGGCGCGGGCTGGTCAGCAACATCTACAAGGGCCGCGTGTCGCGCGTGCTGCCGGGAATGCAGGCCGCGTTCCTGGAAATAGGGCTGGCGCGCACCGCCTTCCTGCACGTGGCCGATATCCTTGGCCCGCCTCCCGATCCCGTCAACGATGCCCAGGAACAGCGCGACCCCGCGCACGAGGCGGATATCCGCACGCTGGTGCGGGAGGGCGATGAGCTGCTGGTGCAGGTGGTCAAGGATCCGCTGGGCACCAAGGGCGCGCGCCTGTCCACGCATGTATCGCTGCCATCACGTTATCTCGTGTACATGCCGCGCGGATCACGCGTTGGCGTGTCGGCCCGCATCGAGTCGGAAGCAGAGCGCAATCGCCTGCGCGAACTGGTGACGACGCTGGGTGCGCACCATGGCAACAACGGCAGCATGCACGGCGGATACATCGTGCGCACGGCGGCGCAGGGCGCGCCCGTGGAAGCCTTGCATGCCGACATGACCTACCTGCACCGGCTGTGGACCCATGTGCGCGAGCGCGCCCTGAGCATCCCGGCCGGCACCCTGGTGCACGAGGACCTGCCGCTGTCGGTGCGCGTGCTGCGCGATGAGCTCAAGCCCGAGGTGCGGCGCGTGCTGGTGGATTCACCCGCCGAGTTCGCGCGCATGCAGGAATTCACGCGTTCCTTCATGCCCGACTACCAGGACCGGGTCGAGCTGCACCAGGCGCCGCGGCCCATCTTCGATCTGCATGGCGTGGAGGAGGAGGTCACGCGGGCGCTGGACGCAAGGGTGGCGCTGAAGTCCGGCGGCTACATCGTGATCCAGCAGACCGAGGCCATGACCACGGTGGATGTGAATACCGGCGGCTACGTCGGCCATCGCAATCTCGAGGAAACCATCTTCCGCACCAATCTCGAGGCCGCCGTGACGATCGCGCGGCAGCTGCGGGTGAGAAACCTCGGCGGCATCATCGTGCTGGATTTCATCGACATGCAGGAGCCGGATCACCGCCAGGCACTGCTGGATGCACTGCAGGCGGCGCTGGCCAGCGACCGTGCGCAGACGCATATCGCCAGCGTGTCGCCACTGGGACTGGTCGAGATGACGCGCAAGCGCACGCGCGAGAGCCTGGAGCATCTGCTGTGTGCGCCCTGCCCGCAGTGCCAGGGGCGGGGATTCGTGCGCACCCCGGAGACAGTCAGCCACGAGGTCTTTCGCGAACTGATGCGGCAGAGCCGGCAGTTCCAGAGCGAGGAGCTTGTGGTGCTGGCCCACCAGGATGTAGTGAGCTGGTTGCAGGACGAAGAAGCGCCGGTACTGGCGGAGCTGGAAACCCAGCTCGGGCGGCCGATCCGCCTGCAGGCCGAACCGCTGTACGGCATTGATCAATACGATGTGGTGCTGGCATGAAGGCAGCCGCGATACAGATGACCTCGGGCCTGGATCCTGTCGCCAACCTGGCGACGGCGCGGCGGCTTCTGGGCGAGGCCGCAGCTGAAGGCGCGACCCTCGCCGTCCTGCCGGAAAACTTTGCGCTGATGGCAAAGCGCGAACGCGACAAGCGGGAGCTGGCGGAAGCAGATGGCGACGGGCCCATCCAGAACGCACTGGCGGAGGCGGCGCGAGAGCTGCGCCTGACGCTGGTGGCCGGCACGCTGCCGCTGCGGGTTGCCGGTGAAGAGCGCGTGGCAGCCGCCAGCCTGGTTTACGGGCCAGATGGCAGCCGTCTCGGCCGCTACGACAAGATCCACCTGTTCGACGTGAACGTGCCGGATGCCGCTGAATCGCACCGCGAATCCGCAGGCATGGTGCCCGGGCGCGGCATCGGGGTCATCGACACGCCTGCAGGCCGGCTCGGCGTCGCGGTGTGCTACGACCTGCGCTTTCCCGAGCTGTTCCGTCGCATGATCGACGCCGGCGCCGAAATCCTCGTGGTGTCTGCTGCCTTCACGGTGCCAACCGGGGAGGCCCACTGGCATCTGCTGCTGCGCGCGCGGGCCGTGGAGAACCTCTGCCACCTGGTGGCATCGGCGCAGGCCGGCACCCATGCCAACGGCAGGCAGACCTATGGCCACAGCGCGGTCATCGAGTGCTGGGGCGGGGTGGTGGCGGAGCTGCCGGCTGGCGAGGGCGTGGCGGTGGGCCCGATAGACCTCGCGCGCCAGGCGCGGGTACGCAGCGAGTTTCCAGCCCTTGAACATCGTGTCCTGGGCCGCACAATCCCATAGCCTGCCCGGGTATTCTTGAGAGGACTCATGCCGCAACCCACCGACAACATGGCCCTGGCCCGTTCCGCCATCCTCGCGCCGGGCGGCCTGGATGAGCAGCGCCTGGATCGTACGCTGGGGCTGGTCATGGACCATGCCATCGACGCCGCCGACCTGTATTTCCAGGTGTCGCGCGAGGAGTCCTGGGCGCTGGAGGACGGCATCGTCAAGGAGGGCAGCGCCAGCATCGAGCGCGGGGTGGGCGTGCGCGCCATCACCGGCGAAAAGACCGGCTTCGCCTACTCGGACGAGATCCAGCCCGCGGCGCTGGAAGAAGCGTCGCGCGCGGCCCGTGCCATAGCACGCCAGTCGCCGGGAAAGTCAGTGCAGGCCTGGCAGCAGGCGCCTTCCCGTTCGCTGTACCTGCCGGAAGATCCGCTGATCAGCATGGAGGACGCGGACAAGATCGGCTGGCTGCAGCGCGTGGACCGCGAAACCCGTGCCATGGATCCGCGCATCGTGCAGGTGATGGCCAGCGTGCACGCCGTGCACGAGATCGTGCTGGTGGCCAATTCCAATGGTGCGCTGGCAGCCGATGTGCGGCCGCTGGTGCGCTTCAATGTTTCCGTCATTGCCGAGCAGGGCGGGCGGCGCGAACAGGGCTATGCCGGCGCCGGTGGCCGCTACTCGCTGACCGAACTCATGGAAGGCGATCGCCCGCTGAAGCTGGCCCGCGAAGCCGTGCGCCAGGCGCTGATCAACCTGGAAGCCGTTCCGGCGCCCGCGGGGCAATTCCCAGTGGTTCTTGGTCCGGGCTGGCCCGGCATCCTGCTGCACGAGGCCATCGGCCACGGGCTGGAAGGGGACTTCAACCGCAAGGGCACCTCGGCCTTCAGCAACCGCATTGGCGACATGGTGGCCAGCGAGTTCTGCACGATTGTGGATGACGGCACGCTGTCCTCGCGCCGCGGCTCACTGAACATCGATGATGAAGGCACGCCCACGCAGTGCACGACGCTGATCGAGAACGGCGTGCTCACCGGCTATCTGCAGGATGCGCACAACGCGCGGCTGATGGGCGTGAAATCCACGGGCAACGGTCGGCGCGAATCCTTTGCCCACATGACCCTGCCGCGCATGACCAACACCTACATGCGCCCCGGCCCGCATGATCCTGCCGAGATCATCGCCTCGGTGGAGAAGGGCATTTACGCCGTGAATTTCGGCGGCGGACAGGTGGACATCACCTCCGGCAAGTTCGTGTTCTCGGCCAGCGAGGCATACCTGATCGAGAACGGACGCGTCACCACCCCCATCAAGGGCGCGACGCTGATCGGCAACGGACCAGACGTGCTGACGCGGGTGTCGATGGTGGGCAATGACCTGAAGCTCGACGATGGCGTGGGCACCTGCGGCAAGGAAGGCCAGAGCGTGCCGGTGGGAGTGGGGCAGCCCACGCTGCGCATCGATGCCATGACGGTGGGAGGAACGAACTAGCGCCCGCTGCGGGCGCCGCGCTTCATATCCGTCCGCCAGCATCCACGAAGCGCTGGCGTGCGGTCAGGTAGTCCTCGTAGCGCTGCCGCAATTCTGGGTTCTTCTCGAGGAGCACCTGCAGGTTCTGCTCGAAATCCAGCCGCTGCTGCGAGACCTTGCTGACAGTTTCGCCGGCTTTGGTATCGACACTCGTGTCCGCTGCCTGGCTGCCCGACAATGTCGCCGTCTGTTCAGCGGTCAGTGGCACGCCATTCTGCGCGTTGGCCGTCGCCTGCGCTGCCACGGCGTCGCGCTGCGCGACATTGGCGCTGATTCCATCCGCGGCGCCCATGTAGTTGCGCGCCATCTCCTCCGTCGCCCGCGTCTGGGCGCGCGTCGAGCACGAGCGCTGTGACAGGCGGCTGCCCGTGGGTGCGCTGGTGGTGCAGGACAGCCGCTGATCCAGATTGTTGTTGACCTTGTTGTAGAGGGCGAGGAAGCGGTCCTGGGCCTTTTTCATTTCCTTCGACAGGTCGCTCAGCTTGGCGGTGTCCGCCGTGGCTATGGCGGTCGTGCCGTCTATCTCGGCGACGGGCGCGCCCTGCGTGGGCTGTTCTGCCTCCGAAGCGGCCGAAAGTGCCGTGATGCCAATCATCGCGGCCACCGCTGCCGCTTTGCGAATTGCTGCCTTCATGCATTCCCCCGGGAGTTTGTCCGCGCATCTTACTGCCAGTATCCGCGACACGCAGCTCCAGAAAGCGGCACGCTCTTGCAGCGCCGATTCGGTCAGGAGGCGGCTGCCAGAGTATCGGCCCGGGCGTATCCATTGAGGCCGGCATGGCGCGTACGATACTGGCGCGGGGACATGCCGAACCGTTCGCGGAAACTGCGACTGAAATGCGGCGCGCTGTTGAAGCCCCAGCCAAAGGCGATCTCGCAGATCGACCGGCCGCGCCAGCGCGGATCGGCAAGCTGCCGTGCTGTCTCCTCCAGGCGCCGGCGCAGAATATAGGACGAAACGGATTCGCTGGCACTGGCAAAGATCATGCGCAGGTAGCGGGATGACACCTGCAGCGCGCGCGCGATGGTGCGCGGCCCCAGTTCCGGGTCGCGCAGGTTCTGCTCGATGAACAGCCGCGCCTTGGCATGGCGTCCGCCCACTGCAGGGGAAGCGGCGATCAGGTTGTCGAACGCCAGCGTATAGCTCAGCGCAATCATCTCCAGCGCCTGGTGCGCCAGGCAGGCCTGTACTGCAACGGGCAGCTCGCCCTCCACCTGCCGGCAGAGGTTGTTGACCAGCGAAGTGGCGATGGAAGTCATGCTCTCGGCCGCGCGCAGCGGGTGGCCGCAAAAGTGTTCTGCAGCCGGCAGATGCTCCCGCAATGTATCCGCCGGCACCCGCAGCAGGATCAGCTCCGACTGCTCATCCATGCGATGCATGTGTGGCGCCGCGTTGTCGCACAGCGCCAGGTCGCCGGGCTGCAGCTGCGCGCTCTGCCCGTACTGCGCCAGCGTGCCGGTGCCGCTGATCTGCACGATGACAGTGTATGAATGAGCGGTGGCGATGCCGGGCAGGGCAGCCTCCGCTGGCTTGCGGTCGATGGCACTGCCGCCGCAGGCCAGCCGCGCAAAGCGCAGCGGCCCCAGTTCGCTCACGTGCATCTGGGCGTCGAAACGGTCGAGGTCGGCGGGAAGCAGTTCCGCGCGGTCGAACTGCGCGCAGTACTGGGCGGCCCAGGCCGCCATGCGATTGCGGGTAGAGAGGTTCGCTGTTCTGAAGGCTTCCACGCTGTTTATCCCCCCTGATCGTTGTTCCTATATCCTATAGGATACGAAGGTGCGGTAGTCAAACGGCGTTTCCCACAACCTTCAGGCTATGGGTTTGCGGCTCAGCGATCCCGGGCGTAGGCCTGCAGGCGCTTGTAGGACTTCTCGATATGGGCCCGCATGGCCGCCTCGGCCTCGGCTGGCCGGCGACGCATCAGGGCCGTAATCAGCTTGGCGTGTTCAGAGCTCGCTTCCTTGGTGACTTCACTATGGAAGCGCAGCCGGAAGATGTGCAGGTGCGTATGCAGGCGGGCCAGTGCGTCGCGCACCAGATGATTGCCGCTGCCCGAGGCGATCAGGTCGTGCAGTTCGGAGTCCTGCACCGCAAAGCGGTCATAGGACTTGCGCGACTCGCCTGGCTCCATCGCCTTGGCAAGACGCGTGACGGCATCCAGCTGCGCCTCATCCATGCGCTCGGCCGCGCACCGGGCTGCAAAAGGTTCCAGCAGCAGGCGCAGTTCGTACAGCTCATCGAGCTGCTTGCGGTCCAGTTGCGGAGCGCTGCAGTAGCCGACGAAGTGCTGCTTGGTGACAAGCCCGGTGGCTTCCAGCCTGCTGAGCGCCTCGCGGATTGGTGTCTGCGATACGCCAAGCTGCCGGGCCAGGCTGTCGATGGAGATGCGCGTGTCGGGCGGGATCCGCAGCGACATGATATCGGCGCGGATCAGTTCGTAGACCTCATCGACGAAGCCCTGTGATCGACGTACGGCCCGAGGTTTCGGGGCGGCGCGAAGGGTGGGCGCATCGGTCTTCACGGGGCGTGATCATATACGAACGGCGGCATGCCACGACACCGCTGCGCAGCCTTGAGGTTATGGCAAGGTTGCGTGCCGCTGCAGACAAGTGCGCGCGCGTCAGGGCAATTGCGCGCGCTGGATCAGCTGGCCTTTTGGGTGTTCAATGCGGGCGTCAGCAATAACAACAGCGGACACGACATCACTCCTGGTGCAATTTCGCTGCAGTCGCAGATCGACGCGGGGCGCATCCATGCCATCCAGGTTCGCGTGCTGGCGCTGTGTGCGCTGGTCACGCTGATCGAAGGCATCGACCTTACGCTGATTCCGCTGCTGGCTCCCTCGATCGCCGCTTCCTGGTCATTGCAACCGGCTGCGCTGGGCATCATCTTTTCATCAGGCCCGGTCGGGCTGATTGCCGGCGGGCTGGGAGTTGGCTATCTCGCCGATCGTATCGGCCGCCGCGGCGCGCTGATCACGGCCATGGTGCTGATGACTCTCGCCACGCTGGCAACTGCCTGGGTAACCAGCGTGCCCCAGTTGCTGGTGTGCAGGGTGCTGGCTGGCATCGCCTTCGGTGGCGTCATTCCGGCTGCGGTGTCGCTGGTTTCTGAATTCCTGCCGCAGCGAACCCGCGCCAGTGTGGTGGCGCTGGTGATACTGGGCCAGGCAGTGGGCGCATTGCTGGCCGCACTGCTGATGAAACTCCCCTGGGCGGAGCGTCCCTGGCAGCAGCTGGTATTCCAGGTGGGCATCGGCTGCGCGCTGGTGACCGTGCTGCTTTTCGTGCTGCTGCCCGAGTCACCGCGGTATCTGGCATTGCGCGATGCCGGCAGCGCCCGCCTGGCGGCAACCCTGCGGGCACTGGGCCTGGCAACGGCCGGAACAGTGGAAGGCGCTGCCGCAGTACATCGCGGACAGTTGCGCGAACTGTTCGGAAGTGGCCGTGCATTGGGCACCAGCCTGCTGTGGGCCACCTTCATCGGCATGGGCTGGGCAATCAGTTTCTTCACCAACTGGCTCACCAGGATCTACGCCCACGCAGGGCAATCGGCCGAAGTCGGCGTCGATGGCATGGCGGCCTATTCCACCGGCGCCATCGTGGGTGGGCTGCTGTTGCCGCTGCTCACCCGCCGCTGGCATCACGACAAGGTATTGCTCGCCAGCATCTTCGCGGCGGCGATTGCCTGTGTTGCGATGGGGCAGGTGCTGCACCTGCAGGCACACATCAACCTGAGCGTGGCCTTCCTCTGCGGCGTCTTCGTGTCGGGCGCATTCTTCATGCTGTACCCGCCCGCCGTGCGTTTCTACCCCACGGACATGCGTTCCACCGGCATAGGGGCTGCAGTGGCTTTCGGCCGCATTGGCAACACCTTCAGCCCCGCGGTGGCGGGTTTCATGCTTGGCGCCGGCATGACGCCCGCGGTCGTGTTCTGGGCCATGGCCGCGCCGATGCTGATGTCCTGCGTGGCGCTGTACCTCTTTCACCGCCATACAGCACGAGCTGCGGCCGGCAACGGCTGAGGATCAGTCGTACAGCGGCAGCGGGTTCTGCTGCAGAATCCGCTGCCGGGTTGCCTGGTCTGGAATCCAGTCCGCAAACAGGTCCAGCAGGTCGCCGTCGTTCGGCATCAGCCGGTCGTTGAGCTGCACATGCGGCCAATCGGAACCCCACAACATGCGCTCCGGCGCGTGCCGCACCAGGGCCTGCGCGAACGGCTTCATGGCGGCATAGGGAAATTCCTCGCGCGTGCTGCGCATGGGTGCCGACAGCTTCACCCACACGCGGCCGCTATCCAGCATGCGCAGGATGGTCGTGAAGGCGCGCTGCTCCAGGCCCAGCGAGGCGTCGAAGGCGCCAAAGTGGTCGAGCACAACGGGGCCAGGCAGTGCCAGCAGCTGATCCGCCACATTCACCAGATGCCCGAGTACCAGGCTCTGGTACTGCACATGCCAGCCGGCATCGCAGACCAGTTCGGCCAGCGCGGGCTCGATTGTCGGCAGGTGACTCCACTCATGCCCGGCCGGGCCAGCAAACATGCGGATGCCGCGCACGCCCAGTGCCTGCAGTGGCGCGATTTCACGGCGCGTGAAATCCGCAGGCGGCAGGATGATGCCGCGCAACCGCTCTCCTGCTCTCTCGAGTACCCATTGCAGGTGGCGATAGCTGCGGCCATAGCCACCGGCGCTTACGACGACGCCACGCGCCAGCCCCACTGCATCCTGCAGCCGCAGATAGTCCTCGGGCAGCGCGTCATCGGAGGTATAAGGGCTGTGGCCCTCGAACGGGAACTGCCGCGCCGGCCCGAACAGATGCATGTGGCAATCCCAGGCCATCGGCGGAGGCAGATGGCGCGGGCGGCGCGGGTGGGGATCGGGCGGCTGGTTGTGAAGTACGCGGCGCGGTTCGCTGGAGTTCTGCATGGCGCTTCAGGGGAATGGGGTTCGCGTGCAGGCTAGGGTAACGGGTCCTGGAAGCTTGTCCCAATGGGCAATGTTGTTTGCCCTTCTGGTCAAGTCCGGGCGCGGCCGCCATCTTAGGTTCGGCGGGGATTCAATACACTTTGGTCGGGGTGGGTAGATGAGCCTGGGTGTCATGCTGGTTACGGGAGGGAGCCGCGGTATCGGCGAGGCGGTGGCCGTGATGGCGGCACAGCGCGGCCATGACGTGGTGTTCAGCTATGCCACCAACGAGGCGCGCGCTGCTGCCGTCGTGGAGAAGATACGCGCGGCGGGTGGCTGGGCGCAGGCCGTGCAGGCCGATACCGGTGTCGAAGCCGATATCGACAGACTGTTCGCCGCCGTCGATGCGCGTGGTCGGCTGACGTCCATGGTCTACAACGGTGGCATCACCGGCCCGCATTCAACGCTGGCCGACGCCACGACGGCAACCATCGACGATGTGCTGAATGTGAACCTGCGCGGCGCCATCCTGTGTTCGCGCGCGGCGATCCGCCGCATGTCCACGCGTTTCGGCGGGCAGGGCGGAGCCATCGTACTGATGTCCTCGCGGGCCACCTTCTATGGTTCGCCTTCGGAATTCGTGTGGTATGCGGCTTCCAAGGGCGGCGTTGACAGCCTGACCAACGGGCTGGCGCGCGAGCTGGGCACTGAAGGCATTCGCGTGAATGCCGTCTCGCCGGGGCCGATCATCACCGAGATGCATCGGCCCGGGAAACTCGATGTGGGTGCAAAACGCGCACCGATGCAGCGCGCCGGCACGCCGGAGGAAGTTGCCGAAACGGTGCTGTTCCTTGTTTCCGATGCCGCCTCCTATGTCACCGGCGCCAATCTGGCCGTTGCCGGTGGACTGTGATTGCTGATTCCAGCGGAGCGACCATGACTGCGAATGCGCACTTTGCCCGCCGGCTGCTGACGACCCTTCTGGTGCTGCTGATGGCCGGTGGCCTGCCACGGATCCTGCAGGCCGCAGAGGCTGCGCCGGCTGAACTGGCCAGGCTGGATGCAGGCACTCGCGCCGCAGAGGCCGTGCGCGCCGTCAAGCGCCTGCAGCATGCGTACACGCATTACCTGAACGACGGGCTGTGGAGCGATGCCGCGAGCCTGTTCGCCAGCAGCGCGACGGCGCAGTTCGGAGTCGACAGCGTCAAGGGCAGGGACGCAGTGCGTCAGTACCTCATGCAGCAAGCTGGCCGCAAGCATGACGGCCTGGCGGCCGGGCAGCTGGATACGCATCTGATCATGCAGCCCATCATCACGGTGGGCGCCGATGGGCGCAGCGCAAAAGGTGCCTGGCACGAAGTGGAGATGACAGGGCAGTACGGCAAGTCGGCCAACTGGTCCGGCGGCATCTACGAGAACGACTACGCGCTGGAGAAGGGCGTGTGGAAGATCTCCGGCCTGCACTTCTATCCGCAGTACGCCGGCGCCTTCGATGACTTCGGGCACAAGGCGCCACCGAAGTGGAACATCCCGTATCACTTCGAGGCGAAGCACGTGGGCCTTTCCGTGCCGCAGGCAGCGCTGGATGCGCTGGCGCGGGATGCCACCGCGCGGCCCAGTGAGGAAAGCTGGTATGGCGAGCTGAGCCGCCGCAATGCCGTGCTGAGCGACGAAGCGGATGTCCAGAACCTGCAGCACGCCTACGGTTACTACCTGGACCGGAAGATGTGGGATGACGTGGCCGACCTGTTCGCGGCCGACGGCTACCTGGAAAACGCGAATCAGGGTGCCTACATAGGGCGCGATCACATCCGCAAGGCGCTTGAAGCGCTGCATGGTCCGACACCGCTGCGTCGCGGCGAACTCTTCGATCACATCATGCTGGGCACGGTGGTGACCATCGCGGCCGACGGCACCCACGCTGCGGCCCGCACGACGCAGCTTGGCCAGCTGGGGCAGGTCGGGGAATTCGCGAACTGGGAAATCGGAATCTACGAGAACCAGTTCGTGAAGCAGGATGGCAAGTGGAAGATCGCCGCGGTGCGTTACTTCCCCCGCCTGTCCACCGACTACGATCTGGGCTGGCAGAAGGATGCGAAGCCTGCGCCAGGGCCCAGCACTCAGTTCGCGCCGGACCGCAAGAGCACCGCGCGTTTTGCCAGCTATCCGGCGTTGCAGAGCGTGGGAATCCACTTCGTGAATCCAGTGACGGGCAAGCACGCCGGAAATCCAGGCGGCGCGGTGGTGTCGATTCCAGTGGTGGCGCCGGCTTCGGACAAGCACGGCGCATCCCGGTCAGTGAATGAAGGCGTGGCCGGCAGCAGCGCGGTCACTCCGGCCAAGTTCGCGGGATTGCAGCGGAAGATTCATGCGGCCATCGGCGTGGATGCGGTCGAGAACCTGATGAGCTCCTACGGGTATTACATCGATGAATCGGCCTGGAACGACATGGCGGATACCTATGGCAGTACGGGCGGCAAGGAGATCACCGGTGCGGGCATGTACATCGGCCCCGACCGCATCCGCAAGATACTGAATCTGCGCGGGCCGGCTGGCGGCCGCTCGGCGAATTTCTTCACCATCCACCAGCTCACGCAGCCGGTGATCCACATTGCCGATGACGGGTTGACGGCAATGGCGCGGCTGCGTCTGTTCCAGGATGGCGGTTCAGCCGACGGCTCTTCCGGGTCGTGGATCGGCGGCATCTACGAGAACACCGCGCTGTTCGAGAATGGTGAATGGAAGTTCGGCATCCAGGATCTGCATCACCTGTACAACGCCTCGTACCGCAACGGCTGGGCGCGCGTCGGGCCGGGTGCAGGACAGTTGAAGGGCAGGCCGCCTTCACCGCGCGACCAGCGCGGCGGTGGCATCACGCAGGGTCTGGGCGGAGCGGCCACGCCCAACCGATTCCTCAGTGAGATGCCGCCGGACCGGCCGATCCGCGCGCGGCAATACGCGTTTCCCGAGATCACGGAACCGGCATTCCATTACGTGAATCCGGTATCGGGCCGCGTACCCGAGAACCGCATGCCCTGAGCGATAGCGCGGCGGGTGGCCGCTTCAGGCCACCCAGACCGTCTGCGTATTGCACAGTTCCAGCATGCCGGCGCGGCCCAGTTCCCTGCCGTAGCCCGACAGCTTCACGCCGCCCACGGGCAAGCGTGGATCCGACGCGGTGACGCTGTTGACGAACACACCGCCCACGTCGAGATCCTTCGCCATGGCGCGGCCACGATCGGGATCGCCGGTCCACACCATGGCGCTGAGCCCGAAAGCCGAGTCATTGGCCATGGCCACGGCTGCATCTGCATCGCGCGCAGCAAGCATGGCAGCCACCGGGCCGAAGGTTTCCTGCGCCGCCACCGGCATGTCCGGCGTCACATCCGTGAGCACGGTGGGGGAGTAGTACCAGCCCGCACCTTCGCCGCGCTGTCCGCCGGTCAGCAGCCGCGCGCCGCTGCGCAGTGACAAAGCGATCTGTGAATCCAGCGCGTCGCGCAGATCCGCTCGGGCCATCGGACCAAGCTGTACGCCGGGCAGCAGGGGATCGCCGCTGCGCAGGGCGGCCGCAGCAGCAGAGAAGCGCTGACTGAATTCCTCGGCAATGCGCTGCTCCACGATGAAGCGTTTGGCGGCCAGGCATACCTGCCCGCAATTGGTGAAGCGGGCGCGCACGCCGGCGGCCACTGCCGCATCGAGGTCGGCATCGGCCAGCACGATGAAGGCGTCGGAGCCACCGAGTTCCAGCACGGACTTCTTGCACACCGCGCCTGCCTGCGCGGCAACCTTGGCTCCCGCGCCCGGACTGCCCGTCAATGTGACCGCGGCGATACGCGGATCGGCAATGATCCTGCCCACATCGGGAATCGCCGCGTTCAGGTTCTGGAATACGCCGGCCGGCACGCCGGCAGCAAGGATCAGGTCGACGACCTGATTGGCGCAGCCCTGCACATTGGGCGCGTGCTTCAGCAGCAGCGCATTGCCTGCCATCAGCGCGGATGCCGCGCAGCGGAATATCTGCCATACCGGGAAATTCCACGGCAGGATGGACAGCACCACGCCCAGCGGCAAATGCGCCACATGACTGCTGCGTGCCTGGGTGGCCACGACTTCATCTGCCAGCCAGCCCGGGCCGTGTTCAGCGACGAACTCGCAGTTCCACGCGGATTTCTCCACCTCGGCTTCCGATTCGGCCAGCGGCTTGCCCATCTCCAGGGTGATGTTGCGGGCCAGGCTTGTCTTGCTGCCGCGCAATTGCGCAGCAATCGCGCGCAGCAGGTCGGCGCGCTTTGCGGTGGAGTGCCGGCGCCACAGCACGGCGGCGTGATGGGCGGTATCGATGGCGCGCTCGACCTGTGAAGCATCCGCCAGCGGCCAGACAGCCAGCTGTTCGCCGTTGGCCGGATTGACGGAGGCCGTGGCGCCATCGCCCGCGGATATCTGCATGATCGAACCTCGTGCTATGTTTTACTGATAATAAGCGAACGGACGGGGCGCAGCGCGTGGAAACCTACAGCACGGCGAATGTACCGCGCAGCACGCGCGCTGCGTACTGGAACTCCCTGTACGCAAGCCGGCTGGCGCATGTCACGTTCAATCCCGCGGATCCGGCGGATTTCGAGGCCGAATTGCGCGTCGGGGCGATTGGTCCGCTCGGCTTGGCTCGCGTGACGACGAAGCGCGTGGATATCGAGCGCAACCGTGCGCACATCAATCGCGGCGGCGCGCGGATGTTTTCATTCCTGCTGCTGGCGCGTGGAAGCGGTGAATTCGAGCATTGCGGGCATGCCACAGCGCTGCAGGCCGGCGACTTCACCCTCTGCGACAACGCAGCGCCGCATCGGCTGCACAGTGGCGACGCCACCGAACTGGTGGTGTTGCGCGTCACGCCGGAGGTGATTCGCGAGCACCTGCCCAATCCGGAGCTGTGGTGCGGCATGCGATTGCCATCTGATTCAATTTTTGCCGCCGCGGCGGTCAACATGGTGCGCGACATATTCGCGCGCCTCGACGTCATGCCCGAGCGCTTTGCCCGGACCGTGGCCGACAACCTGCTGGATGTGCTCGCAACTTCCATAGGAATGACATTCGATGTGCCTGGATCTGCTTCCTCCATCGTGGCGCGCCGCATCCAGGCGCAGCGCTACGTCGAGATCCATCTCTGTGATCCGGAATTGACGCCGCCGCGGGTCGCTGGCGCGCTGCATATCTCGACGCGTTACCTGCGCATGCTGTTCGAGGGTGAGCGCGAATCCATCGCAAGTTACATATTGAGGCGCAGGCTCGATGAGTGCGCGCGGCAGCTCGCGAACCCGTTGCTGCGGGGCCGGACCATCACCCAGATCGCCTTTGCAACGGGGTTCAACAGCGCCGCCCATTTCACGCGCGCCTTCAGCCGGCAATACTGCGCCACGCCTTCGGAATACAGGCGTCGTGGTGCGCTTGATGGCTGACTTCCGCGGCGGTTATCCGCTGCTTCCGCCGCAGGGAAGTCCGCGCGGAGCCGGCATGTGAGCTTTCACGCTGCGTCAGTCCACCACCCCGAGCCCGATACCATGCCCGCCCGACAAATCGCCCTTCAGTTGCCACGCAAGCTGGCTTTCGGGGCGGGCAGCCTCGCCGCCTGCGCAGAATGGATCAGCGGCATGGATCCGGCATCGATCATGCTGGTCACCTCGCCGCCTGTCCGGGGGCTCGCCGAGCCGCTGGTAAAGACCCTGCGCGCGCAGGGGCGCAGTGTGGCGGTCTGGGACGAAGTGCTGCACGAACCGCATGTGGACGATCTGGCCCGCGGCCTGGCTGTGGCCCGGGAAATCCGCGCGCAGCTGATCGTGGGCCTGGGCGGCGGCAGCGTCATGGACGTGGCCAAGCTCATTGCAGCATTGCAGGACGGCCGGCAGCAGATTTCCGAAGTGTTCGGCATCGGCAACCTGCGCGGCCGCTCGACACCGCTGGTCTGCATTCCCACCACCTCCGGCACAGGCAGCGAAGTCTCGCCCATCGCCATCGTGCAGGACTCCGCGGATGGACTGAAAAAAGGCGTGATCAGCCCGCACCTGGTGCCGGATGCCGCCTTCGTCGATCCCGAACTCACGCTGGGAATGCCACCGGCAGTCACGGCTGCAACCGGCCTTGATGCGCTCACGCATTGCATCGAGGCCTATGCCAACCGTCAGGCGCATCCGCTGGTCGATACCTGGGCGCTGGAGGGCATCCGTCGCATCGCGCGCAGCCTGGCGACGGCTCATGGCAATGGATCAGACCTGCAGGCGCGCAGCGACGTGGCGCTGGGCAGCCTGTATGGCGGCATGTGCCTGGGGCCGGTCAACACTGCCGCCGTGCATGCGCTGGCGTATCCGCTGGGCAGTGATTTTGGCGTGGCGCATGGCGTTTCCAATGCAGTGCTGCTGGCCCATGTGCTGGAGTTCAACCTCGAGGCGGCGCCGCAGCGCTATGCCGACATTGCACGGGCGCTGGGCGTGGAAGGCGAAGCGCCTGCGGCGCAGATGGCGGCACGCGGCCTGGAGTTCATCCGCGACCTGAACCAGCGCGTGGGTATCCCGGCGCATATAGAGGAGCTGGGCGTGCCGGCCTCAGCCATCGAAGGCATGGCCGCCTCGGCGCTGAAGGTGCAGCGCCTGCTGGTGCAGAATCCCCGCACGGTCACGCTGCAGGACGCGCGCGACATCTACCGGCGCGCGTTCTGACCATGCCTACCTCCACATCGCCCTTCCAGTGGTATCGCGAGGCCGATGCGCGGGTGCGCCGCGTGTTCTGGACCTGCTCGGCGGCCTGGGCTCTCGATTCCATGGATGCGCTGGTCTACTCGTTCATGATCCCGACGCTCATGACAGTGTTCGGCATGACGCTGCTGGAAGCCCAGGCCATCAACACCGCCAACTTCGTTTCCGCCGCATTGGGCGGCTGGATCGGAGGCCTGCTCTGCGACCGGTTCGGGCGCGCACGCCTGCTGCAGTTCACCATCCTGTGGTTCTCGTTTTTCTCGCTGCTGTCTGGATTCGCGGCCAACTACGAGCAGTTGATGATCCTGCGGGTGCTGCAGGGCCTGGGGTTCGGCGCCGAATGGGCCGTTGGCGCCGTGCTGCTCGGCGAGATGATCGCACCAAAGCATCGGGGCAAGGCAGTGGGTACCGTGCAGAGTGCCGCGCCTATCGGGACCGGAATGGCGGCGCTGCTGGCCGGTCCGCTGGTTGCAGCGCTGCCTGTCGAGTACGGCTGGCGCGTGGTGTTCTGGGTCGGCCTACTGCCGGCGCTGCTGGTGTTCTTCGTGCGGCGCGCGGACGACGATTCAGAGGTCTACATCGAGGCGCGCCAGCGACTGCTGGCGGAAAAGCGCAAGGTGAGTGTGCTGGCCATCTTCTCGCCGAAAGTACTGCGCATCACCCTGCTGGCCGCGCTGCTGGCGATAGGAATCCAGGGCGCCGCGTACTCCGTCAGCAACTACCTCAGCGTGTTCCTGCAGAATGAACGCGGCTTGTCCGCAAAAGTTGCGGGCCTGTATATCCTCATCAACAGCGCTGGCGGATTCTTCGGCGCGCAGGTCAATGCCTACTTCAGCGACAGCCTTGGCCGTCGCCGCATGTTCAGGCTGTTCGGTGCCGGTTTCGTCATCATGGCGAGCTTCTACCTGCTGGCGCCCCTCGGCAATTCCGCATGGACGCTGTTGCCTGCGGGCATGGTCTATGGCTTCTTCCAGTTCGGCCTCTATGCGTCCTTCGGTCCGTATTTCACCGAGCTTTTTCCTACTGAAATACGCGGCTCGGGCCAGTCCTTTGCGTACAACCTGGGGCGCGCGATGAGCGGGCTCGTGTTCACCATGCCGGTGGCGATGATTGCCGCGCATTACCACGTCAGGATCAGCATCGGCATGCTGGTGATGGCGCTGGCGGGAATCGCCTGCGCCATCCTGGCGACACTGATGCTGCCCGAGACGGCGGGCCGGGATCTGCGGGAAACGCGGTCGTGAAGACCGGGTTGGTTCTGGCGCTGGCTGTGGTGTGGGCGGGCGCGGTTGCCGCAGCAGAGGCGCCATCCGGCGCCCTGCGTGTGCAGGGCAATATCACCACGATCGAGTTGGCACCGGTGCTGCTGGCGGCACAGTCGCACACTGCGCCCGTGACGATCACCAATGGTGGCGTGCCGGATCTGGCTGTGGCAGGCGGCGCGCAGCTGGCCACCAACGCGGAAACGCAGGCGTTACGCGCATCGGTCACCAATCCGGACCTGCGCATCATCATGACGGTGTCAGAGGGGCTGTACCGCATCGTGGCGCGGCGTTCGGCTGGCATCAGCACGCTGGCTGACCTGAAGGGCAAGCGGATCGCCACCATCTCGATCACCTCCTCGGGCTATTTCCTGCACCGCATGCTGCGCAGCGTCGGGCTGGACTATGCCGATGTGACCGTAGTGCCGTTGAACATCGCCGGGGCGGAAGATGCCATCGCCAGGGGCGAGATCGACGCGGTCACGATCTGGGAGCCGATGATCGACAACATCGCCCGGCGGCTGGGCGACGATGCCATTGAATTCAGCGGCAAGGGCATCTACCGCGAGCTCTTCAACCTGAACACCACCGCCGCGCAGCTGGCCGATCCCGTGCAGCGCAGGCGCATCGTGGAGTTCGTGCGCAGCGTGCTCAGGGCAACGAAGCAGCTGCATGTCGATCCGCAACCCGCGTGGAGCGCAGTGGCGAAGTCCGCCGGATATGACGAAGCCGTGGTGGCGCGTACCTGGCATCACCACCGCTATCCGGGCGCCCTCGTGCCGGACCTGCTGGATGTGCTGGAGGATGAGGAGAAATACCTGGCGCGTGGCGTACAGCCACAGCGCACGCCGCGATCGCGTGCCGAGCTGGCAAAGCTGATCGACACCAGCGTGCTGGAGGAGGCGCTTGCGGGGCATCCGGAGCTGCGCGTCAGCGTGCCTTCTGACGAGGCAGTGAAGCTGCAGGCCGAGCGCCTGCGCGTCGAGCGATTGTCCGCCAGCGTGCGCCATGCCACGGCAGTGCGGTCGGTGAAGCGGCTGCAGCATGCGTTGAACCACTATCGTGAAGCAGGGCTGTGGCAGGACGCGGCGCAGCTCTTCACCAGCGACGCGACCGCGGAACAAGGCAAGGAGAGTTATGCCGGCCGCAACGCCATTGCCGGATTCCTGCAGTCACAGGCGCTGTCCGGTACGGGCCGCAAGAAGCTTGGCGATGGCGACCTCAACTCGCATCTGGCATTCAGCCCCGTGGTGACCCTGGATCCGGACGGCCGGGTCGCGCGTGGCCGCTGGCATGAGCTGTCGATGACCGGTCACTTCGGAACGAGCGCGGACTGGGCCGATGGCATTTACGAGAACGAGTATGTGGAAGAGGGCGGCGTGTGGAAGATCCGCCGGCTGCACTATTACCCTTCGTTCCTCGGGCCGTATGCGCCGGGCTGGCGCAATGCTGACAGGAGCGACACGGTCACCGTCGTGCCCTTCCACTACACGCCTGATCGTGCCGGCGCGCCCATTCCCCTGACGCCAGTTCTTTCAAAGGTGGATCAGGCGCCTGCCGACAGCGCCGGACAGATACGGCGCGTTGCCACGCTGCAGGCCCAGCTGCTGTGCCTGCAGGCGGAGTCACAGGTGCGCAGCCTGCAGAATGCCTATGGCTTCTACATGGACCGGCGCATGTGGGATGACATCGCCGACCTGTATGCCGCCGATGGCACGTTCGAGCCCGGGCAGCGCGGCGTCTACCGCGGACGTGCCAGCATCCGTCATGCACTGGAGCAGATCGGGCCGAAGGATCTTGCGGTGGGTGTGGTCAACGACCATACGCAGATGCAGCCGGTGGTGACGCTGTCGCCCGACTGCAGGAGCGCCACGCTGCGGGGCACGGAACTGGTGATGACCGGCCAGAACGGCGGGGACGCGGCCTGGGGGCTGAACATCCACGACAACAGCTACCGCCTCGTTGATGGCAAGTGGCGGCTGCAATCGGTGCATGTCTACCAGCGCATGCGCAGCGACTACTTCCAGGGCTGGGCGAAGAGCGCATTGCCGGTGCGCAGCGCCGCGACCGGGTTCGAAGCCGACGCGCCACCCACCGCGAAATACGCGGCTTATCCGACCTTCTTCGTCCCGCCGGTGCGTTTCGTGAATCCCGCAAGAGATGGAAAGCGGGCATTCGGCAGTCCTGCGGTCGGCACACCCCGGGGTTCTCTCGACACGCTGCTTGCGGCGGCCGAACGTGACCTGGACATCGTGGTCGGGCAGGATGGCAGCGAGAACATCTCCAATGCCTACGGTTACTACATTGACGAATTCCTCTGGGACAACACCGCGGATGTGTTCGCAGTGAAAGGCGAAAAGGAACTGTCCCGCATTGGCAACTACATCGGCCGCGAGCGCATCCGGGCCTCGTTGTTCGCCCGCTATGGAAAGGGCGGCCGGCGCGCGGCGGGCATGACGTTGCACCAGAAGACCGCGCCGGTGGTGACGGTTGCAGCCGACGGACGGTCGGCCCGCATCCGGGAAAAACTGCTGCAGCTCAACAGTTCGCGCGATGGCGATGGCTCCTACATCCTCGGCGTGTACGAGAACAATGTCGTGCGCGAGCGCGGCGTATGGAAAATCCTGCGCATGGACCTGGACTACGTGTGGTCGGCCGGCTACTCCGGCGGCTGGGCACGCGTAACACCACCGGTGCGCCGTGCTCCCGCTGTGGGAGCCCCCGCTGCGCCCGCAGTTCCTGCCATCAGCGTGCCACCAGACGGCCCGCTGCGCGGCTCCGTCGAACCGCCGTATCCGGAAGTGGGCGTCATGGCTTTCCACTACAAGAACCCGGTGTCGGGGCGCGACCCGCCTGAACTTCTTCCCCCTTGAGGTAGACGTGTCGCGTTCCGTCATCGTTACCTGTGCCATCACCGGCTCGATCCACACCCCGAGCCAGTCCCCGTATCTGCCGCTGACGCCGGCACAGATCATCGAAGAATCGGTTGCTGCCGCCGAAGCCGGCGCAGCGGTGCTGCACCTGCATGCGCGCAACCCGCTGGACGGCAGCCCTACCGCCGATCCGGAAGTCTTCATGCAGTTCCTGCCGCAGATCCGTGCGCGCTGCAACGCCATCATCAACATCACCACCGGCGGCGGCCCGGGCATGTCGCTGGAAGAGCGGCTGGCTGCACCGGAGCGCGTCAGTCCCGAGATGACCTCGCTGAATCTGGGCACCATGAATTTCGCCGGGTTCATGGCGCTGGAGAAACTGCCGTCGCTGCAGCATGAATGGGAGCAGGGCTACAAGGAGATCGCGCGACGCCATGTGTTCCGCAACACCTTCGAGGACATCGATACGGTGATGCAGCGCCTGGGCGAGGGCCATGGTGTGCGCTTCGAGTACGAGTGCTACGACGTGGGACAGATCTACAACCTGGCCATCGCGCTGGAGAAGCGCCGCTACGAGCCGCCCCTGTTCATGCAGTTCGTGCTGGGGATCCCGGGCGGCATCAGCGCCGAGCTCGACCACCTGCTGCACATGGTGCGCACCGCACAGCGGGTATTCGGAACCGGCCTGGAATGGTCGGTGCTGGCCGCAGGCCGCCACCAGATGGCCATGTGCACGCATGCCGCGCTGATGGGCGGCAATGTGCGCGTGGGCCTGGAGGACAGCCTCTATATCGGTCGCGGCGAACTGGCGCGGTCGAACGCGGACCAGGTAGCGAAGATATGCCGCATACTGCGGGAACTGTCGCTGGATGTGGCGACCCCGGAGCAGGTGCGTTCGCGCCTCAAGCTCAAGGGCGCCGATCGCATCCGGCTCTGACCCGATCCGACCCTGCCAGTCCGACCCTTCAGATCCTGCCGGAAGCGCTGACATGTACGAAGCCTACGATCCCCGTTCGAAGCTGGCTGCCAAAGCCGCCTCTGCTCCTGCCCCCGAGGGCTTTGCCGCCGCCGAATACGTGCGGTTCCATGATGCCGCGCCTGTCGAGCAGTCGCCGCAGGCGCGAACCTGGTACGGGCGCGGCCAGAACATGGTCGTGAGCTATTCCGATGCCCAGCCTGGTGCGCAGTTCCTCCGGCAGGGGCAGCAGGACGAATACATGCTGGTGATGCCCGAACCAGGCGAAGGCGCGCTGATCGAAGCGGGCGGCGAGCAGGTTGCCGTGCCGGGCTTTTCCCTTGCCATCGTTCCGCCCGGCGACAGCGTCATCACGATGCGGCAGAAAGGCCTGCTGCTGCGCGTATTTTCGACCCGGAACGCCGATGTGGCGGCGCTGGCTGCCAATGCCGCGGCCTACGGCCACCAGCATCCGAATATTCCGCCGTTCCAGACCTGGCCTGCGCCACCGGCCGGCTTCCGGATCCGCCACTACAGCCTGGATGTGGCGCCGCAGCCGGGACGCTTCGGCCGGATCTTCCGCTGCACGACCATGATGATCAACATGCTGCCGTTCGAGCCCGCGCCGCGCGACACCGCCAAGCTCTCCCCGCACCATCACGATGATTTCGAGCAGTGCTCGCTGGCCATCCAGGGCGCGTTCACGCATCACATCCGCTGGCCTTGGACAGCGAACCAGCGGCACTGGCGAAACGACGATCACGAGCATTGCCCCGCGCCGTCGATTGCGGTGATACCGCCGCCAGCCATCCACACTTCGGCTGCCACCGAAACCAGTGGCAACCAGCTGGTGGATATCTTCTCCCCGCCGCGCGTGGACTTCTCGAAGCAGTCCGGCTGGGTGCTCAACGCCGACGAATATCCGATGCCCGGTGCCTGAAGCGATGAGTGCAGAAAAGATCGATCCACCGGTGGTGGACGCGCACGCGCATATCTTCACGCCGGACATGCCGCTGGCGGACTCGGCCTGGACGCGCCCGGACTATGGATTCACCGCCGAGGATTACCTGCGCGTGCTGGACGCGCATGGTGTGCACTTCGGTGTCATCGCCGGCATCAGCATCTACGGGCAATACAACGACTACATGATCTCCGCGCTGCGCCGCCAGCCGCGGCTGCGCGGCACGGTCAACATCGACCCGGCCACCGACCTCTACACGCTCGAGCGCATGCGCGATGACGGCGTGGTGGGCGTGCGCCTGCAACTGTCGCGCCGGCGGGAACTGCCGGATCTTGCCAGCGAGCACTACCGGCTGCTGCTGCGGCGGGTCGCCGACCTGAACTGGCATGTGCATCTGGCGCTGGAGGGCCCGCAGATGCCAGCAGTGCTGCCGAAGCTGGAGACCAGCGGCGTGCGCATCGTGCTCGATCACTTCGGGCATCCGGATCCGGCGCAAGGGCTGGATGGCGAAGGATTCCAGGCGGTGCTGCGTTCCGTGGCGAAGGGCCGCACCTGGGTGAAGTTGTCTGCTGGCTATCGCCTCACCTGGCAGAGCCAGGGCTCAGGCGCACCCGATCCGGTGGCAATGCGTCTGGCGCAGGAAGCCGCGGCCAGGCTGCTGCAGGAAGCCGGGCCGGAACGGCTGCTGTGGGGCAGCGACGCGCCTTTCGTCGGCCATGAATCCAGCCTGGACTATGCCGACACGCTGCGCAGCCTTGTCGAATGGGTGCCGTCCGCGTCGGTTCGCCGCCGCATGACCGATACGGCGTTGCAGTTCTATTTCAGCTGATCGCGAAGGGATCACCATGGCCTCTGACCCAAAAACCAGATCCTTTCGTGAGCGTCTGCGCGCGCGTGAATTGCTCGTGGGTACCTTCATCAAGACTCCGGTGACTCATCCGGTGGAAGTCCTGGGCGCTGCAGGCCTCGATTTCGTGGTGATCGACCAGGAACATGCGCCGTTCGACCGCGTGACCGTGGATGGCCTGATCCTCGCCGGCCAGGCAGCGGCGGTACCGGTGCTGGTGCGCGTTCCCGGAAGCGAGGCGCGCGACATCCTGCCCGTGCTGGACTGCGGGGCCGTGGGCGTGCTGGTGCCGCATGTGGACAGTGCGGCCAAGGCCCAGGAAGTCGTGGCCGAGGCCCGCTATGGTGGAGGTCGCCGTGGCTTCACCAATTCCTCGCGCGCGGGGCGCTATGGCGCGGCGGGCTTCCAGCAGCATGTGGCCGACAGCGACGCGACTACCGCCGTGCTGGCCATGGTAGAGGACGTGGCAGCCCTGGAGGTATTGCCGCAAATCATGGCCGTGCCCGGACTGGATGCAGTTTTCATCGGCCGCGGCGATCTTTCCATCGCGCTGGGTGTCGACAAGCCCTCCGCGCCAGCGGTGGTCGCTGCAACGGAGCAGATCGCAGCGGCCGCCCGCCTGGCGGGCAAGGCGTTGTGCGCGCATGTCGACCGCATCGATTCCCCCGACGTGGCGTGGCTGCGCACGCTGGGAGTCACGGCCTTCATCGTGTCATCGGATCAGGGCCTGATGCGCCGCGCCGCCCTGCAGACCGTGGCGGAATTCAGGGCGCTGCGCGCCTAGTTCACCTGCGTTTCATCGTGCCCGGCTTCGGGCGATTCGCCGGCTGCGGCCGGTTGTGCCGGGTGACTGCCGGTCATTCCCGTGCGCGTGTTGCGCTCATCGATGTAGATCAGGTCGTGACGGCCTATGGTGATCACGTCGCCGTCGTTGAGGTTGTGCCGGCGTACCCGCTGCGACTTCACGACGATGCCATTGGTGCTGTTCAGGTCCTCGGCCACGCAGGCATTGGCCTGCGTGACGATCTGGCAGTGGTGGCGGCTGACGAAGCGGCTGTCGATCTGCAGATCGTTGTCCGGAGTGCGGCCGATGACGGTGCGGCCCATGCGCAGCGGCAGTTCGCCCACGGTACGACCGTCCGTTACCACGATCAGCTTGGCCAGCGGCATTTCCGGGGTCTGCTGCCGGGCAGTGTCCGAAGCGTTGACATACAGGCCCGGCCCGCGGCGCAGCACGCCCTGCTCGCTGAAACTGCCGGTGGAAGAAAGATCCTCGCCCGCGGCGGCGGGTGCGCGCTTCTGGCCAGGGCGGTTTGCGAACTCGGTCCAGCGCAATTCCTCGATGGCCGCCTGCACGTCGGCTGCCAGCACGCTGTCGCGGTCGGAGGTGAACGCGGCCATCATTGACGTTTCGCACAGCGTGTTGATCAGTCGTGGCACGCCGCCGGAGTAGCGATAGATCAGCGGGAATGCCGCGGCCTCGAAGATCTCGCGTCCGTCGGAACCGGCCACCTCCAGGCGGTGCCGGATGTACGCCTCGGTGTCCTCTGCAGACAGCGCGCTGAGATGGAAACGCAGGCGCACGCGCTGCGCCAGTTGCACCAGTTCTGGTGAATCGAGCTTGGCATTCAGTTCCGGCTGGCCCGCCAGGATGATGCGCAGGACCTTGTCCTTGGTGGTCTCGATGCCCGAGAGCATCCGCACCTCTTCGAGCGTGCGCAGCGACAGGTTCTGCGCCTCGTCGATGATCAGCAGCACCTTGCGCCCGGCAGCGTACTGCTCGATCAGGAAAGTGTTCAGGGTGGAGATCAGCTCGGCCTTCTTCATCTTGAAGGGCGAGAAGCCGAACTGCACCAGCGCCGCCTGCAGGAACTCCACCGACGACACCTGCGTCTGGTTGATCTGCGCAACCACCACGTCCTTGTCCAGTTCGCTCAGCAGGGTTTCGATCAGCGTGGTCTTGCCCGAGCCGATCTCGCCGGTGATCACGACGAAGCCGTCGGTGAACCAGATCGTGGACTCCATATAGGCCTTGGCCCGGGAATGGGCCTTGGACAGATAGAGGAACTCCGGGTCGGGGCTCAGCCGGAAGGGCGGTTGCCGCAGTCTGAACAATTCCGTGTACATGACTGGTGGGATTCTAGGCGATTAGATCTGCCGAAGCAGTCGGCGTGCCCGCAGATCCGCCGCCTTTGCGGTGGATTCCACAATCGTTATATGCCCCAGCTTGCGTCCCGGCCGTGCCGATTTGCCATAGTCGTGCAGAAACAGCCCCTTTTCGCGCAACAGCCTTTCCTTGTCCGGCATCTGCCCGATGAGGTTCAGCATGGCGCTGTGGCCACGGGCGGCGGTATCGCCCAGCGGCAGTCCGCAGATGGCGCGCAGGTGGTTCTCGAACTGGCTGGTCACCGCGCCCTCGATGGTCCAGTGCCCCGAGTTGTGCACGCGCGGCGCCATCTCGTTGGCGATGAGGCGCCCGCGCCGCACGAAGAACTCGATGGCCAGCACACCCACGTAGTCGAAGTGTTCCATTACCCGCTGCAGGGTGCGCCGCGCCGCGCGCTCCAGCGTCGCGGATTTCCACGGCGCACGCGTCAGCCGCAGGATTCCGTCGCGATGCAGGTTGCGGTTGAGCGGGTACATGGCGAACTCGCCCTTGCGGCCGCGCACACCAATGGCCGAGATCTCGTAGTCGAATGGTACGAAGGCTTCGTACAGCAATGGCACGCCGCCCAGTTCCTTCCAGGCCGACTCCACATCGGCAATGGAGCGGATGACTCTCTGGCCCTTGCCGTCATAGCCCAGCCGGCGGGTCTTGAGCACGCCGGGCAGGCCGATCTGCGCAGCAGCGCGCTGCAGGTCCGGCAGTGAATCCACCGCGTGATTGGGATTGGTCGGCACCTTCAGCCGCGCGAACAGTTCCTTCTCGAGCAGCCGGTCCTGGGCAGTGGCCAGCGCGGATTGTGGCGGCGCGATGCGTGTGCGCGAGGACAGGCGTGCCAGCGATTCCGCGGGAACATTCTCCCAGTCGAAGGTGACGACTTCGCAGCGCTGCGCCAGTTCATCCAGCAGCGCGGAATCCGTGAACTTTCCGAACAGCGAAGGCGCCACCTGGTTCGCAGGCGTGCCCGGTTCGCCATCGAGGAACAGGAAATCAAGCCCGAGCGGATACCCTGCCAGCGCCAGCATCCGGCCCAACTGACCGGCGCCCAGGACGCCGACGGTCATGCGCCGCGACGAGGGTCCGGCTGGGCCAGCACCGCGTCGGTCTGGGACTGGCGGAAGCGGGCCAGTGCCGCCGCAACGGAAGCGTCGCCCAGTGCGACGATGGCAGCGGCAAACAACGCTGCATTGGCAGCGCCTGCCACCCCGATGGCAAAGGTGGCCACCGGCACGCCGCGTGGCATCTGCACGATGGACAGCAGCGAATCCAGGCCATTGAGTGCGCGCGATTGCACGGGCACACCGAGCACCGGTATCCGCGTCTTGGCGGCCGTCATGCCCGGCAGGTGTGCCGCGCCGCCCGCCCCGGCAATGATGGCCTGCAGGCCGCGCGACTCGGCGCTGGCGGCATATTCGAAGAGCAGGTCCGGAGTGCGATGGGCCGAAACCACCTTCACTTCATGCTCGATTCCGAGCTGGGTCAGCAGTTCCGTGGCTGGCTGCAGCGTTTCCCAGTCCGACGCCGATCCCATGATGATGCCGACCCGTGCGTTCATCCGGGGAGTTTAGCACGCGTCCTGGCATGGGCCTTTTGCGCCTCATCCAGTGCAAGGATGGCCGCCTCGATTGCGGCCACGTCCTCGTTGCGCATCAGCTTGCCGATGTACTGGAACTGGCGGGCCAGTGCGCCACGGCTGCTGATGCGCTGTGCTTCGGCTATGGCCTCGAGCAGCGCATCGCCCAGCGGCAGCTTGGCCCGCTCCGCCGCGCGCATGGCCACCAGGCGCTCGCCCAGCTTCTGCAGTGCCAGCGCGGCCCGTTTGCGCGAGCTTTTGCTGGGCGGCAGGTCGAAATCATCATGGTCTTCGTCGACGGATTGGGTCATGCCGTACAATTATGGCTTATGTCGCACGTCATTGATGCGTCCCGTCTGCCGGAACTGTCCGATATCGTCGCCCTGACGCTGTCAGAAGCGCGTGCGGCCGGTGCCACGCAGGCCGAGGCCGACTGCAGCCTGCAGCAGGGATTGAACGTCACGGTCCGCCTGGGCGAGGTGGAAACCATCGAGTACCAGCGCGACCGCGCGCTGGGCATCACCGTGTATTTCAATGGTTCGAAAGGGTCGGCCAGCAGCGCCGACCTGAATCCGGCAGCCATCCGCGAAATGGTCGCCAAGGCCTGCATGATTGCGCGCCACACCTCGCGCGATGAATATGCCGGTCTCGCCGAGCCGGAGGAAATGGCGCGCGACATCCCGGACCTGGACCTGTTCCATCCCTGGGATCTCTCGCCGGAACAGGCCATTGCGATGGCGCAGGAGTGCGAGGCCGCCGGCCGCGACGTTGATCCCCGCATCACCAATTCCGAAGGCGCCTCGATTTCCACGCACCGTGGCCTGCGCGTTTACGGCAACTCGCATGGTTTCCTGGCTGGCTATCCCAGCAGCAGCCACAGCATCAGTTGCGTGCTGCTGGCCCAGGAAGGCGAGGACATGCAGCGCGACTACTGGTACTCGGCCGCACGCGCGCCTGCGCAGCTGGACGCGCTGGCCGCCGTGGGCAAGCGCGCCGGTGAGCGCGCGGTGGCGCGGCTCGGCGGAAGGCAGCTCAGCACGCGCAAGGCGCCGGTGCTGTTCGCGGCCGACATGGCGCGTGCTTTCTTCGGGCATCTGGTATCAGCGGTGCGCGGTTCCAGCCAGTACCGCAAGACTTCATTCCTGCTCGATGCGGTCGGCCAGCAGATCCTGCCTTCCTTCCTGCAGATGCAGGAGCGGCCGCATCTGCAGCGCGCGCTGGCCAGCAGTCCATTCGACGCAGAAGGCGTGACCACGCGCGACCGCGACCTGGTGCGCGATGGCGTGCTGCAGGGCTATGTGCTGGGCAGCTATTCAGCGCGCAAGCTGGGCCTGCGCACTACCGGCAATGCGGGCGGAATCCACAACCTGCTGGTGGAGAGCACCGATGGCGCGTTGTCGCAGGAGCAACTGCTGAAGCAGCTCGATCGCGGGCTGTACGTGACTGAAATGATGGGGCAGGGAGTCAATGGCGTCACCGGTGACTACTCCCGCGGCGCTTCGGGTTTCTGGGTGGAAGATGGCGTCATCGCCTATCCCGTGCACGAGGTGACGGTGGCGGGCAATCTGCGCGAGATGTTCCGTGGCGTGCGCGCGCTGGGATCCGATGTGGATACGCATGGCGCCATCCGCACCGGCAGTGTGCTGATCGACGAGGTAACGATCGCGGGCAGCTAGGGCTGCTCGGCGGTGCTGACCAGATCGGCCAGCGTGCGCTGTGCAAAGGCCGCATGCCAGGCTTGCTCCATCTGCTTCTGTACTGCCGTTACCCCGGGCAGCGAGGATTGCGGCTGCAAGGGCTGGCCCCAGCCGTAGCTGCGTGCGCTTTCGATGATCTGCGTCAGATGGATGCCGGCAATTTCCCGCCCCGGGAACAGGTGGCAATCATCCGACACGGCCAGCAGGCCGTCGCGTTCCAGCTTTTCGGTCATGTCGGTGACTATGCTGCCAGGCAGTGCCAGCTGCCGCGCCAGCTGGTCGATGGAAACGGGCGCCTTGCCGGCACGATGACCCGCTGCCACGCGCGCCATGATCTCCAGCGCCAGGCGTTCGCGGTCGCTGCCCGACAGGCGCAGCCGGCTGTGCCCTGAGCGCAGGTTCTGCGGGTTCTGCAGGTAGAAGGCCAGCTGGGCGCCAGCCAGCAGGATCAGCCAGCCCAGATAGGTCCATACGAACACGGCGATGACGACGGCGAATCCCGCATAGACCAGCGTCAGCCGCGAGGTGTACAACACCATCGCCGTGAAACCCTTGCCGATGGCTGCCCAGAACACCCCGGCGGCAAATGCTCCGACCAGCGCCGGCAGGAAGCGCACCCGCGTATTGGGCATCACCACGTAGATGGCAGTGAACAGCGCGGTTACCAGCACATAGGGGGCAAGCCCGATGGCGAAGCCCACCAGCTGGGCGCCGAAGGTGAAATCGTGGATGGCGTAGCTGGATACCCTGTCGAAGGCGAGCTTGGAGAAGGCGATCACGGCGGTGATGACCAGCGGGCTGATCACCAGCAGCGCCACGTATTCCAGCACCCGCCGCGGAATGCTGCGCGCCCGGCGTACCTGCCAGACGTAGTTCAGGCTGTCTTCGATCTTCTTGACTGCGCCCACCAGCGTCCACAGCAGCACCGTGAAGCCCAGGATGCCCACCAGTCCGCCGCTGACGTTCTCTGCGAACACCATGATGCGATGGGTGATAACGGGTCCGGCGCTGCCCACCGGCCGGAAGAATTCGAGCAGGAAGGGCTCCAGCTCGCGGTGCGCATCCACGGCCTTCAGCAGTGCGAAGCTCAGTGCAATCAGGGGGATCAGTGCCAGCAGCGTGGCGTACACCAGGCCGGTGGCGCGCAGCGTCAGTTCGCCGCTGAGCAGGTCACGCAGGATGGCATAGGGATAGCGCAGGATGCGCAGGGCGCGCGCCAGCAGGCCGTTTCCCTCGCTGTGCGCACCAAACAGTCCCTGGTCCAGCAGGTGCCAGAATCTCTGCCACAGGGAGAGGCCGTCGGTCATCTCAGCTGGTGGCTGGGCCAGTCAGGCGGCGCAGCGCCTCCTGGTACTGTGCGGCGGTGTTGGCAATGATGTTCGCCGGCAGCCTCGGCCCCGGCGGGCGCTTGTCCCAGTCCAGCGTTTCGAGATAGTCGCGCACGATCTGCTTGTCGAAGCTGGGCGGGCTGATGCCCACGCGATAGCTGTCGGCCGGCCAGAAGCGCGAGGAATCCGGCGTCAGCGCCTCGTCGATGAGCACCAGTTCTCCGTCGGCTGCCAGGCCGAACTCGAACTTGGTGTCGGCGATGATGATGCCGCGCTGCGCCGCATGCGCCGCAGCGAAGTGATACAGCTGCAATGCGGTATCGCGCACCCGCGTGGCAAGGTCCGTGCCGACCCGCCGCGCCGCTTCTGCGAAGGGAATGTTCTCGTCGTGGTCGCCCACCGCAGCCTTGGTGGCCGGCGTGAAGATGGCTTCCGGCAAGCGTTCTGCCTGCCGCAAACCGGCGGGCAGTGCGATGCCGCACACTGCGCCGGTGGCCTTGTAGTCCTTCCAGCCCGAGCCGATCAGGTAACCGCGTACCACGGCCTCGATGGGCAGGGCCTGCAGCCGCCGCGCGACTACGCTGCGTCCGGTCACGCGGATGCGTTCGGCAGGGTCCGGCAGCACTTCCTCCAGCGGCGTCTGCAGCAGGTGGTTGGGCACGATGTGCCCGGTGCGCGCGAACCAGAAGTTGGAGATGCTGTTGAGGATCCTTCCCTTGCCGGGGATGGGATCGGGCAGGATGACGTCGAATGCCGAAAGGCGGTCGGTGGCCACGATGAGCAGGCGCGACGCATCGATGGCGTAGACGTCGCGCACCTTGCCACGATGCACGAGCCGGAGGCCGTCGAGGTTCGATTCGTGCAGGCTGGGCGGCGGCGTATTCAAGGCTTGCTACCATAAACCATATGCAGTGGACGGGAAAACTGATCGGCGGTGCGCTGGGCGCTTTTTTGGGCCCGATGGGGGTTGCCGTGGGCGCCGCGCTCGGCCATCAGTACGATGTCAGCGCGGGCCGGCGGAGCGTGCGTCCACCGGCCGAACAGTTTTTCCGCAGCACCTTCCGTGTCATGGGGCATGTAGCCAAGGCCGACGGTCGGGTTACAGAGCGGGAGATCAATGCCGCGCGCTCGGTGATGCAGAGCCTGCGGCTTGATGCCGTGCAGGTACGCATGGCCATCGACCTGTTCACCGCGGGCAAGCAGCCGCAGTTCGATCTGGAAGAGGAACTGGCGGAACTGCGCATCGCCTGTCATTCGCAGCCCCAGATCCTGCGTGTGTTCCTCGAGATCCAGCTGCGTTTCGCGCTGTCCGGCAATGACATGGTGGGGGCGGTACGTGCCCGTGTTACCCGCGTGGCGCAGGGGCTGGGCGTCGGGCCGCAGACACTGGGGCGGATGGAGGCCGCACTGCGTGGCGGCCAGGGGCGGCCGGGAGCCGTCAGCGCAGCAGACCTCGACGCACGCATCGCTGTCGCTTACCGCACCCTGGAAGTTGATCCGGGAATCAGTGATGAAGATCTGGTCAAGACCTACCGGCGGCTGATGAGCCGCAACCATCCAGACAAGCTGAAGGCCAATGGCCTGCCCGAGTCCATGCTGGAGCATGCCAAGCAGCGCACGCAGGCGATCCGCGAAGCCTACGAGTTGCTGCGCGAGCGGCGTGGCCTGGGATGAAGGGACTGTAATCCCGCGCCGGATGTATAGAGCCCGGCCTATCCGTTACGATGCGCGGATGATCGAAGTCGAGGACCTGGCCTGCCGCTTCGGCAATTTCGAGGCGGTCAAAGGCATCACATTCCATGTGGCGCCGGGGGAGGTTTTCGCCTTCCTGGGTCCCAATGGTGCCGGCAAGACCACCACCATCAAGATGCTCACCACGCTGCTGCGCCCCACCCGCGGCAGCATTCGTATCGACGGCCTGGATCCCGCGACGCATTCCAGCGACGTGCGCCGCCGCTTCGGCATCGTGTTCCAGGATCCCAGTCTCGACAGCATCCTTACCGGCATGGAAAACCTCGAACTGCATGCCGCGCTGTACGGCGTGCCACGCGCGCTGCGGCGCGAGCGCATCGAGAAGTTGCTGAAGCAGTTCGAGCTGTGGGACAAGCGCGATATCGCAACCGCCAAGTATTCCGGTGGCATGAAGCGGCGGCTGGAGATCGTGCGCGGCTTCCTGCATACGCCCAAGGTGCTGTTCCTCGACGAGCCCACGCTGGGGCTGGACCCGCAGAGCCGCCACCAGTTGTGGAACCATGTGCGCGCCGTAAACCAGGCCGAGGGCGTCACGGTATTCCTGACCACGCACTACATGGACGAGGCCGAGCGCGTGGCGCATCGCATTGCCATCGTCGACCACGGCGGCATCGTGGCGCTGGGCACGCTGGCGGAACTGAAGGAGCAGACCGGCACGGATTCGCTGGAAGCCGCATTCCTGAAGCTCACCGGTACGACGGTGCGTGACGAGACCGCCAGCAACGCCGACCGCATGCGCCAGTTCATGCAGGCTTGGCGGCGATGAGCGCCATCTACATCCTGTGGCTGCGCGCCCTGAAGCACTTCGTCCGATCGAAGGCGCAGATCGTTTCCTCACTGGGCCAGCCGCTGCTGTACCTGCTGGCGCTGGGGTTCGGACTGGGCCCGGTGTTCCAGCGCGCGGGGCAGGGCAGTTACATCCAGTTCATGGCGCCCGGCGTGATCTGCATGACGGTGCTGTTCTCGGCCACTTTCTCCGGCATCGGACTGATCTGGGACCGGCAGTTCGGCTTCCTGAAGGAAACGCTGGTGGCGCCCGTGCCGCGGCTGGCAGTGATGCTCGGTCGCACCCTGGGCGGCGCCACCGTGGCGCTGCTGCAGGGCCTGATGGTGCTGCTGCTGTGCCTGGTGGTGGGCTTCCGCCCCACCAGCATCCTGGCGGTGCCGGAGGCGCTGCTGTACATGGCGCTGATCGCCATCGTGTTCTGCGCGCTGGGCACAGCCATTGGCAGCCGGCTGGAGAACATGCAGGCCTTTCCGATGGTGACCAGCTTCCTGATGATGCCGCTGTATTTCCTGTCGGGCGCCCTGTACCCGCTGCAGGGATTGCCGGGGCCCATGAAGTACGTGACTGCCGCCAATCCGCTGGCCTATGGCGTGGATGGCGTGCGCGGCGCTCTCATCGGCACCTGGCACTTCAATCCCGGCATGGACATCATCGTGCTGCTGGCCGTGGGGGCGCTGTTCGTCATCCTCGGGGCCTGGTCCTTCTCCCGCATCCAGGCGTGATCTGCCGCGCTGCGGTACCGCGCGCCGCCGCGTAGAATCGCGGCATGAATACCCCCTGGATTGCGCCCTCCATCCTGTCTGCCGACTTTGCCCGGCTGGGTGAAGAGGTGGACACAGTGCTGGCAGCCGGTGCCGACATCGTGCACTTCGACGTCATGGACAACCACTACGTGCCGAACCTCACCATCGGCCCGCTGGTGTGCGAGGCGCTGCGCAAACATGGCGTGAAGGCGCCGATCGATGTGCACCTGATGGTGCGCCCGGTGGACCGCATCGTGCCGGACTTCGCGAAGGCCGGCGCTTCCATCATCAGCTTCCATCCCGAGGCCAGCGAGCATGTGGACCGCACCATCGGGCTGATCCACGAGCAGGGCTGCAAGGCCGGGCTGGTGTTCAACCCGGCCACGCCGCTGACCTGGCTGGACCACACGCTGGACAAGCTGGACCTGGTGCTGATCATGTCGGTGAACCCGGGCTTCGGCGGCCAGCAATTCATCCCGGGTGCGCTGGGGAAGATTGCCGAGGTGCGCCGGCGCATCGATGCGCTGGGCCGGCCGGTGCGGCTGGAGGTGGATGGCGGCGTGAAGGTGGACAACATCGGCGCCGTGGCACGCGCTGGCGCCGACACCTTCGTGGCCGGCTCGGCCATCTTCGGCCAGAAGGACTATGGCGCCGTCATTCGCGCCATGCGGCAGAACATCGAGGCCACGCGGCCTCTGGCTTAATCCTCGTCCTCGTCATCATCCTCGTCGTCTTCGAAACGTGACGCAGGAGCCTTGGCCGCGCCCTTGGCGCCGGCGGCAGGCTGGGCGGGCACGATCACCGGCCGCGTCTTCATCTTCGGCCGTGCATTGAATACGACGATGGTCTTGCCGGTGGCGCGCAGCAGGCCCTGTTCTTCCAGCACCTTCAGCACGCGGCCCGCCATTTCGCGCGAGCAGCCCACCAGGCGCGAGAGTTCCTGGCGCGATACCTTGATCTGCATGCCTTCCGGATGCGTCATGGCATCCGGTTCGCCGCACAGGTCCATAATGGCGTGGGCCACACGGCCGGTGACATCGACGAAGGCCAGATCCCCCAGCTTGCGGTTGGTGCGGTCCAGGCGCGTGGCCAGCTGCGTGGCCAGCTCGAAGATCAGGCCCGGGGATTCGGCAGCGATCTGCCGGAAACGCGGATAAGTCATTTCCGCCAGCTCGCACTGGTTGCGCGTGCGCACCCAGGCGCTGCGCGTGGGCTGGTCGTGGAACAGCCCCATCTCGCCGAAGAACTGCCCCTTGTTGAGGTAGGCGAGAACCATCTCGTTGCCTTCCTCGTCCTCGATCATCACTTCGACCGAGCCGCTGATGATGTAGTACAGGACGTCTGGCAGGTCGCCGGCATGGATGATCACGGTCTTGGAGGAGACCGTGCGGATGCGGCAATAACTGAGAAAACGGTTGATTGCCGGGATGTCACTCAACGGCTTGATGTTGTCTTCCATTCGTTATTCTCGTCCGTGTCCCCTGGGGAAGGCGCCATGCCTGCCCATGCATGTCTTTGTATTACATAACGTGCAGCGCAAGCAACCACCGACCTCGTGATGCAGGTCGCACTATATCCAGCGCGCTGTGCCGGTCATGAGCCTGGCGGTGGCCTGCATGAGCTGCCGCACGGGCCGGGGCAGCTGCGCCGCGCCCGATTCCACCGCGTGCTGGCCATGCGCCTGCTCGTCAGCGCGCATCTGTTCGAGGATGGACCGGCTGCGCTGATCTTCCGCGGGAAGTTGCTCCAGGTGATGGTCCAGGTGCCGCTCCACCTGGCGTTCGGTCTCGGCCACGAAGCCCAGGCTGTACCGGTCTCCGGTCAGTCCGGCCAATGCACCGATGGCGAAGGAGCCGGCGTACCACACAGGATCGAGCAGGCTGGGACGATCATCCAGTTCGCGCAGGCGCTGCTCGCACCAGGCCAGATGATCGGCTTCCTCGCGGGCCGCCTGCTCCAGCAAGGCCCGGGTAGCCGGGTTTCGGGCCACCAGCGCCTGGCCGTGGTAGAGGCCCTGGGCAGCGATCTCGCCCGCGTGGTTGACCCGCATCAGGCTGGCCGCCTGGCGTCGCTGGGCCGGGTCGGGCACCAAAGCGGGCTGGCCGGGGGCCGGACGGCTGGCCTGGGCCGGCGCCAGCAGCGCCCGAAGCGCCCGGTCCGCTGCTACAAGTATTTGATCCGGAAAGGATGTCTCTCGGGCCATACTGCTAATATATAGGCCCTGCGCCCGGCAGGGCAGAGGCCCCCGATCAGCCTTTGCAATGGTCCAAGGGGTTGATTACACTCTGCGGCCTTTTTTAGGGTGCCTCCCGCTTCGGGTCGGGCACCGGAAATTGCCTGGAAACCTTACGATGAGCACAACTTTCGCCAAACCTGCAGAAGTGCGGGCCGACTGGTACGTGGTGGACGCCGATGGCAAGACGCTCGGGCGTCTGGCTACCCAGCTGGCGCATCGCCTGAAGGGCAAGCACAAGGCCGATTACAGCCCGCACGTCGACATGGGCGACAACCTGATCGTGCTCAATGCCGAGAAGGTGCGCGTCACGGGCGCCAAGCTCACGGACAAGTTCTACCACCAGCACACCGGCTACATGGGCAACCTGAAGTCCATCTCGCTGGGCAAGCTGCTGAAGGAACACCCGGAGCGCGCGCTGGAATTCGCCGTGAAGGGCATGCTGCCGAAGAACACGCTGGGCCGGATGATGTTCCGCAAGCTGCATGTGTTCGCCGGCAAGGAACATCCGCACCAGGCACAGCAGCCCAAGGCGCTGGACCTGTAACCCGCAACGATCAGCAGGAACGACACGACATGGCAGCGACTCAATACGGCACCGGACGACGCAAGACCGCCACCGCGCGCGTCTTCATGAAAGCCGGCACCGGCAAGATCATCGTCAACAACCGTCCGCTGGACGAGTTCTTCGGTCGCGAGACCGGGCGCATGATCGTGCGCCAGCCGCTGCAGCTCGTGCAGGTCGAAGACCGTTTCGACTTCAGCGTGCAGGTCGATGGCGGTGGCATCACCGGCCAGGCCGGCGCGATCCGCCACGGCATCACCCGGGCACTGATGGAATACGACGAGACCCTGCGTCCGGCACTGCGCAAGGCCGGCTTCGTCACGCGCGATGCGCGTGAAGTGGAGCGCAAGAAGGTCGGCCGCCGCAAGGCCCGCCGCGGTCCGCAGTACTCCAAGCGCTAAACGCGAGCCGGCGCGCGCGAGCGCGCCAGTCTCACCAACAGGTGGTGGGGGATCGTCCAGCGGTAGGACTACGGACTCTGACTCCGTCAACCTAGGTTCGAATCCTAGTCCCCCAGCCAGCTATCAATCTCCGGCTGTCTCTGGCGCAAGGTGGATGCGGAAAAGCCTTGGCACGCAGGGCTTTTTTTCTCTCGGCATTTTCAATGGCAGCGGATGTGATTCCTCCGGTGCCATTCGCGGGGATATCTACCGCATGCCCGGCTGCGTGAAACCTACATGGGTGCGGGAAACTCAATCACGAATCGGGCCCCCCGGGCCGCATTTGCGTCGAACGACAGGCATCCGCCTTGCCGCTCCATAATGCATCTCGCGATTGCGAGCCCCAGGCCCGCGCCGAAGCCCGAGGCGTTGGGGCCGCGGCGGAACCGCTCGAACAGTGTTGCAGCGGCATGCGCAGAGATTCCGGGCCCGTCATCGGCAATGACCACAGCGGCATGATCAGCAGACAGAGTGATCAACGTGCCAGCGGGCGTGTACTGGATGGCGTTCTCAATCAGGTTGCGAAAGACCAGGCGCGTCAGTGTTGCATTCCCCTGCGTAGGCACGGAAGCGTCGGGCGTCGCGGCGGTCACGTAGTGCTTTGTCTCGAGCGCACCAGGGGCCAGTTCCCGAGCCACTTCCAGCGCAACGGCGTAAGCATCGAACGCGGCAGACTGGAACTGTTCCTGCGAATCGAGACGCGCAAGACAGAGCAGTTGCTCGACGAGCCGCGCGAGCTGTTCGATTTCGAACACAACATCGCCCAGCTCCTGTGGCGAAAAGCGGGACTCGAGCCGTGCCCGCAACGTCGCAAGCGGGGTGCGCAGTTCATGCGCGGCGTTGGCGGTAAATTCCCTCTGCACGCGATAATCCGCTTCGAGCTGATCGAGCGAGGCGTTGACTGCCTGAACCAGCGGAACAAGCTCCCGAGGAAGGTTTTTGGCATGCAACCGCTCGTCCAGGCGATGCAGCGACAACCTCGAGGCCTGATGCGAGACGGCACGCAAGGACCGAAGCGATGACAGTACTGTCACGACCACGACGCCGACCACGGCGATCAGCAGCAGGGCAATCGGCCAATCCAGCTCTCCCAACGCGCCGAGCATGAGTTGGGCGAGCAGGCTCTCTGTATCTTTGAGATTCCGCACCACACGCAACCAGTATGAGCCGTGGCCATCATCGAAATGGAGCGCGGCAGCCATGATGCTGTTGTGCGACAACGCGTCCGCTTCCAATTGCATGACGATCTGCTCGTCGCCTAGAGAGAATGGCAATGGCAGATCAGGCGTAGAGAAGCCGCCAGACTCCAGTATCGTGCCATCTGCGCTCAGCAATTGATAACCGTTCAACGTGTCCGGTTTGGCGTAGAGCTCTTGCAGGGGCGGTGGCAACGCAAGATGCGGCGGGCCCGCCCCCGACACCATCGACTCACGCAGGTCCTGCACCTGGATGGCAATACTCTGGCCTTCCAGGCCCATCAGCCCATTGCGAAATTCGAAGTACAGCACCACATAGCTGCCTGCCAGCGCCAGCACCACCACGGCGGTCAGTCGAACGACAAGTGCTCGAAGTAGTGAGGGGGCGCGCATCGCGCTGCGATCAGGAGGCAAGATAGCCCAGGCCGCGCAAAGTCCGGAGCGACACATCGGCGCCCGCAGCCGCAAGCTTCCTGCGCAATCTATGCACCTGCGTCTCCACGGAATTTGCGCTGCGCTCCTGGTCGAAATTGTACAGGCATTCGCTAAGCCGCTCCTTCGAAAGGACACGTCCCTGATTGCGCAGCAGCGCTTCGAGCACAACCAGCTCCGAGCGTGTCAGATCGAGTCGCGTCTCGTCGACGGTGGCGATACGGGCGGATGTATCGAGCCGTACGCTACCGAGCGTCAGCGTGCGCCCCAATGCCGCGCCCGGACGACGCAACAACGCGCGCAGCCGAGCCATGAGCTCCTGCATCGCGAAAGGCTTGACGAGATAATCGTCAGCGCCGCACTCCAGGCCGAGCACACGATCCTCAATCGTGCCTAGCGCCGTGAGGATCAGTACGGGTGTCGTGTTCCCGCGGCCACGCATTTCCTTCAGCGCGTTGAGGCCGGTGCCATCCGGAAGCATTAGATCGAGCACGGCGGCATCATAGTCGGCCGCTCGCCAGGCCCGCAGCCCCTCGGTCGCCGAGGCCGCTGTATCGACCGCGAATCCTTGCACACCCAGGCTCTCCGCGACGGCCTGGCAGAGCCGCTGGTTATCTTCGATGATCAGCAATCTCAATGGTCAATCCCGGTGGTTGGCTCACTTTCCCTGCGTCCAGGAGTATTCGAACCGGAGTCCGATGGTAGGAAGCATCTCGTCCAGTCCGTCGATGATGTTGACGCCGCGACGTTCGTCCCATTCATATCCGTTGGCGTTCTTGCGACCGTAAACATTCATGATGTCCAGATAGGCAACCAGACTCACCGGGCCGAAGCGGCGCTGGTAGTCGGCGCGCAGATTCAGCGAATGATAGGCAGGCAAACGCTCGGCGTTGGTGCTCGTCAGTTCCTTGGAGTAGCGCAAGGGGTCCGCGGCTCCCAGCACGTCGTCGTGCACGACAAACGCATCTGTGGGGCGGCCCGAAGCATATTTCCATTTCGTCGAGAATGTCCATCGATCGCTCGGCTGCCATGCGCCGACGATACCGAACGCATGCGGCCGATTCCAATCCGAGGCATGTTCTCCTTCGCCGAGATTGTCATCGCGGCGGGCGCGCGAGTATGAATAGGTCGCTGAAGCGCTCCAGCGTCGGCTCATGCGCTTGGCAAGCATCAGATCCACGCCTGCAGCGGACCCCTCTCCGATGTTGCTTGCGGTGTTCGTGGTCCGATCGCCGATCACGATCAGATCGTCGAGTTTCTGATAGTACCCTTCGGCCAAAAAACGCAGGTCCTCGCGAAGGTACCTGGAAAAGCCCAGCAACAATTGCGTAGAGCGCTCGTTCTTCAGATCGAGATTTGACGGATCGGCCGCCATATCGAGATAGCGTGGTGCCTGATAGTACACGCCGCCTCCGGTCCACACTCTGGTCAGCGCATCGGGCTGCCAACTCAATAGCAGTCGCGGGGCGATAATGGACCTGTCAGAGAACCCATCGCGCTCGTAGCGCAATCCGGGTGTCCATGTGAAATCGCCGATGGTCCAGGCGTAGTCGGCATACGCAGCAATCCGCGTCTCCTTGGCGCTCAACGTCGAGTTGTATCCTTCTGGCGTCAGCACGATGTACTGTTGTGTCGGGTCGGGACGAAAGTCCGTCGAGGCGTACACATACCGTGTCCAGTCGCCAGAGAGTTGACGGTCGAAGTCGAGATCCACGCGGGCGATCTGTGCGCCGGCGGAGAACAGACCATCCGAGCCGATACTCGTGCTGAAGTGGCTGCGCACGCCGACCTCTGTTTCGCGCTCCTTGATGCGCAGAATGTCCTCGCGAACCGGCGTCGTCGCAGGTGTCGGGTCCGGGCCCGCCAGATCCGGATATGCCTCGCCCTGCGTGCCCGTCGCGTCGCTGCTTCGGTAGTAAAACGTATTGCGCAACTGCGCGACCTCACCGGGAGACCATCGCCACGTCAGGCCGAGCAATGTGCTTTCCTGTTTCGACTCACCGATTTCCACGTCCTCGAAATTCTCGGACGCGAGCGCATTGTCCACCGTACGCTCGTTGTCTTCGCCTGCGTAAATCGCCAGCAGCTCAATGCGATGATCGTCATTCAGGTCCGTGACGGACTTCATGATGACATCAGTCATGCGCGGCGTTCCGATGTCGTCCTCACCGATCACCTTGAACAAGTTGCTGAAATCGAACTTGCGCGCCGACAGCAGTACGCTGGTGTTATCGGCCACGTAGCTCGGCCCGTCATAGTCCGCCTCGATGCCGATGATGTCGAGGCGTGCGCCAACCGTGGAGCTCGCGAAGTTGCCATCAGCGACATCGAGCTCAAGAAGCGAGCCATTCCTGCCGCCCTCTGCCGCCCGCCAGCCTCCCGGAGAAAACCTGGCGCTGCCGATGATGTTCGGCGCGAAGATCGAATAGCGTCCGCCGCCATCGACGCCTTCCTGCTCGCCGAACGACTCATCGAAATGCGCAACTTTGTCGAAAGGAATGCCATCGATCAGGATCAGGTTGTCCCGCGGCCCGTTGCCGCGCACGGTGAAGTTTGAGAACTCACCCGTCGCCACGACGCCCGGCAGGACGTCCAGCGCGCGGAACACGTCGCCTGCGCTTCCGGGAGCACGTCGTATCTCTTCACGCTCCAGCAGCACGGTGTTCGGCGTCGCTCGTGGATCCTCAGCTGTCGCGCGCGCCGTGACAACCACTTCGGCTAGATCCTCTGCGTTCCCACGCACCAGGGCGAATTCCACCGCAGCCACCCTGCGAAGCACGACCCGTACGTCCGCCTGCACGGCTTTCAGGTAGCCCTGCTCCTCCACTTCAACCGAGTACACGCCTTCCGGCACGCCTTCGAACGAGAATTCTCCGGCGGTGTCGGCCTCAACCGTGCCGTGAACGCGCTGATTGTGTATGAGCTGTACAGTCGCCATCGGCACTGACCGTCCGGTCACCGAATCCACGATGCGTCCGCGAACAGACCCCGCCGGCTCTTGCGCATGGGCATGCGGCGTGAGCGATACAGATACACATATGACAGCGGCGAGCGACAGTAATCTGCGCAGCATGGATGGTTCCTCGGACAGTTGTTGGTCTTCGGAAGCCAAGGTAGCAATCGAATCTGTCGCGAAACTTGCGGTCGCAGGCCGGTCGGGTTGTTCCCGAGCTTTGTATCCATCAGGCCTGATCCCCTTGAAATGATTTACAGTTCTGGTGTTCTGGTGTTCTGGTGCCCTCAGGGCCATCGGTTGGCCGGATGAGTCCGGGGGTATTGCGCATTCAAATGTCCGATACTGCGCCGTGCGGGTTCGTCAACTATCGGGGGGCGAGATGCGTCGGAATCTGCTGTGGATCGTGGGTGGGATTCTGCTGGCTGGCGCGGCCTGGAGCGCCTCGCGTGTCAGCTATGACCGCAATTACGCCGCGGACAGGGCGGAGATCGACGACCTGCTGTCGCGATATCTGTTCGCGCTGGATTGGCAGGACCCGCAGATGTACGGCGAGGTCTTCGCCCAGAACGGCGTGCTGGTCTGGGCTGGCGGCACCGTCAACGGCCGGGCGGCCATCGTGCAGGAGATGCGTAACGCCAAAGCAGCCGATGAGCGCGCCAATGCCACAACGCCCGCGCTGCGGCCCTTCCGGAGGCGCCATTTCGTCAGCAACTTCGTGGTGCGCATCGAAGGGAACCGGGCCACCGCGCGTTCGCTGTGGTTCGAATTCAACAACGACAACAACGACCGCAAGCCGTATGTCGGCGCCTATGGCCATTTGGAAGACGAACTGCAGCGGGTCGATGGACGCTGGCTGATCGCGCGTCACCAGGTGTTCAACGAGCAGCGCGAGAACATGGCGGCGGGCAGCGCCAATCCGGCCTGGTAGGGCGCTCGTGCTGACCCGCGCATTCGCTGTGCTGTGTCTTCTCGCCGCCCCTCTGATGCCTGCGGCGCTGCTGGCGCAGGCCATGCCCGACCTGGGGTTTCGCAGTGCTGGACGTGGCTGGCCGGTGGAGTCGGCGCTTCCTTCGACCGGGCACGATCCGGCCGCGCTGTACGACTTCAACCCGGCACTGGCAGTGGGACCTCTGCGCGTCCAGTTGCACGGCTCAGACGGCGCGGTGACCCGCACAGTGGAGGTGCTCGCGGCGCGAGATGGCAAGGCGCCTGCGGGCGTGCAGCCACTGGCTGTCGATCTGTTCACGTCCACGGATTTCTATCGCGACCGCCTGCTGTGGAGTGACCCACGTTACTTCCGCTGCAACAGCCCCATCGGCATGGAGATGCAGTGGGGTGCCGCGCGAGGGGCCAATCGCGCCGGGGTAGGGCTGGACGGCGTCATCGGCAAGGATGCGCCGCGCAGCGCTGCCTGGGGCTATTGCGACCGCGATTTTCCGCGGCAGGGCATGGTCAGTCCCTATCCCTTCCGCAGCGCGCAGGAACACTACCAGGCGTTGCTGGCCGAAACCCGTCGGCGCGGCGGACCAACGCAGCACACTTATGCCACGGTGCCTGGCGAATGGAACGGGCGCTACGAGTGGTCCTCCGCCGTTACCGAGAGCTGGTATTCATTTGCGCTGTGGAACCAGGTGCCCACCATCCTTTCCCTGCTCACGCCCGAATACCAGCAACGCATGGTGCAGGAGCTCTACCACGAAGGTCATGACAACGCGCCCCTGTGGCCAGCTACCTACTGCTGGCCGGAAGGGTTCATGCGGCGCTGGCACCTGGTGGCCGTCACCGGGACACCGCACACGGTGCTGGTCACACCCGAGCTGGTGCAGTTTCGCGTGGGCGGCGCCGACAACTTCATCACCGAGGTTCATGTCGGGCGCGAATTCACGCAGGATGGTCCGGTACCGCGGCTCGGTGCGGACGTGCCACGCTGGTACGGAGAGACCATCGGCTTCTGGGATCACGATGTGTTGATCACCTGGACCTCCAATATCCAGGGCTGGAAGGTCCATGGCATGTTCGAGTTCTCCAGCCGCATGCAGACCATCGAGATCTACACGCCGAACCGTGACCGGTCCGGCCGGTTTCTCGGCCTGAATCACGAAGCCATCTTCTATGACCCGGAAGCGCTGGTGCAGCCGATCCGGATCGTGCGAAACCTGGTCAGGCAGTCGGGGTTCGACGCCGGCGTTCCGCAGGAATTCATCCGCTGTGTGCAGTCGATCTATCCGATCGACGGCGTGGCTACGCCCAAGTCACCCGGCGACCGTTTTCCGTACGTCGTGCCAGACCTGTACGGCCGGCCCTGGGCGCAGATCTGGGAGCAGTATTTCGAGCGCGGGATGCAGCGTCCGGCGAAGCAGGAAATTTTCGAGTTCGGCAAGTAGCCGACCTGCGCCGATCCGGTGCGGAAATACTCAACGTGCCGCAGCAACAAGCTGCAGCGGATCGTCCTGGTCCTTGCCGAAGTCCATCGGCAAGCCAACATAGTTCTCCGCCAATGAGCGCATCGCGGCGTCAGAGTGGAGCAGGTAGTCCAGTTCGGCCTGCTGGAACTTCGCGGCGATGGCGCCTTCGCCCGGAAAGCGGTGCATCAGCCCGGTGAACCACCAGGAGAAGCGTTCGGCACGCCAGATGCGGCGCAGACAGCGCCCGGAATAGTTCTCGATGCCGGACCAGCTGCGCTCGTGGTAGTGCTCGATCAGCGCGTCGGCCAGGTATTTCACATCGGTGGCCGCCAGATTCAGGCCCTTTGCGCCGGTGGGAGGCACGATGTGACCGGCGTCGCCCGCCAGGAACAGACGGCCGAAACGCAGGGGTTCGGCCACGAAGCTGCGCAGCGGTGCGATGCTCTTTTCGATCGACGGACCAGTCACCAGTCGCTCCGCGGCTTCTTCGTCGAGCCGTTTGCGCAGTTCCGCCCAGAATGCATCGTCACTCCAGTCAGTGAGCTGATCAGTCAGCGGCACCTGCAGGTAGTAACGGCTGCGGCTGCGGCTGCGCATCGAGCACAGGGCGAAGCCCCGCTCGCTGTTGACATAGATGAGCTCCTCGCTCACCGGCGGCGTGTCGGACAGCAGTCCCAGCCATCCGAACGGATAGATCTTCTCGTATTCGCGAATGGCATCCTGCGGAACACTGGCGCGGGTCACGCCGCGGAATCCATCGCAGCCGGCGATGAAGTCGCAGTCGAGGCGATGTTGGCGGCCACCCTGGCTCCAGGTGACGTGGGGCTTGCCGCCGTCGAAGCCGGCGACGGTCACGTCACTGGCTTCGTACACCGAGCGCAAACCCGCGACAGTCCGCGCCTCCATGAGATCGCGCGTGAGTTCCGTCTGTCCGTAGACCAGGACGCTCTTGCCCCCCGTGAGCAGCTGCATGTCGACACGGGAACGCCTGCCCTGCACCAGCATTTCGAAGCCACCATGGACCAGCCCCTCGCGCCGCATGCGTGCACTGACGCCAGCCTCCTCGAGCAGGTCTACCGTTACCTGTTCGAGTACGCCGGCGCGAATGCGCCCCAGCACGTACTCGGCGGACTGCCTTTCCAGAATGACCGCGTCGATCCCGGCCTTGTACAGCAGCTGGCCGAGCAGCAGGCCTGAAGGTCCCGCCCCGATGATGGCAACCTGTGTCCGCATTAAAGTTCACTTCCTTGGTGCTGAGCAGGAGAAGCTGGCGGCTTCGATGGCCAGGGTTTGCCTCAATGGTGGCGATGTTCCTGGGACTTGGGTTGTCAAAATCCGTTGGAAAGTTGGATTATTCCTCCGAGGTCTTCCAGGGATGACGCATGGCGAAGAAAGGTGGAAGCCGGAAGATCCCGGCGTATGTCCTGTATGGCGAGGCGCCCCGGCGCATCGCCGGACCGATGCTGCACATCGAGACCATCGAGGCCCGAAGCGCCCGCCACCACTGGAAGATCGAGCCACACCTGCATCATTCCCTGCACCAGATGATCTTCGTGCTGCGGGGTAGCGGGGCGGTCCTGGCCGATGGCCAGCGCTCGCTGTACCGCCCGCCTGCAATCCTGCTGATCCCGGCCGGGACGGTCCATGGATTCGAGTTCGAACCCGGTACCCTCGGGCATGTCATTTCGGTCTCCAGCGATCTGCTGCGCGGGCTGTCGCAGCGCGAGCCGGGTTTGACGGCACTTTTCGCCCGGCCGGCGACAGTGGAACTGCAGACCGGCGACCTGCATGGCACTGACCTGGAGCAGAGCGTGCGCATGCTGGCACGGGAATTCGCGCGTCCCGATGCCGGTGATGGCCTGGCCCTGCACGGATGGCTGGAGGTGCTGCTGGGCAATCTGCTGCGCCTGACGCGCGGACTGCCCAACCCGGCCGACCCGATCGTTGGCCAGCGCCAGCGGCTGATGGCGCGTTTCGGCGAACTGGTGGAGCGGCGTTTCCGCGAGGACCCGTCCGTGGTGGACTTCGCCAGGGCGCTGCATGTGTCGGAATCGCGGCTGCGCAGCGCGTGTCTGGCCTCGACGGGACAATCGCCCATCCAGCTGATCCATGCCCGCATCCTGCTCGAGGCCAAGCGCCAGCTGCACTACACCGACAATCCGGTCAACGAGATCGGATTCGCGCTGGGGTTCGAGGATTCCGCCTATTTCACGCGATTCTTCACGCGTCTGGCGGGGGAGTCGCCCCGGGCGTTCCGGCGCAAGGGGTCGGAGCAACCTCCCTGACATGTATCATTGCCGGCTGGAGGGTCCATGATCGACTACTGGCTCGCTGTTGGGCATCACCTGATTGTCTTCGCGCTGGTCGTGCTCGTGGCGCTGGAGATCTCCCTGCTCAAGCCACCGCTGGACGCCGCGCGGATCACACGCGTCGCGCGCATTGACATCATTTACGGTGTGCTGGCAGTGGCCATCATCGTCGTGGGCTTCGCACGAGCGGGCATGGCGGCGAAGGGGTGGCACTATTACTCCCACAATCTCTACTTCTGGCTGAAGATCGGCACCTTTGCGTTGATCGGCGTACTGTCGGCACTGCCGACGGCCTCGTTCCTGCGCTGGCGCCGCGCCGTGAAGGCGGATCCATCATGGGTGCCTGCCTCGAATGAGTTGCGCCGCGTGCGGGTGCTGCTGCACATCGAGGCCACGCTGTTCGTGCCCTTGATTGCGTTCGCGGCGGCGATGGCCCGCGGCTACGGCACATTCAGCTGAAGCCGGCGCGGCAGCGCCCCGGAACAGATGGTCAACCCGAAACGCCTCCTGCCCCTTATTGCCCTTGTGCTCGTCGCCGTGGTTTCAGGCTGGTTCCTGTGGCGGCGGCCACAGCCTTCGTCCGCACCGCAGTTCGTGGGCACCACGACCTGTGCCGGCTGCCATGCCCAGGCCTTCGAACAGTGGCAGCAGAGCCATCATCGCCACGCCATGGAGCCGGCCGACTCGCGCTCGGTGCTGGGCAATTTCAAGGGCGCGACCTTCGACTATTACGGTACCCAGTCACGCTTCTTCACGCGTGACGGCCAGCACTTCGTGCGCACCGACAGCGCCAGCGGCAAGCTGGAAGACTTCCGCATCGCCTACACCTTCGGCTACTACCCGCTGCAGCAATATCTGATCGAGTTCCCCGATGGGCGCATGCAGGCGCTGGGCATTGCCTGGGACGCACGTCCTGTGGACGCAGGCGGTCAGCGCTGGTTCTCCCTCTATGCCGATCGCAAGGTCACGCACGAGGATCCACTGCATTGGACGGGCGCATTCCAGAACTGGAACTCGCATTGCGCCGCCTGTCATTCCACCGGCCTCACGAAGGGGTACAACAAGGAGGAAAACCGCTACGAAACCCGATGGAAGGAGATCAATGTAGGCTGCGAGGCCTGTCACGGCCCCGGATCGCGGCATGTGGCGTGGGCCAACGGCGCGCGTTCCGTGCCAGGCAAGGGGCTGGTGGTGGACGTGCGGAAAGTCTGGGCCGCGACGGTTGATGCGCGGCCGGTGCAACCCGCCAATGCAGCAATGAGTTCGCAGCTTCAGGTCTGCGCGGGCTGCCACTCGCGCCGCTCGGAGCTGCAGCAGACCGATGCCACGGCGGGCTTCTTCGACAACTTTGCCCTGAGCCCGCTGCTCGAGCACATGTATTTCGATGATGGGCAGATGAGCGATGAGGTGTATGAGATCGGCTCATTCCTGCAGAGCCGCATGCACCAGAACCAGGTGTCGTGCACGAACTGTCACGAACCCCACAGCAGCAAGTTGCGGGTTAGTGGCAATGGTGTCTGTCTGCAATGCCATGAGCCGCAGAAATTCCAGACACAGGAACATGTTTTCCACAAGCCTGATTCGCCAGGCGCGCAGTGCGTGAACTGCCACATGCCGCCTCGCACCTACATGGGCGTGGACGTGCGCCGCGATCACTCGCTGCGTATTCCAGATCCGGCCGCAAGCGCGAAGTCCGGCGTGCCCAATCCCTGCACGCAATGCCACACCGATCGCGATGCCGGCTGGGCGGCGGCTGTTCTGGCCAAACGCACCAGCCGCAGCGAACCACGCTATGCGCATACCGAGCTGCTGGCCGCGGCACGGCACAACATCTCCGGGGTGGCTCCTGATCTGCTGGCATTCGCAGGTGATGCCGGTCGCCCAGCGATCCTGCGCGCCATCGCGCTGGAGGAGAGCGGCCGCTTCCCGGTTCCAGCGCAGCTGGGCGCCGTCGCTGCCGCCCTGGGTGACGCGGATCCGCTGATCCGCGCCGCGGCCGCATCGGCGCTGCAACTGAGGGATCCGGTTGACCGGCTTACCCGGCTTGCGCCGCTGCTTGCCGATCCGGTGAAGTCGGTGCGGGTCACCGCGGCACGAGCCCTCATCGACGTGAGTCCCGCGCAGGCGCCTGCAAACCTGCAACCCTTGTTGCGGAAAGTATTTGACGAATACCAGGCCAGTCTGCTGCACAACGCGGACATGCCTGAATCGATGACCGAGCTGGGGTTGTTCCAGGCCGCGCAGGGCGACCTGGACGCGGCGGAGAAAACGCTGCAGCAGGCCCGCCGGCTCGCGCCGCGATTCCTGGCGGCCCTGCTGAATCTGGCCGATGTCCAGCGCGAGCGTGGCCGCGACGATCTGGCCGAGCCCCTGCTGCGGGAAGCCCTCGTGGCCTATCCGGATTCGGCCGATGCCCAGCACACCCTGGGCTTGCTGTACGTGCGCTCGGGAAAGACGCAGGAGGCGGTCGAACTCTTCCGCCGGGCCGCCACGCTCGCACCAGACAATGCACGCTATGCGCTGGTATATGCCTTGGCGCTATTCGAAACCGGTAGCGCGGACCAGGGCATGGCAGCATTGAGCGCCGCCGCACGTCGCTTCCCCGGCGACGCCCAGATCCAGCAGGCGCTCGAAGGTTATCGGTTACGAAAGCTTTGAATTGACGGCGACCCGGCCGATATCGATGCTCCCCTTGCGGGGCGAGGCCGTGTTCCGCGGTCGCATTGGCAGGGTATCCGGGAGAATTCATGATGAGATTCAGAGTGGCGTCCACGACGTGCAAGAGCCTGGCTGCGCTGGCAGCCCTGGCCCTGGTCATGCTGCCCGCCAGTGCCGCGGCGCCAAAGCGCCCCAACATCCTGCTGATCATCGGCGATGACATCGGCGTGGACGTGACTTCCGACATGTATCCCGGGCTGATCGACGCGCTGGTGAAGCAATACGGCCCGCAGGGGCACAATCATCCGCAGTACCAGCAGATCAAGGGCCGCCCGGCTTCCACGCCCACGCTCAATGCACTGGCGCAGGCCGGCATGAGCTTCTCGCAGGCCTGGGTGCAGCCCTTCTGTGCCAATACCCGCACCTCGCTGCTCACCGGTCTGTATCCCGCGCACACGGGCGTCATCGACTACAACGGCTGGCTCGGTCAGCAGCACCATTCCTTCGTGCGCGATCTGAAAGAGAAGGGCGGGTACGCCACGGCGGTATTCGGCAAGTACCACATTGCCGGCCTGGTCGCGACCGGCACCAGTTCCGCGAAGCCCTATCCCGGCATGAAGGCCAAGGAGGCCGGGTTCGATCTGTTCAAGGGCAACATGAACGGTGGCGTCAATACTTACTGGGACTGGGAATACCACATCCAGGATGCCACCACGCCGCCGGATCAGTTCCGCACCGAGAAGGCGCCGACCCGCTCCATACCTGGTGTCGCGGCCACGTCATACGCCCCGGTGGTGAACGTCGCGGACACGCTGGATTTCATCAACGAGCAGGAATCGAAGCATCCGGACAAGCCCTGGTTCGTGTGGCTGGCGTTCAATCTCTCGCACATCACCGGCAAGCAGCAGCCCAATCCCATGGCCGTGCCGAACATCGACACACTGGATGAGCCCTCGCGCAAGGAAATGCAGGCCTGCGGCGGCACGTTCGGATCCGCCAATGTGGGGACCTGCACAGACAAGCAGCTGATGCGTGCGATGACGAACTCGCTCGACACGCTGATCGCCAAGGTGCTGCAGCGTGTCGATGCCGATCCGAATACCTATGTGATCTATCTGGGTGACAACGGCACGTGGATGTTCGGCAAGGGCCGTGAATTCATCGACAACATGTACATCACGCGCGTCGGCCGCAGCAAAGGCACTGCCTATGAGAGTGGCGCACGCGTCGAGATGGCCATCCGCGGACCGCGCATAAAGGCCGGTTCGCGCACCGATGTGGCCGTGAATGGTGTGGACCTGTTTTCCACCATCCTCGATCTGGCGGGCCTGCCGATTCCGAAAACGGTTCCCGACCGCAACGGCGTACCGGTGCAGCCGGATGGTCTTTCGCTCACTCCGCTGCTGTTCAAGGGCGCGAAGCAATTGCGGGATCCGGTGAAGGACTTCCAGCTCACCGAGACCATGAATCCGGTCCGGCAGAACATGCTGCAGGTGGCTGCACGCAACCAGCGCTACAAGGTGCTCTGCTCGAATGATGCAGCACCGGAGCACTGCGAGTTCTACGACCTGGTCGATGATCCCATCGAGGAATATCCGCTACCCAGGCCGGCGAGCTGCGACGGCTACCAGACAGGCATGAAGACGGCCGCCGCGCAGTGGAGCTATTGCCACCTGCACGAAGTCATCGCCAAGCAATCCATCCTGTCGCAGTCCCGTCCGCCAGCCTCTCCCGCGCCGCCCGCGCGGGCGCCGGACTGACCTCAGGCGGCGCAGCAAAAAAAACGCCTGAATCAATAGCGATTCAGGTCTGCGGCGATCTCCACGGGCCCGTCAAACCATTTGCGGATGCCGGCGACGAACGGCGCCGTATCGACGTTCGGATCACGGCCCGCCACCAGATGGGTGACCACCACCTGGTGCACTTTGGCCTTGGCGGCCATCTGCCCAACCTGATCCGGGGTGATGTGGTGGTTGACCATGTGGTCATGCATCTCCCGGGCCCGCTTTGGCTGCGGGCCCGGACCGCGTGCGGCGAAGGTGCCCGCGAATGCCGGATCGATCAGCTCCGTGACCAGCAGGTCCGCGCCCTGGGCCAGAGCGGTTACCGCAGCGCTGGGTCCGGTGTCGCCGGTGTACACGATCGAGCGGTCCGCCAGATCGAAGCGGTAGGAAATCGAGGCAAAGCGTCGATCCTTGTCGCTGCCCTGGGGAAAGCTGTAGTGCGTGTTGTTGGCAGCGGTCACTTTCAGGCCATCAAGCTTGAGGCTGGCGCCGTCGCGCAGCTCGATCACCTCCACTGTGCCCTGCGGCGGAACATAGTCTTCACCCGGCACGCCGTAGCCGGATTCCGCCTCCGGCACGATGGCGGCCAGCAGTCCGTCCACCATGGCCTTGATGCCGGGTGGCCCGTATACCTGGATCTTGCCGGTCGATCCCATCTGGTGACGCAGTCCCAGCACGGCAAAAAGCCCGCCCGTGTGATCGATGTGTATGTGGCTGAGGAAAATCGCGCGCACCGAGGCCAGCGATAGTCCGGCGCGCGCCAGCTGCTGTACCGCGCCGTCACCGGCATCCACCAGATACACCGCCTGGCCGATCACCAATGCGTTGGCCGGCTGGGAGCGGTTGCGGTCCGACACGGGCCCGCCATGCGTGCCCAGCGTGATGAACTGGTTGCCGGGCCGCACCTCCGGCGCATCCGCGGCATGAAGCGCCTGGACGCCCGACAGTGCCAGCACAAATGCCGCGAACCGCTTCATGTGCCTTCCCTTTGGCGCACCTGGCTGGCTGCAGGTAGATCCCGCAGGCCTGGCCGGAATGTCAGCTCTTGGCGGGGATCTTGTCCAGCTCAGCCTGGAGCTTCGCCAGGTTTTCATCGCTGAGCGCATCGGGCTCGTACTGCTGGATGGCCTTCAGCGTCAGCTCGCGACCCGCGGCCTGGAACATCTCGTTGGCATATACCGTCGGGATCATCTTCTTGAGCAGCGCATTCGCCGCCGGGTCGTCGAGCATCTTGCCCACGAGGGTGGACGACACGGAATAGTGTGCAGCCGCGGCGGCGGCTTCTGCGGCCAGCGCCGGAACGATGGCTGTCTGCAGGGCGCCGGCGGTAAGCGCGGCGACAATCAGACTGCGGAAGGAATTGCGCATGATTCTTCTCCTGGGAAGGCTGCAACTGGTCGTTGCGGCGAATATTCACAGAGGCAGGAATATTTGTCGAGCCGACTTCATCAGGCCGATATCGGTCCGTGCATGGGCAGGAACCATTGGCGCCCCGGCGCCGGGTGACGAAATGGGCGTCGCCCTGGTGCACTTTTTGTAGACTCCGGGGTCTGACTTGTTGCAGCAACAAGATGAAAAGGGGCGGGGTCCATGCGTGGTATTGCTCTGGTTTTGCTGGCCGTGTTACCTGTCAACGCGGCATTCGCACAGGTCACCCTGGCCAAGGTCACTGGCGGCGAAGTCAGTGGCGTTGTCGAAGGTGGCATCTCGGTGTTCAAAGGCATTCCGTTTGCCGCACCGCCAGTGGGCGCGCTGCGCTGGAAGGCGCCGGCGCCCGTTGCGCCCTGGTCGGGTGTGAAGAAGGCCGATGCATTCGCAAAGGCCTGCATGCAGGCCCCGAACACACAGGGCAATACCGCACCGGTCAGTGAGGACTGCCTGTATCTGAATGTCTGGACGCCGGCCAAATCGGCCAGGGAAAAGATTCCCGTCATCGTCTGGATTCACGGCGGTGGATACGTCGGCGGCTCTACCAGCATTCCACTGTATGACGGCACCGGCTTCGCCAGGAAGGGCGTGGTGATGGTTGCCCTGGCTTATCGCCTTGGTGTCTACGGCTTCATGGCGCATCCGGAGCTGAGCCGTGAAAGCGGGCATGGCTCGGGCAGTTATGGCATCCAGGACCTGGTGACCGGTCTGCAGTGGGTGCAAGCCAACATTGCTGCCTTCGGTGGTGATCCAGGCAATGTCACCATCTTTGGTCACTCGGCTGGTGCTGGTGCAGTCAGCCTGCTGGCCGCTTCGCCGCTCACCAAGGGGCTGTTCCACAAGGCCATCGCCATGAGCGGTGCGTCTTTCACTCCACTGCAGACTTCAGCGCGGGGTGGTTCGGGTCTGGGTGTCCCGGCATTGCACTTCGCGGAGGGTACCGGCAGCGACTTCCTGACCAAACTGGGCGTCAAGAGCATTGCCGAGGCGCGCGCACTCAGCGCCGATACCATCCAGGCTGCGACGGCTGGTACCTCCTTCCGGCCTGCGGCCGACGGCTACGTGGTGTCGAACGACCTGTACACCCTGTACGAGCGGCACAAGTTCAACGACACGCCGGTGCTGCTCGGTAATGTCTCCGACGAGACCCTGGCCTTTGGCGGGCCCAAGTCCCTCACCCCGGCGGACTTCGAAAAGCAGATCAAGGAGAGGTTCGGTCCGCAGGCGGATGCGGTGCTTGCCGCCTATCCGCATGCCACCGAGGCCGAAGCCATCAGATCCCTGCGGCACATCGGAAACGAAACCACCTTCACCTGGAGCGCGTGGACCTGGGCCCGTGAGCAGTCGAAGCAGGGCAGGGGCAAGGTGTTCAGCTACTACTATGACAACCATGCGCCGCAAGCCGAGGGCTCAGGTCATGGTAGTGACGTGGGGTTTGTCTTCCAGACGCTGGCCGCGCGGCGGGCTCCCAGCGCGGAAGACCTGCGTCTCTCCGACATGATCAGTTCCTACTACGTGAATTTCGCGGTCAAGGGCGATCCCAATGGCAAGGGGCTGCCTAATTGGCCGGCGTTCACGGACCAGAACTCGCAGGTGATGATGTTCGACGCGGCGCCAGGGGCGCGCACCTATCCCATCCTGGGCAGGGTCAGGATCTTCGATCCGTACTTCGAACGGCTTCGAAAGGAGCAGTGAGCCCGCGATCGATGTCGCTGGTGCTCGCTGCGGTAGCGGGTGGTCAGATCACAGCAGCTTCTCGCGATTGCTGAATTCCGCTTGCCACAGTTCACGGCCATGCAGAACCATGGCGATGGGTTGCTGGAAGGGGTGGCGGGTGAACCTGATTTCATATAATTTCCTGCGGACAGGAATAAATGGGTAGTCCGCGTGCGTGACCTGTCGATTCTCATCATCGGAGCCGGCATCGGTGGCCTGACAGCTGCCATTGCGCTGCGCCAGCGCGGCTTTGGAGTTCACATCATTGAAAAGGACCCGGAGTGGTCCGTGTATGGCGTGGGCATCATCCAGCAGGGTAATGTGCTGCGTGCCATTGAACAGCTGGGAGTGCTGGAGAGGTACATCGATGCCGGCGTGGGATTCGATGCCGTCGAGGTCTTCGCTCCGAATGGCACACGAGTGGCGCGGGTGCCCTCGCACCGGTTGTTGCCGGATCGTCCGGCGAATCTCGGCGTCAGCCGGCGCGCGCTGCAGAAGGTGCTGGGCGATGCCGCTCTCGCGGCGGGCGCCACCCTGAAGCTGGGACTCACCGCGGATGTGATCGACGCGGCCAGTGGCCAGGTGCGGTTCTCCGACGGTTCTCAAGGCACCTTCGATCTGGTGATCGGCGCGGATGGCGTGCATTCGCAGACGCGCAGGATGGTCATGCCGGATGCGCCCGCGCCGGAATTCACCGGGCAGTCGGTTTGGCGATACAACCTGCCGCGTGCCGCGGGGCTGGATGCACTGCAGGCCTACAACGGCCCCACCGGCGCCGGCCTGGTCCCCATCAGCGCGGAGCTCATGTACCTGTTCCTGACCACGCCGGAGCCGCATAACCCGCGCTATCCGCGCGCGGGTCTCGCTGCGCGCATGCGCGAGAAGACAACGGGCTGTGCGCCGGCCATCCGTGCAATGGCGGCCCGGATCACGGATGACGATCACGTGGTGTATCGCCCGCTCGATTGGCTGCTGCTGGAAGGCCCATGGCATCGGGGCCGGGTGGTGCTGCTGGGCGATGCCGTGCATGCCACCACGCCGCATCTGGGGCAGGGCGCCGGCCTCGCCATCGAAGACAGCCTGGTGCTGGCAGAAGAACTCGCGCGCCATGCCGATACTGAAGCTGCACTTGCTGCCTACCGCGACCGGCGCTTCGAGCGCTGTGCCTATGTGGTGCGTGCCAGCCTCGCCATCTGCATGGGCCAGCTCGGCAAGGCGCCACCGGTCGACAACGCCAGGGCAACCGCGGAGATGTTCGTCGTATGCGCACAACCCATCTGATGAGAACCCTGGACAGCCATGAGGAGCGGTCGTGAGCCGTGTCACGGAAATCCGCCATGTGGGTTACGGCGTGACGGGCTTCGACGCGGAGCGCGAGTTCTATGCCACACGCTGGGGCCTGGAAGAAGTGGCCGCCGAAGAGGGGCTGGCGTGGTTCCGCACCGCGGGACATGACGAACCCTTCGTGGTGCGACTGCGCCGTTCCGACGTGAACCATCTGGATATCATTGCGCTGTCCGCGGCCAGCCGGCCCGACGTCGATGCATTGCACGACAGGGTGGTGAAGGCACAGTGCAAGGTCATCCATCCGCCACGCGTGCTCACTGCGCCAGGCGGAGGCTACGGCTTCCGCTTCTTCAGCCCGGACGGCCTGCCGTTCGAAATCTCCAGCGATGTGGCGCGAGGACCCAGCCGCGGGGTGCAGCGCTGGGAGGGCATTCCCATCCGCATCAGCCACATCGTGCTGCATTCGCCGCGTCACGCCGAGGCGGTGAAATTCTTCTGCTCGGTGCTGGGCTTTCGCGTCAGTGACTGGCTGGGAGACTTCATGTGCTTCCTGCGCTGCAACGACGCCCACCATCGCCTGGCCATCCTGCCCGGCCCGCCATGTCTCAACCACGTGGCGTATGACATGCACGGCCTGGACGGCATGATGTGTGGCATCAGTCGGCTGCGGCAGTCGGGTGTCGATCTGCGCTGGGGTCCCGGACGTCACACGGCCGGCGACAACACCTTCAGCTATTTCGTGACGCCAGGCGGCTTTGCTGTGGAATACACCGCGGAGCTGGAAAACGTGGACTTCGAGACGCATGTGGAAAAGGTCTATGCGCCCGCGCCACGCGTGATGGACCAGTGGGGTATCGGCATCGGTGGTCCGCAGGCCATGCCGCATCCGGCCCCGGATCCGCGCCTCTTCCAGCCCGCGTCCGTGTGATCCCATGGCGCTGTTCGAGTACTTCCCCAACTACATCTGGAACCTCTCCGTCGCCATGGCGCTGGAGAGCGGCGGCAAGATCGGCGAGATCGTTGACATGTGCCATCCCATCCGCGACGCGGCAGTTGCCGGCGCGGATGCGGGTACGCCGCAGTTCATGGCCCAGTGGGTGGCAATGTCCGACCGGCTCATCGGCCTGGCAGATGAAGACGTGCAGCAAGGTTGCGGCTACTCGGCCTCCGACAAGCTGGAGCGCGCGGCGCTGTACCTGCTGGTGGCCGAGCGTATGCAGGCGCAGGGCTCGGCGGGCCGCGAGACCACGTATGCCCGTGCGCGCACCGTGTTCGATCATTCCACGCGATTGGGACGCCTGAACCGCGAGCGCGTGGAAATCCCGCTGCAGGCAGGCACCATGCCCGCGCTTTTCACCTGCGCGCCGTCAGCGGGTCCCGCTCCCGTGGTCGTCTACTGCAATGGCCTCGATAGCTGCAAGGAACTGCTGTACTGGTCGCGTCTGCCCGAGTCGCTGGCGCGACGCGGCATCTCCACGCTGTGCGTGGATCAGCCAGGCAGCGGGGAAGCCCTGCGGCTGCAAGGCCTGCCGGTGGATCCGCACAGCGAGCACTGGGCGTCGAAGGCCGTGGACTGGCTGCAGTTGCAGCCGGAGGTCGACGCCGGTCGCATCGGCATGACGGGCATATCACTGGGCGGGCACTTCGCGCCGCGTGCGGTGGCCTACGAACCGCGCTTTGCTGCCGGTGCCGTGTGGGGCGCCAATCACAACTGGGCTGAAGTGCAGCAGCGGCGATTGCAGCGCGAGGGCGAGAATCCGGTACCGCACTACTGGGCGCATGTGCACTGGGCCTTCGGTGCGAAGGACATGGCGGACTTTCTGGCGCGCAGCGCAGCCATGACGCTGGAGGGTCACCTGCAGCACATCCGTGTGCCTTTCCTGGTGACGCATGGCGCGAAGGATCGGCAGATTCCACCCGCCTATGCACAGCAGACCTTCGACCAGCTGGTCAACAGCCCGCAGCGGGAGCTGAAAGTCTTCACCGAACGCGAGGGCGGGGTGGAGCATGTGGGCGCGGACAACATGTCGTTCGCACGGGAATACATCGCCGACTGGTTCGCACGGCAACTCGGCGGCCGCACCGGCTGAAGATGAAGGGGGAACAAATGAAGGAAGCAGCAGTCCGGCGGGTCGTTACAGGTCATGATGCGCAGGGCCGCGCCGTCATCCAGGAGGATGGAGCGGTACCGCGTGTGCAGCGCATCGGCGGCGAACACGGCCCGCTGTTCTTCGAAGTATGGAATACGCGCGCCACGCCTGCTCCGATCGATGTCGCTTCCGGTGAACCAGCCGAAGCCGGCATTCAGCTGGCGCCACCGAAGGGCGGCACGCGAATCCGCGTGCTGGACATCCCGCCCGATGATGCAAGCCTTGCAAGCCTCACCCCCGAGCAGGCGCAGGCGCATTTCGCCGCGGTGGGCGCAGCGGATGCTTCATCACACGCCGACGGCAGCTCACGCCACGCCTTCATGCATCGCACCGAAACCATCGACTACGGCATTGTTCTCGACGGCGAGTTGACTCTCATCCTCGATGTGGGCGAAACCATCGTGCGCGCCGGCGATATCGTCATCCAGCGCGGCACGAATCATGGCTGGGCCAACCGTTCAAGCCGGCACTGCCGCATCGCCTTCATCCTCATCGATGGCGAATACCGGCTGTAGCACTGCGATGCGCGATCCTGGGGAGAAGGCATGAGGCTTGCAACACGCGCGAATGGTTTGCCTGATGGAGAACTGCTGGCGGTATCCCGGGATGGCTTGCGTTGCCTGGCCGCGGGACCCTGGTGCCCCAGCCTGCTTGCCGCCATCTCGCGCTGGGGTTCCGTCGAGGCAGAACTGCGTGCGCTGGACGCCCGACTCAATGCGGGCGAAGGCTCGACACTGGATGCCACGCAACTGCGTGCGCCGTTGCCGCGCAGCTGGCAATGGCTGGATGGCTCGGCCTTTTCGGTGCATGCGGAGCTGATGCAGGTGGCATTTCACACTGAGCCCATCGAGTCCGACAAGCCGCTGATGTACCAGGGCCTGTCCGATCGATTCTACGGACCCACGGATCCGGTGCCGTTTCCCGATGCCTCGCAGGGAATCGACTTCGAGGGCGAGTTCGGCGTGGTGGTGGATGCCGTGCCCATGGGCATCAGCGCCCATGCGGCCATGTCTCACATCAAGCTGCTGGTGCAGATCAATGACTGGTCGCTGCGGACATTGGCGCGCGCAGAGATGAAGACCGGCTTCGGCTGGATCCAGGCCAAACCCGCCTGCTCGATGGCGCCCTTCGCGGTGACGCCTGATATGCTGGGCCCGGCATGGAAGGATGGTCGGGTGGGCGTGGACCTCAACATCCAGCTGAACGGGGTGCAGTTCGGCAAGGCCAACGGACGCGAGATGGCGTACGGCTTTCATGAACTCATCGCCCACGCTGCTGCCACGCGTGATCTGGTGGCCGGCACCATCATCGGTTCCGGCACGGTGGCCAATGCAGATTACGCCAGCGTCGGCTCCAGCTGCATTTCCGAACGCCGCGCCATCGAGATGATTGCCGGCGGCAAACCAGTCACGCCGTTCATGAGCTTTGGCGACCGCGTGAACATGGAGGCGCGGCTGCCCGATGGCAGCGCGCCGTTCGGCGCGATGGACCAGATCACGATCAAGGCCTGAGGCGCAATCCAGGAGTCCGCATGCTTCCCGGCAACAAGGTCATCATTACCGTCGCCATCAATGGCGGCATGCAGCAGGACCGCGACGGCGCCATCATTCCGAAGCAGCCGGAGGAAATCGGCATTGCCGCTGCCAGATGCTGGGAAGCGGGCGCTTCGATGATTCACGTCCATGCGCGCGATGCGCAGGGACGGAACAGCGGCGACAGGAAAATCTACGGCGAGATCATCCGCCAGATCCGTGCGCGCTCACCCATCCTGATCCAGACCACCAATGGCATCGGTGTGCGTCGCGATGCGCAGACCGGCCAGTTCATCTGGCCCACGGACACCGAGCGACTGGGCCTGCTGGATCTCGATCCCCCGCAGGACCTGTTCGGCATTGCCGCGGGATCGGCGGACTTCTACAACCCCGAGGGCGGCTATCCGGAGGAGACGCCCTATGTGAATTCGCCGGCACTGCTCAAGCAGACAATCGCCGCCGTGTACAAGAAGGGTTCGGCGCTTGAATACGAGGTGACCGAGGCCAGTGCGCTGCATCGACTGCTGCGCTATGCAAAGGAAGGGCTGTTTGATCGTGACCGCGACAACGTCTGGCTGCTCCATGGCGGCGGGTTTGGAGCCACGCCTGCCATTGCGCGCAATGTGCTGTTCGCCATCGACGAAGGACTGCGGCTGTTTCCCCGCGCAATCTGGGGCGTGACGGCCACCGGGCTGGACATGTTCCGCATCGTGACGCTGGGGCTGTCACTGGCCTGCGATCTGGTGCGGGTGGGCTTCGAGGATGGCATCCACCTGCCCGATGGCCGGGTGGCGCGCGACAACAGCGAGATGGTGCGCGCCGCGGCGGACATTGCCGCCATTTACGGTCTGAGGCCTGCAACGGTGGAGGAGGCGCGGGCACGATTCGGCATTCCTTAACCCCCGCCGAATCCCAGCTGCTTGCCCAGCGCCGAGTTGCCGAACTCCAGAGTGATTTCGCGCCGCTGGATACGCCACTCCCCATCCTGCCTGGCATAGCGGTCGGTGTAGCGGGAGACACTGAGGATTGCCGGTCCGACCTCACCCTGCTTCACCAACGTAGTGACATAGCAGGTGCCGGTGGCGGTGTCGGCGCCCGTCATCGTGATCTGTGCGTTGCTGATCAGGTGACGCATGATCGAAGTGGGCTTGCCGTCCGCCCCTTTTTCCTTGTCGAAGCGTTCGTGATCCTTGCGGGCCTGTGCAACAAGCGCCTGGCGGCCCTTGACGATGGCGGGACCTCCGGGCGCGACGGCGATCTCGCCATCCGGGGTGAACAGGTCGGCGTATGCCTCGGGGCTGCCCAGGTCATGCACGACGCCGTAGCGGTCCATGAGCTCGCGGATCAGCGTCCGGTCGGCGATAGCCTGCAGCGAATCGGCGGCCGGCAGGCTGGCAGAGCCGGCCAGCAACAGCAGAACCGAAAAAATCCTGGTTGTGGGAATTTTCAACTGCGCGTTCCTCGGGTATGGTGGGGACCTTGCAGGTCCGGGTGTTCTCGGGATCAGGATGGCTTTTTGGTCGGGCAGGGGGAACAGGGTATGTGGTTACACAGGCGGCTGGTGTCCATGTTCATTCTGGTTGTCGCGTTGGGTTTCATCCGCGCCGTCGCTGCCCATCATTCCACGGCTGAATTCGACTACACGAAGCAGGTGACAATCAAGGGCGTCGTCAAGGAAGTGCAATGGACCAACCCGCACTCCTATATCCAGCTACTGACCGATGGCGATAACGGGCAGAAGATCCAGTGGTCGGTGGAGATCGGCTCGCCGAGCCTGAACATCAACATGGGCTGGCGCAAGGACAGCGTCAAGGCTGGCGATCTGGTGACGATGAACCTTTCGCCGGCCCGAAGCGGCAAACCCTACGGTACGCTGCGGGTGCTGACATTCGAAGATGGGCGCACGCTGGATGGCGTGGCGGCACGCGTGTCCGGAGGGCCGCCAGCGGCGCCTCCGATCTCGCCAGCTCCCGCGGCGAAGGGGCCCTGAGCATGCGCCGCCTGTATCGCTGGGGCATGGTGCTCTGCTTGGCTTCGCTTGCCGCCTGTGCATCAACGGCCGTGGACGAGGCGCGCGGGAACACGGGGCCGGCAGCGCTGTTCGGCATCTGGGTACCTGACGCGGCACCGCGGTCCTTGCTGACGGCAGACGGGAAGGCTCCGCCGCTCAATGAACAGGCCGCCAGTATCTACAATGAACGCCGGCAGCGACTTGCCAGGGGCGACACCTCGTTTGATCCCACCACCTGGTGCGCCGGACCGGGCATGCCCCGCATCCTCACCATGCACTACCCGCTGGAGATCCGAGGTGACAGCAACCGTGTCGCGTTCATCCACGGATGGTATCGGTGGTTCCGTATCGTGGATCTCGGTACCGCTGCCGTCGACCCGCCTCTGCCGCTGACACTGGGCTTTCCAGTGGGCCAGTGGGAGGGCAATACCCTGGTGATCCGCACCGTCGGACTTATCGATGCGACGGTACTGGACGCCTCCGGCCTGCCGCATTCCGAGCAACTCACCTTGACGGAGCACCTGCGCGTGCTGCCCGACGGCCGTCTCGAGGATCGCATTACGCTGGAGGATCCACAGACGTTCACGCGTCCCTGGGAAACCGTGCTGACATTCCACCGCGACCCGTCGGCCCGCGTCGAGGACGATGTCTGCCCCGATCGCATGGCACGCGGCGAGCCAGCCGAACAGGTCCCCCCGCCAGGCAGACAGAAGCCCCCGGCAAAACCTGTCGCGCGGCAGCCCGTGGCTGCGGCAGGCAATCCGCCCGCGCCCGCGCAGCGGCTGGCAGGCATGTGGGAGCCGAAGACCTTCGGCTTCATGGTCCCCAATGCGCCGCTGTCGAAGGCCGGCCAGGAGATCGCGGAACGCAACGCGGCGGCGATGCAGGGCGGCAGGATCATGCATACGGCTTGGACCTCGTGCCGTCCCGGCGCGATATCCACGATGACGATGCCACGCGAGAAGATCGTCATCCTGGAGTCTCCTGATGAGGTCACGCTGCTGTTTGAAATGCCGCGCATGGTCCGTCGCATCCGGATGAATGCTGCCCACCCGGACAAGCCGCAGCCGGGCTACGTGGGGGATTCAACAGGACACTGGGAAGGCGGCACGCTGGTGGTGGATACAGTCGGCTTCAACGGCTATGCCGAACTCGATGCACGCGGCCAGCCCACCAGCGCGCAACTGCACACCGTGGAGAGGTTTACCCCCGCCGCGGACGGCAGCATCGACATCGAGACCACCGTCACCGACCCGGAATATTACTCGCAGCCCTTCGTCATCAAGCGATCATGGAAGAAGAGTCCGGCGCGCCATCCGTTCGAGTACGACTGCATGGAGAATCCCCGCCAGGAGGATTTCGAGAACGCGTACTTCGTGCGTGAGCGCTATCGTCCGACTTGCATGCGGGTGGAAGGCGAGGGGATGGAATTGTCGAAGGTGGTGTGCCGGAAGCCTGAGTAGTCCTGCCTAGAAGACATCGCCCTTCATCGCGCCGTCCCAGTGCTCATCGGCCTTGCCATCGACAAAGCGCCACATGTCGAACCATGCGATGGTGTGGTTCTTGCCGGGACTGTCCGGGTCCTTCAGGGTGCGAGGAGCCACCACGATGACATAGTCGCCTTCGGCGACCACGGCGTCAGCGTTGCGAGCCGTTGTGCGCGGCCTTCGCCCAGGAGTCGCGCAGGGTGACGGTGCGATTGAACACGGGTGCCCCGGCTCTGGAGTCCACCGCGTCGGCGACGAAATAGCCGTTCCGTTCGAACTGGAAGTGCTCGCCGGGTCGCGCCTGCTGCAACGCCGGTTCCACTTGTGCCTGGACAATGCGCTTGGCGTCCGGGTTGATGTCGAGCAGGAAATCGCGGTCGCCGGCGCCCGGGTTCGGGACCTTGAACAGGCGGTCGTACAACCGCACTTCGCAGGCTTGCGCGGCCTCAACTGCCACCCAGTGCACGTTGCCCTTGACCTTGTACTGATCGGCGCCGGTTGAACCGGAGTGTGAATCGGGGAAATACCGGCAATGCACGGCGATCACCCGCCCATCCGCGTCCGCTTCAAAGTCCGTGCACTCGACCACATAGCCGTAGCGCAGCCGTACCCGGTTGCCGGGATAGAGCCGGAAGTAGCCCTTGGTGGGCGTCGCCATGAAGTCCTCGCGCTCGATCCACAGCTCTTTCGCGAACAGCAGCTGACGTGTGCCCAACCCCGGTTGCTGCGGATGATTGGGCGCTTCGCAGAGCTCGGTCTGCCCGGACGGATAGTTGTCGATGATCAGCTTCACCGGGTCCAGCACCCCGATGCGCCGTGGCGCGACCTCATTCAGGTGGTCGCGCACACAGTTCTCAAGCACGCCCATGTCGATCAGGGATTCGGACTTCGAGACTCCCATTCTCTCCACGAATGTGCGCACTGCCTCTGCCGTAAAGCCACGGCGGCGAACGCCGGCCAGCGTGGGCAGGCGCGGATCATCCCAGCCATCCACGTGGCCTTCCTCCACCAGCTGCATGAGCTTGCGCTTGGAAAGCACCACATAAGTGAGATTGAGGCGGGCGAATTCGTATTGCTGGGGCAGCGGCGCGGCAAAGCAGCCCGCCTCCTCGAGGCGCTGCAGCAGCCAGTCGTAGAAGGGCCGCTGGTCCTCGAACTCCAGCGTGCACAGGGAATGCGTGATGTTCTCGAGCGCATCCTCGATGGGGTGCGCAAACGTGTACATCGGGTAGATGCACCAGGCATCCCCGGTGTTGTGATGGTGCGCGTGCCGGATGCGATAGATGGGAGGGTCGCGCAGGTTGATGTTCGGCGAGGCCATGTCGATCCTGGCCCTGAGTACATGCGCGCCATCCGGAAATTCACCGGCCTTCATGCGGGCGAACAGGTCGAGATTCTCGGCCACGCTGCGCGACCGGTGCGGGCTGTCCCGGCCCGGTTCGGTGAGCGTGCCCCGGTTCAGGCGCATCTCCTCCGGGCTCTGGGTGTCGACATAGGCATGGCCACGCTCGACCAGCGCCACGGCGCATTGGTGCATCGCTGCGAAGTAGTTCGAGGCGAAATACTGATGCGGGCCCCAGTCGAAACCCAGCCAGCGGACCGCGTCGATGATGGCATCGACGTACTGCTGTTCTTCCCGCGTCGGGTTGGTGTCATCGAATCGCAGATGGCAGGCGCCGGCGAACTCCAGGGCCAGGCCGAAATTCAGGCAGATCGACTTGGCATGCCCGAGGTGCAGGTAGCCATTCGGTTCCGGTGGAAAGCGCGTGCGGATGCGCGCTGTATCGACCGGTCCCGCCGCATGCTGGGCTGCGACACCGGGTTGGCCGGACCAGCGGCGCGCAGCATTCTTGCCTGCGAGGAGGTCGGCTTCGATGATGTGACGGATGAAGTTGCCTGCCTGTGAAGGAGGCGATGGGTCTCTGGTGGCCATGCGACGCGTACTCTACCTTACGGCACGCCGGTTGACCGGGGTGCGGCACGCCGGTTAAATCGACAGTCCACAGACCTACCAGGAGAAGACCGATGCGTATTCTTACGGGGTTGATGACGGTTGGCGCGCTCGCCCTGATGGGCGCCGCCTGGGCTGCCCCTCCGGGCGTAACAGAGAAGGAAGGAGCGTTCGTCGCTCCGGACGGCAAGCCGCTCTACACGTTCGCGCGCGATACCGCGCCGGGTAAATCGGCGTGCAACGCCCAGTGCGCCACGGCCTGGCCGGCGCTTGCCGCCGCAGCCGACTCCAAGAACGACGGGGACTGGACTGTCGTGACCCGCGATGACGGGTCGAAGCAGTGGGCTTACAAGGGCAAGCCGCTGTACACCTTTGCCCGCGACACGTCGGGTGCCGCCGCGACCGGCGTTTCAGAGGCGTGGCCGCTCGCCAGGAAGTAAGACGTCATCGAGAAGCGCAGCGTCCCTCGGGACGCTGTCTGCCAGGGCAATGGCCGAGAAGAAAGTTGGCACCGCCAGCCATGCCGGCGGTGCCAGTGCTTCTTTCTTTCAGGCGCCGACGGCCTTGCCCTGTGAGGGCAGCAGGTTCCGGGCGTCCGCACGCCGCACCGCCGACAGCACCGCCAGTATCGAAGCCGTGATGATGTTGGCGTGGACCCCCACGCCGAACAGCGTCACTCGCGAAGGCGTGGTGATTTCGACGAAAGCCGCGGCCTTGGCCTCGCTGCCCTTGCCGATGGACCTTTCCTCGTAGGACAGCACGTCGAAGGGCAGCGCCAGGGCGTGGACCAGCGCATCGATCGGCCCGTTGCCGCGACCGGTCAGCTGCATCGGCTGCCCCTTGCGAACGATGTTGAGGGTGAGCAGTTCACCGTCGGTACCATCAGTCGCCGTCACGAGATGGTGGCCCCGGTACTGGTACTCGCGGCCCTCCTGCGCCAGGTATTCCTCCTCGAACAGTTTCCAGATCTCGGCGGCATTGACCTCCTTGCCGCTGGAATCCGTCACCGCCTGAACCTGCGGGCTGAACTCGATCTGCAGCCGGCGTGGCAGCGAGACGTGATACTCCTGTTCCAGAAGGTAGGCGACACCACCCTTGCCGGACTGGCTGTTCACCCGGATCACCGATTCATAGCTGCGGCCGAGGTCGCGTGGATCTATGGGCAGATAGGGGATCTCCCACAGATCCGATTCCTGGCGTGCGGCGAATCCCTTGCGGATGGCGTCCTGGTGGCTGCCGGAGAAAGCCGTGAACACCAGGTCGCCCACGTAGGGATGGCGTGGATGGATGGGCAGCTGGTTGCAGTACTCCACGCAACGGGCCGCTTCATTGATGTTGGCGAAGTCCAGGCCCGGGTCCACCCCCTGGGTGTACAGGTTCAGGGCCAGCGTGACGATGTCCACATTGCCGGTCCGCTCGCCATTGCCGAACAGGGTGCCTTCCACGCGATCCGCGCCGGCCATCATTCCCAGCTCTGCCGCCGCGACGCCGGTACCCCGGTCGTTGTGCGGATGCAGGCTGATCTGGGCGCGGTCGCGGTTGCGCATGTTGCGGCAGAACCATTCGATCTGGTCCGCGTAGATGTTCGGCGTGGCCACTTCGACGGTGGAAGGCAGGTTCAGGATCAGCGGGTTCTCCCGGGTCGGGCGGAATACGTCCATCACGGCTTCGCAGATCTCCAGCCCGAAGTCCTGCTCGGTGAAGGAGAAGGTTTCCGGCGAGTATTCAAAGGACCAGCGGGTGTCCGGCTGCGCGGCGGCCAGTTCGGCGATGAGCTTGCCGGCATCGGTTGCCAGCCGGACGGTGGCCGGCTTGTCCTGCTTGAAAACCACCCGGCGGAACGCCGGCGCCGTGGCGTTGTAGTAATGCATGATGGCCCGCGGCGCGCCCTTCAGCGCCTCGAAGCTGCGCTTGATCAGGTCGGCGCGCGCCTGGGTCAGCACCTGGATGGTCACATCATCGGGAATCAGATCCTTTTCGATGAGTTCCCGGATGAAGTCGAAGTCGGTCTGTGAGGCCGACGGGAAGCCGACCTCAATCTGCTTGAAGCCCGTGGCCACCAGCAGCTGGAAGAAACGTCGTTTGCGGGCAGCGTCCATGGGCTCGATCAGCGCCTGGTTGCCATCGCGCAGGTCGACGCTGCACCACAGCGGAGGCCGGGTGAGCTTGGCATCCGGCCAGCGGCGATCGGCCAGCGGCGCGATGCCATAGGGACGGTATTTTCTGGATGGGTCCTTCAACATGGTGTTCTCCCGAACCGGTCCGCGGGCGCGGAGGCCTGCAACGGGCCGGTAGTCAATACGGATAAATAAATGATGCGCCCATGGCGCAGCCGAGTCGACTAGTGCGTCGGGCGACGCAGGTGCAGGCGCGTAGCCAGCAGTTCGCCGCCGGAGATGGCGGAATCGATTGAATGCTGTGGATGACGCATGGGAGAAAGCCTAGCAGGGCTCCAGCCCATCGAGCAACCTGCGTCTGTCAGACCTGCGCGGCTGCTTCGATCCGGCGCACCCCTGCGGGCGTGCCCAGCAGCAGGACATCCGCCGGGCGCCGGGCGAACAGGCCGACGGTCACCACGCCGGCTATCTGGTTGATGCGGCACTCCAGGTCCAGCGGATCGTGGATGGCCAGGTCGTGCACATCCAGGATCTGGTTGCCATTGTCCGTGGTGATTCCGGCGCGGAACATCGGGCGGCCGCCCAGCAGCGTGAGTTCGCGCGCCACCGCCATCCGCGCCATGGGGATGACTTCGACGGGCAGGGGGAAGCGTCCCAGGGTTGGCACCAGCTTGCTCTCGTCGGCGATGCAGACAAAGGTCCGGGCCGCGGCGGCGATGATCTTTTCCCGCGTCAGTGCCGCGCCACCACCCTTGATCAGTTGCAGCCGCGGGTTGGCCTCATCGGCGCCATCTATATAGAGACCCAGCGACTCCACCTCGTTCAGGTCCAGGACCGCAATGCCCAGGTTGCGCAGCCGGGCAGTGGATGCCTCGGAACTGGATACCGCGCCGCGCAGGCGCCTGGCCCATGGTTCGAGCTGGTCGAGCAGGGCGTTGACAGTAGAACCGGTGCCAACCCCGAGGATCATTCCTTCCTGGAGGTATTCCAGCGCCGCTGCCGCAACGCGCCACTTCATCTCTTGTTGCTGGTTCATGAGGTTTTGCTGCTGCCGAAAATGACTGTGCCCGCTTTCGCGGGCACAGTGTAAGTAGCTTTTCTGGTGATGCGGCGAGTGGGATTTGCATCTTCACTCGCCGCTCACCATCGAGTTACTTCTTCTTAGCGGCCTTTTTCTTGGCCTTCTTCTTGGCTTTCGCCATGAGAGTTCTCCAGTTACAGGTTAGTCCGGGGACCGAGTATATACACGCGTTGCAAAATTACAAGCAAGCATGGTAGCGGCGTTGCGTTGAGGCAACCGATGTCGATGGGTCTCGATGCGAGCAAGGTCATGCATCGCCATGGTCATGATCAACCACCGCCGATCAGTCGATGAGTGATCAGCGCGTCAGCGAGAGGATGAACTTCCAGTGCGCAGCGGTCACCGGTGTGACCGAGAGACGGTTGCCTCGCCGTAACAGCAGCATGCCATCGAGTGCGTCATCGGCATGCTCGCGCAATGCGGCCAGCGACAGCAGCGGTTCCACTCGCCGCTTCAGCCGGATGTCCACCGTGTACCAAAGTGGCTTGTTTTCAGGGCTTTTCGCATCGTAGTAGGGACTGCCGCGCCGCCATGCCGATGCATCGGGATAGCCTGCGCGCACCACTTCGACGATGCCCGCGATGCCCGGCTCGGGACAGGAGGAGTGGTAGAGGAACGCCAGGTCACCGCGCTTGAAGTCATCACGCAGCATGTTGCGTGCCTGGAAGTTGCGCACGCCCTCCCAGCTCGTGGTCTGCCGGGGCGCGCCTTCCAGGTCATCGATGCCGAAGGTGTCGGGCTCGGTCTTCATCAGCCAGTAGTTCATCTGGTGGATCCTAGACGGACGGTCCGCATTGTGGACTCCGTCACAATGGCATCGAGGGGGACATCGTGTGCCGATGCCGGCAGTGTGGGTACGCACTGCACTTCGTATGCCAGGCCGATGAGCAATGGCCGGCGCCAATGGGCAAGGCGGGCACGATGCGCGAAGTAGCGATCATAGAAGCCGCGGCCCATGCCGATGCGGTGACCCGCCGGATCGAATCCCACCAGCGGCACGAACACCACATCCATCTGGCGGGCGGTGCGCATCCTGCCGCCTTGCGGTTCGAAGATGCCGAATGCGCCGCGACGTATCTCGCCGGATTGCGCTGCCGCCGGATAGTCGTGGAAACGCATGCGGTTGTGACGCGTGCTCACGATGCGTGGCAGCGCAACGTGACAGCCACGCTGCAGCGCCAGCCGCAGAAGCGGGGCAGTGTCCAGTTCTTCATGCATGGCCAGGTACAGCCCGATGCTGCGGCCCGGCCGCAGCCAGCGCGCGGCATCCACCCGCTTGGCCACCTCAAGTGCAGCCTGCTGACGTTCGGAGCCGCGAATGGCCCGGCGCCGCGCGCGCAGTTCACGCCGCAGCGCGGCGCGGTCGACATTCACTGAAGGGCCGCTCATGGATGCTCCATGTCAGCCAGGGCCTGTCCGTTGAACAGGCTGCGGGAAAGGAAAAGGGCGCCACCCGCCTGTGCCGTTGCGAACCGTTGCTCTCGAACCGGAGCAACAGGTGGGGCAGGCAGGCGGCAGGTAAGGCTTCCCGCTCGAGGCGGACATGCACAGTGCTGCCGTTTGACCCGCCCCTGGGTTTTCAATTAGGTCCGAGGGTAACCCGGCACGCGTATCGAACACCGCAGGCGGCGCAACGTCACTTTACTACAGTTCGAGTTGCTGGCCGTGAACCAGCGCGCGCTCCACCCGCTCGCGCATGCCGCGTACGCGCGATCCCAGCTCCGCTGCAGTGCGTTCTTCGCGTGAGGCGAGCTTGGTGAGCTCATTGGCCATGTTGAGCGCCGCCATGATGACCAGCCGCTCGGTGCCCATCACCTTGCCGTGTTCGCGGATGTCCTTCAGGCGCTGATTGAGCAGTGTGGCGGCCTTGAGCAGGTCTTCGCGCTCGTTGGCCGGGCAGCCGATCAGGTATTCCTTGTCGAGGATTTCTACGGTGACGGTTTCGGCCACGCGCTCGCTCATGCGCCGGTTTCCAGCGCACGCAGCCGGCCGATCATGGCCTCGACGCGCGTGCGGACCTGTTCATTCTTTTGCAGCAGTGCTGCACGCTCGCCAGCGAGGCTGTCCTGCCGGTGTCGCAGCGCGCGATTCTCTTCGGAGAGCTGTTGCACCAGTGTCAGCAGTTCGCCGACGCGCACTTCCAGCCGCTGCAGTTCGGCATCGATGGGCATGTTCTTGTTGTTATGGCTCATGGCGCGCCAATAGTGCCCGCACCGGGCCGGGGGGGTCAATCGCGCGCCGGGAGGCTTCAGGCATAATGCGGGCGATGCCGCAGCAGGCCCCTCCATTTGACGAATTGCAGCGCGTGCTGACGCAGTCGCACGCCCTGACCGATGCCGCCGAAGCACATGGCACGCTGGTGGGATCGCTGTGCGCCACCCCTTGTTCGCTGGAGGACTGGCTGGCCGAAATCCTGCCGGATGGCCGCACCGATGCACGCAGCGCCGCCAGCCTGCGCGACATCTTCGATTTCACCTGCGGCGCACTGGGGGAGGGCACGCTGAATTTCCAGCCGCTGCTGCCCGGGGATGAGGCCTCCATCGATGATCGAACATCGGCGCTGGGCGAATGGTGCCAGGGCTTTCTATATGGTCTGAGCGCCAGCGCGGCAGTGCCCGAAGCGGCATCGCTGAATGGCGAGGCAGCCGAAGTGCTGCGCGACATGACCGAAATCACACATGTGGATGTGGATCCAGAGGACGACCCTGAAACCAACGAGGCGGCCTACGCCGAGCTGGTGGAGTTCGTCCGCGTGGGCGTGCAGCTTCTGTATGAACACCTGCAGCCGCTGCGCGAGCCCGCCGAAAGGCCACGGGAAGTCCTGCATTGAGATTGAAGCGTGCCAGTGGATCGGCCGCGGTGGCCGCGCGCGCGGCCTCGCTGAAGGCCACCAACCCCGAATTCGCGCGTCGTCGTCGTCAGCTGGCGCGGCTGATGGGGCGCAATGCCATCGCCATCCTGCCCGCCGCCCCGGTACGCCATCGCAACAGCGATGTGGAATACCCCTATCGGCAGGACAGCGACTTCATCTATCTGACGGGATTCTCCGAGCCTGAAGCCGTCGCGGTTCTGGTGCCCGGCCGCGAGGCCGCGGAATACATTCTTTTCGTTCGGGACCGCGATCCCTTGCGCGAAACCTGGGATGGACGGCGCGCGGGGCCTGCGGGCGCCGTCGAGCGCCATGCGGCGGACGATGCCTTTCCCGTTTCCGACATGGAAGAGATCCTGCCAGGACTGATGGAAGGCCGCGAACGCGTGTACTACGCCATGGGCCATCCGGACTTCGACCAGAAGGTGCTGGCATGGCTGGCCACGCTGCGCGGTCAGGCGCCGCGGCTGGGCAGCCATCCGCCGCAGGAGATCATCGCGCTCGATCACGTGCTGCACGACATGCGGCTGTACAAGAGCCGCGTCGAGGCGGGGCTGATGCGTGAATCGGGAAGCATCGCCGCGGCCGCGCAGCTGCGCGCCATGCGCTTCTGCGAACCGGGGCGCTACGAATACGAGATCGCCGCCGAGATCATGCACGAGTACGGCATGCACAATGCCACGGCGGCATACCAGCCCATCTGTGGCGGCGGTGCCAACTCCTGCATCCTGCATTACCGCGAAAACGATGCACGCCTCGCCGATGGCGATCTGCTGCTGGTGGATGCCGGCTGCGAATACCAGTACTACGCCTCGGACATCACGCGCACCTGGCCGGTGAACGGCCGCTTCACGCCGGCGCAGCGCGCGGTGTATGAGGTTGTGCTCGCCGCGCAGGAGGCGGCCATCGCCGCCACGCGTCCCGGCAATCACTGGAACCAGGCGCACGAGGCCGCCGTGGATGAAGTCACGCGCGGGCTGGTCGACCTGGGATTGCTGAAGGGACGCGTGCCCAAGCTCATCAAGGAAGGCGCCTACCGCAAGTTCTTCATGCATCGCACCGGGCACTGGCTGGGCATGGATGTGCATGACGTGGGCGACTACAAGGTTGGCGATGAATGGCGTGTGCTCGAGCCCGGCATGGTGATGACGGTGGAACCGGGCATCTACATTCCCGCGGGCATGCGCGGCGTGCCCAAGCGCTACTGGAACATCGGCATCCGCATCGAGGATGACGTGCTGGTGAGCGCCGGTGGTTGCGAGGTGCTCACCTCGGGCGTGCCCAAGACCGTAGCGCAGGTCGAGGCGGCCGTGGCCTCGCGCCGTTCGTGAACGCGGACGGCCAGACTTACGACCTGGCCATCGTCGGCGGCGGTCTGGTCGGCGCCAGTCTGGCCGCGGCACTTCGAAACACTCCGCTGCGCGTGGCGCTCATCGAGGCTTACGCGTCTGATTCGGCCGCGCAACCCAGCTTCGATGAACGCACCACCGCGCTAGGCAATGCCAGCCGCCGCGTGTTCGAAGCGCTGGACATCTGGCCGGCCTTGTCGGCGGCGGCTGCGTCCATCACCCACATTCATGTCTCGGACGCCGGACGCTTCGGCTTCTCGCGGTTGTCGGCCAGCGAATTCGGCCAGGAGGCGCTGGGCTATGTGGTTCCCAATCGCGTGCTCGGGCGTGCGTTGTGGGATGCGCTGCGGTCCTCGTCTTCCATCACGGCCTTCATGCCGGCGCGCCTGAGGGCGCTTCGCATCGAACCCTCGCAGGCGCGACTGGAACTGGAGACGGCCAGTGGTGCGATGCAGTTGTCCGCGCGTCTGGTGATTGCGGCCGATGGCGCCCACTCGTTGGTGCGTGAAGCGGCCGGACTTTCGGCCACGGTGGATGACTATCGTCAGGTGGCCATCGTGGCCAGCCTGCGTACCTATCAGCCCAGCGAGGGCGTGGCCTATGTGCGTTTCACGTCCGCCGGCCCT
>Ga0164241_10000273_pt1 | contig 111469 bp, 105 predicted proteins | sample OricomyardsoilBY_FD_108780 | JGI IMG/M metagenome (GOLD analysis project Ga0164241, IMG submission 108780) | Backyard soil microbial communities from Emeryville, California, USA - Original compost - Back yard soil (BY) | ecosystem: Environmental > Terrestrial > Soil > Unclassified | place... | reverse complement strand
TGCGGTCGCCGACCTTGCAGAGGCGCACTGCCTCGGCCCTGAACTCCGGCGTAAACACGCGCCGCTTCCGTCGTTGCTGCTTCTTGACCATGGCTCACTCCTTGCGCATTCTCGCGCCAATTGAGGTGTCCACGAAAGCGGGGGATTTTCAAACCCGGATCAGAATGGCAAATGGATACTTCGTTCTTTCAAATCCGAAGCTGAGTCGAATAGAGGGCAGCGCTCGCCAAAGGCACGAGCGGTCTGAAACCCTCGGTGAGGAATCGTAAAGGGTCCGCCGTTAGCTGTCGCCCACGGGGCAGCAACGCAGCCGGAATAGCGCGGCAAGAAGCCTGCGGCGTGAACGCTTTCGGATGCACTTCGACGACGCCCCAACCAACGGACCATTCGGTCCGCGCCGGGAGTCGTTCATGCATCCGAGTTCGAATCAAAATCTAGAACCCATCCGCACCGCAGTCATTGACCGCGCGCTGACCGCCGTCGCGCGCGTGCTCCAAGGCCGCGCGGGCACGCTCGTTTTGATCGCTCAGCGTTGGACTGAGTTTGAAGGAGCCCAACCGTGAGCGTCAGTTGGATCGAAGACACCGTCGCGACGCTTCCCGCGCTGCTGACGACGGACGAAGCCATCGGAGTACTCCGCACGTGTCGACGCAACCTCTATCGCAAGATCGCCGCTGGCAAGCTCCGAGCGGTTAAAAGTGGCGAGGGCGGGCGCGTACTAATCCCCCGCGCCGCGATCGCGGACTACCTGCGTGCGATGGAGGCCGCATGAGCCGCGCGACTTCGCGACGTTCAGACGAGCTGCTGACCCGTCGGCCGACGTGCGGGCTGGATCCGCACGTCACTGCCTGAGGGACAGATCATATGGGCCACCAAATGACGAATTCACAATTAACCAACGGGAGCCGTCGATGCTGAGCGAGACGACCATTCAGAAGCTGCGCGCCGCGGCGCAGGACCGCGGCCTCGCCGCCATAGCTAGAGAGCTCGGCGTGAACCGAGGGAGTCTGGCATCGGTGCTTTGCGGAACGGGCCGGCCGAGCACGCGCGCCGCCGTCGCAGAAGCCTTTCTACGCAACGAACGCAGCAAAGTGGGTGGCTCGTGAGCCTGGTTCAGACGATCGACGTTTGTCAGAAGTGCCGGCGGGCGATCGACAGCCTCCACGACTGGTCGTCGTGCCTAGAACGTTCCGCTGAGCTCGAGGAGCGCGCCCTCGCGCACGCACGTCGAAGGCAGGAACGCGAAGCCTGCAAGGCAGCGGCAATAGCCGCTGAGATCACGGAGCAGGAAGCGCTCCGTCAACAATTGAAGCACTTCGAGCGGCTCGGCGTCGGCAATTGCTTAGAGGCGGCATGAGCGGTACCAACCTCGACCCGACAGAGCTGCGCCGCACGGCTCGCGCGTTGATGGCGCACGCCGACCAGCTCGACCGAGCACGCGACCGCCTGCCGCGTCCGGGCTCGCCGGTCGCGCCTGCCTTGCGACTCGCCCGGCAAGCTGTGCCTCGTGAGGAACGCTGGTTCGGGGAAACCCTGACCGAGCAGATCGCCGCGCAGCGACAGTGCCCGCTTTGCAGCGCCCCGCCGTTCAGACCCTGCAGAAGCACGCGCAGCGGCACGATAGTTTCGCGCGGTTCTTGGCACAAAGGTCGGACGGGCGGCGCGCTTTGATGACTGCAGCTCCCCTCACAATCCGAAGCGATCAGTCCCCTATGAACGTCACAGTCAGCCTCGCCCCTCAAGTACTGAGCAATCTTGACGCAGCCCTCGCGCTCGCGGCCCAGGGCCTGTCGGTTTTTCCGGTTTGGTGGATGGCCGATGGGGTCTGCGCATGTCGCGCTAACGGCTTTTGTCGTCCCGGCGCGAAGAAGCACGAAGAGTGCACGGCGGATGTTTGCAAGGCGTGCCACCCGGGCAAGCATCCGATCACACCGCGAGGGCTTTGGGACGCCAGCACAGACCCGAAGCAGGTCTCGGCGTGGTGGACGCTCGCTCCCGCGGCAAATGTGGGCATCGCGGTTCCCGATGCTCACGCCGTCGTTGACGTAGACCCTCGGCACGGGGGCGACGCGACCTATTCGGAGCTCGAGTCAACGAAGGGCTTCCCGATGACCCGCGCGGCCGCCACGGGCGGCGGCGGCGCTCACTTCTGGTTCCGCATACCGGCGGGCAGAAGCCTCCCGTCTAAGCTGGGGAAGGGCGTCGATGTGAAACAGTTGGGCGGCTACGTGCTGGCCCCGCCGTCGAACCACGTCAGCGGAGGCGTTTATAAATGGGCGAGCGCGCCAGAAGCGCCTATCGCGGAGGCGCCGGCGTGGCTGCTGGCTCTGTCGCAAGCGCGGGGCGAGCGGAAGATCGTGGCGCTCGAGGAAGACGAGCGGGAGGCGGACGACGCCACGCTTGACGGCATCGCGGCCGCGGTCGCGCCGTACTTCGCGCACGGCAAGATGCACGACATCGCGAAGAACCTGTCAGCTTGGATGAAGCAGCGGGGCTATGGGTTGTCAGATGCCAAGTACGTGATCGAGCGTCTGCCGTGCAAGAACACGCAGAACGCGCTGGGCGCCGCTGTCGCAGCGTTTAAAATCGATCGCCCTTTCGGGTGGACCGAGCTTCGCGGGCTCATGGGCGAGGCGCCTGCCGCGGCGCTCGATGCCGTAACGCCCAACCCCCGCCGGGCGCGGGAGCTCGAGGAGCGCGCCGCCGCTAGCGCCATGATTCCGGATATCGCCGCCGGGGCGGTGGTCCTCGGTCCACGGCTAGCGCCGGCAAACGAGAGCGAGGCGACCGCGCCGGTAGGCGGCCCCGCACCCGCGGCGCCAAAGGAGAAACGGAAGCCACTCACGACGGCGGATGTGGTGAACATCCTCGCTGCTGGCGTCTGGGCTGAGGTGCTGGGGTACGACGCGCTCGCCAATCGCGTGATGTGCACGCGTGAGCCGCCCATGCGCCCTATCGACAATCCGGGGTCTCCGTGCGCCGGCGAATGGAACGACGCTCACACAGCGCGTGCCCGGACTTGGATTTGCGGACAGTTTGGTTCCGAGCCCACGAAGGACGCCACCGACGCCGCGGTCGAGATCGTCGCCCGGAGGCGCACCTACCATCCCGTGCAAAACTACCTGGCGGGCCTTGGTTGGGATGGCGTGCCACGCCTCGACGGGCTCCTCGCTCGATACTTCGGTGCCGCGCCTACGGAGTACGCCCGCCTGGTCGGGGCGAAGACCATGATCGCCGCCGTGGCACGCGCAACGCGGCCCGGCTGCAAGGTCGACACGATGTTGATTTTTGAGGGCGATCAAGGCACGGGCAAGAGCACGGCGGTTCGCGCTCTGGCTGGCGAGTGGTTCGCCGATACCCCGCTCGATCTCGAGTCGAAAGACGCGGCTCAATGCCTGCAGGGCAAGTGGATTTATGAGATCGGCGAGCTGCATAGCTTCAACCGGACGGAAACCACGCGGATCAAGGCCTTCGTGAGCTCGCAATCCGATAATCTGCGGCCGAGCTACGGGCGTCGGAATCAGGACTTTCCTCGGCAGTGCGTCTTCATCGGCACGACCAACGGAACCGAGTACCTGACGGACACGACCGGGAATCGCCGCTACTGGCCAGTACGTTGCGGCAGGATCGACGTCACGGGGCTGCAACGCGACCGAGACCAACTGTGGGCGGAGGCTGCGTCCAGGTTCTCGGCCGGCGAGCGTTGGTGGCTCGAGGGGACCGAAGTCAATGTGGCCGAAGCGCAGCAAGCTGACCGCGAAGCGACCGATCCATGGGAGCAGCCCATCGTCGCATGGCTCGACCAGCCGATTACAAGTGGCGGAGCGCCGCCGGCGCTCCGCGGCGCGTTCATGATGCACGACGTCCTCACGGGCGCTCTGCACTTGTCTTCGGGCGAGCACACCCAGGCCAACGCGACGCGCGTCGGCAAGATCCTGGCGCGACTGGGGTGGCGCCCGAAGGCCACCAAGGATCCAGCGACGAAGAAAGTGTTGCGCCTGTACGCGAAGGCGGCCGCGTGACGGCGGTTGCACCCGTTGCACCCAGTTGCACCCGGAATTTGTTAGCGGGTGCAACCGCGATCGGCAGCTGTTTCAGGCTGCGGCCTTACTCTGGTTGCACCCATAACACCCAAATCGGTAGTAGGACTATGGAGAGAATGGCGGCTGCAGGGGGTCTCGTTGGGGCCCGTGTACCGTCGGCGCGAGGCTCCAGGGAAAACGGGTGCAACGGGTGCAACGGGTGTAACCGCCGAGCAAAACGGGGGTCCAGGGTGCAACCGCTGGCGCCCGCGCGGCTTCGCGCCCGTGCCGCGGCGCGCGGAACGCCTCCCGCAGCGCGCCAGGAGGCCCGCCAATGAGCGCGCGCCGCGGCAGGCGGCGCCAGGCCGGCGAGGGCTCCCTCTGGCCCTTGAGCACGCCACACTGGGCCAAACGTCGACAGCGGCTCGTTGACCTGCTGGGCACGCGTGCGTTCACCCGGCGGTCGCGCGGGCGCGAGCCGCTGTGGATCGACATGGCGGCGGCGGGCGTGATGCTCGGATGCTCACCTGCGGCAGCGCGCAAGCGACTCCAGCGGGATGGGGAGACGCTGTTGCGCGTCGGCGGCCGTTGGCTCATTCGGAGGATCGCCGTCGCTAGCCAGCTGCCGAATTTCGGCATCGGGCAGCCCGTGCGCAAGCTGGGCACGGCCGAGCTGGCAAAGACGCTACGCGGGCGCGGGGGGCGCCTGCTCAGCACTCAAGGCGTGCGGTTGTGGCTGCAGCGCCATGACCTCGGGTTCAAGAAGCGAGGCCGCTGGTGGATTACCGATCTGTTGCGCGTCAGCAGCGAAGTCGCACGGCAAAGACAATCCGACGACTACTTTGAATGTGTAGGTACTTCGGGCAGTTGCGACGGAGATTAGGCGAGCCTAAACGGACAAAACGGGAATTGGGGCGCCCCCATTTAGTTATAGGGTTAGCGATTTCGCCTGACCGACTTTTCGAAGTCGCCGCGACGCCCCCACGGAGATCACCATGGCCAAAAAAATTGGTATGCCCATCCCTCGTGACTTACTCGCGGAGCTGCGAGCCGCGGTCGAGAGCCGCGGCGAACAAGCGCTGCTAGCCGCCACCGGCCTGTCCGCAGACACGTTGGCTCGCGCCTTGGGCGGGCTGCGGGTCCACAGCGGGACGCGCGCCGCGGTCGCCTTGGCGTTGCGTACAGACGCGACCTGAACCTTACGGCGCTGCGCGGCTTCACGGCTGCGCGCCTGGAAAGTCTCGCAACGCGCGCGCCTCGTCAGCGCGGGGCCGAAGGCCTCTGCATTGCTGTCGGCCAATTCTTCCCGGCAGCCCGCGTGATGTTTGCGAAACGACTTGGTTCGAGTCCAAGAGCGCCGGCCCACTGAGAGCCGGAAAACCCGAGCACTCCAAAAAAAGAGAGGGGCACTCAATGCCCAACATGACTTGTGTGGATATTGACGTCGGCAGCGTTGGCATGGGCTGCGAGGTGTATCGCGACGAGCTGATCACGTTCGGCGGTGCCGGAACATTGCTGAAGGGTTGCTTGCTCGCGCGCAGCACGGCGACGTTGAAGCTGATTCCGTACGTGAAGGGTGGCGCATCCAACGGCAACGGCGTCGTTTGCGCCGTGCTGACGTACGCCGTCACCGCCGCCGGCGCCGGCGACATCAAGGCGCGCGTGCTGATCAAGGGCGAGGTCAACAAGGGGCGTCTGGTGATCAACGCCGATGGCACCGCGGCGAACATCGACGGGACGGTCATCGACCTGATGCGCGACGTGGGCATCACCCCGATCGAAGTGCAGCAGCTCGCCGGCTACGACCAACACGCCTAAGACTCCAAAGGAAATGCATGAAAACAACCTGGTTCACTAAGAGGGCAGATAAGCCTCAATCGGCGGCAGACGTCGCCGGCAAACTTGCCGAAGCCCAATCGGAACTTCAAGCTGCAGAGCAGCGCGTCGAGCAAGCCCGTGGGGCCTTGGCCGCGGAGCGTAGCGACGGAGCTCGGGAGGCTTTGCGCGAAGCTAAACTTGCGGTTGAAGACATCTTGGAGATGGTCGCCGTGGTGCGCGCCGAACACGCTCAGGCTTTGGAGCGAGATGCCGCCGCCGATCTCGCTCGGCGAAACGCTAAGGCTTTTGCCATGGAGGCTGAGTTGTCGCCAACGAAGCGCGACGAATCGGCGGAAGAGCTATTCAAACTCGAGATGGCCGCGTTGGAAGGCCTGATCGACGCTCGTCTTCGGCGAGAGGAACAGCTGGTGGCCTTCGAACGTCGCATCATTGACTATCGGGCCTTCTGCAAGGAGATCGACCGAGAGCCTAAGGCCTTGCGCAACCACCCCGGCGGCGCGCACCGGGTGCGTAAAGCCCTCGAGACCCTTGCCCAGGAGGCAGGGCCAGGGCCGCGCCGAGACTTGCTCCTCGCGCTTGTCGCCGGATATCCGGGGGACAGTGTGCGTTTTCAGTCAGGGGTAGGGTGGATCTGATGGACCTCACAGAATTCCGGGCAGCCCATCCGGGCCTTTACGACCGGATCCTCGAGAACGGCGCAAACGCGGAGCGGACGCGCTGCGCCGACCACATTGCGCTTGCCGTAGCGGCGGGCGCACCTCATCTTGCGGAGAGCGCGGTCCGATCGGGGTACGACGTCGAGGACAGTCTAGCTGGCTACAGACAGCACGCTGAGCGCGGCGACGCGACAGCGGCGCAGTTCACGAAAAAGTTAGCCAGCATACGGCGGGGGGAGTCCGCGGCCGTGGCGCCCCCGGCGGCTGTCGTCGCCACGCCGGTGGCGGTCGACAAGCCCAGCCACGGTGAGCGCAAGATGAGCCTCGAGGAGGCCATCATGGCGCACATCGTCGAGTGCAAGGCCGAAGAGGCTGCAAAGGGCAAACGATGAGACAGATCGTCAACATGCGTACCTGCATCCCAGGGGAGCTGACCTTCGGGTCTAGGGAGGAGCGGCTCGACTACGAGTGCTTGGTTGCAACGACCAGAAGACAGCAGCGCGTGCCGTACGCTGTCGCACCGAGAGTTACGCTGCGCACACCCAAAGGCGTGATTGAAGAAGGCAAGCAGGTGTTGCTAGAGCACTTCGAAGGCGCGACGTTCGCGACAGTCGGAAGCGACGGCGCTCGATTGGAAGTCCCAATCAGTGCTCAGCGCGCGCTCGCGGATGCTGTCTTTGACGGTCTTGTGATTGAAGCTGCTGATGGCATCGACGAAGTGCATCACGCAACGACGGTCACTTCGTCGAAACGCAAGGCTTGAGCCAGCAAAAAAAACAAAAGGTACTGTGACAAGGGTACCCCCACACCGCGGTTTATATTGGACACCGCGACCCTCGCGGAGATGCCTCTTTTTGGGGCAGAGTTAACCTTATTGAAAATGGCTGGCGATGAGCGTTCAAGTTAACTATTTGGCGGAACCGCCTGCAAAACAGCTAGTTTCGCGAGCGCGCTTTGCCAAGCTGGCCGGGGTCTCGCGGGCCGCCGTGACGAAAGCGTGCCGCAAGTCGTTGTCGCCCGCGTGCGATGGGGTGCAGGTCGACGCCGCCCATCCGGCCGCCGTGTGCTACCTGGCACGCGTCGTGCGCGACGCCGCCGGCGCTCTTACAACGCGGGCCGAAATCGCCAGCCGTCCCGCGACGCCGCCGACCGCGGCGGACGTTGACGCCCTAGCTGACCTTGTGGTGCGTGTCCTAACTCGTGCGCTCCAGCGCGCGCAGGCGGCGCGCGCCTAGTCGGCCGCCCTTTCTTCCTTCTTCGACAGACGTCCCGCCAGAGTCGCGGCGGGCCGACGATTGAGCGATTGGTCTTGTGGCGGCTCAATCGTCGCGACGCGCTCGTCGGACCGCGCTGCCGCGTGCAGATACCCAGCGCGGCGGCGCGGCCGATCCCTACCTTTACAGTTTTGGAGCGCCCTAGATGACACTGACTCAAGCGCAGATCGACGAAGCGTCTGCTTTTTCCATCGAAATCGACTCGCGGAAGTTCACCAATTGGAGCGAGATAGAGCTCGAGCAGTCGATCGACGGCTTTTCTACGGTGGGCTTTACCGCTCCGTTCGAGCCTGACCGCATAGACTTCCGCGAGACCTTTCGACCGTTTTCGTTCAAACCCGTCACCGTCGCTATCGGTGGCGAGAAGCAGTTTACGGGCTTTCTGCTGAACGTTGAGCCAGCGCTCGGGGGCAACAGCCGAAGCGTGCGGGTGCAGGCCGTGGCCGCCCCGCAGGTGCTTGCGGACTGCGCGCTACCCGAGAATTTTACGGGTCGCGAGTACTGCGGTCTAAACCTGCTCAAAGTGGCTGAAGACCTTTGCTCCCCTTTTAAGATCGGCGTGAAGTTTCTCGACGAGCGGTCCGCTGCGGTCGAGTCATTTCTGGCGACGGCCAAAGACCATGACAAGGTGCTAGCGGCGCTGAACGCGAAGTTTCCAAAGGTTAAGATCGCCTGCGATATCAAAATTCACGACTTCCTGTGCGTGCTCGCGAAGCAACGCGGCGTCGTGATGACGGACGATAGGGCGGGAAACCTCCTGTTTCAGAAATCTGTCCCGACAGGCAATTCCGTCGTGTTGCTGAAAGAAGGCATCGCGCCACTGATCTCGGTCACACCCCAGTTCAACCCCCAGGAATACTACTCTGAGATTACGGCTGTGGTGCCGACGACGAAGCGGCGCAAGGGCTCTCGCTTTACCCTGCAAAACCCACTTTTGAAGGACGTACTGCGCCCGATGACTTTTCGCTGCGAGAGCACGGAGCGCGCCGACGCGCCCGCTGCTGCGCAAGCAAAGCTGGGCCGGATGTTCTGCAACGTCGTCAATTGGGACGTCGACCTGCCCGTGATGCTCGATCCCGAAGGCCGGCACTACCGGCCCAACACAACGCTCACTGTTAAGGCGCCAAGCGCGATGATTTACGGCAGGCATGAGCTGCTCATTCGCAGCGTGACGAAACGGCAAGACGCCAACGGCACGAGCTGCAAACTCAACGTCGTGCTCCCAGGCGCCTTCTCGGGCGAAGCGCCTGTCGTGTTTCCCTGGAACGAGGCTCTCTCTAATGATGATGACGCCGCCTGAAAATTGGCTTCAAATCGTGCGTGCGGCTCTTGTCGAGGGATTTCCGCCTGGCGCTGCGCACTTCGAGATGTTGGTCCGCAATCCCTTCTTTCGTCGACAGTTTTACGAGGTTTCTGGCCTGACGCTCGGCGTCCCGTTGAGCGTGCTCGACGACATTGCCGTCCACCTTGCCGATGAGGAAGCCGCCAAGGTGCCAGACATCCAGGCGCGTATTCAAGCGCACCGAAGCATGCCGCTGATGGTCGATCTCGAGGTTGCCGACGGAGCAACTTCTGCCACCGTGCAGAAGCTAAGCAGACCCGTGCTCGTCGCGCACCGGAACCTGGCCACGGCGAAGGTGGGCGTCCGCCTATATTGGCCGCGGTTTCGCTACGACATGTGGAACTTTACCAAGGTTATCCGAACCGGCACGTTCGCCGAGCGCGAAGCCGCTTTTCGAGGAGACCATTAAATGCCTTTTGATATGGATTGTGCGGATCGAGACTTTCGCGACGCTCCGCTTTTTGATCGGCGCTACGAGACTTGCTCGCAGGCTCTGGCGGAGCTCGAGAAACGCGAGGCATGGTCTCGCGAGACCGGCCGCAGCGTCGCTCATCTCTGCGCGGTCATGGACCCGTCAGTCGTGCGCGTCATGCTGATGTCGCGGGCCCACTTCTTGGATTGCTGCGAGCCCGAAGAGCGAGGGCTGGTCTCGTACGCGGATACCGCCCACGAGCTGCGCGTGATCTTGAAATCGCCAGGTGAGCGGTCCGGCAGCACGCTGTTGGCCGACTTGCGTCCTGCCATCGCCAAACTGGAGGCCGCACATGGCCAGTAGGTTTTCGATCGAGGGCGTCTTCAAGATGCAGGATGGCGCCTCGAGGATGATCGGGAAGATCGAGGGGCGGATGGAGCGGACTATGCGAAAGTTCGGGTCCGGCGCGTCCGCCCTGGCTCAGCGGTCCGGCCGCATCTTTGACGCAGCGGGAAGGGGTATGAAAGCGTTTCAGGACCAAGCCCGCGAACCGTTCAAAGCCATTGGCGGCGACCTTAAGACGATGGGGACCGCGGCCGTGGCCGCCGGCGCCGCCGCCGGGGCGGGCCTCGTCCAGGTGATGCGTACGGGCATGGACTTCGAGAAGACGCTGCTAGATGCAGGCAACAAGTTTGAGCCGGGCATCAAGAAGACCAGCAACCTTTACGCCAAGCTCAGCGCTGCTGCGCAAGATGTGGGCGGAAAGACTGAATTCAGCTCATCGCAGGCGGCGACGGCGTTGAACGACTTGGCCGGAGCGGGTTTTGACGCCGATCAGGCAATTGCCGGTCTGCCGAAGGTGGTGAACTTCGCGACCGCGGCGTCGCTGGATCTGGCGGAGGCTTCCGACGTCGCGGCGAAGGCCCTCGGCGCGTACGGGCTGAAGAGCAACGACCCGAAGGAGCTGGCGAGCAATCTCGAGCGAGTAACGAACGTGCTGATGAAGGCCGATGCGCTGAGCTCGACCAACATCCCGGGGCTTTTCGAGGCGCTGAAGGAAGGTGGCCCGATCGCCAAGACGGCGGGCGTGTCCCTCGAAGAATTCATGTCGATTGCCGCCGCGCTGGGCGAGTCCGGGATCGAGGGCTCCGTTGCTGGCACGACGCTGAAGAACATGTTTCTGACTATGTCGTCCCCAACGGACGAGGCGGCTGCAGCGCTCAAGCGGTTCGGCGTCGTGACGAAGGACGCAAAGGGCAACATGCGAAGCGCCATCGACGTTCTCGCGGATCTTCAAAAAGGTACCGCCAAGCTAGGTACCGCAGACAAGGCGGGGGCGCTCGAAGCAATCTTCGGCAAAATTCCGATCGCTGGCGTCAGCAGCGTGCTCGACAAGATCGACACGATGCGGACGAACAAGACGGCGCTCGACAACAGCGGCGGTCAGGTCGACCTAGTGGCCGCGAGCAAACGCCAGTCATCTCAGGGCAGTTGGGACAACCTGACCAGCGGGCTCGAGGCAGTGTCGCTGGCCATCTTCGACGTGGTCGGTGGACCGATCAAGAGCATGATCGACTCTACGACCGAGTGGATCGGCAAGTTCAAAGACGACGCCATTCCGGCCGTCAAAGAGTTTGTCGGCGGCCTGAAGAGCGGATTCGCGGCAGCGTGGCCGGCGATCAAGGGCGCGGTGGATATGCTGTTCTCGGGGTTCGGCGGCAGGGCTGAATGGCTCACCAACGCCAAGGAATTCGGCGCCGTGCTCGGCAGGGTGACGGCCGGCGCGATCGGTGTCGCGACGGTACTCGGCGGCATGCTTGCCGCGGGCATTCAAGTCGTCACGGGCGGCGTCAACATGTTGACCGGCGCGTGGAACGGCATGATCTCCGGCATTGGGTCCGCGTTGTTTGCGGTGGACGATTTCCTCGCGAACGTTGGCGCCAAATGGCGAGCGTTCAACTTCGCGGAGTTTGGCATGAGCATCGTTCATGGCATCGTGAACGGCATCAAGTCCGGCGCTTCGTGGGTAATGGACGCGATCAGCGGGCTTGCCGACGAGATGGTCAACAAGCTCAAGAGCGCGCTCATGATCAATTCGCCATCGAAGCGAATGGCGAAGCTCGGCGGGTTTGCCGCCATGGGTATTGGCGCTGGATGGGATGAGGAGATGCCGGGTGTAAATCAGACGATCGAGAAATCTCTTGTCGCCTCGCCTTTGATGAAGCCCATCAACGCGCTCTCGCTCGGCAGCGATGCATCGCCGCTTCGGTTTCCGTTGGCATCGAACAATCCGACGGCTGCCGCTCCGCAACCTGCGGCGCCTGGTGGCGAGAGCTCGAGCCCGGAGCAACTCCGCGCCGCGGTTCGCGAGGCGATCGAGATCACGATTCGCGACGAGAGCGGGCGCGCGGAAGTGACCAAGGGCGGCGATGGTGGACGCGTTCGGCTCGCGCCGGCGCCGATGAAGTCCGGCGGCTTCTAAGATGCTCGAGGGCAAGGTCGACGCCAAGCAGGCGATCCGGGACTTGAAGCGCTTCCGGGAAAAGGCGATTCCGTACGCGGCGCGGAACGCCCTCAATCGGTCGGCGTTCCACGTGCGGGCCGAATGGCAGCAAGAGATTCGCGGTAGCTTCACGCTGCGGAACCGCTACACGGAGCGGTCGATCCTCGTAACCCGCGCCGCCGGCAAGTCCGTGAGCTCGATGATCGCCTTCGTCGGGTCTACGGCGCCGTACATGGACGAGCAGGAACACGGCGCCACGATCCACGGGCGCGGCAAGCACAAGCCCATCGCCGCGCCAACCGCGGCGGGGCAGGCGGCGGGCAGCAAGCGGACCAAGCTCGTGCGCGCTGGGAACAAGCTCAGCGCGTTGCACGTGTTCAAGCTTAAAGGCGCCTCCAAGCGTCAGCGGAACGCGGTCGCGATCGCGATGGCCAAGCGCCGTGGTGATCGCGACGTGCTTCTCGAGAGGCCGAGCGGCGGCAAGGGCATCTTCCGCCTGATGGGCGGGCGCAAGAAGACCACTACCCGGCTTCTATGGGACTTGTCCCGGAGCTCGGTGAAGGTCAGGCCGGAGCCGACGCTGCAGCGCACGCTGGCCCGCATCCAGCCGCGGCTCGCGGAGATCCATCGCGACGCGATCATCGAACAACTGAAACGACACAAAATTTTGGGCTATTAGTGACGCGCCGCGCGTTCCGCGCCCCGCGAGCTGGTCGCGCGGGCTTTCGACGCATCAGCAATCGCGCCAGCATTTTGACCAAGTGGCGCTTCCAAAGAACTGACGGTGGCGTCTCACGGCCTCGCCCAGGAGGTGACGTTCGCGTGAGAAAATTCTGCCTTCTCGCCCGTGACTGCTACTCAGCCAGACGACACTCTGTCGCGGTATGCCGACCAGATTGACCAGAAGCTTTTCGACATCGGCGTTTTCCTTTTCCAGCAGGAACATCGGGCAGCTTTCGCCGTCTGCCGAGAACCACACCTTGATGCCGGGATACATGTCCCTAACCTTGTCTAAGGCCTGGTCTACCGCTCCGCCGGGTTGGAGCATGCGAAACATGGCGAGGTCCCGCTCCAGGAACGTTGGCGGCACCGCGAAGAAACTTTGGCAAACGCGTCGCAACGCGCTTGCGGACTTCGTCTCAATTGCCGCGACGAAGACCCGCTTGCCACGTCGTCGCAGCGCCAGGATTGGCGGAACAAAATCCGCGTCGTTGGTGAAGAGAAAGACACGATCCCACTGTTCCGAGGCCTCGTAAAGGTAGGTCACCATGGACGTGTCGACTCCCTTTTCGCTCCGCGGCTCGGTGGGCACATCTTTGTTGCAGTGCGGGCAAGGCGTTGTTTTCTCCGGTTGCTGCCCCGGTACCGAGACGAGCACGGTGGACATACCCGGAGCGGCGCTTTGCCTTCCCCAAAACATGTCGCTTTCTGGCGGGAGGAGGCGCACCGCGCTTCGTCCGACCTGCTTGTCTGAGTGGAAGATGACGACCCCAAGACCCTGGAGGCGATAATCCGGCACTTGGTCCGCGATCGTGGCGTGAACCAAGCGGTCGGTGTCGAACCACTCCGCGAAGTATGTTCGACGGAGGTCGGTTGCTGGCTCCGGAGACTTCGCAAACCAGCGATCCACGTCGTTGAAGATTTGGGCCGTCGATGAGAACGAGGGTCGACACTCACCGGATACTTGCACGTTCTCCCTATCTGGAGGGGGACGGCGCGCGTCTGAAAAACTCACACGGCTGACTAGCGCTAAAGCGCGCGTGTGATGGCCAAGAGGTCCCGGGCTACATCGACTGGGAACGGACCGTCGTGCAGCACCCTTCGAGGGAGCGGCACCTAGTCGTCGGCGTCAACGCCCCACAGGACTTTGGCTGTCCGCTCCCAGAATTCCGGCCCGACGAAGTATCTGCCGCCCGGGTAGCTCACGACCTGCCAACAACGGGACCAGCCCCCCGGGAGCGGCTCGACGACCCAAACACGACGCATGGACGACCATCGGTCAGCGTCCGGCGTCTGTTGCGTAAAAAAAATTTGGCGGTGGCGACGGGCTCGCCACGGTTTAACTGACGCACGTCGAGTTTAACTCGCGCGGGGCGGACGCCGCGGAGCTGGCCTCCGCGCCGCGAGTTGCGCGATCGAGAGTTTAACTCTCAGGAGTTAAACGTGGTGTGCGTCGGTTTAGTTCGTTTACGTTGTAGTAGGCGCGCCTTTTGGTCGTCAGAATAGTGTTGCACCTACACGCCTTGGTACGGCATTCAGGTTGGGTAGCTGAACGTTGCGATTTCCGCCGCGTGAAGCTGGAGACCTGAAACAAGTGAGCCCGCGGCCGCTAGAACGGCCCGGGCTCGTAACCACGGAAGTGTATTTCCAATGGCTAAGAACACTCTACACGATGAATCGCGCGCACGCCCAACTTGTTCGATCTTGCCGACGCTCTCACGTGAAGCACTCGCGCACGCTGCGGTACTGCAGAAGCTCGTCGACGATCTCCAGCTCGACAACCCGCTCGATCCCGACGGCAGCGAGCGGATGCTCGCCGTCTTCACGTTCCTTTTGAATGGGGAAGATGATCTGTCCATGGAAGAGTCCAGGTGCTTGCGTCTTATGGGACGGCGGGCGTTGGTCGCGAGTAACGCGCAAAGTCACTGAAGCACGATGGTAGTTCGACGGCGGGACCGCGACGGCTTGTTCGTGCGCGACGGGTGGCTCTACCTGCAGCATCGGGACCGTCGCGTTAGCCTTAGGACGAGAGATCGGGAAGTGGCGCGTCGTCGCGCGGCAGAAATTCGGCGACGCGACGATCCGGTTGTCGGCGCTGCTTACGCGAAAACTCTCGCGGAGGCTTGCGCCGAGTTCCGGCAATATGCGGTTACGGGTGGAAATCGTCCGAGGCCGCCGGCGCCGCCGACCTTCGAGATGTACGACGCCCATTTCGCGAACCTGTGGCGGGTACTTGGTGCGAACGCGATCATGGCGGACGTCGACGCGGCCGCCGTCGACAAGTACATCGCCACGCGGCGCGCGGAGCGCGTGGGGAAGCCGCCATCGGCAGCTCAACCTGACTGTCGGCGCACGGTATCGGCGAACACCGTCTGCAAGGAGCTCGGAACGTTGCGGCAGGTTCTCGCGCTCGGGCGCCGGCGTGGATGGTTCGTCCGCCAGCTCGAGGAAGTACTACCCGAACACAGTGGCGCCGCATATGTGCCGCTTGAACGTGCGTTGACGTTGGAGCAAGTTCCGCTCCTCTTGGCGCAGCTTGCCGAAGGCCGAGCCGCGACTTGCGCGTACATTATCGCGCTCGGCGCGGACTGGTGTGCCGTCGAACGCGCCGAGCGTAACGATCTCGGTGGCGCAGATCGATGCGCTCGCCTGGTGCTCGTTCGCGGCACCAAGAACGCGAAGCGTTGGGCGGAGGTCCCGATCGTCACCCCGTTTGGCGAGCTGGCGGACCGCGCCCGAGGCTGGCTCGCGCAGCACGGGAGCTTCCCTGCCTGGGGCAAGCAGCGCGTTCGGGACCTTGCCGCCGCGTGCAGGCGCGCAGGCCTGCCGCGGGTGACGCCTCGCGACTTACGTCGAACCCATGGGCAGGTGCTCGCCGATCTGGGCGTGCCGCCGTATCTCGTCGGGGAGATGCTTCGGCACAGGGACTCGCGCATGGCGGAGCGCGTCTACGGCCAGCGGAGCCGGGAAGCCGTCGGACGGCAGGTGCAACGTGTCACGCGTGAATGACGACAGCATGCCACCCACCGCTTCGCGATAACTGCTCAAATGTGCAGCCTATGGCTGATCACAATGTGGGCTAACGTCGCGCCGTGTCTTCCTGGCTAAACCGGACGGTTGCCGTGCCTACTCTGGGCTTTGCCTTCAACCCCGTTATCAGGCACGGCGCCTTTCTTTGGCGGGATTTGGAAGAGCTGACGACGAGGTGGTCCCACGAACCGTTTCAGGTCAGCGATCTAGAGCCAATGAAGATCCGCATCGAGCGGAGTTCAGGCGTCCACTGCACCATCGACCAGCAAAACATCGTGGTGGGGTTCTCCTACCCCGTGGCAGTGACAGAGGATGGAAGGCAAATTGCTTTCGTCAAAGTTGGTGAAAAGCGTGCGTTTACCGACCTTTTGCCGCTGGTCCGTGAGACCGCAGCGGACGTGTGCGGTGTGCTTATAAAGAAGCGTCTGGTCTCACGTATCGGGGTTGTCGCAAACGTTAAGCTGCCGCCTGACGCTCCCCCGCCCGGAGTTGAGCAATACCTGCACCACCTGGGGCGACCGTGGCGCTCTGCGCCTGAGGCTGTCGTCAGTCGCGTAACCGCCCGTCTGAGCACGACCGAAAGGTGCCACCATCAGGTTCAATGGCAGACGGAATCGACGGCACTCGCGCTGAACTTGGATTGGCAACGCTTGTGCGAGCCGCCAAAGGAAGTCGACGCGAAGTCCCTGGAAAAGCTGGCTGTTGAGGCCTGCGATTCCGCGCTACAGTACTTTGACAAGTTCGGCGAAGGAGACCTCAACTATGGAGACTAGCGCGTTCACCGGCGGAGGAAACGTCTTCGCGGACACTCCGTCTGCACGCGATCGTGACGAGACCGGTCCCCGCAACGATGTTTTCGTTCGTCTGGAACAAATGGCGAACGCGGTCGCTATCTCGACCGATGCCGTTTCCAATCGACGATCGACGTCCGGCGGGGTTCATTCCGTCGATCCGCTCGCTGCCGGCCGGAGGATCGCTGCCATGACGCCGGTCGCGGAACGTGACGCCCTCTACGCGGAACAGAGGCGATTAGCGTTGAAAAAGGTCAACGATTCGCTGACGCCGGCCGAAGAGCGTCGCCTCAAGATCGTTCGTTGGAACATTGATCGGATCGAGGATGCGGAGTTCGGCCCAGCGCTCGACCTCCTAGACAAGCGTGCCAACATGGTCGACAAGGTGGCGACCAGCGTGCAGGCGTTCTTGACTGAGGTGCAGAAACGTCGACGCTGGTAGCTTCCAATCCCTGCATTGTTCGAAGCAAGGTTGCACAGCGGTCGAACTATCAGGATTACAAGCTCGACCTCCGGATCGACTTCTGGTTTTCGTGCGCCTACTGCACGATGACGGAAGTAGAGGCCGAGGGCGTCGGCTATCAAATCGACCACTACGTTCCAGTCAGCGCAGATGCATCGTTGCAGAACGTCTACACGAACCTGATGCACTGCTGCACTCCATGCAATCGCAATAAGGCCGAGTATCACCCAAGCCCACAGCAGGCAGCCTCAGGGAAGAGATTTTTTAACCCGGATATTGAGAGCTATAGCCAACATTTCGAAGTGAACCAGAACCAGATTGAGGGCACGACTGAAGTCGGCCGGTTCACGACGGAAGTTTTGATGTTGAACCGGCTGATGATGCAGCGTGTACGGCGAGCCCGCCGAAGACTGACCCAAGACGAAGCCGCGGTCGTGTCAGGGATCCACGCACTACGGAAGGTCAGCGTTGATGCCCTGCCGCCGGAGTTGAAGGGGCAGTTCATGCGTATCCGCACCCAGCTTGAAGCCGCCGCAGCTGGCGTCATCATCGCCGACAACGTCTGGCAAGAAATCGTCCGCTCGCGCCTGCTCGACGAGGACCCGGATCGGGCCCAGCACCTCGAGAAGCGCCGCTGGGCGCTCGCGGAGGCCAAGGCGATCGCGCCATCGCCAGCAAAGCTCAAACCGGCAAAGCCTAGCTCGGCCAAAAAGAAGGGGTAGACGGAAACCAAACCGGGGCGAGCGTCAAACGCCCTTCCGCCTCGCACTCGCCGCGGCGATCGGAGCCACCCCGGACGCGCTCCGCGCGACGCGGCGCGCGGCTAGCTCGCGGCTGAACTCGGCGACGGTCGACCACTGGCCGGCGGCCGCGGCCAGCCCGACGACCCGTCCCAGCGCGGCCTCGATTGGATCGGTTGGAAGGACGCGGACGCCCTGGGCATGAATGGCGTCTAGATTCTAGGGGCGCCCCGCAGACGGCTTAAGTTCCAAACCGGTCCCCCCAGAGAAGACGGACAGCGCATACGAGTTGCTGATAACGAGCCAGAGGGCCAACAGCAAACAGGCCAGCACCGCAACGAGCGCTGCCGGCGAGCGGCTAAGCACCGCGAGCAATTGCGCCTTCACTTCGTCCTCGCTTCTAAATCGGCGACGTACGCGGCGGCGTCAGTGACGGTCTCGCAGGCTTCGGCTAGCTGCTCCTCAACACGGGCGACTAGCGCCTTCTCGAGTAGCGGCAGCTGCGCCAGTGCCTTCAGTCGCATCTCTCGAGACGTCGTAATCAATGGCTTCGCCGTCCAGTTCAGCCCTACTGGGTCGTCGTCCGGTCCGACATCGAGAAGCAATCGCCACTCCTTGTCCACCTTGCGGAAACTAAGGTGAGAACTCCAATCCTCGTGTGTTTCTAGATGGACTGACCCGCTAACGTTGAGGCCGAGCGCGCGGAGGCCCTGCTCGGCGCGCTCGATGAGGGGATTAATTTGCTCGGTCGTGGACTGGTACGCATCAGCGAGCGTGCGCGTGCGACCCGTAGCTTGGGGGAATCGCTCCACTCCGATGGCCGCAAGCTTCTGACTTGTGGAAATCTCGGAGGGAGAAATGTCGACCCCTTGGGGGGCGGATTTCTTAGGCGGCATCTGTAGCCTTACCGGGTCTTCTGTGGACCCAATTGAAACAACAATCGCAGCGGTGCGTCATGCTCCGCCGACCAGCCTGTCAGGGCTGGCTTCGCTAAGTTAGCCGGCGCCTGCGGGCTGGTCAAACGCCTGCGCGATGTTTTTGGCCGCGATTGAGGTACCCGCCGGAGTACCCGCCGCTCGAACCGCGAAGCGGCGGGGCTTCGCGGTTCGGCTTGTTTTTCCGGTGGGTCGACTCGGAATCGAACCGAGGACCAGCGGATTAAAAATCCGCTGCTCTAACCAACTGAGCTATCGACCCGTGCAGCGAGGGCCTGCGCGTGAGGCGCGCTTCTTAGCGCACAGGGGGTAGGGGACGCCACCACTCTCTGCACGAGAACGACGATTGCGGCCCGGTGGCCGTTTTTGGCGAGCTTCAGTGCAGTGAAAGGGCGATCCACGCCTCGTCACCCGAGAGCCAAAAACCCACGCCGGCGTCGGTTGCTTTGAGGGTGAGGAAGGCTTGGGTGAAGCGCGCGTTTTGGTCGCGCGAGGGGTCGACAGCGCTTTCGACGGCGGTGGTCCAATCCAGAGCGTAGCCCGCCACCGTGAGCTCGGCTTCGGCGCTCCAACCGCACTCGCAGTTGGGCCACACCGGATCGCACTCTTTGACGTACTTGCCGAGCGGCTCGTCGGTGCGCGCGAAGGCGAGCGCGCTGCGTTGCGCCAGCTCGTCGAGGCAACTGGAAGCGAGCAGCGCGGGTCGGTCGCGGGCGGCTCGCTCGTTGTTGATGCGCGTCAAAATGTACTGACGAACGACGTCTAGCGACGGTGCCGCGACGCTGGGCGCCGCGCAGCCGTCCGCGGGCACGCACTGCCACAGGGGGCTGTTCTCGAGCTGGACGCACGCGTAGCCGCCGGGGCACCCGCGCTGCTCGTCGCAGTCGCGGCCACAGAACCGTTGGTCCAAATGCCGTATGCAGGCGTCGTTGGCGTCGCCGCATTCGTCGCTGCTGCTGCAATCACCACACAGCCCCGTCGGGCCAGTGTCGAGGCTCACGGGCGGCTCGCCGCCGTCACTAGCGCTCGTGCCCGCGCTCGCACCAGCCGTGCCTCCAAGAGCCGCGCCCGCCCAAGGCGCGCCTCCAGAAGACGCGCCTCCAGCCGTCGCTCCGCCGCCGCCGCCGGCCTGGCCGTTGGCGCCGGGGCTCGTGCTCAGCACGATCGGATCGCCGGAGCGCTGGCCGCAGCCGAACGGCGCGGCGAGGGCCCCAAGGAGCGCTCCGCGGGCGATACGGGCGACCGACATGCCCGAAACATAACACCCGCGGCCCCCCTGGAATTCGCGGAAAACAGCAAAATCGCGCGCGCGATGAGCCGGTTGGGCCGGCGGGGGACACTTTACTGTTATCGAACCGTGAGCATGGCCAAGAAGGATTCCCAAGCCGTTGCTGAGCTTTTGCCACTGCGCAAGAGCCAGTCCGACTTGCCAGCGCCCGAATCCGACGAGCTCTTGGTCCTGTCGCTGCGCGCCCGCCATCCAGACGCGGGTACCCAATTGTTCGATCGCTATGCCCCCCACGTGCGCCGCGTGCTCGTGCGCGTCATGGGGCCCGACGCCGAGATCTTGGATCTGGTCCACGACGTGTTCGTCACCGCCCTGGAGTCGGTGAGTCGCCTGTTGGATCCGAAAGCCTTGCGCGCGTGGCTGACGCAAATTGCGGTTTTTACCGCGCGCGCCCGCATTCGTAGGCGCGTGCGCGGGCGCATCTTGCGCTTCTTGCCGTTCTCCGAGCTGCCGGAGCCGGAGCTGCCACCAACGGATTTCGAGGCTAGCCAAGCCATGCAGGCCGTGTATCGCGTGCTGAGCTCGCTAGATACCGATCAGCGCATTGCCTTTGCCTTGCGCTTCGTGGCGGGTATGGAGCTCACGGAGGTAGCCAGCTCGTGCGGCGTCTCCTTGGCTACCATCAAGCGTCGCTTGGTGCGCGCGCAGACCAACTTTGCGTCGCTGGCCGAAAAGGAACCCGCGCTCGCGGAGTGGCTGCAGGTCAACAGCACGAGCAGCGCCGCCGTGGAAGGAGGCGCGTCGTGAACGCCGTGGCAGATAGGTGGCTGCGCCTCGGTCGCCATATCGCGTCCGAGCAAGACCGCGCACTTTCGCAAGATCTTTCGCTCGGCAGCGTGCGCGCGCGGGTGATCGCCCAGCCGGTGCGGCGGCCCATTCGGGCCAAGCTGTGGGCTTGCGCTGCGCTGGTTGCGGCGGCCGCGGCCGGCGTCGCCATCTACGGCGTCGCTCGTCCCCGCGTGCCTTTGGCCGCTACCTTCGGCGATCATCCGTTGGCCGTGGGCGAGTGGGTCAGCGCCACCGAGGCGAGCACGCCGCACATTCGTTTCTCGGATGGCTCGGACGTGGCGCTCGCGCCGGGCTCGCGGGCACGCTTGGCGACGCTCGACGCGGTGGGGGCGCACTTGGTGCTCGAGTCGGGCGCGGCCGACGTCCGCGTCACGCCCAATCATGGCGCGCGCTACCGAGTGAGCCTGGGGCCGTTCGCGGTGGACGTGACGGGCACGCGTTTCGACGTCGGGTTTCGCCCGAGCGACGAGCTGTTCACGCTCACGCTGCACGAAGGCAAAGTGGTCGTTTCTGGCTGCGTGCTCGGCGAAGGTCGCACCCTGCTCGCGGGCGAGTCGCTGAGCGCTTCCTGCCGCGCGGGTCACTTCGAGATCAGCGCGCTCGGTGCCGAGACGGGGGCCAGCGCCTCGCCGTCGGCCGTACCCTCGGCGGCAGCCGCGCCGCCAGCGGGTGGCGCGGTCGAGCCGGAGGCGGGCGCGCGGTCCGCTCGCGCCGAGGCCGAGCCGCGTGAAGTTCCGACCCCGGCGGTGGTGCCCAGCTGGCAGAGCTTGTCCGGGCAGGGCCGTTTTGCCGACGCTTACGCGGTCATCGCGCTCGAGGGCTTCGACGCGGCGGTGTCGCGCGCGTCGCTGCAAGAGCTGGTTTTGTTGGGCGATACGGCGCGCTTTGCCGGCAAGCCCAGCGACGCCCTCACCGCCTACCAGGCGCTGCGTTCGCGCGGGGCGGGCACTTCGGCGGCCAAGCAGGCAGCGTTTTCCATTGCGCGTGTGCATTTCGATCAGCGGGCGGCGTATGCTGAGGCCGCCCGATGGTTCCGGACGTACCTAGCCGAGCAGCCAGGGGGGCCACTCGCCCGTGAGTCCGAAGGGCGCCTCATCGAGTCGCTGTCCCGCGCTGGGGATCGCGCGGGGGCGCGCAAGGCCGCGGAAGATTACCTGGCGAAGTACCCGCACGGTCCGCACGAGCGTGTCGCCCGGCAGCTGCTCGCGCTCTGAGACGCGGCCGGTTCTCGCGGGCGGCCTCTGGCGGCTGGCCTGTGCGCTCGCGTGCGCGCTCTTTTGGTGTGCGTTGTCCGGCCCCGCGCTCGCGCAAGGCTCAGGGCCGCTGGTCGTCGTCGTGACCAGCGCTCCGGACGCCCCGTTCGTGCGCCGGCTGGCGGCGGAGCTGTCTTTGTTCGGCTATCGAGTCGAGGTCGCGCCCCGCGCCTCCGCCGAAAACGACTTGGAGGAGCTGCTCGTGCGCTCGGGCGGGTCGGCGCTGATCGCGGTCGATCAGCGCCGACAAACAGCCGAGGTCGTGGTGGGGCCGGCCGCCTCGGGGCCTCCGCGGCACGAGAGCGAGCGGCTCGATCCTCGCCGCCGCGCCGATACGAACGCCGCCATTTTGGCCGAGCGCTTTCGAGCGCGCCTCACCGAGCTGGGCATCGCACCGAGCGCCGAGGTGGCGTCGCCGGCCGCGGAGCAGCCTGCGCCGGCTCCAGGACGCGCGCCGCCCTCGCCGCGCGAATCCGAACGCCGCCTGTGGCTGGCGGTCGCGCTTGGCGCCAGCAGCGGCGGCCTGGGCGCTCAGCCCGAAGCGCAGCTAGAGCTGCGAGCGTTTCCGATGCGCTGGCTCTCGACGAGCGCGTTCGGGAAATGGTCGCTTTTGGCCGCGAAGGTGAGAGCGCCGCAGGGCACGGCCGATGTTCGGCTTTTGACGGGAGGGCTGCTGCTCGACGTCTACCCGGTGCGCCGGCAATGGTCGCTCAACGTTGGTCTAGGCGCGATGTTGGTGAGCGCCAGTATGTCTGGGCGCGCGTCGCCTCCCTGGACCGGTGAGCTTGACACGGTGCTGGTGCCCGCCGCCGTCTTGGAGACAGGCGCGGCTTGGCTGCTTTTGCCACGTGTGTCGGCAGAGCTTCGGATGTTCGTCGGCGTCTGCGCGCCGCGCGTGGGTGTGCGTTTCGAAGGCCAAACCGTCGCCAAATACGGTCAGCCGTTCGTAGGTGCTTCCTTCGGCGTTGGCGTAGGTGTGTTTTGACACGGACTTCGCGAGCGCTCGACACCGCTCCCGCTCGCAAGCCTGCGCGTAGCGCCGAGCTTTGACGCGGCACGAAATTTCCTCCCGGTCGCCGCTGCGGCGCATTCACGCTTTTCCTTCGCTAAAATCGCGGTTTGGTCCTTGCGCTCGGACGCGTTAACGGAAAAGCTTACGTGTCGGCTTGGTGGCTCGCTTCTGAGCCCTTTTTTGGAGGCTTCTGTTCGATGAAAGCAGCGAAGACGTGGTGCCTGGCAGGTCTTGTGTTGGTTGCCGGTCTCTCATCGGCGAGCTGCGGTAAAGACGAAGGCACTGACGGCGGCGGTGGCCGCGGCACCATCGTCGGGGGCAGCGCGGGCAGCGGCGGTACCGGCATGGTCGGGCGCAGCGGCTCCTCTAATGGCGGGCAAAACGGCAACCCTGCCTCCGCGACCAAGCTCGGCCGCGCTTGCGTGTCCGACAACGACTGCGCCGACGCTGCGGCACCCGGCCTCACGTGCGTGACCTCGAAAGACACCGTGCTGGCCGACGGCGCTCCCCCGAAGGGCTTGTGCACGACGGCTTGCACCATGCCTCAATCCATCGACGACGAAGACATCTGCATGGGGCTCGGCCCCGACGCTTTTTGCTTCCCGTTCGCGTCGGGCTCGGCGGAAGGTTTCTGCGTCGAAGGCTGTCAATTCGGCACGCCGGACATCGGCGAAGCCAAGTGTCACAACCGGGCCGAGTTCGCCTGCAATCCCGCGTTGCTCGGCCCGACCGACACGGCCTGCCAAGAGACCGAAGATTGCCCCGCGGGTGATCTGTGCATCGATGGCGCGTGCAACATCGTACAAGCCGGCTGCCTGCCCGCCTGCCGGGGTGATCTCGATTGCGATACGGGCATGTACTGCGATCAGAGCTTTTTGAACGGCACGTGCGTGACCGCCAAGCCCACCGGGAAGAAGGCTCTGGGCGAGCCGTGCACGATGCCTTCCGCTGACGAGCCCGAGGAGCCCGATGAGTGCGTCGGCTTCTGCCAAGCCGACGCGGAGACGGGCAACGCTGGGCATTGCGCCAACACCTGCGCCCTGGCGCGGCAGTGCGCGTGGAACGCGTCGACCGGAAAGTTCGACGGCGTCTGCTTCTACGCCTCCGTGCTCACGTCCGAAACCGGCGACGTGGGTGACTTCGGCTTCTGCACGCCGACCTGCAACTGCACCGAACAGTGTAACGACCCTGCGCTCGCCTGCTCTTTGCTCACCCAAGGCGCGCTGTCATCTGACTTCCGCGGCGCCGGCCTGTGCTTCTCGCCCGATCCAATGACGAAGGAGTACAATCAGTGCACGGGTGAGGGCGGCGCGGGCGGCGGCGGTGGCGCCGGCGGCGAATCGAGCGTCGGCGGCGCTCCCGGTGCGGGTGGAGAGGCCGCTGGTGGCGCCGGCGGCGCGGGCGGCGCGGGCTGACCCAGCCGCACGGCAAACGTCAACGCGGACACTCCGGGTGACACGAGGCGCGCGCCTAGCACCGCTTGGCGCACGCACTCGTTGACCTCGGCGCTCGGGAACTGCGCCTCCACTGGCGTTGCCTCCGTGACGGCGCCATCGTGGCCCAGCTCCAGCCGCAGCGCGACACGACCCCAGAGTCGAGGATCCTCGGCGAGACCTTTCTCGTAGCAAGCCTGCAAGGTGGGCGTCACTTCCTCCAGGGCAGCGCGAGCGTCCGTCGAAAGCTGCGGGCGGGGGGCGCCGTCGGGCGCGCGCGGGGGAACCGGGGCATGACCGGGCCACTGCTTGACGCTCACTTCGACGTCGAGCTTGCGCGTGAACCCAGGGCGGAAATCGAGGCCGCGCACGCGCTCGAGCACGCAACGGGCGTACTCGCGTTCTGGGGTGGGGCCCAGGCTACGCGCGCCGAGCACTTTGCCGGAGGCGCCGAGCGTGAGCCGTACCTTCGCGCTGCGCTCCGACTTGGTGGCCAGCCGCTGCGCGGCTTCGAAGCAGGCTCGCAGCGGCCAATAGCCGCTGCTGCGGGCGACGCGCAAGAGGCGCGCGGTCGACCCTTTCGGCGCCCGTGACAAAAGCTCCACGTCCACCACGACGCGCGTGGCAGGGTGAAAGCCCGGGCGATTCGACGGGTGCGCCGGATCCGAAGTGCCGCCCAAGGCCCATCGAAACAGCTCGTCGTCGCGCTCGAGCGTGAGCATCTCGGTGCCGAGGCGCGGGTGACCGAGGGCCGAGTAGGGCTGCTCGATGAGCACGATGGCCGCCGGAGGTGCTGGCGCCGGGGCGGACGGAGCCGGCGCAATGAGCTCGGGCGGCGGAGCGGTGCCGGACGCTTCGCCGGGCAGGGCTGGAGCCGCTGCGACGCTACGGGGCGTGCTGGGCCGAGCCGGCGCGCTGGCGGCGACCGTCAACGGCTCGGCCGGCGCCGGAACGGGCGCCACGAACGCGGGCGGCGCGGCGCTGCAAGCGCTCAGCACGAGCAGGCAGAGCGGGCGGCGCCGGGGCATGCCGGAACCTACACGCCGCCGGCCTCAGAACGCCAGCTTGGCGCCCACTTGCAGCCAGCGTGGGGCGTTGGGCCGCGCTCCGAAAGGCCTGCGCCCCGCAATGCTGGCGCTGCCCGTCACGTTGCGCAGGTTGCCGTAAATCGACAGCGCGCGGAACGGCTTCACGAATGCGCTGACATCCAACCAATTCTGGGCGTCGGTGGCGAAGGCTTCGTCCAGGGCGCCCACCGAGGCTTCTTCGCGCATGCGATCGATATGGTAGGCGGCGAGCGCGACGCCGCCGCGCTCGACCTCGGCCGCGAGCGTTACGCTGCCCTGGTGGCGCGGGATGTAGGGGAGCTCGTCGCCGCGCTGGACACTTCCGTAAATGGGGTCGGCCGAGTCGAAGCTGCTCATGAATTTCGAGCGGGTGAAGGTGTACGCGAGCGTGACCGGGAGCTTGACCGGGCCCGCCGTGAGCTCGTACGAGGCGTACGCTTCCAGGCCGTAAATGTGGGCCTTCCCGGCGCTGAACTGCGAATCCAGCTGCGACTCCACGCAACTGCTGGACAGCGTGCACACGTCGGTCAAGTTCGAGTAGTCGTTGAAGAAGCCGATCAGCTCCAGGCGCTTCGAGCCGGAGCTGAGGCGCGCCCCGCCTTCGTAGTTGACGCTGTACTCGGGCTTGGCCGCGTCGTCTCCGGGGGGCGGCGGGCTGAAGCCGCGATACACGCCAGCGAGCGCGCCCAAGTGGTCGGTGAAGGCGTAGTAAGCGCCCACCCCCGGCATCACAGCGACCGTTTTCGCGTCGGTCTTTTTGCCCGCCTTGCGATCTTTCGAATCGGAGCGAATCAGCTCGACCCGCGCGCCGGGCGTGAGCGTGAGCGCGCGCCAAGTGACCGCGTCGAGCGCGTGCACGGCCAGCGCGTGCGTTTGCTGGAAGTTGGCGGTGGTGACGAGCGTGGCCGAGCCAGCCGGCACCAAGCGCCCGCCCTCCATCCGGAATTCGTCCTCGCTGTGACGACGCTCGATGGAATCGTAATGAAAGCGCACGCCTGCTTGCACCGAGTGGGTCAGCGCGGCGGTTTTGGCCGAAAGCTCGAGCTGGCTTTGTACGCCTTGGCTCACGAACTCGCGATTGTTGGGGCCAATCCACAAGCTGTCGGAGCCGGTGGCGCTGTCTTGTTCGCCCCGGAGCACACCTAAGAGCTCGGCGTTGGCCGGCGCGGTAGGGTCGCGCAGCACGTTCAGCACGCCGGCCCCGCCGAAGCGGTTCAGCTTGCGCCAGATGCGCGCATAATCGTGCCGGTACACGGCCGTCGTCAGCTTGGCGTGCTGGCTCGGCAAGTCGAGCCGGTGGGTCAGCACGGCGCTGATGCGATGGTTCTTCATCTCGTCGAGCGCGCTGGCGGCGTAGCGCTGGTACGGAGCTTCGCGAAAGTCGCCGTCGGTCAGGCCCAGGTACGTCTCGTTCGACTTTTCGTCCGAGTAGGTGAGCTTCAGTCCCAGCTCCTGGCGGTTCTGCGCGTGCGGATCGATGACGTAGGAGGCTTTGGCCATCCAGTCGTTGCGCGTCATCCCAGTGTCGGCATCGGCGTCGGGCAGGCGCTTGAAGCCGGTGTTGTGGACGCGCAAAAACTCGAAAACGAAGCCGAATTGCTCGGTGCTAGCGCCCGCGTAGCCGTGCACTTTGTCGTAGCCGTACTGGCCGAAGGCCACGTCGGCGCCGCCGCTGGGCCGGCTCGGAACCTCGCGCGTGACGAAGTCGACGGCTCCGCCCACGGTCTGCGGACCGTACGCGATGGCGGCCGGCCCCTTGACGACCTTGACCTGCACCATGCGCGACATCAGCGGAAAGTAGTAAGCGGCCGGCGCCGAGTACGGCGCAGGGCCGAACAGGATGCCGTCTTCCATCAAGGTGAGCTTCTTGCTGCGGTCGGGGTTGCCGCCGCGAACGCCCAGGTTGGGGCGCAGGCCCACGCCGTCTTCTTGCCGGATGTACACGCCAGGCACTTGCAGCAGCAGCGTGTGCGAGTCGTCGTATTCGAGGCGCTCGAGCTGGCGACGATTGATGACCTGCGCGGAGCCGGCCGCGCGGTTCAGGCGCGAGCCCGCTACCGTGATTTCTACCGGCTCGGCCGGTTTTGGGGCTGATTTTGCCGCAGCCGTCGCCGCGGGCGTGGCGGCTGGTGCGGTCGGGGCGGCAGGCGCGGGTGCGGGCGGAGGGGCAGCTGGGGCCGCGTTCGGCGGTGCCGCTTCGGAGCTAGCCGGTGGCGCCTCCGGGCCGGGCATCGCGTCGGGCGTTGGCGGCGCCTCGGTTGGCGGCGCCTCGGTTGGCGGCGCCTCGGTGGGCGATGCCTCAGCGGAGGGCGCCTCCGAAGGTGCCTCAGCGGGCGGTGCAGGCGGCGCTTCGGGCGCGGGTTGCGCGGCGAGCGAGCCAGACCAAAAAAACGCGCAGCTGGTGAGAGCGAAGACGGCAAGGCGCATGACAGGCTTCAGAGCGAGATTCGCGTGTGGGGCGGGGGAGTGATGGGGGCGGGCAAAATCCACGGCTGCAGCGCGACGCCGTCGCTCACCTGAGCCAGGTCCACCCGGGGATCGATGAGCGGAGCGCTGCGGCGCCCGTTGAGCGATGCGCGCGCGTCGACGCGCACCTCCACCGGGCCGAACCCGCGACGCTGGAGGTCTTCGCCAATGTGGTGACCGAGCTGCAAGATGAGATCGGGCTGACTCACCATCTCGCTCTCTTGCAGCGCAGTGAGGTATTCGCCGGGCGAGACATACCAGGTTCGACCGGTTTGCTTGCTCTTGACCAAGAAGGCGGCGTTGCCGCCCTTGGCCCGCACCATCACGCGCCACGAGAAGCGCATGCCCTGCTCGTGCCAAAGCACGTCCCCACCGTAAGCGACGAAACGCAGCGGCAAGAGCAGCTGTAGCGCGCAGTACGCGGCTCCGAAATACAAGCCAATGACGGGCAAGGCCCGGGGCTGGGCGGCCGCCGGGTGCAGCGGCGGTGGCGGCGGCGGTGCCGGCCGCAAGAGACGCGCGAGCAGCGCGCGGGGCCAGCTCGGCTCGAAGAACACCAGCGCCGACACGCTCATGATCACCGGGAACATGCCGATCGGAAAGAGCAGCCGGGTCACGGCATGAAACAGGAGCAGGACGGCGTAGGCGTACGGTCGCGTGCGTCGCCACGACAACCAGCCCACGATCGTGGCGTCGAACAAGAAACCGAGCCAGCTCAGCAGCAGCGGCACTCCATCCAGCGCCAACACGCGCCCCAAGATGGGCAGCTCGGCGCTGGCGCCCAGCCAAATGCGCAGCGGCTGAGCGTGCAGCAGCCAATCCGGCTGCGCCTTGGCCAGCGCCGCGAAACCGTAGACCACGGCCAGCTGAAAGCGAAAGAGGTAGAGCCAGCCGCGCGCAGCCTGCGGCGAGGGCGCCGCCCGACCGAGAAAACGCCGACCAAACCAGGCGTCGAGCGACCAGCTGCGCCCGGCGGGCGACGCGGCCAAGAGCCAACATAAAAGGCCAGCCAAATAATAGTGGTTGAGGTACGTGCTGACGTCCAGCAACTGCAGATACGTGAGCCCCAGCGCCAGAAGAGCCGCGCTCAGCCGAAACGCGAGGCCCGCCGCTACCGCCAAAGCGAGCCCGCCCAGCGCCACCACCAACGCGTGCAAGGCCGGCCCCGAGAGAGGCTGCACCCAACCAAAGCCCCAGTACTTGAAGAAGAAGCGGGGCTCGACGAAGAAGCGCTCGATCCAGTCGTTGGCGATGAACCGCCACATCGACACCGCGAGCGTGAGCCCGAACAGCAGCCGAAACGCCGCGAGCCACGCCGCGTCGGTGCCTTCGAGCAATCGCGCCGTCCAGCGGCGCGGCTCAGTCCGTGTCACTGGCCACACCTGCTGGTAGCTTTAGGTTGAGCGCGCTGCCCGGGCCGAAAAAGTCGCCTTTGAGCAGCGCGGTGAGATCGCGTAGCGTCTGGTAGAAGGCCTCGAGCTCGGGTTGGCTGGCTTCGTGCAGGGGTGGAAGCGTCGCGGCGGCAGCTTGCGCGCCGTCCAGCGCGCTCAACATGTCGGCCGCCAGCTCGCCTTGCCCGACGTCGCTCAGCCAATCGTCGAAGCCCAGGCCTTCGCCGTTTTCTCCGCAGCCCTGAAACAGCGCGCGAAAGCCGCGCAAATTCTCGCGGAGCGATTCGGTCGCGCTGAGCGAAAGAGCTCCTTCGGGCTCGCTCACCGGGCTCGTGAGCGTGACGCCGGCCGGGATGCCTACCTTCCAGTCTTTGACCTCTCTCTCGAGATACAAGAGCGACCACGCGATCACGTTGAGCGCTTGTTGCTCGTTGTCGTACCCCTTGGCGTGGATCAGCGTCTGGCGGAAATCTTCGCCGTCTGGGCTCCACGCCTCGCGCAGCCCACTGAGCTTTGCCAGCACGTCTTGCGAAAGCGCGGCCGCGTAGTCGAGCTTGGCGCTCGCCAAGCCGGCCGAGTCGAGCTCTGCCCAACCTTTGCCGGTCGCGCTGTTGGGGCTACAGCCGTGATCGGCCCCGTCGTAAAACAGCAGATATTCTAGGCCAAATAGCCCGCGTGCCGAGATCTGCACCTGGGCCCACGACTTCTGGTACGCCCGCCCGATCACCTGCTCTTCGACGCGACAGCGGCCGACGACCGGCCAGGCATAGATGAAGTCGCGAATGCCTTGGCCATGCACCGGATCCCGCCCGGCCGATTCGACTTTGCTGCCCGCCGGCCCGAACTGAAACAACTCGGCGACCGACCACCCCAGCATGGTGGTGCGCCAAGCCCGCTGAGCCAGGGCGCGCGCGGCCGGGCTCTCGTCGTCGCGCAGGGCCGCCACGGCATCGCGCAGGGCGGTGGCCGTAGCCTCTACCCGACAGTACTGCCAAATCGCGCAGTCGGCCGCGGCTGTGCGCAGCGCGGCGCGCGTGAACGCGGGTGTAGCGCTGGGCGCGGGACCACATTCTACGCCCGCGGTCGGCTCGCCCTGGTTGCTGGAGCCGGCGGCGTTACTCTCGCCGCCGGCCGCTCCGCCGTCGCTGCTCGCGGACTTGCCCGCGTCACTCGAGCCCGAGCCCGAGCCGGCCGCGTTCGCTTGGCCGCCAACCGCGCTAGCGCTCGCGGCGGCCGCCGACGAGCCAGCGCGCCCGGTCGATGAGCCGCCCGAGCCCGGGAGCTCCGAGCCTAGGCTGAAGACCTCGTCCGGCGTCGCCGTCTTGCAAGCGCCGCCGACGGCCAAGCACGCCCAAAGCGCGGCGCTCCCTCGCGGAAGCCAACGCTTGGGGCGCGCGTTCCTCGCGGAAGGCGTTCGTTTCATGGCACGTCGAGGATGGCCAAGATGGCGCCGTCGGCGTGGCCGCTGGTGGTCGCCGCAACGCGCTTCTTGTCGGGCGAGAGGCTCACCGCGAAGAAGTGCGAGGTCGTGCCTGGCAGCGGCCGATACAGGTAAGCGCCCGGAATGGTGTCGCCACCGCCCGCGCCTGCGCCCACCCCACCTTCGGTCTCGTCGAGCTCACCATCGGGCGTCGTCACGAACAATGCAGGCGACGTGCCCAAACGGCCGGCGAACACCAGCCGATCATCGGGGAGCACGACCAGGTCACGGCCGCGATCTTCGGTGCTGCCCATGTTCAGGCCCTCGCTCTGCACGGCCAGCGTGCCGGCCACGCCGAAGGTAGTGTCGAGCAGGCCGCCCTCGGCCGTCTGCTTGAACCCGAACGACACCATGTCGACCGCGTCCGTCGTCAGGTAGGGGGGAACGAAGGTCGAGGGCGTGTTGGCTTTGGTGGCGCGACCGTAGCCAGTCGTGACGTAGCGGCCCGTGCTCTGGCGCTGGACCGCGTAGCACTCGGCTAGCCCACCATCGACGAAGAACGGATTGGCCACGAAAACTCCGGGAATAGCGCCTTGGGTGAAGGTCGCGTCGGGCACCCCGGTGGGCGACAAGCGCAGCACGTGGATGGTGTTGAAGCCGTCGATGTTGGTGTAGCCAGCGCTCACGATGGAGCCGTCGGCCTCCACGTTGCCGCGGCGCGCGCCGTCGCTGTTGGTGCCTCCGCTGTTGAATGAGTACGGCTTGCCGCCGTTGAACGCGGCGTCCACGGCGCCGTTGCTCACGTTGACGCTGACTACGTAGCGGTCATTGTCGGTGCGCTGCACCGGCGCGTCGCCCGTCGTCATCTCGCCGTACGGCGCCGGGCCGTGGCCGAACACGATGATCTTGGTGGCGTCAGGGCTGAGCGCAATGCCCCACGATTCGTCGCTCGGCTGCGCGCCGTCCCCCGGAAACGCCAGGCTTTGCGTGTCGTTCCAGCCGAAATCGATCTTGCGCACGGTAGCGGCCGGGGGCGTGCTCGAAGGGCCCGCGCTGAAGTTGAGGAGCGTGCCCGACGGGCTCATTTTGAACAAAATGACGTCGCGGCCTTTGCCGCTGGCGTCTCGCACGTTGGCTTGGATCACGAGGTCGCCGCTGGGCAGCTCCACGAGGCCCATCGAGTACTCGTCACCGTCGTTGCTGATGCTGTCGTCGAGGCCTTGCCGGGTGCGGAAGTTGAAGGTCTTGATGCCGTCTCCATCGAACGTGGTGTCGAGCGTGCCGTCCGCGTCGAAGCGCACCACCGCGACCTGACGATCGACGCCGCCCGGATAGCCCGTGAACTGACCGACGTAACCGGACGCCCAAATCTTGCCGCTGGCCGAGTAGGTGAGGCCGCGCAAATCGTTGACACCAGCAACCAGCGTGCCGTCCGGGCCGTTGAGCTTGGCCGGGTGGTTGATGACGGCGCCAGGGCCTTCGCCGCCGGCTCCTGCGCTCGCGAGCTCGCCACCCGCGCCACCTTCCGGGCTCGAGGGCGAGGCTCCGCCTTCGCCGCCCTCAGGGTCGGGCTCGCTTCCGCCCATGCTGCCGTTGTCCTTGCCCCCGTTGCTGGTGCCGCCGCTGTCTTTCCCCCCGGCGGCGCTGCCAGCCCGCGAGCTGCTCCCGGCCGCCGAACCACCCGCGCCCGCCTCCGGCTCGCCCGTGGCGTCGTCCGGCGCATCATCGCCGCAAGCGGAGGTCGAAACGGCCAGACCCAGGCAAATTGCCGGAAAAATCAGCGAACGAAGGTTCCTGTAATTGATATTGGTTTTCATTATCGATTCCCGTGCGACTCCGTAGCAGAGGAGAGCTGAAAATGAAATCGATTTTCATGTTCATCATCGCGCCGCCTGGCTTCGGCCGGCAGTCCAGCGCTCCCCGCTGACCGAGGATTTGCATCGTTGGTTGCCGTGGCTGCCGGAGAGGGAGACATTGGTCCTCCCGGATTTTCGAGGAGGTCGAGCCAGCATGAGCGAGGACAGAGCGGAGGTAGGTGGCTTCGAGCACGCCCAGGGTTTCGTTGCTGGCGAGACGTCGGGCAGCCTCGGGCTCGGGCCACTCGAGATGCAGTACGAAGAGCTGTTCGGCGAGGCGCTGGCCGATGGCGTCATCACCGCCGAAGAGCGCGTGCGCTTGGAGAAAGCGGCCGACAACCTGGGCCTCGATCGAGAGCGGCTGCTGCGGCTCGAGCAAGCCATGGTGGCCGCGCACCAATCGCGTCACCGCGTGCGCATCATCGAGCACTACGAAGAAGCCGCACCGTCGCTCTCGCCCCTGCGCGTCGAGGCCGAAGGTGACGCCGGCCGCGCCCTCTTGCTCAAACGGGTGGAGCAGCTTCAAGCGCGCGTCAAGGAGCTGGAGGAAGAGCTGCGGCGGGCTCAATCCGCCGTCAACGTGGAGGTCGATTTGACCGACCTGCAAGGCTCGGTCGACTACGCGGGCGAAGATCCGGACGAGGTCTGGCGGCGCTTGCGGCGCAATCCGACGTCCATCGAAGGTTATCGCCAGCTGTTTCGCATTCAAACCGCCAAGGGCGACGCCGACGCGGCGTTCCGCGCTTCCGAAGCGCTGATGGCCTTGGGCGCAGCCAACGCCGACGAGAAGGCCACCTTCGAGCGCGGGCGGGCCCAAACGTTGATCGCGCCGCGCGGCAGCTTGTCGCAAGCCGCATGGCACGACTTCTTGTTTCACCCCGAGCAAGAGCTGCTCACGGGCCAAATCTTCAGCTTGATCGCGCCCGCGGTGCTGGTCGGGCGGGTGACGTCGCTGCGACGCGACGGCAAGCTGCACGTACCCTCGCCGGCGGCCAAGCAAGACGCGGCCAAGGCGACCATCACGGCCGTGCGCGCCGCACCGTGGGCTTCCGCGATTTTGGGCCTGGCTTGCCCGGCGCTCTACGTCGATAAGACGCGCGACGTCGGCTTCGAGCACATCCCGGGCGTCCCGCCGTGTACCGTGATCGGTAAGCGCGTGCTGTCGGGCAAGACCCAGCTCGAGCAAGCCTTCCTGATCGGTCGGCACCTGACCTGGTACCGCCAAGAAATGTATCTGCGCACCCTGTTCAGCGCCGTGCCCGATCTCGAAGATCTGTTCCTGGCTGCGCTCACTATCGGCAACCCCGGCCTGCCCATCGCCGAAGACATGAAGCGACGCGTGCTGCCCATCGCCCAGGCCATCCAGCCCATGCTGGAGTCGCAGCAGGTGGACGCCCTGCGCGGCTGTTTCTTGCGCTTCGTGGAGGAGGGGGGGCGCACCAACTTGCAGCGCTGGAGCGCGGCCACCGATAAGACAGCGGCGCGCGCCGGCCTGCTCTTATGCGGAGATCTGGGCACGGCCTTGGCGCTGCTCGAAGCCGAAGAGGGGCCCCAGGGCGAGCTCGGCAAAGATTTGCTCTGGTTTTCAGCGAGCGACCGCTATGGCAAGCTGAGGCGGCAACTGGGCGTGGCCAAGGCGGCCGCGAGCTGAGGCGGTAGCAAGCAAGATGGCAGAAGACGCGTTCGGCATCGTCGGCACGGTGATCGCTTCGGCGTATCACGTGGAGTCCGTCGTCGCCGAGGGCGGCTTCGGCACGGTGTACCGCGCGCACCACGGCGGGTTCCGGGCCCCGGTGGCGCTCAAGTGCTTGCGCCTCCCGCCCGGCATCTTGCCGGCGTCGAAGCAACAGTTCCTCGACTCGTTCCGCGCCGAGGCCGAGCTCTTGTTCCGGCTTTCGGCCAGCATTCCCGCCGTGGTGCGGCCGCTCCACGTGGACGCGTTCACGGCCGCCGACGGCCGCTTCGTGCCGTACTTGGTGCTCGAGTGGCTCGAGGGCAGCACGCTCGACGCCGTCATTCGCAAACGCAAGAGCGATGGTCAGGCGCCGCTACCGCTGAAGAAGCTGGTCCGCCTGCTGACTCCCGTCGCGCGGGCCCTCGAGCGCGCGCACAACTTTCACGGCCCCGACGGCCCCGTCTCCATCGTCCACCGCGATTTGAAGCCCGAGAACATCTTCGTCGCCAAGGTGGCCGGCGAAGAGCTGGTGAAGATCCTCGATTTCGGCATCGGCAAAGCCAAGAGCATGGCCAGCCAGGTCGCCGGCCGAGCCAGCCAGAGCAGCGGCGGTATCGCGACCTTCACGCCCGCTTACGGCTCGCCCGAGCAGTGGGCACCCAAGCGCTACGGTCAAACGGGGCCGTGGACCGACGTTTGGGGTCTGGCCCTCACCCTCAGCGAGGCCCTGGTGGGCCACCCCGTCATCGATGGCGATCCGGCGTCCATCATGGGCACCGTGCTGGACCCCAACCGGCGTCCCACTCCAGGGAGTGAAGGCGTCATCGTCTCCGACGAGGTAGAAGACGTGTTCAGCAAAGCGCTCGCGCTCGATCCGCGTGAGCGCTACGCGGACGCGGGCGTGTTCTGGAACGCGCTCTTGGCGGCCGCTCGCATCACCTCGGGGGAAGTGCAAGAGGTGCGGCTCCCGCGCGATTCGCGAGCCGAGCCGGGCGGAGGCACGCGCGTCGAGCGCGTGGAGGTCGCGCGCCTTCCCAGCGGCCGTCCACCCAGCCCCATGCCCGCGCCCGGCGTCGCCAACGCGGCCGCTCGCCCCACGCTCGACGCGTCCGTTGGCAGCGCCGCGCCCGATTTTCGCTCCCTCTCGCCGGTACCGGTCGCGCCCCCATTTCCGCCTACGGTGAGCGGCTCGTTCGTCGTGCCCGATCTGGATCTGGCGCCGGTGTCGCGCCCGCCGGCCGCGCCGCGGACGAGCAGCGGCACGCGCGCCGCGGTGAGCCCGCCCATCCAGGTGGACGAGCTGCCTGAAGACTTCGGCCGTGGAGCGCCGCTCGATCTCGACCTGCCCAGCAACGATCCGCTCGTGCGGCGCGCCAGCTCGGGCGGCATGTCGGCGGTGCGGCCATCTTCCGACCCGCCACCGAGCTCGTTTCGCACGCCGATCCCGCCGCGCTCGTCGTACCCGCCAGCACCGCAGCCTGCTGTCTCACCTCCGCCCGTGGCCAGCGGCCGCGTGCCGTCGGTGCCAACGTCGGCGCACTCGCTTCCACCACTCAGCCGAGGCGCGAGCCCTTTGCCGGCCGCGCGGGGCGCCAGCCTTCAGCCGGCGCCGTCCCCCGCAGCCCGAAAGCTGCGCTTGGCCGCCGCTCCCGACGCAACGCTGGTGGAGCGGCTGCTGCCGGGCGGCGCCGTGCTGTGCGGTGCCATCCTGGTCACCATCTTGGACCAGGTATATTCCACGGTTTCCGGGGAGATTTTCACGATCGGGCCCCTCCGCACCAGCGTCCTAGCGGGCCTCACCATGGTGCTGGGCGTCGCTCTCTGTCTGTACCGCCTCAAGCGAGACTGAGCACCGGCGTCTGCGCCCGCGTGGTAGAAAACTCGGTCATGGCTCAGCGTCAGCAGCGCCGTGTCGTCAAAAAGGGCTCCCAGCACGGCGAGCCGCCAGCCGAGGCCAAGCGCGCCGCCGCTGAGCTGGTGCAGGGCCTACGCGGTCGCGGTATCGATCGCGCCAAGATCGGCGGCTTCGATCTCGACGGCGTGCTGCGCGGCAAGTACGTATCGCTCGACAAGCTCGAATCGGCGCTGGCCAAAGGCTTCGGCTTTTGTGACGTCATCTTCGGTTGGGACGTAGCCGACGTGCTGTACGACAACGCCAAGGTCACCGGTTGGCACACGGGTTACCCTGACGTGCAGTCGGTGCTCGATCCCAGCACGCTGCGCAACATCCCCTGGGAGCCGGGCGCGGTGGCCATGCTGGCCGACTTTCGCGCCGCGGACGGCTCGCCCCACCCCGCGTGCCCGCGCTCGCTGCTGCGCCGCGTGATTTCGCGCGCCGAAAAGCTCGGCTACCGCCCGATGGTAGGCGCTGAATACGAATTCTATCTGTTCAAAGAAACCCGCGATTCTCTGCAAGAAAAGGCGTTTCGAGGCCTCACCCCGCTCGACCCGGGCATGTTCGGCTACAGCTGGGTTCGGAGCGGTCAAGACGCCGAGCTAATGCGCGACATCACGCAAGGGATGCGCGACTTCGACATTGAGCTCGAAGGCTTGCACACCGAAACGGGGCCTGGCGTGTACGAGGCTGCCATCCGCTTCGACGACGCGCTCAAGACCGCCGATCGAGCCGCGCTATTCAAGGTGGCGCTGAAGCAGATCGCGCATCGGCACGGGGTCTCCGTCACGTTCATGGCCAAGTGGAACGCCGCGCTGCCGGGCTCGAGCGGGCATTTGCACCAAAGCCTGTGGCAGGGCGAGCAGAGCGCGTTCGTGGACGTGAAATCGGGAGGTATGTCCAAGCTCATGCAGCAGTACTTGGCCGGCCAAGTCGCGCTCATGCCCGAGCTGACGGCGCTCGTCTCGCCCACCATCAACAGCTACAAACGCTACGTACCCGGGGTTTGGGCGCCGCTCACCGCGTGCTGGGGGGTCGAGAACCGCACCGCTCCGTGCCGCGTCATCGGCATCGGGCAGGGGAGCGCGCTGCGCATCGAGCACCGCCAACCCGCCGCGGACATGAACCCGTACGTGGCCATGGCCGCGACCTTGGCCGCGGGCTTGTGGGGCATCGAAAAGAGGCTGGCCCTGCCGCCAGAGACGCGCGGTGACGCGGGCGCAGATGGCGCCGGCAAGCTGCCTCGCACGCTGCGCGAAGCGAACGAGCGCTTGGCGGGGAGCAAAGCGGCGCGCGCGCTCCTTGGCGAGGCCTTCGTCGATCACTACGTGCGCACGCGCGACTGGGAAGTTCGAGAATACGACAAGGCCGTCACCGATTGGGAGCTGGCCCGCTATTTCGAGGTCATATGAGCATCTGGAGTTTTCCTACCAAAATCATCTTCGGCGCCGGCGAGATTCAACGGCTGGGGCAAGAGGCGGCCGCGCTCGGCGTCTCGCGCGTGCTGGTGGTGGCCGACGCGGGCGTCGAGAAGAACGGCCTGCTCAACGCACCCCTCCAGTCATTGTCCAAGAGCGGCCTCGTGGCGCAAGTGTTCACGGGCGTCGACGGCAACCCTACCGAACAGAACATCGAAGACGGCGCCAGGGCCTACGCCGAGCACCGCGCCGAAGCGGTCGTGGCCGTCGGCGGGGGCTCTCCGATGGACGCGGCCAAGCTGATCGCGCTCCGAGCCGTGTGCAGCCTGCCGTTCGAGGAGCTGGACGACGCCATCGACGGCGGTGTGCACGTTCCGGCCAGCGTTCCACCGGTCATCACCGTGCCCACCACCGCCGGCACCGGCAGTGAAGTGGGGCGCTCGGGGGTGCTCACGGTGCGCTCCACCGGAAGAAAGACCGTCATTTTCTCGCCGCGATTGTTGGCCAAAGCCGCCATCTTGGACCCTGAGCTCACCATCTCGATGCCCAAAGGGGTCACGGCCGCTACCGGCTTCGACGCGCTCACCCACTGCATCGAAGCCTACCTCTCGACCGGCGATCACCCGCTGGCCGACGCGATCGCCCTGGGCGGTATCGAGCTCGTGGCGCAGCACCTCGAGCAAGCCGTCGCAGAGCCCGCCGACTTGGCAGCGCGCGGCGGCATGATGAAAGCGGCCATGATGGGCGCCATCGCGTTCCAGAAGGGCCTCGGCGCGTGTCATTCGCTCGCCCATCCCTTGTCCAGCGAGCACGGCCTCCATCACGGCTTGGCCAACGCGCTGTGCTTGCCGGCCGTCATCGCTTTCAACGCCAGCGCCGTGCCGGAGCGTGTTCGGCGCGTGGGCGCGCTCTTGGGCAACGAAGCCGATCCTGTCAAAGCCGTCGCGGCTCTACGTGCGCGGGTGGGCATCAACGGGGGCTTGGCGGGCTCGGGTTTACGCGACGAGCACCTGCTACCGCTCGCAAAAAAGGCCCTGGAGGATGCTTGTCACCGCAGCAACCCGCGTCCCTGCACCGAGCACGATCTGCTCGAGCTGTACCGCGCATCGCTCTAGGCCGTTGCGTCACACCCGTCCGGTTTTGTGTCACCGCGACGTGGAGATCACCCACCGGGTAAGCCGCCACCCAGGGCATTTCAGCGCAAAACCACCTGCTACGACGCTGTAGCCACCGCGGAATGATTCGGGATTGTCTCTCGGCGGGACGCGGCCAAGTCGCCCAACGTGTCCTCCACGGGCTTGGCACGGCTCTCGCAAAGGTGTTGGCTCATCATGAGCTACCTCGTCAAAGAGCCCCGCACCCCGGCTGTCACCGCCGTCGAGCGCGCTCGTCGCCAATCAGAACGCGGTGACGAGCGTCGCGCCATGCTGCTCCTCCGCGAAGCTTGCTTCGCCGCCGAATCGGACCCTGCGTTGTGGGTCCACTACGGCTTGGCTTGTCTGCGCGCCCGTCGCCGCGACGAAGGCTTCCGCGCCCTGGCGCACGCTCTGTGGCTCCGCGAGCGCGCCCGCGACGGCACGCGCGTCCGGGTCATGCGTGACCTGATAGCGCACCTGAGCGGTGGCGGAACGTTGCCGCTCAGCGCGCGCAAGGCTGCCTGACTCGGCCGTCACTCGCGCTCAGACGCTGCGCCTCGGCTCGGGCGCTCTTCAGTGATAAGCGAGCGCTTCGATGTTGAACGTGCGCAACGTGTTGCGCGTGCACACCGGGCAGCTCCAGCCCACGTCGACCTGCTTGTCGCCGATCTTCTTCGTGGCGTTGGCTGGTGCTTGCACCTCGCGACCGCGAGACCGGTCGTCCACGAAGCCACGCACGACCGAGCGCGCCTCATCCAGCTCTGCAACCAGTTGGGCCTGGCACTCGCACCGCGATTCGACTCGAGCAATCTTCATGGTTCGCGGCGCCAGGCGTACCCACGCCCCCCAGCCGGGTCAAGCCCCATGAAACGCCCCTTGAAACCACCGGCGCCAGGCACTACGCTCCGCCTCAGTCCTTGCGGGACTAGCTCAGTTGGTAGAGCGCAAGCTTCCCAAGCTTGAGGTCACGAGTTCGAGCCTCGTGTCCCGCTCCAGAATCAGCATTAATCGTGCTGTCTGGTGTTTTGTGATCAATTGGCGTGATCGATTGGGTCTCGTAGAGTTCGGGCGGCAGGGTGGGGAACACGTCGCCGAAGCCGACGCGCAGCGCCTCTGCTAGCCGCAGGTAGGCTTGCGTGGTCTCGAAGTTCTCGTGGCCGGCGCGCTGCATGATCCGCAGCGGGTCGTCCCCGCGGACGGCCATCCAGGTGATGCCCGTGGCGCGCAGGTCGTGGAAGCGAATCGGGCGCGTGGTCGGCGAGGCGTGGTGGAGCTCGTGCCGGTTCACCCCGGCGATCTTGAGCCAGCGCCGGAAGGTGCGGCTCATGTGGGTCGGCATGCCTGGCAGGAGCCGCTCCGAGCCGCCGCCGCAGAGCGCGGCCATCAGCGGGACCAGGCTGGTCTCCATCGGCACCGGCCGGGCCCGCTTGCTCTTGGTGCCTTTGGCCTCGCCGCCTAGTCGGTCCGCCGCCTCCGTCACCTTCACGATTTGGTGCTCGGTGTCGACTGCGCTGCAGCGCAGCACCCGCAGCTCGCCGTCGCGCATGTAGGTGTAGACGGCGATCGCGACCAGCCGGCGCCACTCGAGCGGCACCTTCTGGCAACGCACGAACTGCAGCAGCTCCGAAGGGTAGAGGAACTGTTTCGCCGTCTCGTTGCCGCGGTAAGGGCCGCGAACGCCGTCGGCCGGGTTGTCGTCTCGGCACTTGATGGTGTCCAGCTTCGAGGCGCGCGCGTCGTCGGCCATCTTGATCGCGGTACCCCACACGTTGGTTGCCATCTTCCAAGCCATGTCGCCGGCCTGGACCTTCGCGTCGAGGTCGGCCGAGAGCTTGCGCAGCATTGCCTTCGTCCAATCCTTCACGTGAGCCGGTCCCACGCTCGGTTGAATGTGAAGCCGGTAGTGCGACATGTTCTCGCGCGTGCTCGAGTGGCCACGCGCGTCCCGATCGGCAACCCAAAGTGCCAGCCAACGGCTCATCCCCGAGTCGCCGTCGTCGAGCTGCTGCGCTCTTGGCGCCGGCGCGACGATGCCCAGCGCGACGGCTTGCTCGGTGTAGTAGGCGGCCTTCTCGCGCGCCATCGCCTCGCTCGTGCCGCGAGGGAAGGGCGGGAGCCGCTTCCGACCGCCACCGGGCAGGCTGATGATCGCCTGCAGGCGGCCGTCGCGCGTCTTGACGATGGTTCCGGTTTTCTTACGCATCTTCGCGCTCCTTTTCGGGCAACGAGAGGCGTCCCGGTGCACGCTCCTTGATCACCTGGGTCGTACCAAGCACCGCGACCGTCGTGTGGAAAGGGCTGCCGTCGTCCCCGCCACGTTCAGTCTGTTGACCTACGTGCAGCAGCTCGAAGCCGTGCACTTGCAAATAGTGGTTCACCATCAGGGGCACGTCCCCAAGATGCGGGGCCGCGAATGTGCACATTTTGCAACCACCGTAGGTGTTCGAGCTCACTTCAACGATCGTCTGAATCTTTTCATCGTTTGGCATTGGTCCCCTCCGTAATTCCATTCAAGCAATTCTCGCAGTCGCAGCAGAGCGGGTGTTTGCTGCGTTCAATGGTCAGCGTCCGCACCACGCCCGCCACCTGCTGGCGCGCTTCAATCGCGAGCAGGCTGGCCAAGTGTGCGGCCACGTCGTTGGACATGTCGAGCCGCGACAACGGCTCGGGGAACGTCAGCGCCAGGCCGCTGCTCGTGTGCTCGATGCGGGCGGACCAGGTCACGGCTTGGCCTCCCGCTTGAAGTCCGCCAGCTCGTTCTGAATCGCGCGCAGGTTAATCAGCATCTGCTGAACGCGTTTCTCGCGCTCGCGCTCGGTCGCGCATTCGTCATATCGCGGCAGCAGCTCGATCGCTGTCTCGATGCACTGCTGCGACAGGTCTTTGATCTCGAGCAGGTGGTCGGTCATTCAACAGCCTCGCCTTCCGCCGCGTCGAGATCGGCCGTGACCTTGCCGCCAATCAGACCGAGCTCCCAGCCGAGCTTCCAAACGGTCTGCACCGCCTTCTCGATGCGCTCGCGGGCCGCGGTTATCCTCGTACAGCTCCGCTGCGGCTTCGCTGAGCTGATCGGTCAACATGACCAGGTGATCGGCGACGCACCGCGAGGTGTCGGCGTCCATGCCTTGGAGCGGCGCGGTCATTGAGCTGCCTCCGACTTTTCGTCAGCGTCAGCAGCGATCTCGACCGCGCCGGCAAGCTTGGCCGCCGCGCGCAGTCGGTTCTCGATGCCTAGAAGGCCGTTGGCCACCAGCCAGCCGCTGGCGCCGTTCTGCATGGCCTGACCGAGCAGGCTGAGCTCGTCGGCGGACTGCAGGCATGCGCCGACCGCGACGTCGTGATCGGCTTCGTGGGACCCGCCCAGCGCTTCGCGGATCGCGTTGGCTTGCTCGGAGGTCATTGAGCGGCCTCGCTTTCCTGACGCCATACGTAGTTGGCATCGATGATGCGCGGCATGATCTCGCCCATCGCGTGGATCCGCTGAGCCAAGTGGACCAAGGGTCCGTAAAGGTCGTCTGTTGCGCCAGCGCTGAGCTGTGAGCACTTTTGCCGCTCGCCTCGCTTCCCCATCTCGGCTTCGGCCATGACTTCGAGCTCCGCCGCGAGCGCGTGAAAGACGCCACCCCAATGCACCTCGCGACCACCGTGCGCCCAGGACAGCCCAGCCATCATCATGAAGATGTCGCCGATCGAACGGATGCCGCCTTTGCGCGGCGAACCGATGTCGCTCCAATCGGTGAGCTTTAGCTCCGAGATATCTGTTTCACGGCGCCGCTGAAACCAGGTGCTGAACAGCGTCGACTCGCGCTTCGTCATCTTGCCGCCCGACAGGCGAGGCGGTCGACCGGCGCAGACCACTTGCTTGGGGCGTGGCCTTTTCGGTGTCGCCGGTGCGGCCACCACAATGGCGGCTTTGCGTTGATGCGAGCTTGCGGCCTTACCGCTCTTACGGGCGTTCATGACTGCACCTCCGCTCTGTCACGAGCTTCGTCGTCGGCTGCGGCCATGCTTTGGTGCAACCCCTCATCCGCGTATCGCAAATCCTCGATGAGGTCCGGTCCCTCCTCGAGCAGCGCCGACAAGCCGCACAGCACAAACGCAGCCTCATCGCTCGTGAATGACGTCTCGAACGGTTCGTTCGAGCACACCATGTCCGTGCCCATGAGCGCCATCCCCACAGCCTTGGTCGTCGCGGCGGCGTAGCGGAAGAGCGCTCGCTCGTGGCTGCATCCTCCGCGGTGCGCGATCTGGGCGTGCTGGTTCAGCCCCACGATGGTGAGCAGTCGGTCCCGTAGTGAGTCGCGCCCCCGATTGGGGCGGAGCGCGTCCCGCTCGAGATCGAGGCGCTTCATGCGCTCAGCCTGGGTTTCTTCGCGATCCGTGTCCGTGTTATCGTTGATCGTTGCCATTGGAACTTACCTTCCGGTGGTGACTGGGGTCCGAGCTGGTGCAAACAGCGCGGGCCCCGCTTGTTGTTACTTCGTTCGCTTCTTTGCTTTGCTTCGGACCTTGCGGTCCGGCAGAGTTTTGCCGGGTGGCCCCCCCATGAGAGGAGCGATTCGCTCGTTGAACTCTCGACGAATCGCTTGGCGCAGAAAATCCGTGAAATTCTGACCTGTGATCGTGGATAGCTCGACCAGCATCTCGTATTCGGTGGGTGTAATGCGGATTGCGATCCGCTCGCTTTGGGGCTCCGGGGGCATCGAGTGTGTCTGTTGTACGCCTGTCGTCCGCGTCGCGCAAGGTGCTTTTTCGAGCGCGCGTACGCGGGCGGCTGCGGATAGCTACGTGCCGGAGTTCGTTCACCTGAAGGACGTGACCATCACGGGCGGTGAGGCCTTCAAAACGCCCCGCTGGCGTGGACGACTGACCAGCGTTGACGGGATCATCATTGGCCAGAAGAGCTAAAAGCCCACCGCCCCGTCCACACTCCGCCTGACGCTCTCCATCACGGCCAGCTCGCAAAGCCTGGCGTGCCGAGGATCCCGCAGGTGCACCGGCCCCGCCTTGCCCCACCAGCTGCCCGCCTTGAGGACGTAGCTCTCGGTTGAGCTCGTCTCGACCGTCCGGAACCACCGCCGCTCGCGCCGTGTCTCGACGACGGCGAGCAGCGGCGTTCCGTCGGGCAGCACCGCGAAGCCAGCAGGCGTGAGGGTGAGCACCGGGCAACATTACGCTTTTGGCGCCCCAGACGCCAACGCACCAGCCAGGTGCGACTCCATGTGCCGGCCTAGCGATGCCAAGAGAGCCTCGCCGAGCTTCGTCTGCTGATCGGTGTCCGCGAGCTCGAGCAGCTCGACGTTGAGCGACGCGGCCCGAGCTGTCGCGTCGGCGCGTGACGTGCCTGCTTCGAACGGCCACGCCTCACCATCGACGACACAGGCGAACTCCACGCCACTGGCTCGCCACGCCACCAGCGTGGCGCCAATCGTACCGAGTAACAGCGATGCGATTTGTTCGGTCTTCATTGGCCGGCCTTCTGTTGGCGACCAGCGCCGTCGACCTTGGGACCGTTGGTTCCGGCGGCTTGGATCTCGTTTAGGTTGGTGACGCGGATGCCTCGCGACAGCTGCGCCCGAAGCTCTCTGTTTTCCTCGAGGAGCTGGTCCATGCTTTGCGATGCCGGACCAGGCCCACCATCGCGCGGGCTTGCCACCGCGACCCGCGCTTCCGCCTTGGCCCGCGCGTCCTGATTCATCATGTCGTCGACGGCGTCGAAGCCCCAACCCTTGCCCTTTCCGAAGCCAAAGAAGGACTTGGCCCCTTCCCAGCCGCCGTTCTCTTTGCCCCAGGAGTCGGCCTGCTCGTAGGCGAGGCCAACGCCTAGCGCGGCCCCCGCCGTCGCCGCCCCGAACGGCATCGTGCGCAGCGCGCCGACGGCTCCTCTGGCCCCGCCGCCGCCCGCGCCCATGATCAGCGCTTCAACAGCGCCGCGAATGCTGCTTTCGACGCCCGCTCGAGCGATCGCAGCAACGAACGCCGCTGTGATGGCCGTGACAGGGTTCTCGACACTGAAGCTCACCATCTTTGCGAAGATGCTGGCGACCGTTTCGATGGTCGGCCCCAGCTTCTCGAGCGCCGGCAGGACGTTGGAAACCATCGACTCGGCGATGCGGTCGAGGTTGTTTTGAAAACGCTGCGCCTTCGCTTCGGCAGAGCTGCCGATGTCGGCCATGTTCTGCTTCTCGGTGTCGACCGTGAGCGTTTTGCTCATGTAGCGGCCGAACTCCTTGTCGATGGCCGCGATGCCAGCCTCACCGCCGCCGGCCCCCTTGTAGACCGCCCCGAGCGACTCCACGCCCTTCCGACCGAGCACGTCCATGAACATGTTGCCTAGCTCGGGGATGTTGCCGTTTGTCTTGCGGAAGCTGTCTTTGATGATTTCGAACGGGTCGCGAAGCGTGTCTTGCTTTTCGTCCGTGTAGACCTGCACGCCCGCCTTCTGAAAGGCTTTCAGGCGCGCGCCCTTACCGAGAGTTGAGACGAAGGAAGTCGTAGCGCGGGCAGCATCCGGCGCGCTCGTGGCGCCGCGCTCCATGGCCAGCTGCGTGAGCGCGGAAAGCTTCGCGATCGATGTTCCGCGGTCGCCTTCGAACTTAAAACCGCCCGCGGCGATTCTGCCAATCTGGCTGGCGTACTGGTCCATGTCGACAGCGCCCTCAGCGGCCTGGCCGACGATCGCACGCATCACCTCGACGGTCTTGCTGATGGCGTCGGGACCGTCCTTAAGCTGGTTGTACACCTTCGCTGCCGCGCTGCCGACGTCGCCGAAGTTGGCGCCCGACGCCCGCGCCATCGAGGCGAGCTGCGGAGTGATCTCGCCGAGCGCGCTGTAGGCGCCGGTGCCGGCGGCGAAGCCAGACTGGAGGCCCATCACTTGGTCAGGCGCGCTGAAGGTCTGATCGCCGACAGTGCGGGCCAGGGAGGCGTAGTGCGCGGCGCCCGCGGTCGAGCCGGTAGCGATGCGCTCTTGATTGGCGAGCGTCACGGCTTGCGACTGAAGACCGATCGCCCGTTGAACGCCGCCAGACACGGACATGTCGACGCCGGCGCCGCGGACAAGATCGCCCGCAATCCGGTGAGCGACCCCCAGCGCTCCCATCGGGGGCGGCACCATGAACTTGGTCGCGCGCCAGGCGGTGCGCTCGGCGAAGCGTTGACGTACACGCTCCGCCTGTCTGGCTTCCCGCTCGTTCTGCCGGGCTGCGGCCGCGGCTACACGACTCACCTCTCGAACGGCCTTCTCCTCGGCCCGCACGCGCTCGCGCGCAGCTTTCTCGGCCACCCGGACCTTGTTGGCCTCGACGCGCTCGAATAGCTTGTCCTGGGCCTTGGCGATCCGGTTGAGGCGGGCGAGCTCCTGGTTCCAGGTCTTGTCGACGCTATCGGCGGAGCGTTGGGCGGCCCGGCTCACGCCGTCGAAGGATTTGGCGAGCGCGCTCTGGCCGCCACCGCCCAAGGCCTTGTTGATGTTGTCGCGTGTTCGGAGGGCGCGCTTCTCGATGCCGCCGAAGACGGTGTCGACGCTGCGATCTGCCGCGGCGCCGACGCGAATCAGGATTTGCCCGTCGGCGGCCATCAGGCGACCCCTCCGTGCCACGTGCCCTGGATGCGCTCAACATCCACCCACCATGCAAGCCCGTTCGCGTTCAACGTCGCCATGAGGCTGCCGTTGGGGGACTTGACTAGCAGATCTTGTCCGTCGTCCCCGGTCGAGAATCTCATCCGGTCGCCATTTTGGGCACCGGTATCATCGATCGTATACGTCCGCGTCGCTGTGAGCGTGCCCGCGGGGCAATGCACATGCGTGTAAGTCTGCGCCGCATAGCTCGCGTCAGCGTTTCCGCCAATAGCTTGCCGCTGCCGGATGCGCGCCGTACCCGTGAGCGTGATCGGCTTTTGGAACACCACGCCTTCGTAGAAGGCCGCGACGTCGCTAAAGTCGGTGAGCGCAAAGTGCGCCGACCCGCTCACCGTTACGTCCTGGTGAAAGTCGGCGTTGCCGTAGACGTCCAGGAGCCCGCTTGAGTCGATGATGACGTCGTCGTTGCAGAAAACTTCGTCGTAGAAGAACGCGTCGCCCGTCACCTGCATACCGGTCTGGAACTCGACCAGGTGGGTAAACTGGGCGAACTTATCGACGACTAGGTTTTCGTTCCCGCCTAGGAACATCTCACCGTACGCCTGTATGCCGCCGCCGTAGACGTACAGGCCCTCATAGAGCACTAGTTGCAGCTCAAACGCGGCATACGCGCCAGGCCCTCCTCCGATGATTAGCGGGTCGACCAGGGCGTAGGTCCCCCCATCACCACTGATGGCGTGGGTTGTCTTGTCGTCGAAGTCAGCGAGTTCTGACGCGAGCAGATCGGTCGAAGGCGACCAGACGCCGCCGGCCCGAGTGTATTCGAAGTTCAAATTCAGCTCCTTGATTTTTTTTGAGAGGTTAGGTGCGCTTCTCCGCTCACCCGCTAGGAGATTGCTGCGATGCGCTGTAGGGCGCTCGGCGGAGGGGGAGCAGTGCGTCAGATGACACCGCACTGCTCGACCCCTCCGCGTTGCGCTGCGTTCGGATCCGTCATCACGCGCGCGAAAGAACGTAAAGACCTGCACGTGACGTGAGCGCCTCGACTTCGACGCTTGCCGATCTGCCCGACCGGTGATCCGAAAATCCTTCACGCGGCGCTGCCGCTCTTCGACCAGGGGTCGCCACCGGCTTGGAACAGCTGATATTCGGCCCTGGTCGCCTTGTAGTCTTCGTGAGTCTTCGCGCTGGCCATCGCTTTGAGCAGCACTTGCTCTTGGCGGTCGTGCTCGGCTTTGATGGACTCGAAGCGTTTTGGATCTTTGCTCTTCAGCGCCGCGCGCTGCAGCGGTTTTAGTGCTCCGTATTCGGACATAATGTTCTCCTAGGTGGCCTCGCCGGTCAGCCCGACGGTGAAAACTTTGGTGATGGGGCTCGTGCGCTGTTGCTCACCGCTACGCGGGAATTTGCCGTCCCAACGCGCTCGAACGAAGGAATCGAAGCCGGACAACGTGACCCGCGGGGAAAGCTCCCAGCCGTTCGCGTCGAGCTGGCGCTCGTAGATCGTCGTCCATGGCCCGCTCGCGCTAGGGGCGGTATCGATGAAGAGCCGCAGGCTCGCGGTTGCTTGCATGCCCAGATCGGCGACTGCGGCCCAGTTGAGCCGCAGCGTGTTGTAGGCCGTGACGTCGACAGCGGCGCCGGTTCCGCTGTCGTTCTGCGCCGCGCTTGTCAGAATAGTGATCGCGCTCATCGGAACACCGAGGGGGCCCCGGCGGGCATCCGAAAGTGAAGCGTTAGGACGTCGTTGGAGCCGGCGTAGTTGAGCTTGGCCCACCGGCTATCAATCTCGTGTGCGCTACCCATGAGCGGATCCATCGCCGCGTTGGCGCGGGCCACGAAGTGATCCATCTCTAGGGCCCCAATGGCGACGCTGGCCCGTTGGGCGGCTTGCCTGCGGTCGTGGACCGAGCCGAGCCGTTGTGTCGCTGCCGAGAGCAGCCCGGCGGCTTGGACGAACGCGCGCCCGGCATCCTCGAAAGCTTGTTCGGTTTCGCGCATCTCGTGATCGAGCTCGGCAGCGAAGCGATCCCGAACCGCTTTCCGAGCGGCGGTCTCGAGCGGTTGTAGCGTCTCGCGCTCGAACGTCTCAGCGGCGGCCTTCGCGTTCACGGCACGCTGCGCCGCCACGACGGATTCGGTGTGAGCCTGCGCGGTCGGTTCTCGCTCGAAGGCTACGCGCCAACGCTCGGCCTCAGCTTGCGCATCCGTCGCTGCCTCGTTCAGGCGCGCGAGCTGGGCGCGCGCGGTCTCGAGCTGGCCACTGGAGCTCGTGTTTTTGGTCTTGGTTTGTTCAGTTTGCATTGGGGTATATCTCCATCCGTCGGGCGGCCATCTCGGCCTTGGTTTGCTGGATCTCGGCCTCCACCTGATTCCGTTCTTTCGACTCGCGCATCCACTCTCGCACCGTCGCGATCGTGGCCTCGGACGTGTCCGTGCCGGTCAACTCCATGACCTGATAGCCGACCGAATGCCGGTTTTCGGCCAGTTTCAGCGCAGCGATTTCAATGTCACTCTCGGACGCGTGCCACGGGAGATCTAGGGCGCAACGGATGGCATCCTTCGATGTCAGAACGCGGGCCGCTTGGATATCGCGCTCGTGGCGCCGTTGCAGCGCGCCGCCGATGACGGCGAAGACGTGACTCGCTAGTTCTTTGATTTTCATTTCGTTTCCTTTCTGAAGATTTTCACCATGTGCGTGCGCTCCACTGCCCCGACCATGGGGCATGTTCTTGAACGGGTTCGCTGTTGAAGTCGTCGGACCAGGCGTTCGCGGCGGCGTTTGAATCGGGCAATTCACCGATGTGGCCCGTGACGACGCGGTGCGCGAGCGTGACGAGCGCGCTCAGGTAGTCCTTGCCGTTTGTTTCGTACTTGGTGCGCCCACTCGGCAAAAGCCGAGCCTTCACGTTGCGGCACTGCTTAAGCAGCTTTTCGTCGGCGGGCAGCAGTAGCTTTCGCTCTCGCATCAGCCGACGCAGCGCCTGAAACGCGTCGTCTTTCGAGACGTCGGTCCAAGGAATCGGGTCGAACGCCACGTTCTCTTCGGCAAACATGGCGGTGAGGCTCGCGTCCTCCCGCTGATCGCCGTAGATGACTTGCACCCCGCGCGCGTGGGCCCGGCCGGCAATCGTTCGCACGACGTCGCGCATGCTGATGTCACGCAACTCCGCGCCCTCGAAGCCCCGCACCTCGGCGATCACCAGCTCCCCGGCGGTCGTTTGGTAGCCCTCGAGCCAGGCGAAGGCGTCTCCGCGCAAGCTGGAAGCGTCCAGGGGCAGGAACCAGAAGCGGGGCAGGCCCTTTGGGGCTAGGCCGGTGCAAGCCTTGATGTCGTCGCCATCGAGAGCGAGCGACGTTGTAATCCCTGGCTCGGCTGCGTATTCGCGCTGCCAGACCTTCGGGTCGGGCTCGAGCTCGTGGGTCTGCGCCTCGCTCACCGTCGGGTTGGCGGTCCACGTTGGCGCGAAGCTGACCGTCTGGTGCTCCGTGTCGCCGAGGTCGAACTGCTCGGCGTGATAGTCGTCGACCGACCAGGGGCTCGAGCTGAGCACTAGGAATGCCGCCGGCTGGGTCGCCATCGTCGGCGCCAGCGAGCCGACGACCTCGCGGGCCGGGTTGGAGCCGGTGTCGCGCGACTCCCAGCGCGCCACCTCGTCGCAGAAGCACGCGACGCTGGTAAAGCCCACCGTGCCCCTGGTGCTGCACGTCACCACGCGGAACAGCACCGGCCGTGCGCCGCCCAGCTCGATCTCGTCGCCGCGTTCCTCGAAGGGCACGCCGAGCGCTCGAAGGACGGCGCCGATGGTCCTGAGCCGAGCCGACGCCTCGTCGCGGTCGACGCTGACGAACGGCACCACGGCAATGTCACCGGGCGGAACCAGCCAAGTGCCCCAGAGCGCCCAGGCAACGGCCAAGCGGGCCAGGGTGCTGGATTTGCCGGCGCGGCGACCCGCCCGGATGACCCAGCGACGACGGCGCAACCCGAAGAACCGGGCGATCTGCTCGCGCCACCAGGGCGACGTTGCCGGGAAGCCGGCGCTGACGAGCAGCGCGTCGAGCGCGTCGAAGCGCGCCAGGAACGTCACGGCGGCGCTCACGGCTTGCCCCCGGTCAGGCCGAGACGGCGGTCCAGCTCGGCCATGGCGTCGTGAGGGCGAGCTTCGGCTTCCTTGGCCGCCAACTCATGCGCCGAAAGCACGTTGGCTCGGCTGGCATCGGCGAGCCGGGAGGCGTCGAGCAGCATCTTGGGGTCGCCCACCTCGGCGCCGAGGTCATGCAAGTAGCGGCTGGCGCCCATCTGCAGCGCCGCCGAGCTCACGACGCTCGCCGGGCCCGGACCAACGCGGCCGCCGCCGACCGTTGCCGCGAGCTGCGCTAGGTGATCGTCACGCCACTCAGCGGCGAGGCGCTGGTACGGCGCGAACGGGTGCCCCTCCGGCGCTTGCCACAAGCCCATGAGTCTCCCGAGGTGGCGGCCCTCGTGAAGGGCCCTAGCCGCCTCTCTGGCAAGCTCACTCGTCCCGGGGCCAGCGCGGAGCCTTCCGGCCTCGTCGCGCTCAGCAGCGCGCCGCGCAGGTGCCGGCATGCCCGCGGGCAACTCGTCCACTCGCGGCACGAGCGGGCGGCGCTTGCCCTGCGACTTCTGGACGGGCATCAGGTCGCCCCCCAAAAAGGTGGGCACTCAAGATCCGCGGGATTTGAAGCCGATCGGGCGTTGCCGCCGCTCGAGCCGTAGTCGTGTGCCTCGGCTGACACGGTTTGGCCTGAAAACAAGCCAGATCCGAAGGTCAAAGCTGGCGTGTAGAGCCGGCTCGCCAGGGTTGCGTCGGGGTAGGAAGACCATGTCGCGGCGGTGGCATTCCCGTTTGCTGGCAGGATGGACAATCCGCTGTCCATGGCCTGGGCCGCGTCGAGGGTGGCCAGCGCGCGGCGGGCGTAAGTGCGCGAAAGCATGTCGACCGGGCGGCGCTGCCGGCTGAATTGATCACGCTGAATCGATCGCGGTGACCCGTTTCGCCGTGATTTCTCGGCAGATCGCCCTACTTGGCAGCGGGTCTCGCACCCGTTGGAGCGTTCAGCGCCCTTGTCGTTCAGGGCCGCCGGCGAGGCGACGAGCGCATCACGGCGAGGTGGGCAGGGGCCCGCCTGCGTGGGCGCGTGCGTGTGCGTGTTCCGGGACTTGGGCGAGCGGTAAAGCGGGCGAATCATTTGCCACCTTCCATTGCTGAAATTGGCTGCATCTGGCGTTCAAGCTGGTCGGCCGCTCGCAGGTCGCTCCTGCCACGCGCCCGTGCCAACACGCTGCTGATGTCGCCTCCCTGCACCGGACGCTGTTGTCCGCGCTGTTGCGGCGGGGCCACGGCGTATTTATCGGGATTGCGCGCGATTTCTCGGATCGTGGCCGTGCCCGGGAAGCTCTCGAGGCCATGGGTGACTCGATGGCGGGCCATGACCACGTCGAATTTCAGCCGCTCCAGCAGCGTGTACACGAGCTTGGCCTCCGCGCCGGCCCAGGTTGGCTTGACGCCTCGGCAGCGCTCGAACTCGTCGAAGTACCAGGCCGTGATTTCCTGGTGAGCTTGCTTCTGCTCGGGCGTGCGCTCCGTCTTCTGCTTCCCCTTGGACTTGGAGCGGCTCTTGGGGGTCGTGAGCTTGCGAGCGACAGTACTCCGTGGATCCTCTACGAGGATCATCTGAGAGGATCCCTGGAAGCCGGCTTCCGGTTGGTCCGACGCTGGGCTTCCGGTTGGTCCGCTCTGGGCTTCCGGTTGGTCGTCACTCGCCTGGGGTCCTTCAACCGGAAGCTCACTTCCGATTGGTCGTGGCTGTTCAACCGGCAGCCGGCTTCCGGTTGAAGCCTGTCCGCTAAGCACGAGTTGGTATTCGTCGGACGTGCGGCCTCGACCGTCGCGGCGAGGGCGTGGGCGGCGCACGATGCGAACCGGGCTGTCAGGCGTCGCCTCGAGGCGCTCGAGCTTGAGTCGCACGGCGCGGTCACTGCAGCTGATGAACTTGGCTAGGCGAGCCTGCCCCGTGAAGCCGCGGCCAGTGCTCGACTCGGCCAAATAAGCCAGGGCGAAGAGTAGAAGCTTCAGATCTGCAGGCAGGTGGCTGGCGCCGACGGCGTCGATGACTTGCATGGTGAACGGCTTCTTCCTTTTCACTCGACCTCGACCAGTCGCCCGGGCTCGAGCAGGCGTCGGAGCACCGCTGCGCCGTAGCGCTTGACGAAGGTCGGCACGTTTGGGTCTCGGCTCTCGATGGGCAAACCCGTGGTCACGATGGTGGGCGATCCGGTGCGGTAACGCGCGTCGATGACGAAGAAGACCTCCTCGCTCGGCGGCTCGAAGCCCAGCTCATCGAGCACGAGCAAGCCAGCGTCGCAGGCCTCGCTGACGAGACGCGATTCGCTGCCGAGCTGCCACCGGCGCCGGGCGCCCGCGAACTCCGGCCCGCTCGTGAACAGGAACGACGTCCGGTTCGGTTTGACACCCTCGCGCACGGCCTGTCTCGCGAGATCCCGCAGGCGATGGAGCCACGCAACCGCGAGGCTTGTCTTTCCGCTTCCCGTTCTGGCGCTCACCACCAAGCTTTCGGATCCGCCGTATTGCTCGTACGCGCGCAGAAGCTTGGCGGAGACGCGGCCGCGGAAGTCGGCGTTGCCGAAGCGCGCGAACGCCCAGCCGGGCAGGCGCGCCGACCAGTGCTCGTCGCCGCGGTAGGCGTTGGTGTTGAACCACGAGTCGACCCGCGCCAAGTCCGCATCGAAACGGCGTTGGTGGGCCCTTTCAACGGCAACGCGGGCGAACTCGCGCTCGCAGGCTTCACAGGTGAGCTTGTCGCCTTCCAAGAGCGCGCCGCACGTGCAAAACCAAGCGCCGTCCTCATTTTGCGTGAGGCCGAATGATCGGCGGAGATCAGCATCGATCACCATCATGTGTGGGCACCGCAGGTGCACCGCGACCAGTGCCGGTCACAGCGCTCGCAGCTCGACACGTCGAGCGGGTTGTCCAGGTCGTACCCAAATGAGGCGAGCTCGGCTCGCGTGAGCCGGCTCTGCCGCGTGCGCTCGGCGTCGTTGGCGGCGCGCCATTCGCGCGCGAGCACGCGGAGATGGCTCGTAAGCGTGCCGGGCTTGTCGCTGTCATGCACCGGCACGGTCAACTCCACCGAGATGAGCTCGGCCAGCGTCACTGACGACCGCCTTTCAGCGCACGCAACGCCTGGCCATCCCAAGCTTCGAGCGATTCGGCAACGGGTTCTGCCTTGCGAGGCTTGATTGGCTTGCTCTGCAGGTACCGCCGCAGCTCGGAGCGAGCGACCAGCAGCTTTCCACGCGGGCCGCGCGACACGGCGAGCTCGCCACGCTCGGCGGCTGCTTTTACGCCGTCGTGGCCGAGGCCGGTTTCGGCGAAGATCTCTTTCGTGCCGAGCAGCGGGTCGTCAGCAGTGGCGCCGGCGGTGACGTCGTCGCGTTCAGCGCGGAGCAGCGCCAGGCTTGCCTCGAGCGATAAGATCGCCGCGTCGAGCTTGCGAAGCTTCGGGTTTTCACTATCCTGCATCTGGTTCGTCCTTGCGCCCTGCCGACTTGTCCTCGGTGGGGCGCAGCCAATTTCGGCTTGCCCCAGGGCTTTGAGCTGGTTCAGGCGGCCTGACCCCCGTAACGGGCTAGGCCGGTGCGAATCTGTTCGGCGGTGCCGCGGGTGACCGTGAGGCCGCCCAGCGCCCTGGCGAAGGCCTCCGCGCTCAGGTCGCCAACCACACGGCGCGCTTCGCGTTCCGACAGCTGGCGCGCCAACTCAGCGAGTTTTTCGCGGGAATTCTGATCGAGCGGTTGTCGTAAGGCCATTTGCGTCTCCCTGTATCCGGAAGACTGCACTCGGCATGTGGCGACTATTGGGGTGAGATCGCTCCGCGCTCGTCGGAGCCGGCTATCTCACGGACTCGTCTTTCCGTGTCGTGAACGACGATGGCCGGCGTGACGGCATGGCCCTCTTTGAGCCGGCGATCGTACGCAGCCCAGCCTGCGGGCGCCTCTTTCATGAGGATCAGGATCACCGCCACCTCGCGATTGGTTACGTCTTTGGCTTCTATGGGCGGTCTTCCCAGCTCGCTGAACAGAAGCCAAACCGTGTCGGAGAAGGCGTCACCGGGCTCGGGTGGCAAGATCAGGGCAAAGCGCTGCGCGTGCTGGGATAGCGGCGGGAGTTGCGTTCCGCGCAAGCCGGCGTTGCTGGGGTGCGCGAGACCGGCCAAGACGTACGCCGCAAGGTGCCCCGCCATGTACTCGTTTTGGCTCAACCACTCGGCAACGTCTTTCCGTACGAGGCCGCCCTTTTTTCGCAAGCGGTCGTAGCAGGCACGCGCCGAGCGTTCGGTTGCGGCCTTGCCGTGCAGGCCTTCGACGCGGCGAATGAGCGTGCCCCCCGTGCTGCCGGCGCCACCCAGGAAGTGTTCGCCCCAACGCTTCGAGTACTCCTTGTCGCATAGCGAAAACGTTGCGGCCTCGAGCTCTCGGACGTCCGAGTAGCCACCAACGGGCGAGCCCGATCTGCGACGGTCCTTCTTGCTCGTCATCATCGAGCCACACGCCCGGACCCTCGCAGGGGTCGCGGGCGTTCCCATTCTAACCACAAACGCGACGGCCAGCGCGATCACGACGCCGCCTTTCTCGGCCGGCAAAGCCGCTCCAACCGCGCCCCGATCTCGCTGGCGGCGTCGAGGTCCCGACGGGCGGCCGCTTGACCAAGCTGCTCCCAAAGCGCTAGCAGTGGCGAGCTGCTCGGGAAGGCGACGACCGAGGCCAGGGGGGCTACTTGGTGATCGTTTCGATTCGTTCGCGGTGGCGGTTCCGCGGAGTTAGCCCTTCCGGACCCCGGGTGAGGGAAGCCGCTCGCATCCGCCAGATCCTGGTTTTCCTCGGCGTTTCCCGTCTTGCCAAGGGTTCGAGCCTCGTGTCCCGCTCCAGTAAACGCTGTTGAAAGCTGCTGGATTCGTGATTGCGGGTGAGGGGGCGAGGCGGGGCGCGTCGCGTCGCGCTTGGAGGGGCCCGGAGCGCCCTCGAACGAGAGAAGGCGCTCCGGGGCTTTGGGATTAGCGCGGCTGCGAGTTGGGGCCGGGCATGTTCTTCAGGATGTGGTGCTGATTGCTGCTTCCTGCGTCCCAGCGCTCACTCGGGAAGGCGCTGTCTCCGCAGCGGGTCGAGTTGGGCGGATTGAAGCAATAGACGCCTTCCATCGAGCTCGTCGGAGACTTGAGGGCGTTCGTGCTCACGCCCTTTTGCTGACCGCTGCTCGTCGTGAGGTAGGGGTCGCCGTCGAGGCTCGAGTCGAACAGCGTCAAAGCCCAGCGCTCGGCGGGGTCGGCATCGACATCCGCAACGCCGACCACGCCGGCCCACGGCCGTGAGGTGTCGTTGACGACGCCGCCGCGGAAGACACCGTTGTTCAGGGTCCAGCCGTGGCTCACGCTTTGCGCGCGGCCAATCAACCCGCCCACGGCGCCGGTTCCGGCGATGTTGCCCACCGCGTACACCTCGAGCAAGTACGGGTCTTGGCCGGTACCAAGGATGCCGCCCGCTTCCGCGCTCGCGTTCACGTTCGTGTACTGCGCGTAAGAGTTGACGATCTCGATCCGATCGGTCGGCTCGGTGAGCACGCCAAAGCCCGCCTTGCCAACGAGACCGCCGGCGGCGCCGGCCGAGGCGCTCACGTTGCCGCCTTTCGCGTAAGAGTTGTTGATCGAGCCGCCGTTCATCTCGCCGCACAGCCCGCCCGCTGCGGTCTTGCCCGAGACGGCGGCGTCGACGGCGGCCCGCACGATGACCGCGTCCTGGCAATAGCCGACGAGGCCTCCTGCTGCCGGGCCGCCCGTCACCGTCATCGAGGCGACGGAGCTGCTGGAAATGGCCGGACCGAGGCCCGAGCGCCCGATGGCCGAGCTTCCAATCAGGCCGCCCGCGAAGCCGCTCGTGCTCTTGACGCTGCCGGAAGCAGATGAGCCGATGACGACGCTGCCGTTGATTGACCCGCAGATACCGCCGGCGTTGGCTCCCGCCTCGACGGTTGCGTTGGTCACCGTGACGCTCTGGATGCGCACGCCAGAACATTGACTAGCGAGCCCACCCGCGCTCAGCGCCTTGAACTTGACGTTGTCGAGCTTGAGGTTCTTCACGGTGCCGCGGAGCGTGCCGAAGATGCCCGCGTCGCCCGAGCTCGACGACTGCTGCTGGGTCACGTTCTTGATGGTGTGTCCGGCGCCGTCCAGAACGCCGTTGAACGCGGCGACCTGGAGCGCCGCGCCCTTCATGTCGATGTCGGCGGTGAGAGTGAAAGAACCGTTCGGATCCGCGGTCAACTTGCTCTTGAAATCCGCCCCCGTCGCGATATTCAGCGGCGAGCGGGTCACCTCGATGTCCTCCATATCGCCCGCGCCACACCCCCAAGACCCCAATAACGATAGACCAATCAACGCTCGAAATTTCATCACGAGATTTCCTCCACTTCAAAGCGGAGAGCTACCGCGCCCTCGACCCGCCCCCGGGTTGACCGCACCTCTCCGCGACAAGGCTGCTCTATACATCAGCCCGCGCAGTGCATGTCGAACAAAACGGCGGAGTTGCCGGAGCGCGCGCGACCCGGAGAGCAGAGCTTGCCCGCCGTCAGCCCGCGCGAGGGGAGCGCTTCACCCGGTTCGAGGCGAATTGCCTCGTGACTAGCCGCGCTCGAGGCCTGAGCGCTGAGCGCCGCCGCGCGGGCGTCAGTGCCCGAACTCGAGCGGCGGCGCCTCGGCGCTCACCAGGTACTCGAACTGTTGCCGAAATTCTTCGGGCTTGAGCCGCGTGACGGCAGCGTAGCGCCCCACCTCGGCGGCGTCGGAGAAGTCGTCCCGCCGCAAACGCAGCATGTAGCGGCGCGCGATCTTGTAATACTCCGTTTCGGTGTCGACCATGCGCACGCGCGTGCGCCCCGTCTCGGGGTCGAGCATGTCTTCGAAGCGGATCGGCTTGAATTTGCCTTCTTGCACCGTGATCATCGCGCCCGAGCCGCCGTCGAGCAGGTATTTGGCTGCGCAGTAGCCCAAGTCGCGGGTGTACTCCATGTCGAAGGGAATGGGGTCGGTGCAGCGCAGCTCGTAGCCGATGTCTTTCGAGACGATGGTCACTTTGATGCCCAGCTCTTTGAGGCGGGCGCCGACCGCAGTCTTGATGATGCGACCAAAGTCGATCTCGGCGATGCGAATGTGGCCGTGCTCGTCGCGTTCGGCGCCTTCCAGCTCCGCCAAGTCACTCTCGGGGATGGACTCGACCAAACCTTCCGCCAGCACCGCCACGCCGTCGGACCGGCCGTAAGCCAAGCGCTTGATGATGGCGCCCGTCAGCACATCTACGATTTGGCGCATCGCGATCTGCTTGCTCGGAAACTCTTCGGGGATCACCGTCAACGTGGCCCCGGCTGCCTTGCCGATCCCGAGCGCTAGGTGCCCGGCTTTTCGCCCCATGGCCACCACGAAGTACCAGCGTGAGGTCGTCTGGGCGTCGGTCAGCAGGTCGCGCACGATGCCGGTGCCGACGTGGCGCGCCGTTTGGTAACCAAAGGTCGGAATCCAAGCCGGTAGATCCAGGTCGTTATCGATGGTCTTGGGCACGTGCACCACCTTCAGGGCGCCTTGCGAGTGCGCCGAGAGCCGCATGGCCGAGAACGCCGTGTCGTCTCCACCGATGGTGATGAGCCTGGTGACGCCCAACTGCTGCAAGCTTTTCAGCGTGGCGTCCAGCGTCTTGGGATCCTTCGTGGGATTGGCGCGGGCCGTTCCCAAACAGGAGCCGCCACGAAAGTGGATCCTGGAGACGGACTCGATGTCGAGCGGGCGAGCGTGGGCCAACTCTCCGCGCATGATCCATTGAAAGCCGTCGCGCACGCCCAGCACGGGGATGCCGGACAGGCACGCGCGGATGGTCGCGGCGCCGATCACGCTGTTGATGCCCGGGGCCGGACCTCCACCCACCAAGATCGCCAGCTTGCTTTGCTCTGCCATAGGGAAGTTAGAAAACTATTCTCTCCGCGCGGCGTCGCCAAGCGTCTTGGCGGAGCGCGCCGCTGGGCGGTTGGTAGATTTTTCTCGGAACGCCGCAAAAATGGCCCGTTCTTGGATCGAAGGTGGGTGGTCCGCCGGGGATGTGTCACACTGCCTGGAACCGGTCCCAGCTCGGCCGCGCGCCTCCTCCAACGTTTCTCGTGCGCTAAGCTGTCCAGGTCGCCGTCTCGGAGAAATGCATGAAAGCTGCTTGGTTGAGTCTTGGTGCGCTCGTCGTCTTCGGCTGTGGCTCTTCGGGCGGCGACGCTAGCCCCGGCACCACGGCTGGCAGCAACGCCGGCGGTAGTAGCAGCAGCGCCGGCACCAGCAACGCGGCCGGCACGGGCAGCAACGCCGGCACCAGCAGCAGCGCCGGCACGCCGCCCATAGGCGGCACGCAGGGCCAGAGCGGCAGCGGTACGGCAGGTAGCAGCGCCGGGGCGGGCAGCGGCGGCTCGGCGGGCTCGAGCGGTGCGGGCGGCAACGCGGGCGCGACCAGCCAGGCCTTCGAGTGCCCTTCAGGCACTTCTCCCGCGCCCGTGCTGACGGGGCTCGCGCCGGTCAGGGTCGCAGGCGTGCCGCCCGCCGACGACTTCAACAACATGAACAACGACTTCAGCAACATCGAGGGTGATGTTTGGATTGGCGATGCCCTGTACGTCTCGGAGATTTCCGCGACCAAAGGCACGCAAGGGCAGCCGCCGCCCGGCCGCGTCTTGAAAATCACGGCAAACGACGAGGTGAGCGTCCTCTTGCCCGACTCTGGCAGCAACGGCCTAGCCACGAACGGCGCCGGTGAGCTGTTCGGCGCGATCCACAAAGACGGCTCGATCTCCAAGTTGAGCTTGGGCGGCGGTGCGGCCACCCCGATCGCCACCATGTTCATGGGCGCGCGCTTCGACTCGCCGAACGATCTCGCGATTCACAAGAGCGGTACCATCTACTTCTCGGATCCGAGCTACCAGGCGCCCACTCCGGCGCCGCAAACGGCGACGCGTGCGTACCGCGTTCCGCCGGGAGGCCAGCCCGAGGCGATTGAGCCCAGCGTCAACCTCGACCAACCCAACGGCATGACGCTCTCGAAGAACCAGGACTTCCTGTACATCTCGGGCAATCAGCTAAAAAAGTATCCGGTCATGGCCGACGGCTCGCTCGGTGCGGGGACCAACTTCCTGCCGGCAGGCGGCGGCAAGGGCGACGGCATGGTGGTCGACTGCGGCGACAATCTGTATCTGGCCACCGGCGTCAACGTGACCGTGTACTCGGCGGCGGGCGAGGTCCTCGGCACCTTCACCGTGCCGGGCCTTCAAGAGATCACCAATCTGGCCTTCGGCGGTATGGATCACAAGACTCTGTACGTCTCCGGCCAAGGCGGCAAAGATCAAAAAGGGCTCTTCAAAATCCCCATGAACGTGGCCGGTTTTCCCTACTGATCCTCCAGCGCCCCGCCCGCTCGGGCGTTCGAGCTCGATGCGGTTTTGAAACGAGGTTAACAATGTAGAACCGGTTTCACAAATCGGGTTCTTGGATGTTAAGCTCGGCTCAGAACTGATGTCGCAGAGGGCCGCCGTCGCAACGCTTTCCGTCGAGCCCCAGGGGTTGATCGCGGGCTTCGGCATTGCAGCGCCCATGCACGACACGCCCGGGCACGGTGACGTCGAGCTGAACTTCGTTTACTCCGGCGGGCTGCGTTACTTCATGGGCGGCCGCTTCGTGGATGTCGGCGCGGGCTCGCTGTCCGTGTTCTGGGGCGCGCTGCCTCATCAAATCGTCGAGGTCGAGCCCAAGACCGAGTTCATGTACCTGCGGGTGCCGCTCGTGACGCTGCTCGGCTGGAATCTGGGCGCCGCCTTCGTGCGCAAAGTGTTGGGCGGAGAGCTCGTGGTCGACCTGCAGAGCCCCAGCTGGGACGCCGATTTCACGCGGCGCTGGGTGGCTGACGCCGCGAGCGCCGACGCGGCCACCCTGCGCACTTGCGAGCTCGAGGTGGAAGCGCGGCTTCGCCGGCTCGCGGCCAAGCGCCAGCAAAAAGCTGCCGGACGCGGCGTCGAGCACAAGGCGCGCAAACAGGTCGAGGCCATCACCGGATTCTTGGCCGAGAACTACAAAGACGACATCTCGACCGCGGACATCGGCCGCGCCATCAGCCTGCACCCCAACTACGCCATGACGCTGTTCCGGCGCGAATGTGGCATGTCCATCTGGCAGTACCTGATTCGCCTGCGCCTCTCGCACGCGCAGCTCATGCTGCTCACGAGTGACAAAACAGTGCTCGCCATCGCGCTCGAGTCCGGCTTTGGCTCGCTCGCGCGCTTCTACGCCGCGTTCACGCGCGAATGCTCGATGTCGCCCGGCGAGTTCCGCAAGCGCGGCGCTGGCGCCTAACGCAAGAGCGAATCAGGCAGGCTCAGCCGCAGCAGCTTGCCGGCCTTGCCCCAGTCGCTCCAGCTCGCTGCCATCGCTTGCACGCGCAGGGCCTTGCCTGCGTTGAGCAGGGGGCCAGATGCCGAGCGGAAGCCCGACTTGATCTCGACGTTGAGCTCGTCGCGGACGTCGAGCCGACCCGAGCACTCGAGCTGGATGCTGGCGGTGCTCGTTGCGGCATCGCCCTCCACCTCTTCCCAAGCCCCGTCGCCCTTGCTCGAGGCTCCGCCGCGCTTCGCCGCAGCGGGCAACGGCGCGCCTTGGCACCTACCTCGAGAGCCCGTCACGACCACTCCGAGGGCATCGCCCACGACGCGCTCCGAGAAGTCGACGTAAGCCACTTGTTTTTGGCCCTCCTTGTCGTACAGACGCACGCCCGTTACCACCGGCTGCGAGCCCACGCGGAAGCGCGCAACGTGCTTGCCCGCCTCGGTCTGGTGCACGCTGGCGAACGCGGGAAGCTCCACCCCCGCAGGCACGGACTCGAGCACCAAGGCGTACCAGCGATCGGTCAGTGGCGCCGCGGGTTGTAAGTAGACGTGCCCATAGCCAGCCTGGGTGGTGCTGGACGAGGTCTCGACGGACTTCGACGCGTTGGTGGCCACTTCTGCGAGCTCCGGCCAGGTACGGAGCTTGACCGCAGACGCGACGCGCTCCAGCACTCGGCTGGCGTCGGCCGCATCTAGCTTGGAGACGAGCACGTGCAAGGGACTATCGCCCACCGCGGTCATCATATCCATGGGCTCGAGCTGCAGGACGGGCCGAGCGCGATCCGGTCCTTGCGGATAGCGGCTCTCTTCGATGGGCAGCGGCCGCAGGCGCGCGTCGGGTGCTCCGTTCGAGCTCGCAGCTTTCAACGCGGGAACGCGCGCGGGAGAGGTAATCGGCTGAAGCGGAGCTTCCGCAGCTTTGGATGGGTTACTCTCAGCGTCTCGTTCTTGGCAGGCCGAAACGAAGGCAGCGCCGCAGGTCAGGAGGCAAATTGCTTTGAGAAATGACATGGAAGCTCCTCAGTGCAGGATGACGTAACCGACCTGGTTGTTGAAATCGAAGGCGTTGTAGGGGTAGTTGTCGTAAGTCACGTTCTCGAACTCGATGGCCTTGGCCGCTGCGGCTGCTTGTTCCCAGCCTGAGGCGAGCGCGCTTAACCCCGCGCCGGGCGTAGCGTCGGTGCCGTGATCGAGCGGGGTGCAGATGTTGGAGTTGTCGAACATGGCATCGGCCATCACGCTGTGGCCGCATTGCTCCAGCTGCGTGAGCGGTGGACCCGGGTCATCGATGTACTCGTCACCGGTGGCAAAGTCGTAGTGGCCGAGCTCGTGGCCTATCGTGCGGGGGTCGCACGAGTCGCTGTAGATGTGCACTTGGGCCCCCGCGTGGGCTCGGCCAAAGTCGTTGTGGTAGCAGATGTCGCAGTTGCTCCCGCCGCAGCTGCCGGCAGCACAGGACGCGCTGTTGTAGACGTCAATCTGCGGCACCATCCGCTCGCCCTCGGTGTATCCGTAGTAGTAACGGGCGGCCACCATCAGGTTCGAGGACAGCCCCGCCAGTTCCGTTGCGGTAAGGGTCGAGGCGGTGCCGACGGTAAGCGGAACGTGGTGGGTGTGGATGCCCCGGGCCAGGTTGAACGCGCCGGGCGCGCTGGCGGAATAGGCGTACACGGCTATGTAGGCCGTACCGGTGCAGTTCCCTACGTCGATGAACTCTTGGTCGTCACCCGAGTTGCTGACTGCGTCGTACTGCGTCTTCGTCGGTTTGGCGCCGCAGCGCATGTACAAATCGAAGTCCGTGCCGCTGCTGCCGGGATCGCGCCAGAGCGTGATGGGGTAGTGCCACCGAGCGGAGGCGGGGAAGCTGAGGTACACCGTGTCGTCCGTGCCAAGAAGAACGCCATGGTAGCGCCGCTTCAAATCTAGCGTTGCTGGTGCCGCAGTATCGGCAGTGGCTCGAGACGTGCAGACGCGCAGTTGATCGAAGGTGAAGCCAGGGTACGTGACGCTGCCGTCCGTCTTGAAATCGAGCTGGGCGCGCTTGCTGCCAAAAGAAGCCGTGGTCGAAACCGCCAATGTGGAGATACCGGTGCCGCTCTTCGACGAAAGCGCGGTGCCCGCGAGACCCCAATTGATGAAGTCGTAGTTTGATTCGGTCTTGAAGGTCTTGAGTCGGAAACCCACGTACGTCACCCAAGGGTTGGCGACGAAGAAGCGCTGGTGATCCAGGTTGTTGATGTAGTGCGGACACGGGTCTCCGTTGTCCACGCAGTTTTTATCCGAGGGCAGGTCGAAGGAGTAAGTGGTGCCGTCTACCGCGTAGTTCCAGGGAATGTTGGTGGTGGTAGGGCACGTTGGGGGCACGATGGGCGTGAAGGGGCCCGCCAACGCCTGGCCAGTGGCTAGAATGACGGGCGCGCACGCCAACACTGCCATGGCCCGCATCGCTCTGAATCGCTGTCCCATGCTCAGTCTCCTAAGTTGCGTCGCGCTCGTTGCTGGTCGCGCCGGCGTTGGTGGGCAATTCGCTCAATTCGCTCGCCACGTTAGAACGGCGGTCTGGGGGTTGGGGACGACCGCGTTCAGACCGCAATCGGTGTAGTTGAGGTGGGTTTTCCAGTTGAGTGAGCTGGTGACATCCACGCGCGCATCCACGTTCGATGGATCGTACGGGGCGTAGACCTTCGTGCTCAAAAACAGCGCGTTGGTGCTCGGAAGCTGGCGGCAGGTCGTGACATCCTGTACCTCCAACACTGCCTTCTGCGCCATGGCGTACGCCTCGTTGCTGCTAACGCGGAGCGAGGTGATGGCGCTGTTGCCGCGGTACAGCTTGACGTCCCAGCTGCAGTTGGTGCCCACACAAGAGTTACGCACGTCACGGATCGTGCCCTTGATGGCTTCGCCGGGGCTCACGTTCACGTAAGGCGAGTGGAAACCGTTGTCGTTGCGGTCGTAATACCAACCGGCGACCGTCCACTTGGGCGGGCCGTCGGCGCTGCTGTACCTGAAGACGGGTTGCAGGATGGCCTGGCCATCCGCCGGTGTCAGCGAAACGAACAGATACAAGAGCTGAAACACCTGCACCGTCGGTGTCTGCGGCACGGTCAGCGTGCTTTCGATGCCGTTGAACCTGATCGGAAAAACGCCGAGGTTGTTGGCCGGAGCCTCCACGTAGGAGACCCAATCGTGGAGGAGAAGGGGGCTAGTCAGGCGAGCCACACCCTCGGAAACGCTGCGGGCGGCGTCGGGCCGGTTGCGGAAGCTCTTGAACGCGCAGCGCGCCGGCGCTCGCACCACTTGGCTGCCGACTCGAATCGTACCGTCGAGGTCGACCTCGCCACCTTCGGGCACTTCGTGCACGCAAGATGCGTGATAGCGGCCGATTGGGGTCTCTACGTACCCCTCCGGCAGCGCTTCACGTGTCCGTTCCAGCACCGACTGTGGCGAACGCTCGACGTTCGGAGCATCGGGTGCAGCATCTTCGGTCCCGCACCCGGCCGCGAGCGTCGCGCACGCGAGCGCGCCAGCGAAGAGCCTCTTCATCTCCCTCTTGCCCGAAATTTGCATGTCGCCTCCCGATTTCCGCATCTAGCCGTTGCGATTCGCGCGTCCCCCAAACGCGCGCTTCCGACCTCTACACCAAAAGCTGCTTCGAATGCCACCCCCTCATTGCAAATAGATCGAAGAGGCCTCCGCGACACTCGTCGCCGCTTTCAGCGGGGTCACGGTCGCGCGCAATCTCAACGCTTACGATTGAGGCCGCTGGCGCGCCGCGCTCGTCAGAGGTGCGCCAGCAGCGCGCCGCGACGAGCGACCGGCGAAGCGCAATTTTGCTACGTCAGAGGGGAGCGCCGGTCGGGCCGAGGTCGCGATTTTGAGCCAATTTTGGCCCTATTTCGCCGGGCTCGAAGAAGTGAACGCGGTTCATGTCGAAGAACATTTCCAGCGTGTCGCCCACTTGCACGCCCGCGAACGCGTCGACGTGCGCGACGGCTTTGGCGTGCTTGTCGGTCGCCAGGTAGACGTCCATCTTATCGCCCAGCGGCTGAACGAGCGTGATGCGCATGGGGAGCGCGTTACCGTCGGTCTTGAAGCGCGCGTGCGCGCTGTCGGCAATCAGCTCGGGGCGGACGCCCATGACGACCTCTTTGCCGACGTGCGGCTTTAGCTGCTCTTGCGCCCAAGCGGCGATGGGCAGCTTGCCCGTGCCTTCGTCGAAGTAGAGCGCGCCGCTCTCTTCGACCAGCTTGCCGTTGAAGAAATTCATGGGCGGGCTGCCCAAAAAGCCTGCCACGTAACGGTTGGCGGGGTGATGATAGATCTCCAGAGCACCCGCGCACTGCTGCACGACGCCCTGGTGCATCACCACCACGCGGTCGCCCAGGGTCATGGCCTCTTCTTGGTCGTGCGTGACGTACACGGTGGTAGCGTTCAAGCTCAGGTGCAGGTGCTTGATCTCCGCGCGCATCTCGACGCGCAGCTTGGCGTCGAGGTTGCTCAGCGGCTCGTCGAACAGAAAGCACTTGGGCTCGCGCACGATGGCGCGGCCGAGGGCCACGCGCTGGCGTTGCCCGCCCGAGAGCGCCTTGGGCTTACGCTCGAGCAAGTGCTCGATCATCAGCGTTTTGGCGGCTTTTTTTACCTTCTCGTCGATGGTCGCTTTGGGCGTTTTGCGCAGCTTGAGGGCGAACGCCATGTTCTCGTAGCAGGTCATGTGCGGGTAGAGCGCGTAGCTCTGGAACACCATGGCAATGTCGCGGTCTTTGGGCGGCACGTCGTTCACGACTTGCTCCCCAATCTGAATGGTGCCGCTGGTGATCTCTTCTAGCCCGGCGATCATGCGTAGCGTGGTCGACTTGCCGCAGCCGGAAGGCCCCACCAAGACCACGAATTCGCGATCTTTGATGTCCATGTTGAAGCGGTCGACGACCCGCACGCCATTTTCGTAGATCTTGACGACGTCCTTGAGAATTACACCTGCCATGTTCTTTTCTTCGGCTACTCAGCGCTGAGGCACCGTCATCACGACGCGTCGCGCGGCATCATACATGCGGCAAACCGTCTTGCCAGCACAGTTTGAGCGCCTCGGCGCGCGCTCGGACATGGACGTTTTCTTGAATTCGCTTCCCGGAAGCGAGGCGCGAGCCTAGGGTGGCGCGTCGTTGGCGAGCGTGCGGAGCGTGCGATGGTCGAGCGGTTTCCCTATGGCAAAGCGCCGTTTTGGCTGCTCACGCTGGCCTTGATATCCAGCCTGCTGCTCGTCGCGACCCGTCAGCGAGCCGCCGTCGATCGCCCCGACATCTCTCTCGCTACGTTCGCGGTTCAGCATTACGCAGCCTACAAACGCGTGCTGCCCGAATTCGAGCGGCTACATCACGTCAAGGTAGGGCTGCAGCTCGTCGACGCTCGCGCCCTGCAGACGCGTCTGCAAAATGCCATGTTGGCCCACGCCGCCGTGCCCGACGTGGTGGAAATTGGCGACGGCTCCATCGGCTACTTTACGCGCGGCCCGCTGAAGGACATCGGGTTTCTGGATCTGACCGACCGCATCCAGGAGGGCGGCTACCGCGACCGCATCGTGGCGTCGCGCTTCAGCAAATGGGAGTCGCGCGGGCGGCTGTTCGCCGTGCCCCACGACGTACACCCGGTGATGCTGGTGTATCGCGCAGATTTGCTGGAGGCCGCGGGCCTGCGCGCCGAAGATTTGGACACGTGGGACGCCTTTGCGGCCGCCGGACGGCGCGTGCTGAAAGATCTCGATGGGGATGGCGTCACCGATCGCTACATGATCGATCTGCCGAGCGGCGGCGGCTTCGGGCTCACGGTGCTGCTACTGCAGCGCGGCGTCGGCTTGTTTTCCAAAACCGGTGAGGTCACCTTCAATGAGCCGCGCACCGTGGACACCATCGTTTGGTACTTGCACCAGGTGCGCGGCGCGGCGCGCATTGCCACCGAGTGCGGCTGGGGCCAGCCCCTGGCCAAGGCCATGAACGACGGCGTGGCGCTCTTTTACATAGCCCCCGACTGGCGCACCAACCTGTTCCAAACCGACGTGCCGGGCCTAGCTGGCAAGCTCAAGATCATGCCGCTGCCCGCATGGGAAAAAGGTGGGCGTCGCACCAGCACGTGGGGCGGCACGGGGCTCGCCATCACCAAGCAGAGCCCGCACCCCGAGCTAGCGTGGGAGCTGGCAAAATTCCTGTATTTCACGCCCAGCGAGCTGAGCAAGCGCTTCGCCAGCACCGGCGTGTTGCCACCGTTTCGCGACGCTTGGCAGCTGCCGGAATTTCAGGCGCCGAGCGCGTTCTATTCGGGGCAGCGCCTGGGCGCCGAGTTTGCGCGGCTCGCTCCCGATACGCCGCCCGTTTGGGATTCGCCGTACTCGGCGACGGCGGAGTCCAAATTGGGCGAGGCGTACCTGCGCGCCGCCGAGCATTTCGACAGTCACGGCGATGACGGCCTGCGAGAGGTGATTCAGCGCGAGCTGGGGGTGGCGGAAGCGTACGTGCGGCGCATCATCGAGCGCAACGGGCTCGGGGGGCCCCGCGAATGAGCGCCCGCGTCAGCACCCCCAAGCAGTACTACCGCGGGCTGGCGCCCTGGCTGCTGCTGGCCCCGTACATCGCGGTGACCTGCGTGTTCACGCTGTATCCGCTGGCCAACGCGGCCGTGCTGGCCTTCTACCAGACGAACGGCCCTGCCTCGCGCGCGTTCGTGGGCATCGACAACTTTCGGTTCCTGCTCTCCGATCCAGTTTTTTACCGCGCGCTCGGCAACACCACCGTGTTCGCGCTGTGCTCGGTGTTCATCCAGCTGCCGCTCTCGCTCGGGCTCTCTCTGCTGCTCAATTCGGGCAATGATCGCTGGAAGAGCTTCTTCCGTCTGGTGCTGTTTTCGCCGAACTTGGTCGGGCAAATCTTCGTCGGCATCCTGTTCGGGGTGCTGTTCACGCCTCGCTACGGCTTGATCAACCGCTTCCTCCAAGCGCTCACGGGCTGGGGTCTGGAGCAACAATGGCTGGGCGATCCGGCGTTGGTGATGCCGGCTATCGTGCTCACGGCGTTGTGGGTCTACGTCGGCTTCAACATGATTTATTTCTTGGCCGCGCTGCAAAGCGTCGACAAGAGCCTGGAAGAGGCCGCGCGCATCGACGGCGCCAATCGCTTCCAAGTGTTTTGGAACGTCACGCTGCCGGCCATGCGCCACGTGGTGCTGTTCGTCGTCATCACCAGCGTCATCGGCTCCTTTCAGCTGTTCGAGCTGCCGCTCGCGCTCTTGCCAACCTCGAACGGCCATGGGCCAGACAACGCCGGCTTGACGGTGGTGGGCTACCTGTACGACGTCGGCTTCAACGCCGGGGACTTGGGGCTGGGCTCGGCCGTCGGCTGGGTGGTCGCGCTCATCATCACGGTGGTGAGCGTGCTGCAGCTGCGCTTGGCGGGCGGGGGAGAAGACGAATGAGGCTCGGTCCGATCCACTGGCTGCTGCTCGGCTTCTTCGGGGTGTTCGCGGCCCTGTACGCGCGCTCGCCCAAGAATCCGCGGCTGGCGCTGCGCTTTCTGCGCTTCGGCGTGCTGGTGGGGGCGTCTACGGCCGTGCTGGCGCCGTTCGTGTGGCTGGTCGCGGCCGCCTTCAAAGACAAAGCCTACCTGAACGAGTTCGTGTTCTTCCCGCCCCCGTCGGCGTGGTCGAGCAAGACCGTCAACCTGGACAATTTTCGCACGCTGTTCGCGGGTGATGCGACCATTCAAGGCACCGTCTATTTCTGGCAGTACGTGCTGAATTCGGTGTTTCTGGCCACCACCACCACGCTGGTGCAGCTGGTGTTCTGCTCGGCCGCCGGCTACGCGCTGGCCAAGTTCGAGTTCCGCGGCAAACGCGCGCTGATGACCTTCATGCTCGTATCGATGATGATCCCGGGAGTGCTGCTGTTCGCGCCCGTGTACGAGCTGATGGTGACACTGCACTTGGTCGACACGTTCACGGGGCTAATCTTGCCCGGTATCGTGACGGCGTACGGCGCGTTCTTGTTCAGGCAGGCCTGCCTAGCCGTCCCGAACGAGATGCTCGACGCCGGTCGCATCGACGGCTGCAGCGAGCTGCGCATCTACTTCACGCTCGTCATGCCGCTCGTACGGCCAATGAGCGCAGCCTTCTGCCTCGTCACGTTTTTGGGCGCGTGGAACTCGTTCTTCGGCCCCAGCGTGTTTTTGCACAGCCAAGGCCAGCTCACCTTACCGGTGATCTTGAACCGCTACATTGGCGTGTACACCAACCAGTACGGGGTGTTCCTAGCGGGCACCTTGCTCGCCATCATCCCGCCCGCCGTGCTGTTCTTCGCGCTCGAAAAGGAGTTCATCAGCGGCCTGACCTCCGGCTCGGTCAAAGGCTGAACGCGTGCCTGCCGGCCAGGTGTCCGGCGGGAGGTTTGGAAATTTAAAGCGAAGCCGGCGCGGCCCAGCTCGCATAAAGCGATGATAAGTTGATGCCGAGGTCACCCGTGGTCGATGTCGCGCGCTTGAGGGCAGAATTTCAGGCCCTTTATTCCGCAGAAGCTCAGGTCTTTTCCGCTCCCGGCCGCGTCAATCTGATCGGCGAGCACACCGACTACAACGAGGGCTTCGTCCTGCCGATGGCCATCGAGCGGCGGACCTACGTGGCCGGCGCCCCGAACGGCTCGTCACTCGTGAGAGTGAAGTCGCTCACCTTGGGCCAGTCGGTCGAGCTCGACCTGCAGCGCCCCGGCCCCACCCGCCGCGGCGTGTGGAACGACTACGTGGAAGGCACCGCCCGCGCGCTCTTGGACCGGGGCTTCCCGGTCGTGGGCTGTGATCTGCTCATCGACAGCAACGTGCCCACGGGCGCGGGCGTCTCGGCATCCGCGGCGCTCGAGCTCTCGGTCGGCATTGCCCTGGCCATGTTGGGCGGCACCCCCGACCCCGATCGAGTGCAGCTGGCGCTGGCCGGTCAAGCCGCCGAGCACCAATACGTCGGCACCATGTGCGGCATCATGGACCAGTACATCGCCGCCATGGGTCGCGAAGATGCGGCGCTGCTCATCGACTGCCGCTCGCTCGAAACACGAACGGTGCCGGTTCGCCTGGCTGACGTGAGCGTGCTCATCTGCGACACGCGGGTCAAGCACGAGCTGTCGTCGTCCGAGTACAACCTGCGCCGCGCCGAGTGCCTGCGCGCTTCGAACATTTTGGCTCAGTCGCTACCCGGCGTTCGCACCCTGCGTGACGTCAGCGTGGCCCAGTTCAACCAGTTTGCCAGCGAGCTGCCGGGCGTGGTGCGCAGCCGCTGCCGCCACGTCGTGACCGAGAACGCACGCACGCTGGCCGCGGTCGAGGCGCTCACCGCCGGCGACTTGGACACCATGGGCAAGCTAATGGTCGAGTCGCACGTCTCGCTGCGCGACGACTACCAAGTGAGCTGCGAAGAGCTGGACGTCGCCGTCGACATCGCTCGCTCTCAAACCGGGGTGTACGGCTCGCGTATGACCGGCGGCGGGTTTGGTGGCTGCACCGTCTCGCTGGTGAAGAACGACGCGATCGAGGGCGTGAGCCGCGCCATCCAAGAGGCGTTCGCGGCGCGCGGCTGGAAGGAGCCCGAGCTGTTCGCCTCCAAGGCCTGCCAAGGCGCCCGCCGCGAGTAAGCCAACGTAGATTTTACCGGCGAGCGGGTTGGGGTAGCCTTCGCGCGGAGGCTTCTGGATGTCCAACAAGGTCGCGGTATTTTGGCCCGGTGACGCGCGTGAGATCCCCAACCAGCTGGCGCTGCCCAGCATGCAAGAAGCGACCACGCAGCTCGTCCGAGCCTTGAAGAAGCTGGGGCGCGAGCCTTACGTGGTCGACGGCTTTCTATCCAAGCCGCACCACGCCATCGAGAAGCTGGGACCGATTCGTGATCCGCTGGTGGGCGTGTGCGTGCACTGGTTTTACGGACCCCACACCACCGACGGGGTCGTGGGCAAAGACAATCCGCTGCTGCTGGCCAGCAACTTCTCCGGCCGCTGGCCGGGGCTCGTGGGGCTGCTCAACACGGGCGCCTGCTTGGCCAGCCTGAACCGCGGCTTTTCACGCGCTTGGACGGACGCGCCCGACTGGACGGGTGACCCGGTGTTCATGGAACGGCTGCGCGAGTGGTGCACCACCGGCAAAATTGCCTACGACCAATCGGCCATTCGCTACCACGCGCCCATTTCGATGGCCGCCACCCAGCTCGCGCGCGAGGTCGCGGACGAGATCAAGGCGCGCCGCGTTCTGATCTTGATGCTGGGCGACACTTCCATGGGCATGATCAACGGCTACTTTGGGCCGCGCCTGCTGAACCGCCACGGCTTCACCGAGCACAAGATAGACCAAGCGTGGATCATCGATCGGGGCCGTCGCATCGCGGACGCTCGCATCGACGAGGCGCTGGCCTTCGTGCGCGAAAAAGGCCTCACCTTTCACTGGAAAGAGGGCGACGCCCAAGACTTCGACGAGCACGCCAGCCGCGAGCAGCTGCGCGACTACCTGGCGGTCTTGGACATGGTGGACGAGTTCAAGGCCGATTGCATCGGTTGGCAGTACCAGCTCGGGTTGATCCCGCTGCGGCCGCCGTCGGATCTAGCCGAGGGCTTGTTCAACTCGGTGTGTCGCCCTGAATCCAACGGCGACAACATCATCTGCTCCACTGAGGCCGATCAGGGCAACGTGGTGCCGATGGAGCTGATGAAACGCCTGCTCAAGAAGAAGGGCCTCCATCAAGCGGTGATGTTCCACGACGTGCGTTGGGGCGCCGAGCACGAAGGGCGCTTTCTCTGGGTGCTCCTCAATTCGGGCTCGTGCGGCGCGCATGCGTTCAATCACGATCCGCATTCGCTGAAGGGCGCGCACTCTTACCGGCAGCCCTCTCTCTACTTTCCGACCCCGGGCGGCACCCTGACCGGTGAGAGCCTGCCGGGCAAGATGACCTGGGCTCGCGCCTACATCCTCGAGGATGAGCTGTGGATGGACATTGGCAAGGGTGAAGTCGTCAAACTGCCAGAAAATGTGCGCGATTCTTGGTGGGAGGGCACGACCCGGCAGTGGCCGTTCATGGCCGCGGACATGGGCATTGGCCGCGATACGTTGATGGCGCACTACCTGTCCAACCACGTCGCGGTCGCGTACGGCGACATCTTCGACGAGATGGTCGCTCTCTCGCAGGAGCTGGGCTTCAAAGTGCGCGTGCTCGCCGACGGCTGAACGAGCAGGGCCTGTCCCTAAATGGGGACCGCTCGTGCGGAGGTGGACACTCCCTAACCCGCCGCGCCGGAATCGCCGCCGTGGTCAACCTCTCACCCCGGCGGTGGGGGCACCACCCCCGTGTTAACGCGCGGCGCCACGCATGGGGGCGATGAACCACGCTGCAACCTGGGACCGGTTCCGGTTGTTAAATCCCGTTCCGCGAGTATGCTTCCGCGCATGCGCAGTGGCGCCCCCAGGTTGTGGCGGCACAATTCGAGTTTGGTTCGCATCACGCGCTGGTCGGCGGCTTGCGTGGCGTTCGCCACGGGCGGGGCCTGCTCGGTCTACACCAACGATATGCTCGAGCCGACCACCGGCATCACCACCGCCGGCAACAGTAGCTCTGGCTCTAGCTCGGATCGAGCCGGCAGCTCGAGCGTCGCGGGGTCGAACAGCGGTGGCGGCAAGCCCAGCACCGATACGCCCAGCGAAGGCGGAGAGGGCGGGGAAGCTGGCTCCGAGCCCACGGCGGGCACGGCCGCGGCCGGGAAGGGTGGGGTCGGCAGCGGCGGCACCGCCGGAACCGAGGGCGGGGGCACGGTTGGAACCGCGGGCACAGGCGCCACGGCGGGTACGGGCGGTGGTGTGGTCGTTAGCAATCCCAACCTGCTCGACGACTTCGAGGACCAAAATCTAACGATCGAAGAAACCGACAAGCGGGGCGGCGTTTGGTACACGTTCACCAACGGCACCAACGGCACGATGGAGCCGGATCCGCTCGAGAGCAGCCCAAACACCGACGCGCCCGAGGCGCTGGGCGGCTTCGCCATGCACATTACGGCTACTGACTTTACGGGCACGGACGCCGTTGGCAGCGGCCTGGGCGTCGATTTTCGAGATTCGAAGAAGGTCTACGACGGCAGCAAGTTCAGCGGCATTCGCTTCTGGGCCAAGGCCGGCTCCACGGCGAGTGCCAAGACCAAACGCCGCCTACAGATCACCGACTCCACCACCGATGAGGCGGGAGGAAAGTGCAACCCGGCGGCGGCCGCGCCCAGCGAAGAAAAGTGTAACGCCCACTTCGGCATCGCCCTGACCTTCACGACCAGCTGGGCCCAATACTCCGTGCCCTTCGATGAGCTGGAGCAACCGAGCTGGGGGCTACAGGCCGACGCTTTGAACACGGCCGCCTTGTACGGTTTGCAGTTCACCGCTCCGCCCAGCGCCGCCGTCGACCTCTGGCTTGATCAGGTCGAGTTTTTCTGATTCGCTTCGCGCCCCCCTCTCTGGTTACCCCAAATTGAGCAGACTTTTCCTCTCGAGCTTGGGCGCGCTCGCTGCCTTCACGCTCTACTCCGCTTCCGCCGCCGCTGAACCTCGAGATGGCGAGGCGCGCGCCTTGGCCAAAGAGGCGATGGACAGCGACTACCTGGGAACGCAGTTCGGAGAGGCCGAGCAGAAGCTGCAGCAGGCGCTGAAGCAATGCGGCAAGAGTGAATGCTCAGCCGGGGTGCGCGCCCAACTGCACCTCGACCTAGCCGTTGTCTACATTGCCGGCCTCAAGAAGAACGCCAAGGGCAACGAGGAGATGCAAGCGGCCATCGAGGCCGACCCTACCGTGCAACTCAGCTCCGACTTTGCGACGCCCGAGGTCGAGAAAGCCTTCGCGGCCGCCGGCGGCAGCAAAGCCGGCTCCGCCGAAGAGCCCAGCACCCCTGCCGATGACGACGAAGACGAGCCGAAGCCAGCGGCGTCCGCCTCAGAATCCGAAGGCTCGTCCAACCCCGACGGCTCCATCCGGAACTGGCTCTCCGCCTCGTTCCAGCTCGACATGCTCTCGTATCAAGACACCACGGGCGTGTGCAGCGGTGCCGCGCAATACCAGTGCTTCCTGCAAGGGCAGTCGTATACGGGCGACATCTATCAGGGCTCCGGCAACCAACTGAAAGGCGGCATCGGTTTCGCGACCAAGCGCCTGCTCGTCGGTTACGAGCGCCTGCTCGGCGAGAACATCACGGCCGGGGTGAAGCTCGGCTTCGCCTTCGGTGGCAGCCCCAAGCCCACCACCGGCAGCGGCAGCACCTTCCTCCCGTTCCACGCCGAGCTGCGCGGCAGCTACTGGTTCGGTAACGCGCCATTGGCGCAGGCTGGCTTCCGCCCCTACGCCGGCATCGCCGCGGGCCTAGCCGCGGTCGACGGCCACGTCAGCGTCGAATACTACCAAGACGCCAGGGGCTACAACGCCGGCGCCAAGGGCAAGCTCGACGCCTGGCGCAAAACCGGCACCACCTTCATCAGCGCCCACGTCGGCGCCGCCTACGCCTTCAGCAAAGAGCAACAACTCTTCCTCGAGCTCCGCCTCTTGCAAATGCTCGGCGCCACGGCAATCGGCGGCGCGGTCAACGTTGGATACGGATTCGGGTTGTAGGCGGCGTCCAAGCCCTCGGCGTTCCGCACGCAAGGCAGGCTCCAGCCGGTGTTCGAGCAGGCCGTCACGCTACTGCGACGTCAGCAAGACCTCGTCGCCAGGTTTGTCGCCACCCTCGTCGAGCAGCAGAAGGCGAGCTGATTTTCTTGCTACGGATTTCTCTCTTCCGGCAAAGGCAGGACTAGCTGACGTCCACTGGTCTTAAATTTGAAAGTCCCAGAAGCGGCCGGCACGACCTGCTCCCCGCTGATCACGCTGCCGAGCAGCAGCATTGAGTCGAAGCAGACCTTGCTGCATCGACCAATCAAATGATCTCGCTGCGCTAGCTCGTTTGCGGTCAGCGCCTGAGCTGGCTCTTCTGGTGCGCAATACGCCTTGCAAGAAGCTAGGTACTGCTCTCCAAACGGTTCTCCGCTTGGTTTCTCATGACTCTCGACTCTTGCCTTTGACCAGCCCCAAAGTCCCGCCGTCATGAGGCCCAGCACGAAGCCGCTGCTGGCCACCCAAACCCATCTCACTTCTTCTTCTCACTCGAGGCACCTGAGTCACCTGAGGCGGCACGGGCTGCTGATCGAAGCGCAGGGTTCGCCATAAAGCTATCCTGGATCCCGGACTCGTTGACTACCTACAGAATACCCTGAGGCTTGATAGTGCTCGATGCCGCGCGGGCCTGCCCCCGCTCAGTAGAACGTGAAGTCGTCGAGCGCGATGCTGTAGGTTTGACCGGCCGGGATCTGCACTTGAAGGCTGAGCAGACTAGCCTTCGCGAGAGGGACGGTGCTGGCGATGGCCCACGCAGGACCGGCGGCGGTCGCGAACGGAATCGTGATCTCTTGCCACTCGGGGGTGAGGACCACGTCTGCGCCCATAGGCGAGTAACCGCCGTTGCAACCATCACCCGAGCAAGTGCCGCCGCCGTCGGGCGTGGCGGTGGCCGCGGTGTTGAGCTTGATGGTGATCGGCACGTCGCCGCGCGCCCAGAACTTGATGCCCGTGTAGGCGCCTCCGTTGTACACGCAGGGCTTCTTGGCGTTGCTGAAGTCGAAGCCGACGCCCGCGTACGGGTACTTCATCTCCGTTTCGTCGGCCATGGCGGTGGTGCCCGAGATGAGCACGCACTTCATGCCGCCGTGGCACATGGTGGAGCCCGGAACGAGCGGGCTCGCCCCTGCGGGATCGGGCTTGGGAACGATGGTGCTGCCCAAAGCATCGAGATACGTGTACCAGTAGCCGCTGCGGCCGCCGACTTTCGAGACGCCGTTGTCGCCGTCCTCCAAGTCGTCGATCAGCAGCTCCGTGGCGGTGCCCGCCGCGGGCGGCACGGGGCACGTGGTGAGCGCCCCGCCTGATTGCCCGCCAGTGGCGGTGCCGGTGCCAGCCGTTCCGGTGGCGGCCGTTCCGGCGGCGCCCGTGGCGGGAGTGCCGCCGGTGCCGTTGGCCGTGGTGCCAGCGCTGGGCAGGTTAGTGGTCGTGCCGGCGCTGGGCAACGCGGTGCCGCTGCCGGCGGCGCCGTTGCCCTTACCGCCTACTGATTCATTGTTGGCGCCCTCTTGGGGGGGCGGCTGGGAGGCCTCCGCGCTGCAGGCGAGCGTTGCCAGGGCGTAAACGCCCAAACCGAGGGCCAACCACTTCGTCGATTGCAGAGCGTTCATCATGCCGACCTTTCCGTACACCCGAGGGCAGCGAGGCCGCGGACCAACGCGACGCTCACCATGCGGCAAGTATCTTACTCCCTCGGAGTGGGTTTGCACGGAAAAACTGGAACCGGTTTCGCATTCGTCTACCCCTTGCGATTTGCAGAAAACCCACAGGTTTGTCGCGGCCGTGAAAGTAAGGAAGGTTAGCTGTGAGTCTCGAGGGCGCCGCGCTGCGGCAGACATTGGACGCAACGCGCAGCGGCAATTCTCCGTGTTTTCAGGGCTTCTCACTCTGGATCACAGGATCCAAGAATCTCACATCCTGAGGTTGCTGGCGCATCGCCAGTTTCGTGTCTCGTCGATTTTTCCAGCGAGCAGCCGTGACTTCGGAGTCGCGCTCTCGCGCTGTCGCGGTCTCATGGTTCTCTGCGGGGCCTCGACTGGAACCGTTCTCACATTTGGTGTACGTTTGAGGGCATGGCGCTTCGCCCGCAGCGTGTCTCGTTCTTTCTTTGTGCGCTCGCTCTAGCCTCGGCGTGCGGCGGCTCATCGTCGCCTGACAAAGAGGCGCCCGGCCTCGACAACAACGGCGACCGCGTCGCCGATGATCTCGGCACGCTGATCGATACGAGCCCGAAAGACGGCGCCGCCGACTCGATCGACATCAACCACGACGGCAACCCCGACGGTCCGGGCGTGGACACGAACGGCGACGGCGCCGTGGACGGTCTAGCCCTCGACACCGATTGCGACGGCTTCTACGAGTCCGTCGACATTACCGGTGACGGCAAGCCCGACCTACGCACCAGCCGCCAAGAGGCGCCGCCGGTCGTGGCTACCTGCAAGTACAACCCGTTCGACACGGGCGCGGGCGGCTCCAGCGGAACCGGCGGGGCGCCCAACACCGCCGGCAGCAATGGCACCGGCGGCGGCAGCGGCGTCAGCCTGCTCGGAAAAGGCTCCTACCAGGGCACGGGCGACTCGACCGACCAATATGCGGAAGAAGACGTTTATCGCGACGGCGTCGGCTACAAGTTCATCGCCAACGGCTGGGGCGACAAGTGGGAAAGCCACCGCATCTCGTGGAACGGCACCTCGTTCAAGGTGCTGTCGCTCAACGGTACCCAGGGCGCCAACTATTCGCCTGCTGGATACCCGACCATGTTCTGCGGCTTCTATTCGATGAAGCAGTCGGTTGGGGGCTGCGGCCTGCCGGGCGCGGTCACCTCACTGAAGAGCGTGAGGACGGGCTGGCGCTGGCAAGCCAACGGCAACACCGGCCAGTACAACGCGGCTTGGGACATCTGGCTCGGCAACGGTAACAACCTCTCGGCGTACCTCATGGTTTGGCTGCGCGATCCACCTGGCCAGCAACCGGCAGGTGCCGCCGCCGCCGCGGGAGCCACCGTGCCCGGCTTGCCCGGCACCTGGAGCATTTGGACGGGTAGCGTCAACGGTCACCCCATCGTCAACTACGTGAAGAGCGAGGGGGATGATCTGGCCGAGCTCGAGTTCGACGTGATGGACGTGTACCGCGACGCCATCAAGCGCAACTACAACCTACCGGGCAGCAACATCATGGCGGTCGCGGTTGGATACGAGGTTTGGAACGGCCCCATCACCAACCTCGTGACCGAAGACTTTTACGTTGATGTAAAATAGCGGCTGCACGCGAGCTCTGGGCAGATTTGCGCTCTTCCGAGCGCGATTTTGCATAGTTCCCCGCCTCGAGCGGGGCACCCCAGATCCGAGGAAGCAAGAAGGTCACGGTGGGGCACGCTTCGCGCTCATTGACGCGCTGCGCGCGCCTAGGAAGATTGTCCAGCTCGCCGAGACGATCGCACCAATTGCCCGTTGCCGCGCTAAAATGGCCAAAACAGCGCGGCTTCGCGCAACTATGCGGAACCGGTACCAGTTCATTGTGGTGGCGATTTCAGCCGAGAAATTTGTGACTCTCGACTTGAAAGGTCAAAACTCGCGGGCTATGCTGCCGGGCATGAAGTCGGCACTTGGACTGATCCTGGGCGTTTCGATTCTGGCGTTGAACAGCGCGGCCTGTGACGGCGGCAGCGATGACAACACTGGCGGCACCGGTGGCGGGCCGATCGTCATCGGCGGGTCCGGCACGGGTGGCAGCAGCGTCGTTCCCATGGGCGGCACTGGCTCCGGGGAAGGCGTCCCGCTCGCTCCAATGAACGGTTGGGTCGACGGCGCCAGCAACATTCTGGGCATTCAAGGCGCCATGTTCCCGTTCGGCGATCCCACGTCGCTCATGGGCTCTTCGCCCACCGACTTCAGCATGAGCGGCACCGAGGCTTGCTTCAAGGGCACGGCGGCCAAGGTCGACATGGCCTCCATGGCCTGTACCACCAAGATGTACACGCCCCCCGCGACCGACTGCTACGGCGAGTACTGGGGCGCGGCCATCGGCCTGAATCTCAACCAACCGATCGACATGACGACCATGGAGGGTGGGTCCCCCATGCCGTTCGACGCCTCGGCCATCAAGGGCTTCGCCTTCGAGATCGCAGGCCCCTCGGTGCCGACCTCCCTGCGCTTCAAGGTCGAAGACTCGGGCGGTGAGTTCTGTAACCCCGCGGCCAAGCCGGTCAAGGCTGGTCCGAACAGCTTCATGTTCGAAGACCTCATCAAAGAGTGTTGGAAGCCCACGGCTACGGCCGCCAACGCCGGTTCGGCCAAGTCTGGCGTGCTCAAGATTGCATGGCAGGTCGTCACGAACGACAAGGGCACCGTGCCCTTCGACTTCTGCGTCAACAACGTGCGCGCGCTGCAGTAAGCCGCTCGCCAAAAGCGGGTTGCCTCAACGAGGGCCAGCGACACCACGTCGCGGCCCTCGTTTCGTTTTGTCAGCCCTCGCTTCGTTCGCCAAGCGCGCCAACGGCTCTCAGGCTTGGGGCGGGGCGGCGGCCCCGTAGGCGGGCGGGGCTGAGTAAACGAGAAGGGCGAGAATAGGCCTCGCATGCTGTCGCCATAAAAATGCAGCGTGTGTGGCCGCGCAATCGCCAACTCGAATCTGCCATTCGGCGTCGAGCTGACGTCCCTACAGCCTTCGATATTGGGCCGATTCTGCTGATGTTCGCTCGTTCCGTGAAAGAGCTTCCCGGATCCTTATGCTAACGTCTGGAACCGGTTCCGGAAATTGCGTGACTGTGGCGCAGCTTAGCGCTAAGTCGTTCGGCCAGATTTTCGGATTCTCACCAGGAGAAAGACATCATGCGAATCAACGCCACGTTAGCTCTCGCCGCCGTCATGGGCCTCACGTTGGGCCTCGGTGCCTGCAAAAAGCGCGTCATCGTGACGGGCTCCGAAGTGAAGAACTCGGAGGAAGGCCGGGCGTGTCCCAAGGACGTGGGGCTCATCTCCGACGGTGAGAACAACAGCAATCAGACGGCCACCATCCAGGGCCGCGGCGGCTACTGGTACACCTTCTTGGACGACGCTGGCTCCACCGTGGTGCCCGAAGCGGGCAAGAACGGCGGCACGTTCCAGATGACGCCGGGCGGCGCGGACGGCTCACAGTTCGCAGCTCGCATGACCGGCAAGGTCGCCGGCGGCGGCACGGTGTTCGCGGGCATGGGCCTCAACTTCGTGGACCCCAAGGGCACCTACGACGCCAGCAAGTACAAGGGCATCAGCTTCAAAGCCAAGATCGGACCGGGCTCCACCGGCAACGTGCGCCTCAAGGTGCCGGACAATCAGACCGATCCGGAAGGCAAGATCTGCAAAGAGTGCTTCAACGACTTCGGGCTCGATCTCTCGCTCACCGAGCAGTGGCAAGAGTTCACGATCCCGTTCACGAGCATGAAGCAAATCAAGACTTGGGGCAGCAAGTTCCCAGGCATCAACCCGGCGCAGCTCTACGGCATGCAGTTCCAGGTGAACGAGGCCAACGCCACGTTCGACGTGTGGGTTGACGACATCGCGTTCACCGGCTGCGGGGGCTGAACAGCGTGCACCGAGCTTGGGCCTCCAGCTGGCTCTTGCTAGCCGTGTGCGCGCCTGCGTGCACGCCTAGCGGGGCCACCCGGGCTGCGCACGGCGGCCGGGTGTCTGCAGGCTCGGGCTCGGGCTCGGGAGCGGTCGCGTCGGCCTCGGCGGGTGGCAATCTGCTGAAGGCCAGCACGTTCGATGACGGCGTGAGCGTGCCGTGGACGACCTCGTTTACGGCGCCCGCCGACGGCGCGGCCGAGGTCGAAAACGGCGCGCTGTGCGTGAAAGTCTCGAACAAGGGCACGAACAACTGGGACGCGCAGTTTCGCCATCGCGAGATGGTGATTGAGCGCGGCCACACCTACTCGGTGCAGTTCAAAGCGTGGGCCAGCGCCGCTACGCGCGCGCGCCCCAAAGTGGGCATGAGCGGGCCGCCCTACGCCGAGTATTGGAGCGCGACCATCGATATCGACGAGACGCCCAAGCTGTACAAGGGCGCCTTCACGATGGGGCAGGCGGACGACGCCACGGCGGAGTTTGCCTTCCACATCGGCGGCTCCATGGCGCGGGCCGATCTACCCTTCAAGATCTGCATCGACAACGTGCGGCTCGACGACCCGGAATTTCAGGGCGACGGAGCTGCCGCCGCAAGCGTCAAGCCGCCCAAGTTGCTGGTCAACCAGCTGGGTTATCTGCCGGGCGCCGCCAAGGTTGCCACGCTCGTCACGAGCGAAGCCGCGCCGCTCGACTGGCAGCTGCTCGACAGCGCCGGCAAATCGCTCGCGCAGGGCAAGACCACGCCCTTCGGCAAAGACGCTGCTTCGGGCGAGCAGGTGCAGCTGGTCGACTTCAGCTCGTTCAAGGCTGCCGGGCAGGGCTACAAGCTCAAGGTCGGGGCGGAAGAGAGCTTTCCGTTCGACGTCGGTAGCAACATCTACTCTCAGCTCAAGCTCGACGCGCTGTCGTACTTCTACCAAACGCGTAGCGGCATCGAGATCCGCGCCGACTTGGTCCAAGATCCGTCATTGGCGCGCCCGGCGGGGCCGTCCGACAAGAACGTGAAGTGCGGCAAGCAAGCCGGCTGCGACTATTCGCTCGACGTCTCCGGCGGCTGGTACGACGCGGGCGATCACGGCAAATACGTGGTCAACGGCGGCATTTCGCTGTGGACGCTGCTCAATCAAGCCGAGCGAGCCATCACGCTCGGTAGCAGCTTTGCCGACTTCGGCGACGGCAAGCTGCGGGTGCCCGAAAAGGGCAACAACGTGCCCGATCTGCTGGACGAGGCGCGCTGGGAGCTCGAATTCTTTCTCAAGATGCAAGTGCCGCCCGGTAAGCCGCTGGCGGGCATGGTGCACCACAAAATGCACGACGTGGAGTGGACCGCGCTCGGCGTGGCGCCCCACGAAGACAAGCAGCAGCGAGTGCTGTTCAAGCCCAGCACCGCCGCGACGTTGAACCTGGCGGCCACGGCCGCTCAAGCCGCACGGCTCTGGCGTCGCGTCGACGCGGCCTTCTCGGTCAAGTGCCAACAAGCGGCCGAGACGGCCTGGGCGGCGGCCAAGGCCAACCCCAAGCTCCTGGCGAGCAAAGAGCTGAAGGGCGGAGGCGCGTACGACGACGCCAAGGTCGACGACGAGTTCTACTGGGCCGCCGCCGAGCTGTTTCTCTCGACCGGCAAGGCCGAATACAAGCAGTTCATCGAGGCTTCACCGTTTCACAAGCGCCTGCGCATGGACGCGGGCGGCCACACCAGCAGCATGAACTGGGCCGACACCGACGCGCTCGGCACCATTTCGCTGGCGGTGGGCCCCGCCAACGACGCGGCCCTCCAGTCGCTGGCGCGCAAGCAGCTCACGGCCGGCGCCGACGAATATTTGAAGGTGATGGCCGGGCAGGGGTTTCGCACGCCGCTGAAGCCGAACGCGGCCGGCCAGTACGTGTGGGGCTCCAACTCGTTCGTGATAAACAATCTGATCGTGGTGGCGCTGGCCTACGACTTTACCAAGCAGCAAAAGTACCTAGACGGCGTCGCCACCGGCATGGACTACCTGCTGGGGCGCAATCCGCTAGGCCAGTCGTACGTCACCGGCTACGGCGAAAAGCCGCTCCAGAATCCGCACCACCGCTTCTGGGCCCATCAGGCCAACGCCAAGTACCCCAAGGCCCCGCCCGGTATCCTCAGCGGCGGCCCGAACTCCAGCATCGAAGATCCGTACGCCAAAGCCGCTGGCCTCAAAGGCTGCGCGCCCGAAAGGTGTTTCGTCGATCACATCGAGGCGTGGTCCGTCAATGAGATCACCATCAACTGGAATGCGCCCTTGGCGTGGGTGGCGGCGTGGCTCGATGAGAGAGGTCGTTCCAATTGAGGGCGCCCGACGCGTTTGACGTAAACGGAAGATAGAGAGAAGAAGCCAAATGAAGTTCGGACATTTCGACGACAAAAACCGCGAATACGTCATCACGACCCCCAAGACGCCGTACCCGTGGATCAACTACCTCGGCAGCGAGAATTTCTTCGGCCTCGTCTCGCATCAAGCCGGCGGCTACTGCTTCTTCCGTGACGCCAAGCTGCGCCGGCTGACGCGCTACCGCTACAACAACGTGCCCACCGACTCGGGCGGCCGCTACTTCTACATCAGCGAGGGCAAAGACTACTGGAGCCCCAGCTACATGCCGGTCAAGCGCGAGCTCGAGTCGTTCGAGTGCCGCCACGGCCTCGGTTATTCGAAGATCACCGGCAAGCGCAACGGCCTCAAGTGCGAGCTACTGTTCTTCGTGCCGCTCGGTCAAACCGCCGAGGTGCATCAAGTCACGCTGACCAACGAGTCGAGCGCCAAGAAGAGCTTCAAGGTGTTCTCGTTCGCGGAGTGGTGCTTGTGGAACGCGGCCGACGATAGCGCCAACTTTCAGCGCAATTTCAGCACTGGCGAGGTCGAAATCGACGGCAGCACGCTGTACCACAAGACCGAATACCGCGAGCGCCGTGACCACTACGCGCTCTACCACGTGAACGCGCCCATCGCCGGCTTCGACACCGATCGCGAGACCTTCTTCGGGCTGTACAACGGCTTCGGCGAGCCCGATGTCGTGGCGGCAGGGGAGTCGAAGAACTCGGTCGCCAGCGGCTGGTCGCCGATCGCCTCGCACAGCCTGGCCGTCGAGCTCGCTCCCGGCGAGACGAAGACGTTCGTGTTCACCCTCGGTTACGTCGAGGTACCGCGCGACGCCAAGTGGGAAAAGCCGGGCGTCATCAACAAGCAACCTGCCAAGAAGCTGATCGAGGCCTTCTCGACTACCGAGCAGGTTACAGCCGCGCTCGGCAAGCTGCGCGAGCATTGGAACGGTCTGCTCGGGTTGTACGAGCTCGACTCGCGGGACGAGAAGCTGAACCGGATGGTCAACATCTGGAATCCGTACCAGTGCATGGTCACCTTCAACATGTCGCGCAGCGCCTCGTACTTCGAGTCGGGCATCGGGCGCGGCATGGGCTTTCGCGACTCCAACCAAGACTTGCTCGGCTTCGTGCACCTCGTGCCCGAGCGCGCTCGCGAGCGCATCATCGACATTGCTTCCACCCAGTTCCCCGACGGCAGCGCGTATCACCAGTATCAGCCGCTCACCAAGCGCGGCAACAACGACATCGGCAGCGGCTTCAACGACGACCCGCTGTGGCTGATTCTGGGCGTCGCGGGCTACATCAAAGAGACCGGCGACTGGGCGATCTTGGACGAGCAGGTGCCGTTCGACAACGACGAGAAGAACAAAGCGTCGCTGCTCGAGCACTGCAAGCGCTCGTTCGATCACGTGCTCAACAACCTGGGCCCGCACGGGCTGCCGCTGATCGGCCGCGCCGACTGGAACGACTGCCTCAACCTGAACTGCTTCTCGGAGACGCCAGATGAGTCGTATCAGACGACCGGCAACCGGGTCGGGCGCACCGCGGAGAGCGTGTTCATCGCTGGCATGTTCGTGCACATTGGCCCCGAGTACGCGGCCCTGTGCGAAAAGAAGGGCCAGCCCGACGAGGCCAAGCGCGCCCGGGCCGAGATCCAGAAGATGGAAGCCACGGTGCTGCGCGACGGCTGGGATGGCGAATGGTTCCTGCGCGCGTACGACTTCTTCGGCAAGAAGGTGGGCAGCAAAGAGTGCCCGCCCGGCGACGCGCAGATCTTGATCGAGCCGCAGGGTTTCTGCGTCATGGCCGGCATCGGCGTGAAGACGGGCGAAGCCAAGAAGGCGCTCGACTCCGTGAAAGAGCGCCTCGACACGCGCTACGGCATCGTGCTCAACAACCCGCCCTACGCCGAATACCACGTGGAGCTCGGTGAGATTTCGTCGTACCCGCCCGGCTACAAAGAGAACGCAGGCATCTTCTGCCACAACAATCCCTGGGTCATGATCGCCGAGACCGTGATCGGCCGAGGTGACCGCGCCTTCGAGTACTACAAGAAGATCGCTCCCGCCTACCTCGAAGACATCAGCGAGATTCACCGCACCGAGCCGTACGTCTACTCGCAAATGATCGCGGGGAAGGACGCGGCTCGCCACGGCGAAGCCAAGAACTCTTGGCTCACCGGCACGGCGGCTTGGAACTTCGTCGCGGCGTCGCAGTACCTGCTCGGCGTCCGCCCCGAATTCGAAGGTCTCTGGGTCCGCCCCTGCATCGGCACCGAAATCCCGGAGTTTACCGTCACCCGGAAGTGCCGCGGCGCCACGTACAACATCAAGGTCAAGAACGTACGCGGCAATGGTGACGTCAAGCTGAGCGTCAACGGCAAGGCTATCAGCGGTAACCTCGTGCCTTACGCGAAGCCTGGCGAAGTCGTGAACGTCGACTGCGAAGCCTGAGATTTCGCTCGTCTGCCGTCGCGCAGTGCGCAAGAGAGCCTCCGAGCAACGGTAAGCAACCGTCGCACGGAGGCTCTTTTCGCATGTCGATGCGCTCCGCACGTCGTTCAGGACGAGGTTGTCGACGCTGTGCGCCTGCTTCGCGGACAGCATCCGGGGCCGACCGCCCGACGGCTCCCGACCGCCCCGATGGCTCGCGACCGCCCGACGGCTCGTGACCGCCCGATGGCTCGCGACCGCCCGACGGCTCGTGACCGCCCGACGGCTCGTGACCGCCCGACGGCTCGTGACCGCCCGACGGCTCCCGTGCGCTCCCCTCCTCAGCGCGATTCGGGCTCACACATGTAAGGAAAATTCCTTAATGAAATCGCGGAGCCCATGGCTCTATTTGGGGTGCTGACACTCGTAAGGGGCTGCGAATGGCCAAGTCAGTCGATGATCGCGGTCGAGGCGCCCGGCTGGCGAGGCGCGACCAAGGCGCCTACCCGCGGTATGTAACTGAGGAGCAACGAAGCCAGCGGGGATGCATCGGCCGCGAGGGCGACTGACTTGGCCATTCGCGGGCCGTAAGCATTCCAGTCGCCACGACTCGAATGCTTACGAGTGTCAGGATGGCCAAACGGCACGGCCGATCCTTGAAATCATTGAAGAATTTTCCTTACGATCGTAACGCGAGATTCATTGGCTCGAACCCCACGCGCGCGCAGCTTCGGTTCGGCTGGGGGGCGGAGCGGATGGCGCAGAGGCCCTACGGGCGCAGTGGCCCTACCAACGAGCACCTAGGCGAGGGCGCTCATCGCTGGGGCGGGCGCGCTGCGAGTCGAGCTTTACTTGGGTACCGCGACCTTGCACGGGAACGAGACGGACAGCTGCGAGCCGGGCATCGACTTGAAGGTGTCGCAGGTCGTGCCTTGCAAGGTGATCTGGACCTTGTTGTCTTCGAGCTTCCAGCCGTTGGGGTCGTTGTACGCCACTTCGGTGCCGTTGACTTTGACGGTGCCGAGGGCGGCGTTGCCGACGACAGTCGCGTTCATGTCGTACGTGCACGAGGCCACCGAGTTCAGGAGGCCGCGTATCGCGGTCTCGAGCTCGGCCGCGTTGGCGGCGGTGTAGTAGGGCGCGGCGCCAGGTGTCTCGGTGGCGCCGGCGTACGTGCCGGCAAGCATTTGTGTGGGCGTACAGGCTTGATACTTGAGCGAATCGGGCGGGGCGGCGACGGGCAGGCCTTGGCCGGCGTTGGCCAAGTCTTGAAGGTGCAGAGCGCCGCAGCGGCCCCAGGAGGGCTCGCAACCCGAGTTTGCGGCAACGAGGATTCCGCCGATACCAACGGCGAAGGTGCCGATGCCGGCAGCCTTGGCGTCTTGCACGGCCTTGATGCTCTCGTCGGAACCACATTGCGGATCGAGCGCCGCGCAGGTGTTGGGGTTGCCGTCGGTGACGAGCAAGATGTACTTCGGCCCGGGCGGATCAGCCTCGTACGCGGCGAGCTTTTCGGCGGCCTTCTTGATGGCTGCGCCCGTTGGAGTTTCCCACTTCGCGTCGGGCGTCCACTCGGCCCCTTGCTTCTTGTAGACCGTGTCGATGTCGCTGAAGTTGTTCAGCTTGTAATCGACCTCGAACAGGTTGGGGCAGGCGGGGTCGTTGATGGTCTTGCTGCCGCGGTAGCTGGTGAAGCCGAAGCGCACCTTCTCTTGGAGGCTGGCCACGATGCCCGTCTCCGGCTTCATCAACACGTTGTAGAGGGGATCCCACAGTTCGGTGCGGGGCTCGAACATGCTCGAAGAGTTGTCGACGAGGAGCAGCACCGTGGGAGTGACCTCTTTGGTCACGATCGACAAGTCGTTGCAGCCACCGCCGGCGCCCGTGGCGCCCGTGGTGTTGATGTCGCCGCCGATGCTGACGCCGGCGCCGATGCCGAGGGCGCCGCCTAGGACCGGCTGAGCCCCGGTGGACGTCGTCGAGCCGGTGCTGCTGCTGCCGCCGTCACTCTCGACCCCCGTGCCCCTCGTGCCCGCGCTGCAGGCCACGAAAGCCATGCACATGCTGCTAGCTAAGATAGACGACCACGCTCTCGCCTTCATGACCGCAAGGTAGCAGAACCGTCAGATTAGGCGAGCTGGCAAGCGCCCGCCTGCCGCTTTTATCGAGCGGGCGCGAAGCGAAATCGACCACGAATTCAGCTGGATCGTACGTTGGCAGCGGCTCCGCAAGCTGAGCTGTTCAGCGCTGCTCCGGGTACGAGAGGCTGACGGGTCGCTTGCCAACTCGCTTGTCGCCGCCCCCGACATGCGCCCACAAAAAGCCAACGGGCGTTGACCGTTTCGGTCACGCCCGTTGGGATACAACGCCTTTTCAGCGTCGCGAACGGCCAGCGCTCACCACCAGAAGGTGGCTTCGATCTTGAAGACGTTCAAGTCGGGGCGGGTCGTCGGGGCGCTGCGCACGTCGACGTCTTGCGACTCGGAGTTGATGCCGAAGCCGTCCGGAGGCGTGGCGGCGGGCGGCGGCTGCACGCACAGGGCCGAGCCCGGCTCGCGACCGCGCGGGAAAGCAGCCGGCGAAGCCACGTTGGCGGCGCACTCACGCTGGTTGTAGATGTAGCGCGAGTACTGGAACGTGATCTGCTCGCGCGTCACCCAGTTGGAGGTGAGGACGATGCGCGGCGACAAGATGGCGAACGACTGCTCCGGGATTTCGCTGTTGGGTTGCAGGCGATCGGCCCGCAAAGCCACGGTGAGCGAAGGGGTGGCGTGGTACGCGAGATCGGCGCCGAACTTGAGCTTCAGGTTGCCGTCGGTCGGACCCCAGATGGTCGGGGTCGTGGGCCTGTAGTCACTCTTGACCTTGTTGACCATGCCGTACAGGGCAAGCTTCAAGTCGGAGCCTTCACCCCAGAACTTCTGGCCGCCTTCTTCGCTCATCTGCAAGAAGTTGGTCAGCGAGAACTCGTACTGCGCGAGCACCGAGTCGACGCTGCCGGTACCGGCGCTGCAGCCGACGGGCGCCAGCTGACCGTCCGGGCCTGCGAGCATGCCCGTGCGCTCGACGGCCGGATCGCCCACGACGCCGGAGGTGGCGGCGACGCAGCCAGGGCCGAAGTAGTTGTCCACGACGCCGAGCTGGTACTCACCGCCGCCCGAGGCGTGCAGCACCTCGAGAGCGCGGCCGACGACCAGCGCGTTCTTCGCGCCGATGTGCGAGTAGCCGCCGTAGAAGTAGCCGAACGCGCCGAGGTCGAAGCGGGCGTCCACGCCCGCGACCCACATGTTGCCGTCCGGCACGTCGACGACCGAGTTGGCGTAGAACGTGTCCGCCTTCGAGACGTCGTAGGGGCGGTCTTCTTCTTGGGCCCAGCTGTACAGCACGTGGCCGGAGAACTGCATGTCGTTGCCCTTGTTCAAGCCGACGTGGCCGTGGGCCAACATGGTGAAGCGAGCGTTGTTGAAGCTGCTCGGATCGGGGCGCTTGCCGCCGACGCCTTCTTCGGCCCAAAGGCCCCACTCTTCGTTGATGTCGTACTCGGCGCGCAGCGTTTCGCCCATCACGTGCGTGCGACCGAACAAGTAGGTGTCGTACTCGCCCGCGTCGTACTTGCCGGCGGCACCGTACTTGTCTTGATAGGCGCCGACCTTGAGGCTGAGGCGCATGTTCTCGTAGCCGAGATCGGGGGCGATGGTGACGTAGGCTTGGCCGATGCCGTACTGCGTGTTCGGATCGTTGAAGCTGACGTCGGTGAAGTTGTAACCCTGGATGCCGACGGTGGCCTTGGCCCAGGAGTTGCCGATACCGAAGAACAGCTCGGCCCAGTCGCTGCGGTTGTGCGACGTGGATTGCCAGCTCAGGTACTGGCCGTCGGGGATGATGGGAGCGTGCAGGGTGGTGCCGCTCTGGCCCGGGGCCTTGTCGTCGAAGTCGCCCGTGCCCGTCTCGGTGTGCTCGCTCTGGCCAGCGCCGATCGGCAGCTTGAGCTTGGGGGCGGGACGCGAGCCAATGCCCATGCGGAACGGGACGCGGAAGTAACCGTGGAAGTCGGTCTTCCACTCTTTGCTGGCTTCGCTCGTCTCGCTGCCACCCTTGGTGGTGGGCGAAGCGGCCAGGCTGCTGCGCTTCGTCGGCGCGGGGGTCGCGTTGCCGCCCATGTTCACGGTCGCCTCGGCGGTCGCTTCGGCGGCCGGCGCGGCAGGGGGAGCTTCTGCGGCTTTCGGCGCCTCGGCCTTGCTCGGCTCTTCGGCCTGCTTGGCCTTTTCGGCGGGGGCCGCGTCTTGGGCGAACACGGGGACCGCGAAGGCCGACAAGCTGCTCACGATCGGAAGAATGGTGCGGATTTTCATCTCGGTTCCTCAGGCGGGACGGCCGAAGAACGGTGCGCTAGCTTGCACTACCGGTCTCGCGGCGCCGACGGGGCTCGTACGTAGCAGGTTTGATGATGCCTCGGAAGACAAATGTGGAAACAGTTCCAGGCGACTTCCAGAAAGCTCAGCTTCTGCGCAATTCGGCTCGCGGCAATTGCCGGATTTTTGCCGCCCGGGTACACGCGAGCGGGACCGGTTCCAGAGCGAACGCGGCGCAGCGCGCAAGGTGCCTTACCAACATCGGATCGAGGGCTGATGGAGCCGCGAAATAGCACGAAACGACTGGCAATCTTTGCTTACGGCTCACTGCTATTCCGGCCTGGTTTTAGCTACCTCGCGCGAGAGCGCGCCGTCGTGCAGGGTTATGCGCGCAGCTTCACGCAGGCGTCGCCCGACCACCGCGGTACGCCGGCGCAACCGGGCCGCGTGGTGACGCTGGTGCAGAGCCCCGAAAGCACGGCCGTGGGTGCGCTGTATTTCGTGGCCGCGCCGGCAAATGAGCTGCTTTTGGAGTTGGATCATCGCGAGCGCGCCGGCTACGAGCGCGTCACCCTCGAGGCGGGCACGGGCCTTGGTACGCACCAGGCCGTGACTTGGATCGCACCCCCCGGCAATGCTTACGATGCGGGACATCTGAGCCACGACGAGCTGGCTCGGCACATCCGCGCTTGCGTGGGGCCGAGTGGGCGTAACGATGATTACGTGTTTCAACTCGAGCGGGCTTTGGCCGAGCTGGACGCGGCGGATCCACGCGTCAGTGAGCTGGCCGAGAGTCTGCGCCGCTAGCGCTCGCCGGCGCGCTGCCGTTTTTGGCTTCGGGGCCCCCCGACCACACCACGTAGACGACCGGCACGGCCGCGCCCAGGAGCGCGATGGTAGCGCCGCGACCCAAGAGCCCCTTTCGACCCGGCAGCATGAATAGCCCAGAAATGGCGAGGTAAAGCAGGATCAAGGCGTAGCCGTCGGCTACGTAAGTCCAGGCTTTTTTGCCGCGATTGAGATGCAGCCAGTTGGCCGCGCGCAAGAACCAGCGCGGCGACTGGCCCTCTTCCAGAACCTTGCCGGTGGAAGGAGTGACGTGGAGCGTGCGACGATCGAACACGATGTCGACCGCGTCTTCGCCGGCCGCGTACACCTCTCGCGGTGTCTCCCGGATGCCCAGCGCGCCGAGCACGCGCTTACCGGTTGCCTCGGGCTCGGCGGGCAACGGGCCCGCCAGCACGTGCGTCTTCTGCAGCTGGTGAAAGCTCGGATCCCAGTCGGCGATGTGATTCACGGCCAAGCCGGACAGCGCATAAACCAGCGTGAGCCCGACTCCGAAATAGCCGGCGTCTCGGTGCAGAGCGCGCAGCCACGGGCGCCAGGGCAAACGCCGCGCCTTGCGTGGAGGCACCTGGGCAGAGCTGCTCTCAGCCATAGCGCTCCTCACGCCAAGGATCGGCGTGGTTGTGGTAGCCACGCGTCTCCCAGTAGCCGGGCTCGTCACGCGCGACGAAGCGGATGCCGGTGAGCCATTTCGCGCTCTTCCAAAAATACAGATGCGGCACCATGGCCCGCACCGGGCCGCCATGCGTGCGCGGCAAGGGAGAACCTTCCAGCTCTCGCGCTATCATCACTTGAGGTCCGAGCGCTTCGCGCAGCGGCACGTTGGAGGTATAGCCGTGCGCGGCTTCGAAGATCACGTGGCGTGCGCTGGGCTTGACCTTGGCGCGCTCGGCCAGCGCCGACAACGTCACGCCCTTGACGTGCGCGCCCAGCACGCTCCAGCCCGTAACGCAGTGGACGTCGACCGCGAGCGTGCTTTGCGGCAGCGCCGACAGCTCGGCATAGCTGAGGCTGAACGGTGCCTCGACCTCACCGCGGACCTGGAGCCGAAAGTGCTCGAGGCTCGGATCTCCGGGCTCGCCGCCCATAGGCTTCCAGCTCTGCAGGACGCGCTGACCCGGCGGGAGGCGGGGCTTGCCGTCGGGGCGCGTTTGGGCCCGCGCCTGCCGGGTGAGGTCGTCGGAAATCAGGTAGTAGCCGCCCAAAACCGCTAGAGCGGTCCCGCTGGCGGCCAGACGGATGAAGCGACGCCGTTGCTCGTCCATGTAGGTGTTGCACAGGTTACGCTGGCCCGGCGCCGGCAGTTACCCCTTGCCCGAAATGGCGACGAAATATGGAGGCTCGGGCGAAGGGCGCTATGCTGTGAAGCGCCTCATGTGTCGCCTATTCGGCTTTCGCAGCGTGATTCCCAGCCAGGTCCACCGTTCGCTGCTCGCCGCCGAAAATGCGTTGGGCGTCCAGAGCAGCTTTCATCCGGACGGCTGGGGTGTGGCCTTCTACATCGACGGCGCCCCCCACGTGACCCGCAGCCCCAGCACCGCCCTGGGTGACGCGCTGTTTCATCGCTTGAGCGGCGTGGTGGCGTCGGAGACGGTGCTGGCGCACGTGCGCAAGGCGACCCAAGGCGACAAGACCGTCTTCAATTGTCACCCGTTTCAACATGGGCGCTGGGTGTTCGCGCACAACGGTGACATTCCTCGATTCGAAGAGGTGCGCGGCGCGCTCATCGAGCTCGTGGACCAGCGCCTGCGGCGTTTCGTGATGGGCGACACCGACAGCGAGGTGGTGTTCTTCGTCTTCTTGAGCGAGCTCTCGCGCGCGGCCGGAGCGGGCCAGCGCCCGGAGCTCGCCCACGCCGTGTCGGCGATGCGGAGCACCATCAAGCGCGTGCGCGAGCTGTGCGACGCCCGCCCTGGGGTGGACGGCGCGCTCTTGACGCTGATGGCCACCGACGGTGAGAGCTTGGTCGCCACGCACGGCGGCAAGGAGCTGTATTTCTCGACCTACAAAACGCGCTGCTCGGATCGCGAGCACTGCCCGAGTTTGTCGGCCGCCTGCGAGGCGCCGTCTACGAGCGGCATCGTCAATCACTTCATCGTCTCGAGCGAGCCGCTCCAAGGCGAAAACGTCTGGCTTGCGCTCGAGCCAGGAGACATCGTCGGCGTCGATAACCGCATGCGAGTCACCAAGTCTCGCCTCGAGCACGTCGCCCTGCCCACTGCCTGAACAGCCCTTCGCTACAAACTGCGATCCTTCAGCTCTTGAGGGAGGAGCGGGCTCGCGCGCCCCACCACGAAGAGCCAAAGCTGGTGGGCGGCGCGGGTGGCCGCGATGTGCAGCAGGTGGCGCGCTTCGTCGTCGTCGGGGTACGACGACTCCGAGGCTTCGATGATCACCACGTAGTCGAACTCCAGGCCTTTGACCTGGCGTACGTCGGTGACGTCCACCCCCGGCTTGAAGCTGAAGTCTTGCTCGGCGACGCGGCGCAGGTACGGCACCTCGGCGCGCTGGAGCCCGCCGAAATATACGTCGGCTTGCTCGGGAAAGCGCGCGATGACGCACACGGACGCTTGCGGCTCGCTCTGCATCAAATCGCGCAGAGCCTCCGACAAAGTGGCGACGGCGTCGCCGGTGTGACCATGGGTGAACAGGTCCACGGGCGCACCCTCGCGGGTCGCGACGGGAGCGTCGGCGCTGGCGAGCGGGCCCAAAATAGCGCGGGAAAACTCGATGATCGGCTTGGTGGAGCGGTAGCTGAGCTTGAGCGGCTCGACCTCGACGTGGCTGAGCGAGAGCTCGCCCAGCACGGTCTTCCAGTCGGAGAAGCCGTTATCCATCATCAACCGCTGCTGCACATCACCCGAAAGGGTGATGCTGCGGGCTTGGCTCGTGGTGTCGAGCACCACCGCCAGCTCGACGGGGCTCAAGTCTTGCGCCTCGTCGACGAGGATGTGCTCGTACACGATGGGATCTTTGCTCAGCTTGCCGCGCGTGAGCGGTCCGCGCAGCCGTTGATGTAGCCGTAGCAAGATCGTGTCGTCCTCGGGGTCCAGCTTGGCGTCTTCGGCGATGTCGAAGCCGTCGATGCCGCGGCGCATTTCGTCATCGTCGTCCTCTTCTTCGCGCTCGTTTTCTTCGTCGCCTTTGCGGCCGCGCTTCTTGCCGCCGTCGGCGTCGTCGGTGTGGGCGCGCTCGGCGCGCTCTTCGCGACGGGTCTCGATTTCGCCGACTATTTCTGCGCTGCGGGCGCTGCACCAAGCCACGACGCGATCCAGCTCACCGGCCGTGAAGGCCCCGGGGGCGAGCCTTTCGACCGCGGCGCCCAGCACCGAACGGTCGCTGAGCAGCTCGGCCCAAGTCGTCGAGACGTCGCGGGTCGCCTTGAGCAAGGCGCGGCAGCTGCGCTCGACGCCCACGCGCACGTCCGTGGGCAGGCCCCGGGCGGCGTCGCTCTCGACGTGCGCGATCAGGCCGTGCAAGCGGTGGGCGAGGGGACGCTTGACGCTCTTCAGCCAGCTGGCGCGCAGGTTCTCGCCCAGCTCGCCCGCGCCGGCGCTGAGCTTGTCGATGCGCGCGGTGATCTGCTCGCCGAGCTTGGCCACGTGGTCGTCGATCAGCCGCAGCAGCAGCGGATGCTTCTTGAAGCGCGAGACGACGGTCGGCGTATCGTCGTGGTACTTGGACGGGAGCCGCGTGTACAAGGACTGGCGAATGCGCCGCACCCAATCTTCGTACGTGCGAATCGCCACCCCTTCGATGCCCAGCGCTGGCAACACGCGCGCCACGTAGCGGGCCAGCGCGTCGTTGAAGACGATGACCAGCAACTTGTCGGGGCGAAAGCGGCGCGCGTCCTGGAACGCCAGGTAGGCGAGCCGGTGCAGGCCGATGGTGGTCTTGCCGCTGCCCGCGCCGCCTTGAATCACCACCAGACCGGCGTCCGAGCGCGTGATCAGGTCGAACTGGCGCGGATCGATCAGGGCCGTGATCTCCCGGAGGTGCTTGTCGTCGCCGCCGCCGTCGGTGCCGATGCCGAGCTTTCCGGGGCGGTGGTGTTGCTCGGCGCGGATGGCGGTACCGGCGCCCCCGGTCAGCTTGAAAGCCTGGCTTTCCACGCGCCGAAAGCCCTCCTTCCCGCGCACGAACGTGCCCTGAGGGCTGGTGATGCGGCGCAGCTCGGCTTCGACGATGCTCAGGCTGCGGCGCGTCTTGATCAGCCCCGTGACCTCTCGGTCGCCAAACACCTCGTCGTAGTCGTCGCCCTCTTCGTAGCGATAGTAGAGGCGGCTGATGGGGGCGTCGCGCCAGTCGACGATGCGCACGCCGCTCTTCGTGTCCAGGTACGTGCCGCGGCCGATCAGGACCTCGCGCTTCTTGTTGCCTTCTTCGATGACCAGATGCCCGAAATACGGCGAGCGGGCGTCGACGGTCACCGCGCTCGTGTCACGGCGGTGCACCATCAAGCTCTGCAGGCGCTCCATCTCTTGCACGAGCGGCGGCACGTCTTCCATGCGCGCGCTGCTGATCTGATCGCGCAGGTCGAGGAGCCGAGCTTCGTAGTCGGCGGCGGCCGCGGCGGCGCCGGGCCGATCGGACGTGCGCTGCGACCGTTCGCGCAGGTGCGTCTGCACGCGCTCGAGGCAAGCGAGCTCCTCGGCTACGACCGCGTCACGCTCGGAATCTTCGGCTATTTCTGACATTTTCGACTTGGCGGGGCACTGGCGATCGCAAAAATTGCGGCCAGAGCGCGTAGCATCGCCTCCGCGCCATGAAAAGCCCCGCGCGCGCGTTCCCGAAGCGAGACCCGGAAAAGCTCGAGAAACCACGGAGAAAAACCGGCGCGCCGGCGAGTGGCAAACGTGACTCACGGCCTCGCTGAAGGCCTTTTGCAGAGCGGCCGCGATTGACCTTGGGGCAGGCCGCGCGTACGCTCGAGGTTGCTGACAGGCTCCGGTTTGTCAGCGAGGGATCTGACGTTTTGGCACCTAGCATGCGCGCCATGGTGCTCGAGCGGGCGCCGCGCGCTCTCGTCGAGCAGACGCTGCCCGTTCCCGAGCCTGGGCCGACGGAGCTATTGGTGCGCGTGCGCTGCACCGGCGTATGCCGCACGGATCTGCACATTCTCGACGGCGAGCTGCCTTCGCCACGCTTGCCGCTGGTCATGGGGCATCAGATTGTCGGTACCGTCGTACAACAGGGAGCTCTGGTCGAAGGCTTCGCAGACGGACAGCGCGTGGGCGTGCCCTGGCTCGGCTGGGCCTGCGGCGATTGCCGGCTATGCCGAACGGGGCGAGAAAATTTGTGTGAAAGAGCGGAATTTACCGGCTACCAGCGCAACGGGGGCTACGCCGAATACGCGGTGGTCTCGCCCCAATTCGCGCTGCCGCTGCCGGGCTCGTACCCCGATTTCCAAGCCGCGCCGCTGCTCTGCGCGGGCTTGATTGGTTACCGCGCGCTGTGTCTGGCGGGCGACGCGCAGCGCGTTGGCTTGTACGGCTTCGGCTCCGCCGCGCACATCATCGCTCAGGTCGCGCGTCACCAGGGGCGGGAGGTGTACGCGTTCACGCGGCCCGGCAACGAGGCCCAGCTGATTTTCGCTCGCAGCATGGGCGTCGACTGGGCGGGCCCGTCCGACACCCCCTCGCCGGTGACGTTGGACGCGGCGCTGATCTTTGCCCCCAACGGGGCGCTCGTGCCGCGCGCGCTGGCGGCGGTGGGCCCCGGCGGTAGCGTGATTTGCGCCGGCATCCACATGAGCGACATTCCCTCATTCCCGTATGAGCTGCTGTGGGGCGAAAGAACGCTGCGCTCCGTCGCCAACTTGACGCGGCGCGATGGCGTGGAGTTCATGGAGCTCGTGCCGCGGGTGCCGGTGCACAGCGAGGTCACCTCGTATTCTTTGAGCGAGCTGCCGCGCGCCCTCGACGATTTGCGAGCGTCGCGCTTGTCTGGCTCGGCCGTCGTCAGGCTGTGACGCGGGTCATCAACTTGGCCAGCGCATCGACGGCCCCATCGGGGATGCCGTGGCCGCCGTTGAAGGCAATGAACTCCACGCTGGCGCCGGCGGCCGTCAGCTCTTGCCGCAGCGCTTCGGCGAGTTGAAAGCTCAGCACCGGGTCGCTCCGGCCATGGCTTTGCAGCACCGGCATCGAAGCGCGCGCCTTCATCAGCGGCAACCACTCGGCCTGGGCGATCAAGCTGCCGCTCAAGATTGCCAGCGCGGCGGGGGGCCGCTCGGCCCGCAGGGCGACGTCGGTAGCCAGCATGGCCCCCTGCGAAAATCCGCCCAGCACGAGCTGCTCGCGCCGCACCGCGTGCTCTTGCTCCAGGGCGTCGAGGAGGCCGTCGATGGCCGCGCGAGCCTCGCTGAGGCCCTCGGGCACGCGGCTCTTCAGCGCTTCGAGATCGTTACTCATCACGGCGCGCTGCAGCTCGACCATGTCGAGCTGCCACCAGGCGCGCCCCGACCCGCCCAGGCCCAGCTCCAGCACGTGTGGGGCGGCCGGGAAGGCGAATCGGACGCTGGGGTCCACCGCGAGCTGCCGGGCCAACGGCACTAGATCGTCGCCGGGCGCGCCGTAGCCGTGCATCAGCACCAGCATCGGGCCGGTGCCGCCGCCTTCGCGATCGGGACCGCCGCTGAGAATCACGTCGAGGTTTGCGAGCCGAACTCTGCGCATGCGCGGGCACTCTACCCCAAATGAGGCACGTTTTCTGAGTCGGCCGCGCCCCTGCCGCTTTGACGGGGAGGCCCGCTCGTGGTTCCCTTGCCGACGTGGATCTCAAGCTCCTCATGCAAGAGTTGCTCGACGAGCTCGGCAAAGTAGCCAAGGCCGACGCGGTCGTGGGCGGCGTGCGCGACGCCGGCAAGGCCAAGGTCCTGCCGCTGGCCAAAATCAGCGTGGGGTTCGGCACCGCCATGGGCAGCCTGGACGGCAAATCGCAGCGCGGCTCCGAAGAGAGCGGGGCCGGCGCGCAAGCCGGCGGCGCCGGTGGCGCGGTCGTGATCGAGCCTCGCGCCTTCGTAGTCGTGGGAGAAGACGGCGTTCCGCACATGCTCGCGCTGGCCAACGGCAAGCAAGCCGTGGTGCGCCGTGGCGTGCGCATTCTGCCCGAAGCAGCGCTGACGCCCGCCCTGAACGGCGCCGAGACGCCCCGGCTCGGCGACGGCAAGGGCTGACGGGGGCTAGCTTCAGCGACGGCATGGCTTGGGCGTACCCGCTGCTGCCCTGGCTAGGCCTAGCGCTGCTGGCTGGCTTCGCGCTCACCCTCGTGAGTTACTGGCCGCTGCGCCTGGACTTGAGCTTGCGTGCTCGTGGCATGGCCGACGGAGGCTGGATCGTCGCGGGGGGGTGCTCGCTCCCGCTGGCTCAGATGGCGTTCGTTTGGGGCCGCGGGGTAAGCGCGCGGCTGACCTTCACGCTGTTCGGTCGCAAGGTGTCTTGGAGCCCGCGTTGGAGCGAGCGATGGGGCCGCCCCGTACCGAAGCGGGTGAAAGAGGCGTCACGGCGGGCCTGGTCGCGCGTCGATCCGCTCGGCTTTTCCCTGAAGCTGCTGGAAGAGCGGCGTCACCTGCGGCTGCGCTACCTGGTCATCGACCTGGCCTACGGCTTTCGCGATCCGCTGCTCACGGGGCGTCTGGTCGGGGCGCTTTCCGTGCTTTCGGCGGTGCTGCCGGCCGCGGTGGAGCTGCGCCAGGCCCCGCGTTGGGATTTCGAAGATGGCTGGGACGTAGCCGTAGACGGCCGCGTCATCTTCAAGCCTTGGCTCATGCTGCTGGACGTTGCAGCATACGTGGTAAGACAAATGAGCTCGCGGCCAGCGGCCAAGAGCCGGCCCTTGGCTGTCGAGGGCTCGAGCCCGCTACGGTAATTTCATGAGCGAAAGCAAAATCGCCGAGGTCGTCGAGAGCCTGCTGCAAGGCGTGCAGGGCATCTCGAAGAGCGAGACCATCATCGGAGCCGCGCAACAGGCGGGCGACGCCACGGTCATCCCGGTGCATCGCTTGAAGATTGCCTTCGGCGCCGCCAGCGCCAACGCGGGCGCGCGCGGCGCGAAGGTCGGCGGCGACTCGGGCGGTTACGGCGCCGGGGGCGCGGTGGAGCTCGAGCCGGTGGCGGCCATCGCCGTGGCCAAAGACGGCAGCGCGCACTTGCTCACGGTCGAGGGCGATGAAAAAGCGGGCTGGTCGGCGTTGCTGCAAGAGATGCCCGACATCGTCTCCCGCTTGGCCAACGCGGTCGGCGATAGGGTGCGGCTCGAGCTCTCCTCGCGCGGGGGGCAAGGCGCGGCGCCGCTTGCCGAGCCGGCGGCCGACGGCAAAAACGCCGCCGAGCTGCCAGGCAAGAAGGGCTAGAGCGCTGCGAGCGCCCGGCCCAGGCGCGAAAGCATCTCTTGCACGTGCTCACTCTGCACGTTCAAAAACGGGCGAAAACGCACGGTCTGCGCGCCGCACGGCAACAGCAGCAAGCGTTCGGCGAGCGCCTGTTTGACCAGCGCTGTGCGCTGCTCCGGCGTTGGCAGATCCAGGGCGCACATCAGGCCGCGGCCACGGACGTTGCGCACGAGGGCCGGAAAGCGCTCGCTCAGGGCTTGAAGACCGTGCTGTAGCTCCACGCCGCGCTGGGTGGCGTTGGACAGCAGCTTGTCCGCCTCGATGGTCTCGAGGATGCGCGTCGCGCGCACCATGTCGGCGAGGGAGCCGCCCCAAGTGCTGCTGATGCGGCTGGGAACCTTGAACACGTTGTCTACGTCGTCCACGCGCCGTGACACCAAGATGCCGCCGACCTGCATCTTCTTGGCGAAGCAGATGATGTCGGGCACGACCTCGAGCTGCTCGTGCGCCCACCAGCTGCCGGTGATACCCAGCCCGGTCTGAACCTCGTCGAAAATCAAGAGCGCGCCACGCTCGTCGGCCAGCCGGCGCAGGCCCTTCAAGAACTCTGGACGAAAGTGGTTATCGCCGCCTTCACCCTGGATCGGCTCGATCAAAATGGCGGCAATATCCGCTCCGTGCAGGTCGAACACACGTTCGGCCTTTGCCAAAGTGAGCCTCTCCAGCTCGCGCACGTCGTTGACGGCGCCTTCGTCTTGCGGAAAGCGCATGGCCGGGCTCGGCAAACGTGGCCACGGAAACTTCGGGAAGTGCAGCGTCTTGGCCGGGTCGGTGTTGGTGACGCTGAGCGAGTAACCGCTGCGGCCGTGGAAGGCCTGCTCGAAGTGCAGGATCTGGCTGCCCAGCTCGCCGCGCCCCTCGAGCAGGTTACGGCGCACCTTCCAATCGAACGCGACCTTCATGGCGTTCTCCACCGCCAACGAGCCACCCTCGACGAAGAAGTAGTGCGGGTGTGTGGCGGGCGCGGCGGTGCGCGAAAGTGTCTCGACGAACTCGGCCAGGTACGAGGTGTAGAAATCTGGGTTGGCTACCTTCAACGTAGCCGCGCGCAGCAAGCGCTCTCGAAATTCGGGCTCAGCCAGCGCAGGCGGTGCGAACCCCAGCGGGTTACTGGCGTAGAAGCTGGAGAAATCCAGAAATTCCTGGTCACTCTTGGCGTCCCGCACGAACGGCCCCGAGCTGCGCTCCAGGTCTAGGACGAAGCTGTGTCCGACCGTGAGGAGGTGACGGCTCAACGTGGCATGGACGTCGCCAGCTGCGACCGGATACTGCGGCATGGTCCCGCTAAACCTAGCATCCAGAGGTGCTTCCGGCGAGGAGCTGTGGCTTACTCGGCGGCCGATGCAAGAGCTGAAGGCCGTCCTGGAAGCTGGGTCCAAGTACCTCGTCGATCACCCCGAGGAGCTGCTGCGAGCGCTGCGCAACTTGCTGGCGCTGCGCTTTGGAGTGCCGCTAGACGCGCTGCGCTTCTTTGCCGGGCGCGCCGGCGGCAAGAAGGGCCCGAAAGATCTGGTGCTGGAGGCGGTTCCGCCAGGGCTGCGCGTGGGCGCCACCATCGGCTTGATGGGCACCGAGGTGCGCGCCAACGCCACCGTCTTCGTCGAGCGCGTGAGCATCACCCCCGAGGAGCTACGCTTCGAGATTCGCCTCGCCGACGTCTCGCTCAAGGTGGCCGCCGACGCGCCCGAGTCGCCGATCGCGGCGCTGCTGCGCTCTGGTGCGCTCGACCTGAGCCGGCCCGGCAACCTCGCCGCGTACATGCCCAAGCGCCCCGCGCTGCTCGTCGAAGCCAAGGATGACCGCGTCGTCATCGACCTGATGCGCCACCCGAAGATTTCCAAAAATCCTCGGGCAATTCGCGCTGTGGCGCTGCTGGCGCCGCTGCTCACGGTCGCGGGTATCGAATCCGATTCGGAGCATCTGGACGTCACCTTGCGCGCGTTCCCGGACGGCTTGCGTCGAGCCGTCGGCGGCATTCGTCGTCGCATCCTCGGCTGAGGCAAGCGAGCCTGCCCCACGTCATCGAAGCGGTGACGAGCTTACAGGTAACGGCGCGCGGTTCGGCTTCGAGCGGGGGCACGCCTCTGGCATCTCCGGCCTCGGCGGGCAGGGCCCACCCGCGCAACTGTCTCCGGTGGCGAGCGAAGTAGCAGCCCCAGAAGAGGTAAGGCGAGGGGCAGCGCTCGGGGGATTTTCCCGAAGCTGCCGTCTCGCCTTTTTTCTCGCGCGGGGCCCTTACTCGGCAGGAGTCGTGGTGAGCGCGGGCGGCGGCGCTTTGGGGCGCGGAGCGACGTCGGGCTTGCCGTTCCACCAGGCGGTGAGGCGGGCGAGCGAGAAGGGGCGGGAGTAGATCCACAGCCCCATCAACGACAGGCCGATGAACAGGTAAGCCTGGGCCACGAAGCGATCGTCCACCCAGTAGTAGCCGCGCGGTGGCCAGAGCATGAACGAGCTCACTCCGGCGATCACCAGCATGGGCGGGCCGAGCGCTCTTCGCACGTGCACCAGAGCGCACAGCGTGATGAACAGCGAATAGTAGTAGCAGGTCATGTTCGAAAGCGCGCAGACCAACGGCAGGCTGAGCGGGATGCATAGCCAAAGCAGCTTGGTGCGTCGCATGGCCCAGACCATCCACGCGGTAATACCGACCAAGATGGCCAGGTAATACGGCTTCATCTGCTTGAAGCGGTTCGAGCGGTTGAGCTTCCAACCCTCGAATGGATCGTCCTGGTTGTCGTTGCGCAGGAAGCGCATTCGGCCGTCCCAGTTGTGCACCATCACCGACTCGAGCCCCATGTGGTTGGTGAGCGCGGTGTTGCCCAGAGTCTTCAGCGTGTGCTCGTAGAAGGCCACGTAGGGCGTGTAAATCTTCGGATCGGCCGGCCCGCGCGTCGCGATCATGCTCGTGGGCACCAAAATGGCCAGAGCGAGCACCGCGCCCGAGATCAAGCGCCAGTGCTTGGGCTCCAGCAGGTTCAAGATAGCGTTCTTGCGCAATGAGGCGTCGATGCCCGTGCCGCCCTCGGACGGCTTGCGCACGCCTCGGATGCGCAGCGCGAGGTGGATCAAGATCGCGAAGGCCCAGCCGAAGAAGAAGATGCCGGGGAAGATACGGAGCAGGGTGGACCACATCAACGCGAAGCCCGCCAAGAAGTAATACTTCTTCCGCGTCAGGCAGAGCGCTGCCACCAGGAAGAACCACCAGTCTTGGCGCAGGAACGCGCCGCCCGTCCAATAGAAGTCGGCCGCCTTGTTGCAGCCCCAAAAGACGACCCCGATGGCGGTCGTCTCCCAACCAAACGCCCACACCAAGAGCGCGACTGCGCCCATGTGCAGCACGATATCGATGCTGGCCAGGTACTTGAAGAACGCGTCGCCCGCGTCCCCCATGTTGGCGAAAAACTTGCCTGTCATGGTCCAGACCGGCGGCGGGTTGTAGCCGTGGTCTTTGATCATGTTTTCCCAGTAGCTACCGGCCGCCGACTTGTAGAACCAGTCGACGTCTTTCTTGAACGCGCTCCAGCGCTCCGGGCTGAAATGAGCCGTGCAGTGCTTGGGATCTTTCACCACCTCGGTATCGATGATCGGGCGGATCAAGTTAACGCGCAGATCGCGGATGTCCCGCTTGCGCACGTTGGCCGCGCGCCCCAGCTCGATTTCGGCGATGGCCGTGCACTCGTAGAGGCGCTTGTACCCGACCTCTTGGAAGAACTTGGAGCCGAGGTAATAGTGGTAGAACTCGTGCCGGTGGTAGTACTCGGAGTAGCGCGTGTTGGGGTTGAAGTAGTCGAAGTAAACTCCGAACCCGAGCACGGTGAAGAGGATGGCGACGTTGCGCGCGATCTTCTTCGGAACCGGCTGACCTAGCTTGTAGGCGCGCGCCTGGTACATCACGAGGGCCGCGCCGACCATGGCCAAGGTCAGGCGTGTCCCATTCAGGAACATCTCCCAGTTTTCCTTCTGCAGCGGCTTCCACTGCCAGAAGGTGTTCTTTCCGGAGATCAGCCAGAACAGCCAGGGGCCCTTGTCGTCGGTGGGCGCCAGGGCGTCCGCGAGCAGCGAAGCAAGCGTCATCGGGACGGGTAAGTAGCGCGGCGCCGGGGGCGGAGGCCACAAAAGAAAAAAGAGCCGGGCGGCATTTTGGAACCGCCCGGCCCTTTCCAGCTAGCCCCAGGAGCCGGTCAAAACCGACACCCGTTCCCGGAGGAACTTTCGGGCTCTGGCAGCAGGGTGTGCCGCGCGATCAACGCGCAGGTACCCGGCCGCCGCTCAGCCGGATCACTCGGACAGGAGCTAATATGGCTCGCTGGCCGAATGAAACGTCACCGGCTAAGTCCGAGGGTCCACCTCCGGTTTAGGGGCACAAGTACTGTTCATTACGCACTTCCTCCTGCGGCAGCAGCCGCACGCCCTAGCCGAGTTCATGGAACGAGAGCCCTTTCCAGACTCTATCGCCACGTTCGGCATATTGGGGCGCTTCCGAAAGGAGACCATGGGTCTCAGCCTCAGTGCAGGTGCGGGGGTGGCCCCCGCCGGATGATTCCGGGAGAAGTCTCCAGCCTGCACGTTGGTTCAGACATAGCACGGCACTTTGCCAACGGCTAGACCCCCACCGCAATTTCTTTAGAAATTGTAGGCGGTTAGGCGCCTTGAGGTTTTGGGTCGTTCACGCCGCCGTGACCTTCCGGCAACCACGTTTGGTGGCCGCGAGAGGCGCGACGCTACTCGGAGATGCGCTCGCCGCGGAGGTCGTACGTCATTCGGCAGGGCAGGAGGAGCGGCGCGCCGCTCGTGCCCGTGACGAGCGCAGCGCAATCGGAGTTGCCGGTTTCGTCGTACGCGTAGCTGAGCTGGCCGCTGAGCGAAGACGACGAGCCCGAGAGCGTGCCGCGCGCGGCGTCGCGGCGCACGACGGTGCAGCCCTTGGCCGCGCCACGTTGGGCGGCGAGCGGCAGGTCCAGGTGCGTTTCGAACGCGAAGCTACCGCTCTTGTCGATGTCGCCGACGATCGCTTCGCGACCATTGAGCCAGTACAAAGTGCTGCCTTCGCGCGAGAGCTTCACCTCGAAGCTCCACGTGGAAGGAGCGTTCAGGCTGTCCGCACCGCAGCTGTCGTCGCCGAGCTTGCCGGTAATGGCAAAGGTGCCTAGCGCGTCGCCCGGTTGGTGCGGATTCTGGTCGTCTTCGACCTGCTCGCCCGGCGCGACGCAACCGCTCGCCGCGAAGACGAACAAAACACAACAGGCACGCGTGAACGCACGCACGCCCGTTTCGTTAACTGGTCCGGCGACTACCGGCCAACTTTAGCGGCAGCTCACTCGGCGGCGGGCGTCTCGGCCGTTGCAGAGGCCGCGGGGGCCGCCTTACGGTCGATAGCGTCTTGCAGGCCAATGCGGGCGCGCTTGCGTGCCTTGAGGTGCTTGCCCTTCAGGGGGACGGTGAGCCACTCGTGACGCCTGCGGACATTCCAAAGAGATCGGTTAGACATGAACGGCGCGGGGATGTAGCCGGACGCGGCCTCCAGCGCAAGCCCGGCCGTAAGCTCGGCCGCTCGTTTTCGGCCCGGGCGATGTAGGATGCCCCTCGATGAGTCGATGGACGACTGGACAAATGCCGGTTTTTCCGGCGCCGGGAGGGTCAGTCTCCTCGCCGCGGGGGGCGAGCTACCTTTTGGGCGACTTGATGGGCGAGGGCTCGTTCGGGGCGGTGTTCGACTGCCTCGGCCCCTTCGACCAGCCCTTCGCCCTCAAGATGTTCCGGCCCGGCGAGCGCCCCTACTCGGAGGTACGGGCCGAGTGGCAGAAGGAGGCGGAGCGCCTCTACCGGCTCCGGCACCCCAACGTGGTCTACGTGTTCGACTACTTCGAGTCGCAAGGGCTCTTTTACCTAGTGCTGGAGCGCTGCGACCACAGTTTGTCCGACATGCTGGGGCGGCCGTTCACGGATCGGCTGGTCGTCGACCTATCGCGGCAGATCTTGTTCGCCCTGCAGTACCTCTCGGACAGCGAGATCATCCACAACGATTTGCACGCCGGTAACATCTTGGTCCAACAGGGCGACGAGCTCACGCTGAAGCTGAGCGACCTCGGTATTGCGCAAGACTTGGCCGGTCAGCAGGCGGTGCGACCGCAGCTGGTGCAACATCGCATCATGGCGCCCGAGCTGGTGGCGGGTGGTTACAGCACCAAGCAGAGCGATCTGTATCAGCTGGGTTTGCTGATGTACGAGATGCACACGGGGCAGTATCCGGTCGATCCTTCGCAGGGCTACCAGGCGATGGTTCAGCAAATTCAAGAGGGCGTGCCGCGCGCCAAAGCCGAAGCGTTGGGGACGCCCATTGGGAACATCGTGAGCGTGCTGCTGCGCCGGAACGAGCAGTACCGATATACGTCGCCGGCGCAGGTTTGGGAGGAGCTGCGGCGCCTTGACGTGTGGGCCGACGTGCCGCGCGGTGTCTCCAAGACCATGCCGCCGGAAGCCGTCGTGAGCGCGCCCAAAGCGTGATGGGCGCGCGCGCGCCCGCGCTCGGCGCCCCTTGCACAAGAGGTGGCCGGCCCCATACTCTGCGCCGGTCATGCACGTTACGATGGTCAAAAAGCGGCTCGCCAACGGCCAGCCTTGCGAGAAGTGCGTTCAGGCCGAAGAGCTGCTGAAGCGCCGCGGCTTGTGGTCGCGCATCGACGAGGTCGTGTGGGCCGACGAGAACGACCCGAGCTCGGCGGGCATGCAGTTGGCTGAAGCCAAGGGCGTGAAGCTTGCGCCCTTTTTCATCGTGAAAGAGGGCGAGGCCGAGCAGGTGTACACGAGCGCGCTCGGCTTCATCAAAGAGCGGCTGAGCGACGCGCTGGCAGCTGCGCCGCCCGTTGCCAGCTCCGGCGCCCTCGACGCGCAGGGCGCCGACGCGCTCGGCCTAGAGCTTGCCGGCAAATCCCCGGCCGAGGTCATGGAGCGCGTTTTGTCGCGGTACGGCGCGCGCGCCGCCATCTCTTTCAGCGGCGCCGAAGACGTGATGCTGATCGATCTGGCCGCGAAATCTGGCCATCCTTTCTCGGTGTTTTCTCTCGATACGGGGCGGCTCCACGCCGAGACGCTCCGCTTCATCGAACGCGTACGCAAGCACTACGGCATCGAGATCAGCGTGACCGCGCCCGACACCGTCCCGGTCGAAGATCTGGTGCGCAAGAAGGGCCTCTTCAGCTTCTACGAAGACGGCCACAGCGAGTGCTGCGGCGTGCGCAAGGTGGGCCCGCTGCGCCGCGTGCTCACGCGCTACGCCGCGTGGATCACCGGGCAACGCCGCGATCAGAGCCCCACCCGCGCCGACGTGCCCTTGGTGCAGCTCGACACCAATCAAGGTAGCGACGGCCGCATCCTGAAAGTGAATCCGCTGGCCGAGCAGAGCCTGAACGACGTTTGGAGCTACTTGCGCGACGAGCAAGTTCCTTACAACCCCCTTCACGATCAAGGCTTCGTGTCGATCGGCTGCGAGCCCTGCACCCGCCCGCCACGCCCCGGCGAGCACGAGCGCGCCGGCCGCTGGTGGTGGGAAGACTCCACCAAGCGTGAGTGCGGGCTGCACCTGCCGAAGTGAAGGCGGGCAGGCCCCGCCGACCGAGCTCTTTGCGCCAGCGTGGCTTCAATAAGGCTGGCTTGCCCGATTTCGGGCAGAAAACTGGACCAGCCCTCCGGCCCCTGGCACCCTGTGCGGGTGAGCGTCTCGGTGAGCGAAGTCGGGCGGCGGCTCCAGAGCGTTCTGGGGCTCAGCCGCACGCAGGCCACGCGCGCCGTCGAGGAGGTGCTCGACTCACTCGGGCTCGAGGTCGACGAGTACATCGCGCGCCGGCACGGTGAGCTCCAGGCCCAAGGCGAGAGCAACCAAGAGATTTTCGAACGCATCGCCGGAGAGCTTCGGGCGTTGCGCTTCAAGGCGCCGGAGTTGAGCGCGCGGCAGATCCGCCGGCGCATCTACGGCTGAGCGAATAGAGGAGACGAATATGTGCGGCATCATGGGGTACGTCGGGCGTGAGGCAGCGTGGGACATCGTCGTGAGCGGACTGCGCCGCCTGGAGTACCGCGGCTACGACTCGGCGGGAGTCGTGACCGTGTCCGAGAAAGGGCTGCACCTGGGCCGGCGCGTCGGTCACCTGGCGGCGCTGCAAGAGGCGCATCCCAAGGGGTTACCGGGCAAGGTCGGCATCGGCCACACGCGTTGGGCGACGCACGGCGGCGTCACCGAAGCCAACTGCCACCCGCACGTGGATCTGCGAGACCGCGTGGCCATCGTGCACAACGGAATCATCGACAACGTGGAGCTGTTGCGCGCGGAGCTGGTCGAAGAAGGAGCCAAATTCCGCTCCGAAACCGACACAGAGGTGCTGGCCGAGCTGATCGGCCGCGGCGTGGAGGCGGGGCTCTCGCTGCGCGACGCCGTCGTGGGCGCCATGAAGCGCGTGGAGGGCACGGCCGGGCTCGTCGCGGTGGACAAGAAAGATCCCGAGCGGCTGGTGGTGGCGCGCATCGGTAGCCCCGTCGTGATCGGCTTGGGTGAGGGGGGCTCTTTCGTCGCCTCCGACGCCCTGGCGCTACGCCCGTACACCGATCGCATGATCGTTCTCGACGAGGGCGAGGTAGCCGAGATCACCGCCACCGGTATCAAGACCGTCGATTTGGAGCAGCGCACGCGCGAGAAGCGCATCGAAAAGATCTTGCACCAGGCAGATGACGCGGACCTAGGAGACTTTCCGCATTTCATGCTGAAAGAGATCCACGAGCAGCCGGCGGCGCTCGAACGCTCGATGCGCGGGCGGCTCGATCCGGTCGTGGGCTCTTCGCGTTTGGGCGGCTTGCAGCAGCACGAGCAGCGGCTGTTCGACATTCGCCAGGTAGTATTTTTCGCCTGCGGGACCAGCCTGTACAGCGCGCAGGTGGGCGCCTACCTGATGAGCCGCTACGCGCGCATGCCCGCCGCCGCCGAAGACGCGGCCGAGCTGGCGGTGCGAAACCCAATCGTCGATCGGCACACGCTGTACGTAGGCATCTCGCAGAGCGGCGAGACGGCCGACACCTTGTCGGCCCTGCGCGAGATCAAGCTGCGCGGTGGCTTGATCGCGGGCATCACCAACGTCGTCGGTAGCTCGCTGTCGCGCGAAACCGAGCTGGGCGTGTACGTGCACGCGGGCCCGGAGATCAGCGTGTGCTCGACGAAGGCGTTCACGGCCCAGGTGCTGGCCACGGAGCTCTTGGCGCTGCGCTTTGCGCGCATGCGCGACATGGCCGCGGGCGATGGCCGCGCTTGGGTGACCGGGCTCGAGGGAGTATCGGCGCAGCTACGGCTCATGCTCGAGCACTCGGAGACCTGCAAGAAGCTGGCGGAGCGCTTCGCCGATGCGCGCTTCACGCTGTTCGTTGGTCGGGGCGTGAACGTACCGGTGGCCGGCGAAGGCGCGCTCAAGCTCAAAGAGATCGCGTATCTGCCGGCAGAAGGCCTGTCGGGCGCGGCCATGAAGCACGGCCCGCTAGCGCTCATCGAGCCCGGCAGCCCGGTGTGGGCGCTAGTGCCGCCCGACGAAACGCGTGAGCGCATGCTGGGCAATTTGCGCGAACTGAAGGCGCGCGGCGCGTTCATCATGGCCGTCGCCGCGGCCGACGACGCAGAGACGAAGAGCCTCGTCGACCATGTCGTGCCGCTGCCGCCGCACCACCCGGCTGTCTCTCCGTTGCTGAACGCGGTGCCGCTCCAGCTGTACGCGTATTTCGTCGCCTTGGCGAAGGGCTACAACATCGACAAACCGCGTAACCTCGCCAAATCCGTAACGGTGATGTGAGGACCCAGATTTTACAGGAAGCTCGGAAGGTGCGGGGGGCGCCAAGCCGAGGTCGGTGTTGCGTTGCCTGGTGCGGCCCGTCAATGGCGGCGGCACGCAGCGATATTACGGCGCGTGGGCGACGATGAGGTCGCGTTGGATGGAGGTGTCGACGCGGTGCTCGAAGCCGGTGTGGGGGGAGATCTGCAAGCCGTTGTCGGTCAGGAGCTGGGCTAGCTTCTCGCGGCGAAGAACGAGGTTGTTCCAGGCGATGCCGATGGCGCCGCCGGGGCGAAGGGTGGCGCGCCAAATCGGCAGGGCGCTCGCCAGGAGCTCGAGCGGCTTGCGTGAGCTGGCGTCTCCGGAGACGGAGCCGTGCTGCACGCCGTAGGGGGCGTCGGTAACGATCAGATCGAAGGAGCGGGGCTGAAAGACGTCCGCGATGGCATGGGTGTCGGCGTTCACGTAATTGAGCCGCAACGTGTCGCCCGCCTTGAAGCGCTCTTTGGTGACGCCGAGCTCCACGTCGAGCTTGGGGTGTCCTTTGACACGGCCCATGACGGCGTTGTGCTTCAGGCGCTTGTCTTTCACCCAGCGCTGAATGAAAAGCGCGTACGCTTCGAAGTCTTTTTTGTCGACCTCGACGCCGGTCGCGTGAAAGCCGTACATCAACGCCTGGTTCAGGGTGGTGCCGCGCCCGCACAGCGGATCGAGCAGCGACAGCGGGCGTTGCTCGGCCGCGAAGGCGCTGCCGGCCAGCGTTACGTTGAGCAAAAGCTTGGTGAAAGCTTCGTTGGTTTTGCCGGAATATTTGAGGATCGAGACGAGATCCGAGTCGAGCTGGTCCCACTGCCGCAACTCCAGCGGGCTGAGCTTGCCGGCGTCGTCCAGGCCGAACAGGGCAAAGGTGGCGGCCAGGTTCGAAAGCCAAGCGTGTCCGAGCGCGCTGAGGGTGTCGGCCGAGAACGTAACGTAGCTGACCGAGCCGAGCGTCTGCGGCTCGATGTCGGACAGCGCGCCGTGCAAAACCTGGGCGCTGACGGCGCTGAGCTCGGCGACAGCGAGGGCCGCCGCCGCCTGAGCGTAGACGCGATTGGTCGAGGGCGAGACGAGGAGCGCGTAACGCAAGCCGCGACGCCTACTGGTTGACGATCTTGACGCCGCGCCCGCGCAGCTTGGCAAAATTCATCGGATCTTCGTCGGCGGGAGTGTCGCGGCCGTCCACGCTCTTGAGCTTCTTCAGACCTTCGAGCGGGGAGAGATCTTTCACCTTGGTGCCCTTCACACTGAGCGTTTCGAGCAGGGTGAGCTTGGCGAGCGGCTTGAGATCTTCGACTTGCGTGCCGTCCAGCTGAAGCTCGGTCAACGCCGTGAGCTCAGCGAGCGGCGCGATGTCTTTGACCTGCGTGCGCCCCAAATCCAGCCGATCTAGCTTCTTCAACTTGCTGAGCGGCCCGAGATCGCTCACCTGGTTGATGGAGGCGCGCAGTGACTCGAGGTTGGTCGCCACGGAGATGGGCGACAAATCATCGAACGTGCCCTCGCCCAGAAATAGCTCTTTCAGGCCCGTCATGTGGGAGAAGATGCAGACGTCCAGCTCTTCGAGCCCCTTGACCTGCGACATGTTGAACGACTTGAGCTTCTTCAAGTCGGCGATCGTGATGTCACCCTCGGGCTTGGGCAGCTTGCGGCGCACTTCTTCTTCGATGGCCTTTTGCTCGAAGGCCACCGTGGGGCCCTTGGGACAGTCGGTCAGCTGCTTCTTCGGCTTGTTGGCCTTGGGCTCTTCTTTGGCGGCGGCGGCCGGCGTGGGCGCCGGGGTTGGAGCGGGCGCGGCGGCGGCCGTCTCGGCAGGCTTGGCTTCGGGCTTGGGCGGATCTTCGCAAGCGGCGCTCAGCGCGCCTAGGGAAACGATGCTCAACAAGACCCAGCGGGCGGAGGAAGGCGCGTTGCTCATGCGCCGGGGACGATATCAGCCCTCGCGCGGGACGTCGCCAGCCTTCATGACCCAATCGAGGTCGCCGTCGCCCAGGGCTTTGCCCATGGCGTGGTACCCGTTGTCGACGTAGAGCGTGGTGCCGGTGATCGCCGCGGCGAACGGGCTCGACAAGAAAACCGACGAGTGAGCGACGTTTTCTGGCGTCAGCTGGACGGGCAGCGGCGAATTTTTCTCGTAGAAATTGACGATGGCAGCGATCGCGCCCGTCACGTTGGCCGCGCGCGAGGCGTAGGGGCCGGCCGAGATGGTGTTCACGCGCACGTTGAAGCGGCGCCCCGCTTCGAACGCCAGGTAGCGTGTGTCGGCCTCGAGCGCGGCCTTGGCCGACGACATGCCGCCGCCGTAGCGAGGAATGACGCGCTCACTGGCCATGTAGGTCAGGGAGAGGAAGCTGCTGCCCGCGCGCATGAGGGGCGCGAACCGCCGGACCATCGACACGAACGAGTACGAGCTGGCGCTGAGCGCGGCCAAGTAGCCCTCGCGCGTGGTGTCGAGCAAGGGTTTGGCGACCTCGGGCCCATTGGCGAGGGAGTGAATGACGACGTCGACCGGATGCTCGCCGAAGTCGGCCGCCATGCGATCGACGAGGCCCTGAATCGAGAAATCGCCGCGCTCGGCGTAACGCTTGTTGGTGCGGATGGACTCAGGCGCTTGGTCGAGAGTATCGAACGAGGCGTCGAGCGGGTAGACGCGCTCGAACTCGAGCAGCGAGCCGTCGGGCATCTTGCGCGATTCGTCGAGCTTGCCCCTGCGCAGCAGCGTTTCGAAGATGCCCAGGGCTGGCGGCCAACCCGCGATGCACACCTTGGCGCCCGCCTCTGCGAACTGCTTCGCGATCGCAAACCCAAAGCCTACGTCGTCCGCGACGCCGGCCACCAAAACTCGCTTGCCAGTGAAATCAATCTTCACGGCTCGGACTCGTAGATCCGAATGCCCCGCTGATCAACCAGCGTGAATGACGCCCTGCGTCCTACGAGGTTTGACTTGTGCGCCGGCGGGTTTGACCGCGGTGTTCGAGAAAGTGGGTCGGGGTGAGAGGATTTGAACCTCCAACAGCCGGCACTCTGCCTGGTTTGATTTGTGCGCGGGCGGGTTTGACCGCGGTGTTCGAGAAAG
>Ga0164241_10000272_pt1 | contig 111909 bp, 88 predicted proteins | sample OricomyardsoilBY_FD_108780 | JGI IMG/M metagenome (GOLD analysis project Ga0164241, IMG submission 108780) | Backyard soil microbial communities from Emeryville, California, USA - Original compost - Back yard soil (BY) | ecosystem: Environmental > Terrestrial > Soil > Unclassified | place... | reverse complement strand
TTCCGGGCTTCGGAAAATCGGGGATGACTCGTACCAAGCTGTCGAGTTCGTTTCCCGGCCCTTTAACGGAAAGTTCGCTGCGACTCGCTTCGTCGGACGACGTATCCCGCTCTACGCCGCGGGGCGTTGGAGAGGTGCGAGCTGGAAAAGCATAACGTTTCCTCGTCACGATGAACTTCCTTCATCTAAAGCCAAAAAACGGATCTTGGCTACAGCGGAACTCAGAAATGAGTTCCGCTGCAAAAATCTCAAGCAGATGAATTTTGCTTAACCCTGCGGTGGGATGGATTTTTCTAGTGAGCCGACGACGAGCGCGGCGTCGGCCTCGAGGTGACTCGACCACAGGTCGAGAAGTAGCGGTGTTAGACCAACCTTGCCCTGATCGTAAGCATCCGTATCGCTGCCATGCACATGTTCGTGGCGCGCGTTGGTGCCACCTACCCAGAAATAGCGTTGGCCTCGAGGGTCGGTGCGCGCGACGAGCCCTCCGCTATAAACGCGCTCCCCGAGGCGGGTCGAAACGACCTCCCACGAGCCCGCGGCCGGAAAATTGGCGTTGAATAAGCGACTCCCTTTGAGCCCAGAACGAACGACAGCTTGAGCGAGCTCGCTCGCTGCCCGGGCCGCCTGGCTGATATCTGCCTCCCGCGCGGCCGAGACGGCCAAGGCCACATGGCCCGAGAGAGCAGCTTCACGAGCCGCGGCGACCGTTCCGCTATAAAATACATCACGACCCAAGTTGAGGCCGTGGTTGAGTCCCGAAACAACCAGATCGGGCAGCTTAGGCAAAAAACCTTCGAGGTTGAGCGCCAAATACACTGTGTCCGCGGGTGTACCGTCGACCGAAAACACGCTGGCTTCATGAGAAAAAAGCCGCAACGGCCGGTTGATGCTGAGCGCGTGGCTAGCGGCGCTCTGCTCGACGTCGGGTGCGCAGAGAATCACATCTGCCCACGTCGAAAGCTCTTGTTTGAGCGTAGTGATACCGAGCGAGCGGTAGCCGTCGTCGTTGGACAAGAGGATGAGTGGACGCTGCATCTCGTTACCCCTTAGGGCTGCATTGGAGTGGAGGCAAGGCACTCGGAGGCTCCGAGCGCCCAAGGCCTGGAACAGCTCATGGCGGGCCCACTCATCCCTATGGCGATTTTCTGCGCAGAGCGCTGGCTGATCCGAATGAGCCATGGGAACATGCCTTGTCGTGGATGATTCGAGTTCGAATAGGAACCGGACCCACCCCTTGGGGAGCCCTGATTCAGAAGCCGGGGGAGGCGCGAAAGTTCAAGGCGCCGGGTCGGGAGGGGCGCTAGAGCAAGAAATTTTGCGATACGTCGAGGACGCGCTGGCTCGTTTTGCGCTCCACGGCACGGTCTACTTGGAAGAGGGTTCGGTCGGCCTCGACAGCAGCCAGGGCCAGTTCAAGGTACCGCTCGGAACGCTGCCTGCACGCTGGCTTAGCTTAGACGAAGCCACACGTCGCGAGCGCGCGGCAGACACGGTGCGCCAGTTCGTTCGGCAAAGAAACTCACTCGCGGCACCTGCTCCTATCTCGGTCGGTTTTGACTATCGGTTCTGGGGCGGAGCACTCGCTCTCGGTTGTGTTATCGTTTTGGGAGTGCATTTTCTTTGGCCCACGGAGCTCGTGTCGGGCGCTTCGTCGGGGTCTGCTCGCACGGCCGCCTCGCAGCTCGACCCTGAATCAAGTTTGGCGCGGGCACGGCGAGTCTGTGAGGCCACTAAGGCTCGGGTGGCGCGGGGAGCGACGGTCAATGTGGCCGACACCGATGGCTGGGTGGTCGAGTATTCTGCCCTGCGCGTCGCCGGCGGCTCACCGCTCGAAGGCTCTCTAGCCGCATACGTGAAAGCGCCGGGGAGCACCGAAGCGAGCGCCTGGATCTGGCCGGAAGAGCCGAGCCTAGTGGCCCTCGCCGGCTCCGAGCCGCGCGTTCAACTCACCGTCGAGCCGCTCTCGAAAGGCGGAGAAGCATGGGAACGGCTCACCCTCTCCTTTTCGGGTCCCCTTGTTGACCCCTACTTCCGCGAAGAAGAACGCCCGCGCTATTACCACGTCGCCGCAGCGCTCACCTCAAGCCTAGAGGCAACGCATAGCGGGCTCTATGCGCGCTGTGAGCACGAGCACTCTCATTACCTCGGTTCGTGGTTTCGGGGCCCCAATGAAGGCGGGGCCGCCACGGCGCTGGTCTTCTCACTCGGCGCCTTCGCCGAGCCTCCCCATATCGCGAGTCCCTTCCTCAAGCCGCTCGGCCAGAAGCCAGATCTTGGCTATGCGTTCTCCAACATCGAGACCGGCACGGCCAAGCTGACCCGCGCAGCCTTGAGTGACGCCATGGGCCGGAGTCAGGGCATGGTGACAGGAGCGCCCAAAGCGCCCGTCACCCTCACCTTTGCTTTTCGTGACGGGAGCTCCGCGACCCGGGCGAGCCGCCAACTTTCGCGCGGCGCTGGTCTCATCGCCGACTAAACCCCGCTCTTTCAGTCCCGAATGGGGCTTGCCGACCCGAGGCGAGCTGACTAGCTTCTCGGCTCCCTTCGGTCCGGCATTTCGTGCCCGCCGAACACTCACGCGGGAGTAACTCAGCGGTAGAGTGCGACCTTCCCAAGGTCGAGGTCGAGGGTTCGAATCCCTTCTCCCGCTCTGAATGATAAGAAGACTTAGTGAGAACCACTGGGTCCTTTTTTCATTTCTTCTGACGGACTGGCTTCGGGTCACGCGCGCCTTGCTTAGCTTAGGCCACCGATGACGCTCGGCTCTCCGTGGTGCGGCGCCTCGCGGGCTGGACTTGGCTTAGCGGGCTGGGCTCAGCGCGTTGGGGCTGCCCTTTTTCCGATCAAGTACGCGTGGGTTTCGCGTTCAGGGCGGCGAAGATAGAGCACCACGGGGTGCCCCGAGCTGGGCCAGACGCCAGCAACAGTGAACTGCCCCTCGGGAGAGGTCTCGACGCGCTGACGATTGGACTCGACTTGGTACCCATCTCGAACGCGGCCGGTGAGGCGAAAAGTTTCATCGGTCACGCCACTCCGACTCGGGGCGGCGTCGAGCGTCAAAACGGACGCGCTCGGATCGCGCCGAATCGCTACCACTGTGCGTTCGGACGCGACTCTTCCGGCCGAAAACTGGGCCTGATGAGTGCCCTCGGCGAGTTCACCGCCTGGGAAGGCATAGACGGGCTCGCGAGAGAAGACCGTCCTGGTGCGGCCCAAGTAGCTCACGGCCAGTGCGTAGCGCCGTGCGGGAGGCGCATCGGGCCAACGAAACGTAACTTGGGGCAATTGATCCGAATAATGGAGGTTGTAGTGCCGCCCGGTGACGTCAATCGCCGTCGAAGAGGGGCGTTCTTCTCGCGGCTTTAAGCCATCGTCATTGACGATGGTGAGGCTGCCACTGGCTTGATCCACGAGAGCTTGCCCCATCCCAGCGCGACATTTGAGCTTATAACTGAGCGTTCCAGGTTCGACGCGAACGACCACGGCCCCTCGCTCCGTCCACTCCGAGGCCGATTTTTTTCCCGCAGGGCCGCTTTCGAGTTCGATGGCGCCTTCCACACAATTCGCCCCGAACACGAACCGCACCTGGGTCGGTGGCGATGCATCATGAATGACTAAGCTTTGCCCCGCTTCCAGGGCGATGTCGCTGAGGGTCGACCGTTGAGAGGGACTATTGCCCTTCGGGGGCTCAGACAGAAGGTCGACCCGAGTTGCGCTCGCTGAAAGCTCGACGCTCTGGGACGGCTGAAGTTCAAGCACCGTACCCCCCACCGATTCGATGCGAGCCCGACCGAGCTGCGTCAAAACCAGCACGGACTCCGGTTTACCGCTGATCTCGAGGCGCGCCCCGGAGCTCGCCAGGATCCGCCCATACGACGAACGGATCTCCGAACCCTCTTGCGAGGCCTCAAACAAGATGCGCCCGGATCGAACGTCCCAAGCGGTGATCCCGGTGCGTTCGCCTTCTAAGAAACGCACCGTCGTCTCAGGTTCAAGGGTAAGCCGTCCCCCGCCTTCGAGCGCTAACTGAGCAAACGATGCCCCCGCAGTCCTCACAAGTTCACCCGCGCCGAGCGAAGCTCCGCGCTCCAAGGCTTGCCACGTCCCATGGGCCGCTTGTCGTTCGACGGATCCCGTCGTCTCCGTCACCCGCGCGCACGGTAGGAGCGAGGCGCACTGCTGACAGCCGCTCAGGAAGAGCGTGCATATAAGAGCGCATGATAGGACTGCTCGATGCAGCTCCGCTGCACGCCGACGAAAGGAGCCTCCCTCTGTCGCGCGTTGTCCGCCATGCACCCACACTTCGCCCGCCGAGTGTGTTTGCATACCCAAAGGAAACTCAGGATCTGAAGGCAACTCCAGAAATCCTAACACTTCCATGTGCGCCACGTCTATTGCCGCTCTTCGCTCGCTCACAATTGCCCCTCGCAAAGTGACCTTCGTTGTGATTCTAGCTCACGATTCTTGCGTCACTTATTTGTGGTGAGACTGATATGTGCAGTGTTCGTAACAATGTAGTGTGACAACAAGCGGAGCACTGATCTGGCGGGCGGCATTCCCCCGCTCTTGGCTCGCTCTCCGCGCGTTCCGTCTCAAAAGGAGACGCTGGATCCCACGAGCGACCGCCGGAAAGTTGTCCAGCTTGAAGGACTCCCCGTAGCTAGGAACAATGTTCATTCCTGGCCGGCTCAGCCGAACCACCCTGGGGGATGTTCTTGCGGGGCTCGGGCGCCTCGAGGCCACCGGCTATCTGCGTTTGGAGGAACTACCGCCTAGCGGGCTGGTGCATCGGCTCGAGTTCTACGACGGACGACTTACCCAGGTATCCTCGCCGTTCGGCGTTGCCCTCGGCACGCTGCTCTCAGGGGGCGAGCAAGATTGGCTTGTCCCCGAGGGCAGGCTGAGTCTGGGAGAAGAATGGGTTCATAGCGGACGCGCTTCTGCAGATGCTGTTCGGGACGCGCTCCGCGAACAGCGCGCTGCTCGCCTCGAGTATCTGTTCGGACTCAAGGAAGCTCGCTTGAGTTTTCATCCGCAGCGCGAAGCGCCTGTCGGGGGCGTTGCCGTGGAACCCCTAGCATTCCCCGAGCTCGTGAGCGGAAGGCGACGGTTCATGGTGCGAGATGCGGGGCAACCCGCTGACACGCGCCGCTCTATGATTCTCGAAACCCTGGGTCTCGGTCCGAATGCAACCCGGGATGACGTGCGGGCCGCGTTTCGGCAGCTCGCGCGCTCCCTACACCCGGACAGCTCTCGGTCGCTCGGTACGGAGGAACGGGCTCAGCTCAATCAGCGTTTCGCTCGGGTCTCGAGCGTCTACCACGAACTTATCGCCTAGCGACGCAGTTCAGCTTCGAAGCAGCGGCCACGCGTTCACGTGTGCCTCTAGAGCGCTAAAGCGTTCTAGAGTTAGCTCTGGCGCGGCCGCTAGGAGCCGTGCGTCGGACTGAAAGCCGCCCAAAATACCAATCGCATAACACCCAGCAGCGCGGGCAGCGAGCACATCCTGCTCACTATCACCTACCATAATTGTCCGCTCTGGGGAGACGCCGAGCTCGGAGCAGGCCAAGAGCACCGGCGCTGGATTCGGCTTGAGCGCTCCAGCGTCGCCGCCCCCAATTACCGATAAGAAGCGCGCGCCGAGGCCCGCTTTGTCGAGGATCTTCCGCGTAATGGCCGAGCTCTTATTGGTACAGATGCCGAGCTTCACGCCCTCGAGAGCGCGGAGTACTTCGGTTGTGCCAGGGTAGAAGCTGCCATGATCGAGCGGATGCTCAGCGTAATAGGCCAGGAAACGCTCCAGGTGTTCGGTTACCTCGGGTGCGTCTCTGTCGAGCCGGAATGCGCTCGACACGAGTTTGCGGGCGCCGTCCCCGACGAACGTGTCAATTTCAGCCCCAGGTAGCGCTGCGCGTCCGGCACTTCGAAGCGCGTGGTTGCATGCCGCGGCGATGTCTTCGCGCGAATCGAGCAATGTCCCGTCGAGATCGAACAGAACGGCCTCTACCTGAGTGGGAAACAGAGTAGCCATATACCGACGCGCGGCGCATAGCCGATTTCCGCCAGCCGGCCCAGCTTGGCTATGGCGCCCCCTCGGAACGTGGGTTAGACGGCGCGCATGCGTTTCGTCGATGAATGCGAACTCCGCGCTGAAGCCGGGGATGGCGGTAACGGATGCGCCGCTTTTCGTCGCGAGGCCTACGTGCCCTTTGGTGGTCCCTCCGGAGGGGACGGCGGAGATGGCGGGCATGTCGTCCTAGTGGGGGATGAAGGGCGGTCCTCGCTGCTCGACCTCCAACATGTTCGAATCATCCGTGCCGAGCGCGGCGAACATGGCCGCGGCCGCGATCAGTACGGCAAAGGTGGGCGCGACGAACGCGTGCGCGTCCCCGTGGGTACGGTCGTTTTCAATAGTGAGAGCGGCGAGCAGATGGGTGAACTCTTGACGCATGGCCAAGAGCTGATCGTCGCGACCGGGGGACACGGCGGGCGCGGTAACAAACACTTCACAACGTCGACGGACCGAGCTCCGAAGCGCGCTGAGCCGGGTACGCCGGGCGATCAACGCAACTTGCGGCTCGAACTGCGCGTTATGGCTGACGTCGGACTACTCGGTTACCCGAACGTCGGTAAAAGCACCTTCATTGCGACCGTTAGCGCGGCACGTCCGAAGATCGCTGACTACCCCTTCACGACGCTAGTACCTCAACTCGGAGTTGTGGATCTCGAACGTTGGATCGGCGCACCCGGTGGTAACACCTTGGTCGCGGCCGACATACCCGGGCTCATCGAAGGCGCAGCCGAAGGCCAGGGCCTCGGCATCCGTTTTCTCAAGCACCTCGAGCGGACGCGCGTGCTGCTCCACCTCTTGACGCTCGATCCGAGCGAAGAGCGTAGTCCTCTCGGCGACTACGACATCGTGCGGCGCGAACTCGAGAAATACAGCCCAGAATTGGCCGAGACACCCGAGGTCGTGGCGCTTTCCATGGCGGATCTACCCGACGTCGAGTCCATCTATGCCGAGCTCTATAAAACCTTCGAGGCACGGGGCATCCAGCTCTACTTGATGAGCGCTGTGACTCACAAGGGCGTCGCCCAAGTGCTGGGCGCTCTGGCTCGTGAGCTCGGCCGAGGCTGAGGCCGAGGCCGACGCTGAGCGTGCCGGGCCGATCTCGCTAAGAACAACTAACCGCTCACTCGTGTCTCTGAGCTCGGCGTTCGACCCTGAAGGGAAGCTCAACCGCTCGATCAGGCACGAGCGGACTTGGGGTTAACCGCCGGCGAACGGGTCAAACTCTTCGTCGAAGTCGTAGGACGTGTCGAGGTTGTCGAAGCGAGTGAACTCAGCCGCGAACTTGACCTTGATCGTGCCGGTGGGGCCGTTTCGTTGCTTGGCGCAGATGATCTCGGCCACGCCTTTATCGGCGCTATCCTGAAAATAGTACTCATCGCGATAGATGAAGAAGATAGCGTCTGCATCTTGCTCGATGGCGCCCGACTCTCGCAAATCGCTCAGCTGAGGCCGTTTGTCTTTGGTGGTGCGCGTTTCTACGGAGCGATTGAGCTGACTGAGGGCAATCACCGGTACGCCCATTTCCTTAGCGAGCTGCTTCAAACCACGAGAGATTTCGGAGATTTCCTGTTCGCGACTGGTAACTCCCTTGCGGCCAGCCATAAGCTGCAAATAATCGATCGCGACCAGACCGAGTTCTGTCGGACCGTTCTCGTTCCTTTTCATGTCCGCCTGCAGGCGCCTGACCTTGGCGCGAAGATCCATGAGCGAGATGGCAGGGGTGTCGTCGAGCCAGAGCGGCAGACGACTGAGGCGCGCCGCAGCGTCCGTCAGCTTGTTCCAGTCGTTAGCCGTGACTTGCCCCGAACGAAGGCTCGCCATATTGACCTTGGCCTCGCTCGCCAACATACGCGCAGCGAGCTGCTCGCGAGGCATTTCGAGCGAGAAGAAGGCTACGCCGAAACCAGCCTCGTTGACGTGTCCTCCATCGCGCGTAGGGACACGCCTGGGAGCGGCGACATTGGTGGCCAGGTTCAAAACGAACGACGTCTTGCCCATGCCCGGACGGCCGGCGACGATATAGAGGTCGCCCTTGTGGAGACCCGAGGTGCGCTTGTCGAGTTCGATGAAGCCGGTTGAAAATCCGGTTACACCCCCGCCGCGCGTGCGGGCCTCACTGAGGACATGAAAGGCGCTCTGAACGGCCATCCGGAGCGGGACCACCGAGGACTCGGCCTTGGCGCGGGCTAGCTCAAAAATCGACTGCTCAGCCTCATCAACAAAGGTTTGAACGTCTCCGCAATCGCCGTAGCCCTCAACAGCCACGCGCTGACAGGTCGCTATCAGCGAGCGCAGCCGCCACTTTTCACGGACCGTGCGCGCGTGCTCCCCGACGTGCGCTACGGCTGGGGTCGCATCGACCAACCGCGCCAAATAAGGGGTGCCGCCGACCAGCTCGAGGCGACCGCGGTCTCGCAGGAAGGTCGCCACGCTGATGGTATCGATTGGCCGACTCGCCGTGGCGAGCTCGATGATCGCCTCAAAGATGCGTCGATTAGCGTCTGTGTAGAAGTGCTTCGGTTCGAGCGCTTCCTGAACCTGATCAAACGCTTCGGTCGAGAGCATGACCGCGCTGAGCACAGCCGCTTCGGCGTCGAGATCCGCCGGTGGGACTCGCCCAGCGCTTGGTCGGAGCCCCGCGGCAGCGTCGACCTCTCTTGCACCTCGACTCACGGGAACGAACGTCGCTTTGTCCACGGACGTTGAGCCTTAGCACAAACCGCCGACGGGCGCGTGAGGGCGGAGCCCGTTCGCAAAATACTTCGCCGCGCTGCAGGCTCGTCAACGACAGGCTCGTCGATGGATCGCGGGCTCATATTCTTTTTCTCCGAAGCCTCTCCACAGCATCACGGCTAGCTATGCCCAGGTTGCGCACAGGGAGAACCGTGTCGTTCATGGGGAGGCTCCAAATAGCAAAAGCGCGCATAACCCACCGGGTTACACGCGCTTTCACGGGCGCTGGTTTAGAGAGCCGGGCTTAGAGAGCCTGGCTTAGAGAACCTAGCTTAGGCTGGCTTCACCACTTCGACGCGTAGGGTCGCGGTGACGTTCTTGTGCACCTTAACCTGTACGTCGCTGAGACCCAGCGTCTTGATCGGATCGACGAGTTCGATCTTCTTGCGATCAATCGCCAGCCCCAAGGCCTTGTACGCCTCTTCGATGTCTTTGCTCGTTACCGAGCCGTACATCTTGGCGTCTGAGCCTACGGCGCGTTCCAGCTTGACGCTGCTGGCCTCGAGTTTCTCTTTGAGAAGCTTCGCGGCAGCCAGGTCCTCGGCCTCAAGCTTCAAGGCCTTGGCCTTGAGCTCTTCGACCCGAGCCATGTTCGCAGTCGTGGCCGGAGCCGCGAGCCCACGAGGAATCAAGAAGTTGCGTGCAAAACCAGGGCGTACGCGGACGACTTCGCCGCCTTGACCAAGGTTTTCTACGTCTTTCTGTAGAATGACACGAATGGGGGTAGACATGGTCTATGGCCTCCTTAGTAGTTCGTGGTGAAGGGCAAGAGCGCCACAATGCGAGCGCGCTTGACGGCTGTCGTTAGTTCGCGCTGATGCTTCGAACACGCGCCAGAGACGCGGCCTGGAACCATCTTACCGCGTTCGCTGATGAAGTACTTCAGCGTGCCCGGATCTTTGTAGTCGATGCTCATAGCTGCATCATTGCAGAATGGGCAGCCGCGCCGACGCATCCTGCGTACGGGATCTTTGTCAGCGTTCATGTCAGGCTTCATGAGAAATCCTCCAAAGCTTCTTCTTCTTCACGAAGATCATCGTTCACGTGGTACTCGTTACGCGGCGAAGCCACGAGCCCGAGGCGCTGTTCGAGCGTCAAGCCTTCGTCGATTTCTGCGGGAGCATCCTCAGCTTCAAACTTGATGCGCTCAGGATCGATCTCAGCTTGGACGGCTTCTTCACCGATCTTGACGGTTTGAAAGCGAACGACCTCGTCGAGCATGCGGAAGTTACGCTCTAGCTCGGCCACGAGGGCACCATCACCCTGGTAGGTGAAGTAGACGTACAGGCCGCGACGGCTGTGATTGATCTCATAGGCGAGCAAACGACGACCCCAGTTTTCGATGCGGGTCAGTTTGCCATTCATGCGAGCGACCACGTCAGAGACGCGGGTCGCTACCTTTTCGGCGGTCTCTTTCGTGACGTCGGGCCGAAGGATGTAGATGACTTCGTATTCGCGGAGCGGATGCTCCCTCTTTGCAGCTTCTGCCATAAGGCTCCTTTTGGACTTGGCCCCCCCAGGATGGGGAGCAAGGAGCCGCTCGTTATGAGCGGCGGTTCACATGATTCATTGCCTGGCTGAAGCCTACTCGGAGAACTTCTTCCACGGCGACCGCGGCTGCCTCCACCATCTTTTCGATGATAGGTGCGTCCGACGGGGGGGCGCTCTCTAACACAAAACTAGCTATGTCACCCTTAAAATCAGCATCAGGACGACCAATTCCGAGGCGAAGTCGCAGGAAGTTCGGGGTGCCGAGCCGCTCGGCGATCGATTTAAGCCCGTTATGTCCCCCCGCCCCTCCACCCTGCTTGAGTTGAACGCGACCTAACGGGAGATCGAGCTCATCGTGGAGAACGAGTACCTCGTCGGGGCCCAGCTTATAAAAGGCGAGAGCCGGCGCTAGCGCGTCTCCCGAGAGGTTCATGAACGTCTGCGGCTTGAGTAAGACCTGGCGCCCAGACGCAAAAGAAGGTTCGGCTAACGCAACTAGCGAATGGAATTTCGACCCAAAATGAGGACGACCCCACCGCTCCGCGATGAGGTCGATCACCATAAACCCGATATTGTGTCGGGTCTTCTCGTAGCGCACGCCGGGATTGCCCAGGCCCGCTAGGATCATCCCTTCTTCGCTGCCTCGGCGGCCGCCTCAGCCTCTTCTTCCTTCTTGGCGTGCTTGTCGATAGCGAGTGAAACCACCGTACGCTTCGCAGGCAAGAGGATTTCAACCCCCTCAGGGACTTCCAAGTCAGCAGCGTGCACATGCTGATCGAGATCGAGGTCCGTCACGTCGTAGACGACCTTCACCGGGATCTTCGTCGCCACGCACTTAACGGGTAGCTCGCGGAAAACCTGGCGCAGCGTCCCACCCATAACGACGCCCTTGGGGCGACCGGTGAGCTCAAGGGGTACGTTGACCGTAACCTGCTCCGTGTCGCTTACGCGGATGAAGTCGGCGTGGAGCAAGGAGCGGGAGAGCGGATGATATTGATAGTCTGCAATCATCGCCTTGACGGGAGCTGCACTACCAACAGCTAGCTCGACCACGGCGTTCACACCGTGTGGGCTAAACAGAGCCGCCTTAACGTCATCCGGCGAGACGGTCAGGGCCAAAGAGGCCTCTCCGCCACCGTATGCAACCGCAGGGATCTTCCCATCTACACGCAAACGCCTTGAGGAGTTTTTCCCGCGCTCATCGCGCAGCGTAGCGGAAACCTTCGTGAACATGACTTTTTCTCCTCAAATGGCCGACCTATTTAGGCGGGGCGCGGTGCATAGCACGGCTAACAGGTATTGCGAGATATTTTTGACCAAACGGACCCGAGAAATCGCGCTAAACCTCGGGCACCGACGGCAGGGCTCACACGAAGAGAGAGCTGACCGAGTCGCTGTTGTGGATGCGTCGAATCGCCTCGGCCAGGAGCCGCGCGATGGAGATGACCTTGATCTTGCTGCAACTCCGTACGGCTTCGCTCGGGGCAATCGAGTTGGTGATGAGAACCTCTTGCAGCGGAGACTCAGTGATGCGCTGGACGGCGGGGCCGCTCAGGACGCCGTGGGTGGCGCAGGCCACGACACTCCGCGCGCCTTTGTCCATCACTGCGCGCGCAGCGTTGCAGAGGGTTCCGGCTGTGTCGATCATGTCGTCGATGATGATGCAATCTTTATCCCTTACATCACCTATGATGTGCATAACCTCGGAAACATTAGCCTTTTCGCGTCGCTTGTCGATGATTGCCATCGAGGCGTTCAGCCTCTTCGAGTAGGCCCGCGTGCGCTCCACGCCGCCGGCATCGGGCGAGACGAAGACGGCGTCTTCGTTGAACCGGCTTCCGAGGTAGTCACCCAAAAAGACCGGCAAAGCGTACAGATTATCGAAGGGAATATTAAAGAACCCTTGAATCTGGCCAGCATGGAGATCGACACCGACGACGCGATCGACACCGGCCGCCGTCAGCAGATCCGCCACCAGCTTCGCCGTAATCGGGGTGCGGGGAGCCACTTTTCGATCCTGGCGGGCATAGCCGTAATACGGAATGACCGCGGTGATTGAAGAGGTCGAGGCCCGACGGAGCGCGTCACACATGATGAGCAGCTGCATCAGGTTGTCGTTGACGGGCGCGGACGTGGGTTGCACCACGTAGACGTCGAGTCCGCGTACGTTCTCCTTGATTTCACAGAAAGTTTCACCGTCCATGAAACGAGCTGTTCGGACCTCCCCGAGCGGCGTATCGAGCTGGGCCGCGATCTCTTGGGCCAACTCAGGGTTGGCGTTCCCGGTAAAAAGGCAGACTCGTTTGACAGCCACGCGTTCGTACTCCGTTCTTTACTGCCCGGCGGGTACTCAAGAGTCCGATTCCGGGCGACCCGTTTACCAAAACTTCACAAACCCAGCAACGCTGCCGCACCGAGCTCCCACTCGTCAGTAGCCCAAAAACGAACCCGAGGTGACTCGGGGGCTAGCTCGCCATCAGCGATAAGGGTTCGAGTCGAGCAACGACTCAGAACTCTCTCGATTGGGCTTCGGATTCGTCTTTGCCTTGCTCGTTTCGCCCTTGGGGGCGGCCGGGTCTCGAACCTGCAAACGGACGGGCTCCCCCGCCTTCGCCCCCAGGCTCGTGTTTCGCGCGTCGGATGGTGCGGGCGCTGGATTTGCGATGGGCGGAGACGTTTGTGCTCGCCCACCGTCGAGTCGACCCGTCTTGGGATCGAAAGCCAAGTGGGGTTCCTCCACCACGGGCGAACTTGCGGCTCGACCTTCGTGCTCCGTCACCAAGGTGATCGCGGGACTTCCCTCGCGGGTCTTCGATTCGGAAACGCGCGAGAGCGCTTTATAAAAAACAAACCCTCCTGCCGCGACCGCGATGGCGGCCGCGCTCACGAGCGCCCGGCCCCACACTCCGCGCCGAGCGAGCGTGGGCTCCCGAAACAAGGTGCCGCTGTTCTCTGTGACAATGGCCGAGATACGCCCGAACGAGGGCGTGACCGTCGTGGTGTGGCTAGGTGCGATCGTCTCCGCAATCGCAGTCCACTTTCGCAGCTCCTGCTCTTGCACTGCGAGTTCGGGCCCCATCATGCGCGCAAGGTAAGCCTGCAGCTCGCGATTGCTGCTGAGGACGCCGGTCTCCGTCGCGGCTGCCTCCAAAGCATCGGCGAACTCAGCGCAAGTTGAGTAGCGTCGTTCCAGATCTCGATCGAGCGCCCGCATGACGACGTTGGCCACGGAATCGGGCACCTGGGGGGCGGCTACCCTGAGTTGTGGGATCTGCTCAGCGATGACTCGCGCGAGCGTGGCCGCCTCCGTCTCGGCCTTGAATAGCCGTTTGTGGGCGAGGCCTTCCCAGAGCACTACGGCCGCGGCAAAGACGTCAGCGCGACGATCGAGGTGCTCGCTACCCATCGCCTGTTCTGGAGCCATGTAAGCGATCTTTCCCTTTAACTGGCCAGCCCGGGTGGAGTTGAGTCGACTCGCCGCTCGCGCCACACCAAAGTCGGTAATGCGACCGATACCGTCCACGCCGACGAGCAGGTTTTGAGGGGAAACGTCGCGGTGCACCACGCCTGCGGGTCCGCCGGATTCGTCACGTAGTTCGTGCGCCGCATGCAAGCCATGCAACATGTCGAGCACAACCCGAATGACGACCCCCTCGGGGACTCGTTCTCTCTGGGCGGAGGCCCGCGCCAGCATTCGCGCGAAGGTCTCACCCTCGATGTACTCCATCACCAGGTAATAACCGGCGTGCGGGCTCGTGCCGACCTCTAGGATGGGTACGACATTGGGATGATGAATGCCGGCCGCGAGCCGCGCTTCATCAATAAACATCTGCACGAACTCTTTTTCGCCCTGCAAATGAGGATGGAGGCGCTTCAGCGCAAACAGGCGTTGAAATCCTCCCACCCCCGTGACCCGCGCCAGGTAAACGCTGGCCATGCCGCCCGAGGCGATCTCGCCCATCAATTCATAACGCTCGACGAACTGCCGCCCAATCTGCTGAGTCTCGAAGAGCTTGGCCGCCATAGCTTTCGATCCCTAAAAGGTGCCCCTAGCACCGAGTTCGAAGCCGTCCCCAAAACCAAACACAGGCGCGACCTTGGGCCCGGTACGCTTGGCCGTTTCGGCCTTGGAATGATCGTCTTTGGGTCCCCAGTCCGTCAAAAAGAGGCCGGTGATGGCCGTCAATACTCCGAGCCCCGCCGTCACCCCTATCGCAACCGAAGCCGTGGTCTGGTTGCGAACGCCCTCCTGATAGGCAGGACAATCGGTGCCTCGTCCACCACACTCGTCTTCGACGCGCTCCGCACCCGGTTCGTTGATGGCTCGAATGCCAAGGAAGGTCGAGACTCCAATGCCGAGCCCCGTGACCCCTACCCCAGTCCAAAAAACTGCTGGAGACCAGCCTGATCTTTTCGAATCCTTCGGCCCATCTGCTTGGGTACTCGGGGAGTCGGCCTCGAGCGCTGGGTCGGCTGGATCCTTTGAGTTGATCCAGGCATCCATATCCTGTTTGGAGCCCTGTGCAGGGGCAACAAAGTCCATGACCTCGTACTGCCCAGCCTCGATGCGCACACCCAGGCTCTTGGCGCTACCATCGGGCCAACTCGCCCTGAGCTTGTGCATCCCTGGATCGACATAAAGAGTGCGCTGCATGTCCGGCCGCCCATGCACCAATTTGCCGTCCAAAATCAATTCACATGCCTGCTGACACGAGACGTTGACACGGCCAAGTGATGACGCATGCGAATCGATCACTTTTTGAGCTTCGCTCTGCACATCATCGCTATCGTAGGAACGGAGCGCATGCTCTGCCAAAGTAACGGCTCGCGCCGTCTGTCCCGCTTGCAAACGTGATCGAATCGCGAGCAAAATGGATTGAGCACTAGGGGCGTAGCTATCAGCGGCCTCAAAGTATTCGGCCGCTTCCACGTAACCCTTCGAACGATAGGCGGCGCGCCCTCGATCAAAGGCGTCTGCAGCATCCCGAACCTGTTCGGCGCTCGGCGGACGCTCCTTCGCCGCAGCCAACCCGGAGCTAAAAACCCAGAAGGCCGAGCCAAGGACGATGCACCTCGAGCGGAATCTCATGAATGTTTCCAACTTGAAGGCTAGCCCCAGTAAGGCCTCGGCGCGAGGGCCGAACACACGGTTGGTCGACCTAACGATTACATGTGGGTGTTAGTGGTTGTGTTCGTTACTTAGCCACCGGAAGGCGTTACTTAGGCGCCAAATACGCTGAACAACTCACATCGGGCACTCCGGGCGATGGACTCTCTGAGTCACCTCCGAGCGACAGAGTCCGTGTGCGATTCCGGCAGGTCTCAAACAGAAAAGCCGCGCCACTGTGCGTGACGCGGCTTGATGGAGCTGAGCTGGGTTGGGCCGAGCAGGAGCTTCGCTGGGACTTAGCCCATCGAAATCAAGAGGCGGTCGGGCTCTTCGAGGAAGGCCTTCACCTCTTGCGCGAAGGCAGCTCCGATGTGCCCATCGATCACACGATGATCGAAGGAGAGCGCAAGCACCATCACATCGCCAATCTTGATTTCGTCTCCCACGATGATCGGCTTCTTCTTCATTTCGTGCACGCCCATGATGGCTACCTCGGGGTAGTTCACGACGGGCGTCGAGAAGAGGCCGCCAAGCTTTCCGAGCGAGGTGACCGTGAACGTTGAACCACCGAGATCTTCCGAGCGACTCTTCCCGATGCGCGCGTCAGCAGCGAGCCGAGCGATCTCTTTTGCGATCTCGACGATGCTCAGCCGATCGGCATTCCGAATTACGGGGACCAAAAGGCCAGCGTCGGTCGCCGTGGCGATGCCGATGTCGAAGCTGGCTTTCTGGATGATTTCGAGGTTCGCGTCATCCATCCACACGTTCAGCGCGGGATGCTTCTTGAGCGCGGCTACCGTCGCTTTGATGATGAACGGCAGGAACGTGAGCTTCACGCCCGCCTCTTCGGCGAAAGGCTGCACGCGCTTGCGCAGAGCTACGAGCTTCGAGCATTCCACCTCGTCTGCGTAGGTGAAGTGCGCCACCGTCCGCTTGGAGCGCGCCATGTTCTCGAAGATGCGTTTACGCAGTCCGCGAATCGGCACACGAACGTCTTCCTTGGCGCGCGGAGGAGGTGCGGCGGCGGCAAGCGGCGTTGGCGCGGATGCGGTCGGCATACCGATTGGAGCGCCCAAACCGGAAGGACGCCCCGTTCCAGCCTTCTCGACGTCCTCGCGCGTGATGCGTCCGGCCGAACCGCTGCCGTTCACATCCGAAAGATCGACGCCGAGCTCACGAGCCAATTTCCGCGTAGCGGGGGCAGCCAGCGGCCTCGCGGAAGGATCCACCTTGGCTAGGTTTGTGCCAGGCAGTTCATCTTTGATGTCGCCAACAGCCGTTCCCGCCTTCTCGGGCTGGGGTGCTGGGGCTGCCGGTGCGGGGTCAGACTGCGCGGGCGCTGCGGAGGCATAGCTGCCTTCCAAGGCAATTGACACGAGCATATTCCCTACGGGAACCGCGTCGCCCACAGCACCGCCAAGCTCAATAACCTTACCGGCCTTGGGCGACTGAATCGTCACCGTGGCCTTGTCGGTCATGACTTCGACCAACTCTTGGTTTTCGATGACTGTGTCGCCTACTGCTACGAGCCAGCTAACAATTTCACCTTCGGCAATGCCTTCGCCAATATCCGGCAGCTTGAACTCGTACTTCGACATGTGACTCCGTATTTCGATGACGTATCCGCGTCACGCGGAAAAAATACATTCAACCCTGAAACCTGCGCGACCTGAAACTCAAGCCGCCGCCCGCTTAGGCGGATCGGGCGACATCGAGTACGGCCGGCAAGATCCGATGAGACAATGGCATATACTCGGATTCGAGCGTGTATGGGAAGGGTGTGTCGAATCCAGTAACGCGAACGGGGGGCGCTTCGAGATGGTAAAACGCACGCTCGGTAATCAGCGTCAGAAGCTCAGCGCCAAACCCACCCGTGCGGGGTGCTTCGTGGACGACAATCACACGCCCCGTCTTTTTGACGCTCTCTAAGATCGTTTCGATATCGACCGGCCAGATCGTCCGCAGGTCGACAATTTCGCACTCGACGCCCTGACGCTGCGCCTTGGCTGCCGCGTCGAGCGCCTCATAGAGCATGGCCCCATACGCCAGCACGGTCACGTCCCGGCCCGGCCTCACCACCTGGGCGCGCCCGAGCGGTACCGTGTAGTCCCCTTCGGGGACCTCGCCCTTGGCCGCGCGATAAATGCGTTTCGGCTCAAAGAAGATTACGGGATCAGGATCTCGAATGGCAGCTAGCAGCAAGCCCTTCGCGTCGTATGCACTCGAGGGGCAAACCACCTTGAGTCCCGGAATACACACGAACTGCGCTTCGGGATGTTGGGAGTGATAGTGACCACCCTTGATGCCCCCGCCCACGGGCGTTCGGATCACCATACCCGCGGAATATTCGCCACCGGAACGATAGCGATACTTCGAAAGTTCGTTGACGACTTGTTCATAGGCGGGCCAGAAAAAGTCTGCGAACTGAATCTCAGGTACGGGCACGATGCCGTAAAGCGCCATCCCGATGGCCGCGCCGATGATCCCGTTTTCTGTGAGCGGCGTGTCGATAACACGATCAGCACCAAACTCGTCGGAGAGGCCCGCTGTTACGCGAAAAACTCCGCCAATCTTGCCAACGTCTTCTCCGAGCAGCACCACTCGACGGTCGGCACGCATTGCAATGCGCAATGCGTCATTGATGGCTTGCACCATGTTCATGAGCGGCATCAAATTCTCCTAGTGGCCCTTGGCGGCGCGAGGCCCCTCGAGCAATTGAACACGCTGCTCGACGAGGTGCCACGGCAAGTTGGCATAGACGTCGTCAAACATGCTGCTCAAGCTCGGCTGAGGCGTGGACTCTGCGGTGGCCACGGCTCGACGGAACGAATTGTCGATCTCTGTGATCCACTGTTCTTCGTCGCGCTTCGTGAGCACACCGTGACGCTCGAGATAGCGACGGACCCGGCCCAGAGGGTCTTTCTCTGCCCAAGGCACGAGGTCGTCCCTGCCCCGATAGCGATCCGGATCGTCGCTCGTTGAGTGACCACCCATGCGATAGGTGAGAGCTTCGATGAGCGTGGGGCCCCCGCCGCGCGCGGCCAGGGCGCGAGCTTCGCGTGTCACGAGGATCACGGCAAATAGGTCGTTCCCGTCGACGCGCACGCCGGGCATACCGTAAGCAGCAGCCTTCTCGGCGAAAGTCCGGGTCGCGGTCTGACGATCGGAGGGCACGCTAATAGCCCAGCCATTATTGCGGCAAAAAAAGATGGTTGGGATCTTGAAGACAGCAGCCAGGTTCATCCCGCTATGGAAATCGGGCGTCGAAGTAGCGCCGTCTCCGAAGTAGGCCAACGTCGCTAGGTTCTTGCCTTCGATCTTCGCCCCCCAGGCGAAGCCAACCGCTTGCGTGATCTGAGTGCCGACGGGCGAGCTAATCGAGCCCCAACACTTCTCGCGACACGTGTAGTGGTCAGGCATCTGCCGACCCTGCACCGTGTCGTTGGCGTTACCGAACATATTGTCGATAAACTTTTGCAAACTCAGACCACGCAGCAGCGCCGAACCGAACTCGCGGTAGCAAGGGAAGATCCAGTCCGTCTCCGCCACCCCGTAGGTAGAACCCAAAATGGCCGCCTCTTCGCCGAGCGAGCCGACGTGGAAGCCAATCCGGCCCTGACGCTGGAGCACCACTAAACGCTCATCCAATGTGCGAGTGAGGAGCAAGTGACGATAGAGGTGGAGCACCTCCGAAGGGTCGAGACCGGGATCAAAACCCGGTTCGATGGTCCCATCGGGGCGCAACGAGCGCACGACCGGATACGGTTCGTCGGCGACTTGAGAAGGCAAGAGTCGGGACACGGAGTCGGAGGTTTCGAGAGAGGAGGATCGCACCGCGGCGTGAGGGTCCTGAATGCGGCCGAGCCTAGTAGAAGGCTCCGCATTTGGAACCCCACTGACGTCACTGTCAGTTCTGGGGGAAATTCGCCCGCCTGCGCTAGGGATACTGCTAGCGGGTAGAATACTACGCAGGGGCCGCAGTCGGTTCTCTACGCCGCCGGGCCTCAACGAAACCCTCAGCGGCGTGGTAGCTGCTGCGCACGAGGGGCCCAGACGCTACGAACTCAAAGCCGATCTCAAGACCGTAGCGCTCATATTCTGCAAACATTGCTGGCTCGACGAAGCGCGCCACGGCCGCGTGCTTTGGGGTCGGGCGCAGATACTGGCCCAGCGTTACGATGTCGACCTCAGCTGAGCGCAGGTCACGCATGGTCTCGAAGACTTCTTCGTCCGTCTCGCCCATGCCAACCATGATAGAGCTCTTCGTGAATCTTTCAGGCGCGCGCTCCTTGGCGAAGCGCAGCGTCCCTAGTGATAGATCGTAGTCGCAGCGTTGATCACGGATGAGAGGTGTGAGTCGCCGCGGAACCTCGATATTGTGCGCATAGACGTCGGGTTCGCCGGCAAGGACACTCGCTAGGTCTTGCTTTCGTCCCCCGAAATCTCCAACCAGAGTCTCAACCAAGATATCTGGATTGGCTTCGTGAAGGAGACGCACGGTCTTAGCGACGTGGGCGGCTCCGCCGTCCAGCAGATCATCACGATCAACCATCGTCAGCACGATGTAGCGAAGCCCCGAAGTGCCAAGCGCATCGGCGACGTTCTCCGGCTCTCGGGGGTCGACGAAGCCCTTCGGATTGCCGGTCGTGACGGCACAAAACCTACATCCTCGCGTGCAAGTGTGGCCCAGCAGCATTACGGTCGCCGTACCCGCGCCCCAGCATTCGCCTACGTTGGGGCAGCGTGCTTCCTCGCACACCGTGTACAGATCCTTCTCGCGCAGCGTGCGTTTGAGCCGCGCGTAGTTTTCTCCGCCCGGCGCCTTTACCTTCAGCCAGTTGGGTTTGCGTTCTTGATGGATAACGTCAAGCCGCCTTGGATTTTTGGCCTCTGGGGCCAATGGAAGGGAAATTTTCACCTCCGACATGTGGCGCTGGCTCTAGCACAGCCGGGCGCCACTTGTAGTGACGTAAGGCGCGAGCCAAAAGCGGCTCTCAGCCGACAACGGGCGAAACACCGAGCCACGGCTCGGTCTTATTCGCCTATAAGTTTCTCGAGCAAGGCCGTGACCAGCTTAGGGTCCGCGCTACCCCCGGTGGCCTTCATCACTTGGCCAACGAAAAACCCAGCGAGCTGCAACTTGCCCTCGCGGAGGCCCTGCGCTTGCTTTGGGTTTGCCTGAATCAGCTCCTTCAGAACCGCTTCCAAGGCTCCCGTATCGCTGACGACGACGAGCCCTTTGGCTTCCACAACCTCGAACGGGGTCCGCTTCGTGCCCTCAATCTCGCCCAAGACCTCTTTGGCCTGCTTACCGCTGATTCGGCCCGTTTCCACCAACTGAAGCAGCTCGGCCACCTGCTCCGCCGACACGGTGAACGAGGCAGCCTGTCCGCGAAAGACGGCCCCTCGCAGCACCTCCGTCAACAGGAAGTTCGCAATCTTCTTGAACCCCACGCTCGGGGCGCGCGCCTCGACCTCGCTCAGAAAGCGAACAATTTGTGGGTGCTGTGTGAGCGTCGCGGCCTGGGCCTCGTTGAGCCCTCCCGCTTCGAAGCGGGCGCGCACCTTGCTGGGCAGCTCGGGCAACCCTCGTCGTTCCGCCTCCACAACTTCTTGTGGAATCACGAGTCCCGGCAAATCTGGATCGGGGAAATAACGATAGTCGTGCGCCTCTTCTTTGGAGCGCAAGCTATAGGTGCGGTTGCCCTCTGCGTCGAAACCGCGTGTTTCCTGCTTAATCTGACCGCCGTCGGCGAGAATCGCTTCTTGACGCGCCACCTCGACTTCGATGGCCTTCTGCACGAAGCGAAACGAATTGATGTTCTTGAGCTCGACGCGCGTGCCGAGCTTTGTGGCACCGCGAGGGCGCAGCGATACGTTCACGTCGCAGCGAAAACTGCCTTCTTCAAGGTTACCGTCGTTGACGCCGATGAAAACCAAGATATCGCGGAGCGTGCGCATGTATTGCGCGGCTTCTTGGCTCGAGCGCAAATCGGGTTCACCCACGATCTCAATCAGGGGTGTGCCCGCGCGGTTCAAATCGACCAGAGAATCCCCGCCGAGTCCGTGCACGTTTTTGCCTGCATCCTCTTCCATGTGGATGCGAGTAATGCGAGCAACCTTCTTTTCACCATCCAGCTCAAACTCAAGCTGGCCCGAGCTGCTGAAGGGCTCATCAAACTGGCTAATTTGATAGCCCTTGGGCAAATCCGGATAGAAATAGTTCTTCCGCGCGAACGAGCTGTGCTCGTTAATCTGAAGATCGAGCGCTACTGCCGCGCGTACGGCGAGCCTGACGGCCTCTCCGTTCAGCACCGGCAAAGCGCCAGGCAACGCCAAGCACACCGGGCAAACGTTCTGATTGGGCGCGGCTCCGAAATGAGTCGAGCATGCACAGAACAGCTTGGTCTGGGTGAGCAGTTGGGCATGCACTTCTAGCCCAATGACGGGCTCATAGCTGACCGTGCTCATGACAGACCGTTAGTGCTGCTGGAGACGAGCAACGCCTGCAAAGCCCTCTTCGCCGGGTTCGACGCGGGGGTTCTCAGATTGGTGTTCGCCTTGGCGACCCGGGATGCTGAGCAGGAGATTCTTCTCGTAAATGAACTGGTCGCGCGAATCGTACGGCGAAGGGTGAATGCCCGTATCCATGCGAATGGCGTCGCACGGGCACGCCTCTACACAGAAACCGCAGAAGATGCAGCGCAGTTCGTCGATCACGAAGCGCTTCGGGTACTTCTCGTATCCCGCACGCTTCTGGTCGCCTTCGTAATCACCCGCTTCGATATGAATGCACTGCGCCGGGCAGGCCGTCGAACAGCAAAGACACGCCACGCAACGAGGAGAACCATCTTCGCGTTGCGTCAATCGATGCACGCCCCGGAAACGCTCCGGATAGGGGCGCTGCTGCTCGGGGTAGCTGATGGTATTGATACCGTCGTTAATCGACTCGAGCACTGGATCGGGACGAGTCCCGAACGCTAGCTCTTTGGTATTGCGGAGCGCCGAGCCGATGGTGATGCCGAGGCCCTTCAATAGCTCGGGGATGTAGCTTTGGACGGCCGGCGTCCGAGCTGGACGGGTCATGGGCGTACCCTGAACGTTGCGCGGGCCTAAAGTGGGCAAGGTCTTGGTCGATGCGGTCATAATCAAGCCTCCATCTTAGCTTCGCGGATGCCACCCAGCGTACGGGCGAAGCGCGCCGCGCTAGTGGACATGACGAGTTGCTTGGTGGAACGGGGCGTCAAAAGGAAGATGGCGAAAGCCACTAAGGCGACGAGGCCGAGTGCTGCCACGAGGAACATCGAGAGCTGCCCCGCGAAGGCAAGGGACTCTTGGGCTGCCCCACTCATCGAGTCTGCACCCAAGATCGCGATACCCGTGATCATGATGTTGACGAGTGAAACCGGCAGGAGTTTGCGCCAGCCCAGCCTCATCAATTGGTCATAACGGAAGCGCGGTAAGGTCCAACGAATGATGACCTGCAAAACGCAGAGCGAGATACTCTTCCCCACGAACGCGAGCGCCCCGATCACCGCCAACATCCCAGGCGGGATCTCGCTGCGGAAGAGTTCGGTCTGACCGAGCATGACTACGATCCCCTCGCTGGTGAAGAATGGCAGGTGCCATCCGCCGAGGAAGAGCGCGCTGATCAGCGCGCTCGACGAGACGACCGCGATAAACTCGGAGAAGAAGAACATCGCGAACTTCATGCCCGCGTACTCTGTGTAGAAGCCGGCGACGATTTCGCTCTCCCCCTCGGGGATATCGAAAGGCACGCGCTTGGTTTCGGCAATGGCTGCCGCGAAGAACAAGAAGAACGCCAGCGGCTGCACGAACACCCCCCAGGCATGATTCGCTTGCCAGAGGACCATTTCATCTACCCGGACGGTGCCATAGACCATCAGCAGGCCAACGATGGTGAGGCCCATCGTGACCTCATAAGAGACCATCTGGCTCGCCGCGCGCATACCGCCCAGCAAGCTGAACTTGTTATCACTCGCCCACCCCGCGAGCGCCGCACCCACGATGCCCGTGCCTGCCATGGCAAAGAAGTAGAGGATGCCGACGTTCAAATCGGCAACCTGAAGCGATAGGCGGCCGGCTTCGCACATCCGACCGGGGGCCTCGATACCTTGGAAGGTAGAGAAGTCGAGATTGCCACTCGCATCCTGACCAAAGCAAAGCGCCGGACCAAAGGGAACAACCGCTAACAAGACCAGCGCCGGGAAATACGCGATCCACGGCGCCAAGTTATAGAGCAGCTTGTCACTCTTGGGCGGAATGAAGTCGGCCTTGAAGGCAGTCTTCAGGCCGTCTGCGGCGGGGTGAAGCAGCCCTAGCAGCGTAACGCGGACGGTCTTCTCCTTGGCTAGAGCGGCGCCCACGTGGGCCGCGCTTGCAACGGAGAGTGCCGCAACCAGGAGTGCTCCGAGCTGTAGCGATAGCTTTGCGTTCTCTTCGGTCACCAAGAAGGCGGCGAAGATCACCACCAGCGCGTGCACCACGAGCCCAAACAGAACAACCGTCCGAGGCGTACCAATTTGCGCGAGAGTCGTCTCGAGAGGGTTTTTGGCTCCGCGCTCCCCCACGGCGCGCACGATACTGGCGATCGTCACCCAGCCTACGAATACGCCCGCGTGAAGTAGCAGTTTGCCATAGAAGCTTTGACCTTCAGCTCCGTCCTCGGCCAGGCTTGAACCGAAGCCCAGCCAAAGCACTGCGCCTGCCAAGAGGAACGCGGGGCCTGTGGCAGCACCTGCCGCGACGACTCCCGGCAGCGGAATCGCCGCGCGATTAGGGCCGACGCTGTCCTGAATCATGCCGCGCATGCGCCGCTCGACCCAGGTCAAGATCACGCCCACGTTGAGCCCGAACATCACCACGGCAAAGGCTTTGACAAAGCCAATACCCGCCATCACCAGAAAGGGATCCATCATCTACTCCGACTCGACTTGCTCGCTAAAATCCCGTTTAGACGGGCGCTCCGGCGCCCACGCTGCTTGCCCCCGGCAGCCGTCCACGCACTTCACTCGGTTTGGAGAAAGAGAGCGACAGGTTCAGGCGCGCTCCAAGTTCTAGAATCCAGCGACTCGCGGGTCGCGATTCACCCCGCGGCGCCACAGCTCGTTCGCTGAGCTGGAGCTTCAGCTTGGCGTTCACGTAGCTACCCTGCGCCTCAGCCCAGCTCGCTACCGGTAAGAGAACGCGCGCCGCTCGTGAGATGGGTCCTTCGTGAACCGATAGCGAAACGACAGGTACGCCGCCGAGTGCGCCAGCGTCTCCGTCGACCTGGCTGCCCAGCGCGAGCAACACCGAAACGCTACCCGCCTGAATGGCCGCACCGAGCGCCTGGTAGTCGCCCGCATTCGGCGCGAGCGCGAGCACACCGGCTCGGTTCGGGTTCTTGTCGGGATGACGAAGGATGTCGTCACCCTTTCCGGGCGGACGCCCCGTGAAGAACACTTGGGTGCCGCCGAGCGCTCGCGCTAGCTCAAGCACAGCCAGGTTGTCTTCACTCGAGTGCTCTGCGCTGAGCAATACGGCTGGACGTACGCCGCGCAAGAGTTCAACTGCGGCATCAATTGCCTCTTTTGCTCCAGTGCTAGGTTGGCCAGCGAGCCGCGGACGAAGCACACGAGCTTCCTGGATGCGTCGATAGTCGAGCATGCCTTCGTCGCACATCCAGAATTGGTTCACCTCGGCATTGTCGCGCGGGCGATAGCGATACACCGTTTGATCGCGAGGATCGAAATCGGTGTAGGAGTTGCAGCCGGTAGCGCATCCCACGCAAACCGACGAAACCGAGCGCAAGAACCAAACGCGTGCCTTGAAGCGGAAGTCTTTCGCGGTGAGCGCACCTACGGGGCAGACGTGCTCGGTCATGAGCGTGTAGGCGTGATCGAGCTGGCGGCCCGGCGCGAGCACGATTTCGCCCAGATTGCCGCGTTCGCGCTTGTCGAGCACGGGGTCTTTGACGACTTCGTCGCAGAAACGCACGCAGCGCGTACACACGATGCAGCGTTCAGCGTCGTAAACGATGGTCGGACCGAAATCGACAGCCTTCGGCTTGTGCACGATCTCGTCTTTCATGCGCTTTGACTTGCCCGAATGTTCGAGCCAGTAGTCTTGCAAGCGGCACTCGCCAGCTTGGTCGCAGATGGGGCAGTCGACCGGATGATTCAGGAGCAAGAACTCCTGTACGGCGGCGCGCGCTTCTCTGACCGGCTCTGAGGTTTGGCTCTTCACTTCCATCCCGTCACCCGCCTGAAGCTGACACGACGGCTGAAGCTTGGGTTTTTTGGCTTTGATGTAGTCGCCCTTGGCTTCGTCGAAACGGAGCACGTCGAGCATCAAGGCCGGGCGGCCAGGCGGCGGCAGGACCTCAACCAAACACATGCGGCAGTTGGCGGCCACACTGAGGCCGGGGTGCCAACAGTAATGAGGGATGTCGACGCCAGCCTTGCGAGCGGCTTGAATTACCGTCTCTCCGGGCTGAAATTCGATCTGCTGATCATCGAGCTTGAAGCTAGGCATGCTTTTTTGAACCTTAAACTGCCGATCCTGGACTAACGACCCCTCAGCGGTCGCACTCTCCACCAATCATATTGAGCGAGCCGAAGCACGGCACCACGTCTGCCATCATCTGGCCGGTGATGATCTTCTCGAGCCCTGCGGTCACTTGGAAGCAAGGCGGACGAATACGGACCCGGTACGGAGTGCCACTGCCGTCGCTCACTAAGTAAAAGCCGAGCTCGCCGTTGCCACCCTCGGTATAGGAGTAAACCTCTCCCGCTGGGATTTTGAGGCCTTCCATCACGATCTTAAAGTGACGGATCGTGTCCTCGATGGTCGTGTAGACGCCCGACTTTTCGGGGAGCACGACGCGGGGGTCATCTACGTTGACGGGGCCTGAGTCGCTCAAGCGGTCGAGGCATTGGTAGACGATGCGAGCCGACTGCCGCATCTCGGCCAAGCGAATCAAGAAGCGGTCGAGGCAATCCGAGGTCTGCCCAACGGGAACTTCGAAATCCACCTCGGCGTACTTCATGTACGGGTTCGACTTCCGCACGTCGTAAGGCACACCGGCCGCACGCAAACACGGACCGGTCCAACCGAGAGAGATCGCGTCTTCCGCGCTAATGATGCCGATGCCCTCGAGCCGATCGAGGAAGATCCGGTTACCGAGCAGAAGGCCCTCGCTCTCTTCGACGATCTTCAGGACCTGCGCTACCACCGCACGAGCGTGCTCTTTGAAGCCATCCGTCGGTGGTTTAGCCATCCCGCCGACGCGACCAAAGCTATGGGTGAGACGTGCGCCCGTCTCTTCTTCCATCACGTCCCAAATCATGTCGCGCGCCTTGACCATCCATAGGAAGGGCGTGAACGCGCCGAGCTCCATGGCCATAGCGCCGTCGCAGGTGAGATGATCGCTGATGCGCGCGAGTTCGCCGAGAGCCATGCGGTACCACTGACAGCGATCGGGGACCTCGATGCCGAGCATCTTCTCGCAGGCCATGGCAAAGCCCACGTTATTCAGCATGGGCGAGACATAGTTGCAGCGGTCCACGTAGGGGAACACCTGCGACCAAGTGCCGCGCTCACACATCTTCTCGAAACCGCGATGCAGGTAACCTACCTGAACGTCGACTCGAGCAATGGCCTCGCCAGAGAGCTCCATGACGCAACGTACCGTACCGTGCATGGCAGGATGCGACGGGCCGACGTTGAGCAACATCGGTTCGGTGGGGAGTTCAATCTCAGACTCCTCGAGATCTATGTCGAGTGCTTCCATGTTTTTCTATTCAATCGGGACTTTGAACGTGCAGACGATGGGCGCTACGGCTCACTCTTCTACGCCGTCGCTATGTTCGGTTTGTCGTCCGAAGCTCATGCCCTCGAAAACGCCAAAAGGCGCGAGTTTTTCGGTGCCGAGCACATCACGAAACGGGATAAGTGGTTGAATTTTTTGCGCCGGGTAGTCTTTGCGGAGCGGGTGCCCCACAAACTCGGGGTAGAGCAAAATACGGCGCAGATCGGGGTGCCCTACGAAACGCACACCGAACATGTCGTACGCTTCGCGTTCTTGCCAATTCGCGCTGGCCCATAGCGACGTTAGTGAATCGATATTGGCATCTTCGCCGTCGCTATCACCGACGCTCGATTTCAACCGCAGGCGATGGCCTAGGCTGAGCGAGTGAACGTGGCTCACGACCTCGAAGCGAACTTCACGATCCGGGAAGTCTACGACGGTCAGGTCCGTCAACATCTCGCAACGAGCCCTGGGGTCGTTGCGCAAGAAGGCATGTGCGGCTTTCCAGGCGCTTGGCTTCAGCACTATGGTCTCGTCGCCGTGCTGAGCGTGCGAGCCCAGCACATGAGCCTGGAAGCTGGAGATGACGAGTTCTTGAAGAGCTTTTGACATATCGCTTACGGGTGCTCTCTAAATGGTTTGGCCCACGCCCTCAGACGTCAGCCCCTTTGTGGCGGCGAAGCGGCACGACACCGAGCTCTTGATTCGTGGCTGGATCACGCCGCGGCTTCACGACGCCGGGAGTGCGATCGCCGCGTTGGATTTTGTCCTGCAAGAGCATGAGGCCGTCGAGCACACCCTCGGGACGAGGAGGGCAGCCTGGCACGTACACGTCACAAGGGATGACCTTGTCGACGCCGGCTACGGTCGCGTAGTTGTCGTAAAATCCGCCGCAAGATGCGCAAGTTCCGAAGGCTAGGACATACTTCGGCGCCATCATCTGCTCATAGATGCGATGCAGGATCGGGGCTTGACGCTGACTGATGGTGCCCACCACCCATAAGAGGTCGCTCTGACGGGGTGAAAAGCGCGGAGCTTCCGAGCCAAATCGTGAGAAGTCGAAGCGTGGACCCGAGACGCTCATGAACTCCATGCCGCAACAGGCTGTCACGAACGGATACATGAAAAGCGAATACTTTTGCGCCCAAGACACTAGGTCTTTGAGGCGAGTTGTGGCGAAACCCGCGCCTTCCCCGGTCTCGAGGACGGCGGATTCTGTTCGGTGAGTCAGCTCTCCCATTCGAGGGCACCTTTCTTCCAGCAATAAGCGAGCGCGATGCCTAGCGAAGCTACGAAGGCGCTCATAGTAGCGAACCCGGCCCAGCCGAGCTGACGAAACAGCGCAGCCCATGGGTAAATGAAAACAACTTCGATATCGAAGATGACGAATAAGATGGCCGTCAGGTAGAATTTAACGTCGAGACGGATCCCGCTGGCGCCAGTCGATTCGTTACCACATTCGTAGGGAGCGGCCTGCGCGTCCGTGTACGGGGTGCGGCCCACGTAGTGGCCTACAAAAAACTGGAATCCGCCCACAGCGAGCGAGACGATAAATATGAGAAGGACGGGGAGATAAACTTGGAACATGATCCTCGGTTCCTGGGGCCCGTTCTGACGGCAACTCGCGGGTTTAGAGCAGCGATTTCCGCTTTCTTTTCGGAGCCCCGGGCCATGTAGCCTAGCGCTTTGATGCCTGTCAATCCGAGCAGTCCACGCCCTCGGCAGGAGCGTCACTCACAGGCATGGTAGGCCGGCCTCGCGCGGTGTCCTCGCCTCGATTGGCTTCTCCCACAACGTCTGTCCAACGTGCCAAGTTAGTTCCCAAGCGACCGTCAATTTCCGCTCTAATCTGAAAAAGTTGGTCCGAGGGACCCGATTCATGGGTGCCCGCAATAGTACTGGCCAAGGCGGCGAGCACCCGACCCCGCGCCAAGAACGCCTGAGCCAATGAAGGCCAGAGTCGCCGCGGATCCGCACCGATGGCGACCGCACGACGAAGGGGGGCGATAGCTTCGCCGGCGCGCCCATGGGCCAAGAGCGCTTGCCCGAGACGCAAGTAGACGTCTCCTGCTCCGGTCGTCTCGCCGGCATACTGAACACCCAAACGTAGGATCTCCTCGGCCTTGTCGAACTCTTTGAACTCGACACAGGCGCTGCCCAAAAGGCCAAGCCCCTTGGACACTGCTGCTCGAGCCTCGGGACTCAACATCTGGCCTTCCGGCGTTCGAAGGTAGATCGCAAGCGGCGCTGGCCAACTCCCGAGGAGCTCGATCACGCGCGACCACTGACCGCTCTCCGCTGCGTCTTCGGCTTCCCCGACGCGCCCCAGATCGATGCTGCCTTGGTTCTGACTGCGAGTAACTCGATCGAGTTCCTGGCGCACATGTGTGCGCAGGCGAGCGCGAAGCGCGGACAGCGGATAGTCTTCCTCGATGCCGTTATGGACGATTCTGAGCGAGCCTCCCCCCTCGCCTAGCTCAACCGAACGGAGCGAATATCCGTAGAGTGGAGCGAGGAGCAGATAGCGCGGCCCCACGTAACGTTGCAAAGCTTCTGCATCGCTCGCATCCGGCGGAGGCGGGTATTCTGGCTCGTCTTGAACGAGCGCAGCCACAAGTCGACGACGAAATTCTGCGAGCGTTACGCTCTGCGTCGTGCCGCTCGGCCCGGCTGCATCTCCCTCACCTAAGCCGAACTCGATCAACGTATTGTCGGGCATACGCCTATCGACCGTGAGCGAGGTGATGCGCGCTCCCGTGATCATGGCAAAGGCGAAGAAGCGTGAGCCAATGATGTCACACAGCGCTTGGAAGCTAGGTATCGTTTCACCAATCCGCTCGAACCAGCCGTCGGTACGCACGGAATCGAGAGGGAGCACGCGGTCCGCCATCGAATCGACTTTAGCCGAGTTCTTTCTTCTTCCCTAGAGCGCGACCCGCGTCTGACCCTGCTTTCTTCGGACCCCTAGGGCTCTTTCCCACCCGTCTCACACTGGGTGCGCTCGGAGCCGAGGATCCGCCGGTGGGGGCCTCCAAGAACTGGGTCAGGATCTTGCGAAACGGGGCCCCAAGCGGCTCCTCGAGAGCAACGTTGTGCCCGAGAAAAACACGTTCTCGAGCTGGAAACGCCGCGAGCTCAGGTCGCCCCGCGACCCAGACCGGAACCATCGTTAGCGCATATCGGGTCACTTGGTGGGTGATTGGTTCAAGCATGCGAAAGGGAGCCCCCGCGAGCCCTAGATCTCGAAGGACCGCCGATACTGCCTGCCCCGGGTCCGCTTCTGACACGCCCTGTTTAGGCGACAGTTCCGTAAGCGCGTGCGCGACCGAATTCCCCAGCTCGAGGGTTGGCAGCACGCTGAGCCCCGCCCACCAGCGTGCCGCCGCCGAGAGGCGCCACACCTCAACCTTCTGATGACTACCAAACAGAAAAACAAGCAATGTGACTCTCGTTGCGGCCGCCCGTTCGACCTTCTCGGGCAGTTCGGCCACCGCCTTCAGGCGGTAAGCCTCGCAGCATCCGCGCACCGGACAACCCGCACAAGATGGAGATTTTGGCGTACAAATCGTCGCTCCTAATTCCATCACAGCCTGATTAAAATCACCGGGACGCGTCCGAGATAGCACTTCACGTACCCTCTCTTCGACCCTGGCCTTGTGTTGGCTCTGGGTCGGTGGGCCACGCAAGGCAAACAAGCGCGAGAAGACTCGCGTTACGTTGCCATCGATAGCCGGAACTGCTTCGCCAAAAGCGATGCTAGCCACGGCGCCCGCCGAGTAGGGGCCGATGCCAGGCACCCGCAGCAGCTCCGCGTAGCTAGAAGGTAAACGCCCCTGATGAGTCGTTTGTGCGTAGCGGGCTCCTTCGCGCAGCCGGCGCGCTCGAGAATAGTACCCGAGCCCCTGCCACAACTCGAGCACCCGCCTCTCCGAGGCATTGGCGAGGCTGTCGAGGCTGGGCAGCTCGCTCATCCAGCGCTGATAGTAAGCGCGAACGGTCTCGACTCGCGTTTGCTGCAGCATGACCTCGCTGACCCAAATGGCGTAGGGATCCTGCGATTTTCGCCAGGGTAAGTCCCGTTGATTTTCGTCGAACCAGCTAAGCAGAGCGCCCGCGAGTGCACTCGCCCGAGGAGCAGCCATTCACTAGGCCTCTCCGCCCGGCATAAATCGCTCGGGCCGCACGATGCGTTCCCCTCGCCCAGTCACAAACGCCTGCCCGCTCAGGTAGAGAACAGGCGCCGTGTTGCCGTCCGATCTGAGGCTGACCTCAAGCCGCGACGGATGCCCGAGCCGCGCCCCCTGACGAATTTGAAGTGACCTCTGGCCGTCCCACGCCCGTTCGTCCAGTAGATATTGGCCGAGCGCTATCGCGCCAGAGCCCGTGGCTGGGTCTTCAGCTACGCCGTTGCCCGGAGCAAAATAGCGAACGTCGATTTCTTCTGAAGTAGCTCCGAGGCGGCGCGAAAATGCGTAGACGCCGCCGTTTGGAAGAACGCGAGCCAGCCGAGCCATCTGAGGCTCGAGAGCGTCGAGCTCAGCCCGCCCGCGGACCTCAACCAGAACATGATCCGCGCCGCAGTGGTAGATGCGCGGTGGCAGCAGATCAGCCGCCGAATCTACGCATCCTAGCAGTTCAAGCACTGCTCGTGGGGATGAGTCGAGGACGCGCACCTCTGGCGCGCGCAAGTGCGCGCAATGAAGGAAATCGCCGGAGCGCTCGAGCTCGACTTCGACCAGACCCGCGTTCGTCTCGAGGGGCAAGCGCGGGATCACCAAATGCGCGCCGAGAATGAAGGACGCGCCGATAACCGGGTGGCCTGCAAAACTTAGTTCTTTACTAGGCGTAAAGATGCGTAAGCGCGCGCGACCCTTGGTCTGACTTGGCAAGACGAAGACCGTCTCGGAGAGTTGCAGATCGCGAGCAATAGCTTGCATCTCTAAATCTGCGAGGCCTGTTGCACTCACAAACACCGCGAGTGGGTTTCCGCCGCTCTCGCCGTGCGAGAAGACATTCAGCGTGTTGTAGCGATAGGTGCTCAAGGTCCTACTCGAGTCCGGAAACGTGCCTGCGTCAACGGGCTCAGCTTGGGCCCAGCGCACAGCCGAGGCCCCAGCGCACAGCCGAGGCCCCAGCGCACAGCCGAGGCCCCAGCGCACAGCCGAGGCCCCAGCCGGATCAACCCGCCCGATAGACCCAGCACAACCGGTCAAACGCTGAGCGGATCGATCTTCTCTGGATCAATCCCTAGTTCGGCGATGGCTTGGGCCACGACCGAACCAGGCAGGCTACCCTGCTTGCGGAGAGCGTCGAGCGCGGCGACCGTGATGCACTCGGCGTCGATCTCGAAGTGACGACGCAGAGCTTCCCGCGTATCGCTCATGCCGAAGCCTTCGGTGCCAAGCGAAGTAAGGGGCCCTGGGAGCCACTCCCGAATCGAGTCCGAGAGTACTTTCATGAAGTCGCTCGCGGCGATGAACGGACCGCTCACTCCATCGAGAACCTGCTTCAGATAGGGCACGCGTCCTTCGGCCTCTGGGTGCAAGCGGTTCCAGCGGTCGGCCGAGAGCGCATCGTTTCGAAGCTCGTTGTAGCTGGTTACGCTCCACACATCGGCGGAGACGCCGTACTTCTTCAAGAGCTCACAGGCCGCGAGAACCTTGAACAAGATGGGACCCGAACCGAAGAGTTGAACGTGCAGTTTCTCCTTCTTATCGGCTTCGGAGAAGCGATAGAGGCCCCGTACGATCCCTTCGCGCACCTTCGCGCTCAGGCCTTCATCGGCCGGTTTGCCGGTCGCCTCAGCCCAAGCAGCGTGGCCTGGCATCGGCGGCATCTGGAAGTCTTCGTTGTAGACAGCAATGTAGTAGAAGATGTTCTCATCCTCGGTGTACATGCGGCGCATGCCTTCACGGATGATCGTGGTGAGCTCGTAGGCGGTCGCAGGGTCGTACGACTTGACCTTCGAGAAGGCCATCGAGTTCAACAGGCTGTGCCCGTCTTCGTGCTGGAGCCCTTCGCCGTTGAGCGTGGTGCGACCCGCAGTAGCGCCGAGCAAGAAGCCTCGCGACATCGAGTCGCTTGCGGCCCAAATTTGGTCGCCCACGCGCTGAAAGCCGAACATCGAGTAGAAGATGTAAAACGGGATCATCGGTTCGTTGAAAACCGAATAACTCGTCGCGGCGGCCGTGAAGGAGGCCATAGACCCCGCTTCGGTGATGCCCTCTTCGAGCACCTGACCGTCCTTCGCCTCCTTGTAGTACATCAACTTGCCCTTATCGATCGGCTCATAGAGCTGACCCTCAGCGGCGTAGATACCGACTTGGCCGAAGAGTGCATCGAGGCCAAACGTTCGCGCTTCGTCGGGAATGATGGGCACGATGCGGCGACCGATCTTCTTGTCGCGAATCAACTTGGCCAGGAGCCGTGAAAAGACCATCGTGGTCGAGGCTTCGCCCTTGGCCATGCCTGACTCGAATTCAGAGTAGAGGACGTGATCCGGCAGTTCGAGCGGAACCTGAGCCTGCGCGCGCCGACTTGGAATGCTACCGCCGAGCACCTTACGCCGCTCGAGCATGTACTTCACCTCGGGGCTGTCCATGCCGGGATGGAAGAACGGGGCGCCCTTCAAATCTTCGTCGCGGATGGGCAGATGGAGTTTGTCGCGGAACGCGCGCAACTCGGCCTCGGCCATCTTCTTCTTTTGATGGCTTGTATTGGCTCCCTCGAAACCCTCACCGAGCGTCCAACCCTTGACAGTGTGACACAGGATCGCAACGGGCCGACCCTGGCCCTTTAGCTCCATGGCGCGGTTATAAGCGGAGTAAATCTTACGATAGCTGTGGCCACCGCGGCGAAGGTGTCCGATTTGCTCGTCTGATAGATCGCTCACCATATCGAGCATACGCGGATCTTGCCCGAAGAAGTTCTTACGCACGTAGTCACCCGTGGCATTGGTGTACCTCTGCCACTGACCGTCGACCGTAGCGTTTAGATAGCGACGCAGGACTCCGTCTTTGTCTTTCTCGAAGATCGGATCCCACTCCGGGGCCCAGATCACTTTGATAACTTCCCAGCCGGCGCCGCGGAAAATACCCTCGAGTTCTTGCACGATTTTGCTGTTACCGCGCACCGGCCCGTCGAGCCGTTGTAGGTTACAGTTCACAACGAAGGTGAGGTTGTCGAGCTTCTCTCGCGCTGCGATGCTGAGTTGGCCGAGGCTCTCGGGTTCGTCGCATTCACCGTCGCCCAAAAACGCCCAAACATGCGCCTTCTCGGTGTTGCGAATGTTTCGGTTGTTGAGGTAGCGGGCAAAACGCGCCTGATAGATGGCCGAAATGGGCCCAATGCCCATGCTGACTGTCGGAAATTGCCAGAAATTCGGCATGAGACGCGGGTGCGGATACGAGCTGAGCGCAGCGCCTCGCAAGGACTCGCGCCGAAAGTGCTCCATCGCTTCGATCGGAAAGCGCCCTTCAACGAAGGCACGAGCATAGATACCGGGGGCGGCGTGCCCCTGATAGAAAATGAGGTCGCCCCCACCCTCCGCGTTCGGACCTCGGAAGAAGTGATTGAAGCCAACTTCGTAGAGGCTCGCGCTGGAGGCGTACGAAGAGAGGTGGCCGCCGATACCGGAGAAGTTGGTATTGGCGCGCTGCACCATCGCCATGGCGTTCCAGCGAATGATGCGCTTGATGCGCTGCTCCATGTCGGCGTCGCCGGGGAAGTCTGCTTCATCTTCCGGCGGAATCGTATTGACGAAATCAGTAACCAGTGGCCCTTTCGGGTCCACCCGGTTCAAGCGGGCGAACTCGAGAACGCGGCGCAAGATATAGCGAGCGCGTTCGCTCCCTTCGTTCGCGATCACAGACTCGAGAGACTCGATCCATTCGCGCGTCTCTTGGGGATCACGATCTGTAGCTTCTGGAATTTGGATGCTCACTCTGGCTTCTCCGGTCGATTGAATCGAGTCGCGTTCCAACCCTCGAGCAGGTTGGCGGGCAAGCGCCCGAGAGGTCGACTCAAAAAAATGTTCGAGCTCCAGCCCGGTGCTCGCTACGGACTCTATACTGCCGTTGGTGCGCCCCGTCGAGACTCGGGCTCCGCAAAATTACTTAGGTTTCTGCGGCATTTCTTGATGAAATCGTCCTGTTTTGTGCCTATTTGGTGCGCCCCCAGGCCAAGCTCCCGCCCGGGTGGCGGGGGAGCCCTTATTGAGTCGTCCAGCGTGCTACGTCACCCGGGATGAATTGGACCCGCCTCCTCCTCATGCTCGGGATCTTCACCGTCGTTATTGCCGGCGGCCACTTCTATTTGTGGAAGCGGCTCTTGCGCGATCCGGCCTGGCCCGTTCTGCCCCGTCGACTCGCGCTGCCGCTCGGCGCGGCCATCGTCCTGTCGCTTCCTCTTACTTTCTATGTGGCTCGTGCCCTGCCACGTGAGCAAGCTTTCCTGCTCGCCTTCCCGTCCTTCCTCTGGCTGGGGATCGCTTCGACCTTGTTCTCGATCCTATTGCTCGTTGACGTCGCTCGCGGCCTTTCTGTCCTGTTCAGGAAGATCTTACGCAGAGAGTCTCCGGTCGATGAACAGAAGCGGCTCTTCTTGCGGCGTGCCGTTGCTGGTGGCGTGCTTGGAAGCGGGGCTTTGGTCAGCGCCTGGTCCGTGCACGAGGCTCTGGCCGAGCTCGTCGTAAAACGCGTTGAAATTACGCTCAAAAAACTACCGCCAGACTTCGACGGCTTCCGTATCGCTCAAGTGAGTGACATCCACATTGGCCCCACATTGGGGCGCGACTTCTTGACGGGAATCGTCGAGCGGGTGAATGGGCTCCGAGTCAACATGGTAGCTATCACCGGGGACCTTGTGGATGGAAGTGTCGAACATCTCCGAAAGCATACCGAACCACTCGCAGAGCTCCGAGCCAGTGATGGTGTGTTCTTTGTGACCGGCAATCACGAGTATTACTCCGGAGCGGACGACTGGGTGACGGAGCTCGAGCGACTCAACATCCCGACGCTCCGAAATCGCCGAGTCACCCTGCGCCGAGGAGACGCCGCGCTCGATATCGCCGGTGTAACGGACCACCGCGCGGACAGCTTCGGTGACGGCCCCAACTACGAGGCTGCACTGGGCGGGCGCGATCCGTCGCGGGAGTTAGTGTTGCTCGCCCATCAGCCGGTCCAAGTTTTTGAGGCCAAAAAGTACGGCGTTGGGCTCCAACTCTCGGGGCATACACACGGTGGGCAATTTTGGCCTTGGACCTGGATCATCCTACTTGTGCAGCCCATCTCCCGCGGCTTAGCGCGTTTTGGCGAGACTCAAGTCTACGTCAACACCGGGACGGGCTACTGGGGTCCTCCGCTCCGCTCCGGCACGCCGCCCGAGATCACTGAGATCGTATTGCGCGCCCCGGCCTGATCCGGACGGCCGAATTCAGCGCGCGCATCGACTCCAGCGCATCGACTCCAGCGCGAGCGTCGTAGCGCTGCTTCGTTCCTAACTCAGTCCGCTCGCTTCGCTCGTGACGCGCAGGGAAAGCATTTGGCCAATGCGAAGCCCGTCAACCGCCGCAGACACGATACCGCCCGCATAGCCGGCACCCTCGCCCGCTGGATACACACCCCGAACACCGACGGCTTCGAGGCTCTCGGTCTCCCGCAGCATGCGAACGGGTGAGCTCGTGCGCGACTCGACGGCAATGAGAACAGCCTCTTCGCTAACAAACCCGCGTAAAGACTTGCCGAAGCCAGCCAGTGCAGCCTTCATGCGGCTCACCAGATCTAGACCGGTTGCTGCCAAAACCTCGCGAATATCCGAGCCTACGAGGCCTGGTAGATACGAACTCTCAGGAGTAGTGCTCGAAGCACGCCCGGCAAGAAAATCCGTTACACGCGTAGCGGGCGCTCGATTTTCTCCGCCTCCCAAGCGTGCCGCCGCCTCTTCGGCTGCGGCTTGCAGCGCAATGCCCGACCACGGATCGCCGGGCACTTTGAAGTCTGAGGTTTCGATGCTGACCACAAGCCCCGAGTTAGCAAAGGCCGAGTCCCGTTTGGAGAGGCTCATACCGTTGACGACGAGATGCTCGGCATCCGTATGAGCCGGTACGACCCACCCTCCTGGGCACATGCAGAAGGAAAATACTCCTCTGCCCTCCACCTCTTGGGCTACGCGGTAGGCCGCGGCACCGAGCTTCGGATGCCCTGCGAACTTGCCGAACTGGATCTCGTTGATCAGCTTCTGGGGGTGCTCGATGCGTACACCTAAGGCAAAACTTTTAGCCTCAAGTTTAAGCCCCGCTGCGTCTGCAATCGAGAACATGTCTCTCGCTGAATGCCCCGTAGCGAGCACCACAAAATCCGCGAGGATCTCACTCTCGCTACCCGTCTCGACATCGACAACCGAGACACCCTTGGTGCGCTTTGCGTCGCCCTGCCCTTCGGTGAGGAGCTCGTCGACTCGCGCACCAAATCGAAACTCGACCCCTGCTGCCTCCAGCCGTTCACGCATGGATGAGATGACCTTTGGCAGTAGGTTCGAACCAATATGGGGACGAGCCTCCGTCAAAATTGAGACAGGTGCCCCATGGAGTGCGAACACTTCAAGCACATCTCGCACATCACCTCGCTTGTGACTCCGAGTATAGAGCTTGCCATCACTATAAGTGCCGGCGCCGCCTTCGCCGAAGCAATAGTTGCTATCGGGATCGACCTGGCCTCGCGCGTTCAGGAGCTTGAGATCTCTTCGCCTGGGTTGAACCGGCTTACCCCGATCTACGACCACGCAGGGGACGCCAGCGCGAGCCAGCTCATAGGCACAAAACAGCCCTGCAGGACCGTCGCCTACGATCACCACGCGACGAACGCCCGCCACCGCCCGCGGATGCGGCAAGCCTAGTTCAGGCGTTTTTTCTCCGCTGATGTCGAGAACTAAATGGATGCGAATGCGACCTCGTCGCGCGTCCACGCTGCGCTTGAGCACGCGCGCGCCGCGGACTTCTCCCTTTCGCGCGCCAAGGTGCTTCTTCGCGCGCGCAAGGAGCGCGGCTTCGTCCTCGGCATCTTCTAGCTCGAGCTCGAGCTCCAACTCTGTCGCGGCCATATCGTCCCTCTTCAACTACTTCGGGCCCTTGGGGCCGCTGGCTGACTTTCCGCTCTTTAACTTAGCGCCGCCGTAGGGCTGAACAGTAGGCAATTTGGCGAATTCCGTTTTCAAGAGTAGCTGCAGCTCTTTGGCTTTGTCCTTGTTTTTGGTGGAAAGATCCGAAAGCTCATCTGGATCGTTCTTTAGATCAAAGAGAGCAACCTTTCCGCTGTCGAAAAGGATCAGCTTATAGTCTCCCACGATGATCGCCTGGCGGTGAGCGTTGTTCGTGTCTTCAGCTAACTCAAGCAGGATAGGTTCGTGGCTGAGAGGCTTCGCTCCGTAAAGCTCGGGCACGAGGCTCTGACCCTGGAAACCGTCGATGGGAGGCACCCCCATCAGCTCAAGCACTGTCGGTGCTAAGTCGATGTGGCTACGCGCCTCGTGGATGCGCTTGGGCTCGATGCCCGGCGCGATGACCATGAGCGGGATCCTAACTAAAGACTCCCAAATTTCGAAAGCATGCTTGAACATGCCGTGTTCGCCGAAGCTCTCACCATGATCGGCCGAGATAACGAGCGCGGTGTCTTTCCACCACGGTTTGCCCTTGGCAAATTCAAGGAATTTTCCGATGTGTTGGTCGACGAAGTAAACCTCAGAATCATATCGCCCGCGGTTCTTGTCGCCAAAATCGGGACCTTCGGTGTGTTTCACGTATTGATCGTGAGGGTCCATGAGGTGCGCCCACAGAAAGAACTGACCCTTCGTATAGTCTTCTTTCTCGAGCAGCCCCTGCAGAGCCGCGAAGCTGCGCGGACTCGTGACGCTCTCGTCCGTCTCTGAATTCCAGGTTAACCCGGGCACCACCTTCCACTCGGTGAAACCTTGCTTCAGGCCGGGCGAGCGATCGAAATAGAGATGAGCGTGCACCGCTAGAGTCGTAATGCCCTGGGCCTGCATGCTCTCGGTGATCCACGTATTTTCATTCGAGTAGTTCGTAAAGAACATGCCCGTTCGATAGAGTGTCGAAGCGAACCGACCCGACAACAGCGTGGCCACCGTTTGCGCGGTGTAGCTCGAGACGGAGCGATAGTTATCGTAAACTGCCGCCGTCTTAGCGAGTTCGGTCAAGTTGGGCGCAATGGGCTTATCGTAGCCCGCCCACGGCATGTCCGCTCGGAGCGCGTCGACGGTGAGCAAGATCACATTCAGCTTCCTCGGAGCTGCTTTCTGCTCCTCTTTTGGAACTTCAGCCGTCGGGACCGGAGTGGGGGCTGGAGTGGGGGCTGGAGTCGGGGCCGAAGCGACCTCGGCGGACTTCGGAGGTTCCTGCTTTTCCGAAGCAGATTCGGAGCGGCAACCTAGGGCTGTGCCCAGAAGGACAGTGGCGGCTAGCGCGATGGGCGCAGAGAAATTCATCGGTAGGCCGACGCTAGCGACCCAGGGCAGGCACGACAACTTGGGGCAAAACGTGCGGGAAGAAGCGGCCAGCTCCGAGCACATCGGACGCGCGCTCCAGGTCGCGACTCAGATGGGTAAAGTAGAGCACCTGCGTCCGCTGCGCGAGTTCGCCCAGGATCTCGAGCGCCGCCGCGGCCCGTTCGTCGTCGAAGTCAACGAGCAGATCGTCAAAGACGAGCGGGATCGGAGGATGCTTCTTGAAATACTCTTCGAGGCTCGCCACGCGCAGCGCGAAATAAAGCTGAGCCCGCGCCCCGCGCGACAAGTCTTCTACATTCAAGACTCGGTCGTCCGATAGTACCTCGAGGGTACGGTCGCGGGCGTCGACTCGCAAACGTTGATAGAGCCCTCGGGTCAGCTCGCGAAACAGCACAGAACCCCGCTCAAGCAGTGGCGCAGAGAATCGTTCTGAAAAAATGCTCATGGCTCGGCCGAGTGAGTCATGAGCAAGACGCAACTTTAGATGTCGCCTGAGGAGCTGACGCACCTCTTCTCCGCGGTGCATCACGAGCTGACGAGCTTCTGCCGCGTCTGCTGTTTGAAAGCGACCTAGCGCTGTCTTGATGCCATTCTGCTCGGCTTCCGCCTGGCTGATCGTTTCGTTTAATTCATCAATGTGTTCGCTCAGCTCTTCAATGCGGCCAAATACCTCGTTATGCGTCGTGCTGCCCGCCCTGGCCTCGAGCTCGTCCAGTGGATAGTCTCCGGCCTTCTCCGCGAGCGCCTCTTCCAGTTCCTCGAGCCGAGCCGATTCGCTGCGATAGCGCTCACTCACGTCCTCTAGGTGATCCAGCTTGACGTGCTCTGCTACATTGGCGCGGCGGCGAAGCTCAGCCAAGCCGGCCAAGGCTTCCTGCAACCCGAGCCGCAGTTGACTTTCCTTTTGCTCCCGCTCGCGCAGGAGCTGCAGAATGCGCGAAAGCTCGGCGCTCTCTTGGTCAGCCGTTGTCCATAGGCGAAGCAGCCCTTCCGCAGCCGTAAGCGTGCTCTCTGCAGCTAACTCCCGGGCTGCTTCATCAACCCAGGTTCGCACTTCGGTCTCGAGGAGCTCTTGGTCCCGAGCGATCCCTTCCATGCGCTGCTCGTAGCCCTTCGCCTCTGTGAGCGGGACCATCGCTGTTTCCCAAGCCTCGAGCAGGAGGTCTACCTCGAGTTCATCCGAAGCTCCGGTTGCGCCCGCAGCTTGGTTTCGTACGGCCCCAAGCAGCGAGCCCAGCCTTGCGCTCGACTCCTCCAGCTTTTGCTTCAGCCTGTCTAGAACGGCTCTCTGAACCTTCAGTTCCTTCGTTGCCTCTTCGGTGCGCTCACGTTTCAACGATGCTTTGCGCCTCAGCTCCTCGAGTTCTAACACACGCCGTTCGCAGCGCTCGATGAACGGCGTGACTGACGCCATTGAGACGTGTCCAGATGGGCCCTCGACCCACGCCTCCAAGAGCTTCGCCTTGTGAGCCACAACGCCTTGCTCGAGGGGCTCAAGTTCACTGCCGACGCTTCGCAGGTCCTGGCACTTCGACCTGAGCTCGTAAAGTTTCTGGACTTGAGTCAAGAAGGCCTGTGCGTCATTAGCTGTCCGCACCGAAGCCCTGAACTCGCTACAAATTGGCTGTAGACGCGCCTGCTCCACTTCGAGCTTGGCCAGCACGCTCCCTAGCTGTTCCCCGAGCCATCGCCGCCGCGCCTCTCCTTTCGCTGCCCGAGCCGTTAGCTCGCCTAAGCGAGCAACGCGCGCTGCGTCCACTCTCAAGACGTCTGCGAGCTGATCTGCCCGAAGCGCTGTGGTTTCCAAGTGGCTTCGGAGCTCGGTCGCTTGATCGTGCGACAACCCAGGCTCGACTTGTCGAATAATATGATCTCGCTGTTCGCGAAGCTTCTGCAAGGCCTCGGTCGACGGCACCTCATCCGCGCCGCCCCGTAGCACTCTGAGCTCTCCTTCGAGTTCGTCGAGCTCAAGACCGAACGCTTCGAGCTGGGCCCCGAGCTCGTCAGCACGGGCAAACCGTTGGAGGAGCGTCTGCAGCAATGAGCGCAGCTCCACCTCAGAAGGCAAGATCGCCCAAGGCGCCACTGCGACTTCTCCCTCTCCCATGCCCAGGGTCAGGGCCAATTCGTTCACGTCTCGACGAAGTCGTTCGAAATGGGCTCGCCTCTCGCTCACTGAGCGAATTTCGCCTTCAAGCTCACGAGCCTCGTTGAGCCAAGCGCGCCAGCGCTGCTGCTCCCTCTCCCAAGCCTCACGACTGCCGTCTTGTTCATCACTCACCGCCGACAGCGTGAGTTCATCAATCCGTTTTACTAAGGCGCGTTGCTCCAGAATGAGCCGCTCACGCTCCGAACAGAGTTGCCTGAGGCTTTTTTGAACGCTTCGCGCTGGCAAGGCTTCGCTCACCTCAACCAAAAAAGAGCGCGTGCCTCTTCCCGCTTCAGCCTCTTTTGAGCCTGAAAGCTCGATCCGAGCGGCCCGAAGCGCCCGGGCGACCTGCGCCAGCTCGACCTTCTGGCGCGCCTCAAGCCGCGGTAGAGCGCTGGCCGCGTTCCGCGCCGAACCGATGCGCTCCCGCAGATTCGAGAGTGCTCCTCCAAGTCCCAGCAACCGCTGGCGCCGCGTCACACTCTCGGGATGTTCGAGAACCGTGAGTTTTGCTCGCAAGAGGCTCGTTTCTTTGCCCCGTTCTACCAGCAGCAGCTCGGCCTCTCGCGCCGCGCGCTCGAGGGCGAGGCGCTCGGTTCGCGCATCGGGACCGAGCGGCGCCCCAGCCGGCAGTTCAGCGCGAAGGCTCGTGAGCGCTTCCCTTACCGATTTTCGTTCCGTAAATTGAGAGAGCATGGAGCCGAGCCGCCCGAGCTCGAGATGTTCGAGCTTTGCGGTTCGCCGCGCTTCACGAAGCTTTTCAATCCGGAGAGCCAAAGCCAGGCTGGCCCGCTCCTGCTCAAGCCACGATTCTGCCGAGCGGACACACGTGCCTTGCGAGCGAAGCGCCTCCCGATAGCGCTCCACGGCTTGATTGAGTGGCCGAACCCGGCCTCGCTTGGAGTAAATCGCCTCTGCTTCCTCGCGCAAAGACAGCAAGAGTCCACGCACGTCAGCGCCCGCGGCACCGGCCGCAAATAGGCCTTCCTCACTGCCAGACAGAAGCGCTTGGGCTCCGCGCTCGAGTTCGACCTGGTCGAGACCAAAGCGCGCTTCAAAGGAACGCTGATCGAGCCCGCCCAATTCTTTTGCAAGCCAAGCTTCTGAAACGGGCTCTCCGGTTTCATCGAGAAGCGACGCTCCCCGATGCTTACGACGAAAGATTGTTCGCTTGACGCCGTCCACGACGATTTCCGCGCCCACTCGCAACTGACTCACAGGAACGCTGTAGGCATCGGGACTGTTGGCGGGAATGCCATAGAGCAAAGACTTGACGGCTCGAAGCGATGTGCTCTTCCCTGCCTCGTTCTCCCCAAAAATGACGTGAAACCCGCCAGGAGCACCCCCGCTCAAATCGAGGCGTAGGTCACTGAAGCGACCATAGGCCGACAGAAGAAGGGCTTCGAAGCGCACGACTCAGTCTTCCTCCGGGGAGCCACTCGCGTCGAGTAGGCGAGCCTCGAGTAAGCCGCGCACGTCTTCAAGCAAGAGTTCGAGACCCTCGAGTTCTTCTCGCACGAGTTCTTGAGGAAGGCCGCTCAAATCGCGGACCAGAAGCGAATGAAGCTCGTCTTTCCTTTCGCTGCTCGCCCAATCCGCGAGCAGCTCCGCCATAGCCGTGGCAAATGGATCCCCTCGCCCGAGGAGGCCTTGAAAGTTGTGCTCAGACTCGGTTCGCACTTCGACAGATTCAACATAAACAGCCCCAATCTCGAGCCCCATTGCCCGTACCTCGTTCATGAATCGATCTGATTCTACGAGTTCTCGGTGGGCGCGCGTTTGCCCCACGACGCGCACCCTGCACGCTAGGGGGCGACCCTCTGCGGCGGCGGCCTCGCTTCTTAGGCCTCTGGAGCAATGCTCCAGAGCGTCGTCGATATGGTGGGCCCGCTCCAGGCGCAATTCTAACACCGCCCACCTCACTTGATCGACGATGGCCGGAGTGACACTGACCACTCTAGAATCATCACAGTCGACCAGCATGGCCCCTTTCGGGCCAATTTCTCGAACGTTGCGCCCCTGAAGATTGCCGGGGAAGACTATGTACGGATCAGCGGCCACAATTTCGCGCTTATGAACGTGACCGAGCGCCCAGTAGTCGTAACCAAGCGCACTTAGGTCGGATACGGTGCACGGCGCATAGGGCAAGTGCCCCTCACGCCCCTCGAGGGCCGTGTGCAGTAGCCCGAAATTCAAAAGGCCGCCCAGACGCCCCGGAAAATGTAGGGCAAGATTTTCTGTTGTATCGCGGTTAACGTAACCTTGACCGTGAACGACTAGACCTAGGTCTTCGAATACAACACTACCTGGCTTTTCTGTCGGAAGTTCGAAGACGTAATCAGGAAGCCGAAGGTGCCGCGTGAAACGATTCTCTGCATCGTGATTGCCCCGGAGCCACACCACGCGCGCGCCCGTTTCTTGGAGTCGCGCCACCTGTTCCGCGAGAAACAGAGCTGTGGAAAAGTCACGAAAATCTCCGTCATAGAGATCGCCCGCCAAAAGCACCACGGCGACTCGTTGTTCGAGCGCCAGGTCGATCAACCGTACAAACGCCCGCCGACTCGCGCGACGCACCTCGTGCAGGGGCGCGCCGTCGTACTCGACCAGGCCCCTCATCGGGCTATCGAGGTGCAGGTCAGCAGCGTGGAGGATCTTCATGCTTGAACTAGACCCTATCGGAACTAGCCCGCCGAGGTTGCCTCTAGGCCACGTTCAGCGCAATTGAGGCGGTCTTATTTCGTCCGAGCCCAGGCCAAAAGGCCTTGGTAGCTAAAAGCGTGGTCGCCTTGGCCCGGAGCCTCACTCGATCACAGTCTGTCGCGCGGAGCCGAGTCCCGAGATCCGGTACTCAACTGAGTCGCCCGCCCGTAAAAATCGAGGCGGCGAGAATCCCATGCCCACGCCCGAAGGCGTTCCGGTCGTGATCACATCTCCTGGCAGGAGTGTCATATATTGGCTCAGGTTCGCGACAATATCGAAGACCGAGAAGACCATGTCTCGAGTGCTGCCGCTCTGCCTTACCTCACGGTTCACGCTCAGGTTGAGTTCGAGGTTCGTCGGATCGATAGACCGAGCAGGCACCACGTACGGGCCAAGGGGCGCGAAGGTGTCGCAGCTCTTACCCTTGACCCACTGCCCTTCGCGCTTCTTCTGATACTCGCGCTCGGAGTAGTCGTTCATCATGGCGAAGCCATAAATGCTCGCTCCCGCGTCGGCAACACTGACGTGGCGCGTCATTTTCCCGATAATCACCGCCAACTCGAGCTCGTAGTCGAGTTCGAGTGAACCGGGAGGCAGCTTGACGGGATCCGAGACGCCAGCGAGAGCGGTCGTCGCCTTCATGAACACCTTCGGTTCTCGCGGCACATCGCTCGTCATCTCCGAGGCATGGGAGCGGTAGTTGAGCCCGATCGCGATGATCTTGCTGGGTTCGACCACCGGCTCGCAAAAATGGAGGCTCGCCGCGTCTAGAATGGGGCAGGAAGCTTCGTTCCTATCGAGCCAGTCTTCTAGAGGCTTCTGCCCTTCGGTGAAGAAGGTTCGATCAAAATCAAAGCCCGAAGCGCTGACGTCGAGGTGCTTATCTCCGAGTACCACGCCAGGCGCGGCTCTATTCTGAAAGGGGAGCGGCCAGCCAACCTTTGAAGGATCGGGCGAGCGAAGAAAACGAAAAAGCTTCATGCTAAAGTCCTTCCTCGAAGGCGCGCGCGAACTCCAGGGGTTGCGGTCGATCCTCAGACCGCTGCGCCACGGCCGCGCGCATGAGCTTAGCTAAGGCCGGCGGATAGCCTTGAAGAAGCGAAGGTTCTTCAAGCGGATCTTTTTGCAAATGGGCGAAGATCCTATCGCGGGGACTCTTGATCTCGTCAAAGAACGTTCGGCCCGTCGTCACGTTATATATCGTCCCAGCTAGGGCGTAGACATCGGCCCGGCCATCGAGTTCAGCGGGATCGAGCACTTGGTCTGGAGCTATATAGCCCGGCGTTCCTGCTACGAAGCGGCCGGCGTTTTCGGCTAAAACCCGCATCGGTCGCACCATGCCAAAGTCGATAACGACAGCCGAAAGAGGGCGTGCCTTGGCCGGATCGCGGTGCGCCTCTGGGGAGAATTTTTCGCCATTCGCCAGCGGCAGCCTGAGCCAAATGTTAGCCGGCTTTATGTCCCGATGCACTAGCTTTGCCCCATGCAACGAGGCGAGGCCGGCGCAAGTATCGAGCACGATCGGAGCTAGTTCGTTGAGCGTGAGAAGCTTAGCATGTGCGTACTTTTGCAAGTCGGCACCAATCAAGAGCTCGAGCACCAAAAACGGCACGTCTTTCGAAACGCCCCGGTCGATGATGTTGGCCACATTGGGGTGATACAAGCTGGCGAGTGCCTTGGCTTCCTCGACGAACGAGGCCAAAAGCCCAGCGCGCTCGCTGTCACTGGCGTTGGCCAAGGCTTCCACTTTCGGGATCTTCAAAACGAAGAGCCGATCCGCACCGGGCTTGCGCACGAGCCAAACTTTGCCCACGCCTCCTTCGCCGAGCGGCTTCACAAGTTCGTAGCCCTCAATCATCTCGGCTTTCAACTTTTGCCGAGAAGGCGGCGGGGGTGGAGTCCGCTCCAGAGCGTCCCTCACTTGTCTCTCGACGAGCGCTGAGGTCACCGGGCCAAGTGAGGTAAACCAAACGTCGAGTATGCTGAGTTCGCGGCTCCGGATGGCGCGAACCACGAGATTCGCCGTTCGGTTAGCGCTCTCACCGGAGGTCGCGGGCGGCCCGTCGCTAGCCGTGTGGAGTCCGCGCCCCGGATCGGCCAGGGCACCATTCAAGCGTTCGGCGGCCACCGTCAAACGAACGCATTGAACCTCGAGCTCAGCGTCGCGGCCTGAAGCGCCCGTCATACCCTCCAGAGCCGCGCCCAGGCCTATGAGCGCCCCACCTAGCTCGGTTTCAAGCGCATGCAGCTCAGAGAGCACCTCGGGCAAGGTGGCGAGAAAGCTACCGTTCAAAGAAGGGGCCGTCAGGATCTGGCGTGTGCGTTCTGCGAGCTCAGAGCAACGCGAGAGCGCATCTTGGCGAATCATCGGCAAAGCTGTGCCGAGCTGGGTCAGAAGGGTCGGTTGATCCAAGACGAGCGCCCACCACGCCGCAAAGGGACCAAGCCACTCCACGTCGTCGACAGCTCCGAGCGCCGTGCCCCGGGTCGTATCGACGAGGCGCCAAAACAGGGCGCTGAGTTCCAACCTCAAGGCCTCTGGGAGCTGGCGTGAACCGTTCGCAACCCCTTCGAGCTTCTGGAGCCAACGGCAAGTCTCGCGCGCAACGGAGCCGCTCGAACTCGGATCCGAACTGGCGCAGTCGAGCGCGTATCCGCCCAGCACGAGGGCAAGCTGTTCGAGATCTTCCAAGCGCGTGTGCTGATCCGGCGGCACTGCGCCCAGGCGTACTTCGCGCACCTGATCCAGGAGTTCGCTCGGCGCTCGCGCGAGCCCGAGGCGCGCGCCTTCGATGGCCGGTTCCTTGGCTCGCCTGCCGCTCGGGCTGGTTACGAGCTGGGGGCTCCATAGACCCAGAGCCAGACTCCGTGCCGCACCAACCATCGCGTTCACACCCGTCGCTCGTTCACGCAACGTGCCGTCGCCCAAGGCCAAGGCTCTCGCGTCTTCAAAAGTACGCCCTAGGCTCGAAGCCAGCCGCCCAGCGCGGGCGTCGGCCTCTTCATCATCGGCCTCTGCGGCCAAATGGACGAGGTTTTCAAGCCCTGTCTCAATGTCGATAGGATCGCGCTCCGCGCCCTCGACCGCATCCGTCCAAGCCAAAACTCTGAGCCAGTCGCATTGCTCGGTGATCGTTTCGGGCTGCACTCGCCGCGCTTGACGACGAAGCTCGAGGAGCGGCGCTCGCAACTGGGCTTGCCGCGACTCGAGACGAAAGAGCCCCCAGAGGCCCCTCGCCAGTTCACGGGCCGCCCTCGAGCTACCTGGGTCCCCTCGCATCACACGCCCGAGCACGTCGTCCCAAACGTCTCGCGCTTCGAAGAAAAGATGCGGGGTGCCGATGGCCGCGCCTTCCAAGGCAAACTCGCGTGCCTCTCCCATCATAGCGTGGTTGAGCTCACTTCTCAGCGCACGCACCCTCGCGCCGGGAAGTGAGCTCATCGCCGTCATGGCGCGCTGAGCCAAGAGCGGGGAACGCCCTCCGAGCCAATCCAGGAGCATCGCCTGGAGGTGATCGACGCGCCCAGCAAGGCGGCCCAGAGCGCGCGCTGCCGGGCTCGAAACGAGCGGCTCGGGATGCAAGAGTAGGGGCTGCAATAGGCGCAATGTTTCGCCCAAAAGCTGACCTTCTGCCGCTTCGGGGAGGTCTCCCGCGGTTAGCTCTACAGCTCGCGCAGCGAGCACCCGACCGCGAAGCGTACCGGTGGCAGGGCGCACCACCAATTCTTGAAACAGATCTCCGTCGCGCCAAAGCGAGCGCGAAAATTCGAGCGGGTGGATTAAACAGTTGCCCGCTTCCCAGAGCAGGATTTCGATCCGTGCTCGCGCCTCCGTATTTTCGACACTGCCGAGTGAACTCCCGCGACCTACAACACCGACGCAGGAGAGAGCATCCTCGAGTGGACCTTGCACCACGCGGTCCCGCGCAATTTCTAGCACCCTCTCGGCGAAGTTTTCGACTTTGCCTAAAGCTTGAAGGATGGGAAAGGCCCGAACATCCGCACGATGAACCGAAGCGGCGCACCAGGAGAGAAGAATCTCTGCCTCGACTCCCGAGAGAAACGGCGCGAGTCGTTCCTCGGCGTTACTCGTTCTCGAAATCGCGGGCAAACCCCGGTCGACAACCAGTGCGGCATCTCGAATCGCCGGAGAGTCTCCCAGCGCGGCGCTCGGCCCGTGCTCCCAGACTCGAACGATCCCGTCGACTAAGTTTGGGTTCGAGCTAACCGCGCGCACGAGCTGAGCTAGTGCGTCTTCGACCTTGCTCGGGATCATCGGCCGAAGCCTACCAGACGATGGGGCACCCTGCCCACTGTCTCGCGGGTTAGAGTCTCACGAAAGACCCACGAGTTGCCCGCAGGCCGCGCCGACGTCAGCGCCGCCCGAATAGCGCCGATGTGGGGCGTAACCGGCCTCGAGAATACCTTGTTCAAAAGCGGCAAGCCGCTGCGGCTCGGGTCGTTGATAGGGGTCTAGGCCGGACAGCGCGTTGTACGGAATGACAGAAATCCTAGGGCGGATGCCCGTGTCTTGCCAGAAAGCCTTGGCCAGCGCGCCGAGCTGGCGCGCGTCCTCCACACTATCGCTCTCCCCTCTCAACGGCGTCACGGCCCACAAGGGGGCAAGGCCGGTTACGGTGGCATGCTCGCGAGCCGCTTCCAGCACCTCTTCGAGCGAGTGGGACCGGGTGATGGGCATGAGGGTCTTTCTCTTCTCGGCGATCGCGCTGCCAATCGAGAGCGCCAGCCGCACCTTCGGCGCCTCGCGCGCTAAGCGGCGGATCCCAGCCGGTAGGCCCGAAGTCGAGACCGTCATGTTCCGCGCATCGATAGCCAGGCCGGCTGGCTCATTCAATACGCGGATCGCCGTCAAAACCCGATCCAAATTTGCCAGCGGCTCCCCCATACCCTGGAACACCACGCCGTGAACGCGCCCGGCCTGAATCGAGGCTTTGACGACTCTCACTTGTTCGACAATTTCCCACGCCTCTAGGTTTCGCCGCAGGCCGAGTCGCCCTGTTGCGCAGAAAGTGCAAGCCATCGCGCACCCGACTTGAGAGCTAACGCAAACGCTATATCGACCTGCCTTTTCGAGAGGGATGCGCACCGTCTCGAAACTCGAGCCATCGTCGGCTCGCAGTACCCACTTGCGGAACGGATCCTCCTGGCTTGCCGCCTCACTCACCGCTTCGAGCTTCGGAATGTGCCCGAGCTGTCGAACTCGCTCCACGCTGAGGCGCCGAACGCCCCGAGGAGTCACATCGATACTCTCGCCACGCATGACAGCGGCGTGGATGCGACGAGCGTCGGTTACTTCAATATCCGCGAGCTCGGCTAGTGCCAGTGGGGGAATTCCCTGGAGGGCGATCACGGTCAGACGCTTAGCTGATTTTTCCGGCAGCATCGAGCTAAGGCGGGCTCGGTGGAACCGGCGAGTCAGCCCTCTAGTTCGGCTTTCGCGATGGTCATGTCCTCGAGGAGCTGCAGGAGCTCAGCCTCCAGGCCCCGATTTCCTAAGATATTCAAAGCGGGCCCGAGCGCATCGAGATCAATGTGTCCAGTCCGAAGGCGGGCGGTCCTCAGCAGCCGTTCCTTGAGCCGCGGAATGCGTTCCACCCATTGGGCAAGGTCTTGCCCCGCCGCAAGTGGATCATTGAGGACCGTCAAGAGTCCGTGGATCTGCGCGAAGTCGCCCAGGTCTTCCTCGGTCACGTCAAGCCGCGACTTGCCCTTCCGCACTTTGGTTCCAACAGTGGGGCCGCGTTTGATTGTCATCCTTCTGTCCGATTTTACGACCGCTTCGCGCCTCGCCCAAGCCTTACTCGCAGGAAAGCGACTCTCGACGCTTCGCAAATCCAAGAATCTGTTTCCCTACAGACCGCCCCAGCCTCAGGGATTTCCTGAGGAAGCGCCGCATGCGATGACCGCCGGGTGGAGTTTCTCTTACCCGACCTTCCCGCGAGCGCTCGCTACAAGCTGTTGACGGCCCTGGTCATTCCGCGCCCCATCGGCTGGATCACCTCCATGAACGCCGAAGGCCTCGTCAACTTGGCGCCCTACTCGTTCTTCAACGTCCTCGGCAATTCCCCACCGATCGTCGCCTTCGCGCCGAGTGCGCGAGACGATGGCACCCTCAAAGATACGCGCCGCAACGTGGAGGCCAATGGGAATTTCGTCGTCAACCTCGTCACGCCCGAATGCGCAGAGCTGATGCACCATAGCGCCTCGGCCTATCCCGCGGAGCAGAGCGAAGTCGACGCGCTAGGGCTCGAACTATTGCCCAGCTCGAAGGTACAGAGCCCGCGTCTCGCCATCTCGCCCGTTCACCTCGAGTGCCGCTACGTTCGGACGGTCGACATTGGCGACAACCACATCGTCTTCGGCGAGATCTTGGTTATTCACACCCGAGACGACCTTGTGGATCCGAAGACCTATCGCCGAACGGAGGTCCCGCTCGTGGCTGTCGGTCGACTCTCGGGCCCTGGCCATTACGCGACAACTCGAGACCAAATCGATCTCGGCCCGTACCCACGGGTCTAAGCCACCTTTTGGCTAGATGAAGGCCCGCTCGAGGCGCACGGCTAGTCTTTCTTGGCGGGGCCGCTCTTCGGTTGAACGGGACGAAAGCCGGGTTTGGCTAAGAGTCCACTCACTCGCCAGCGATAGTAACCCTTCTCGTCTTTGGCCTTCCGTACGTTGGGATCCATATCGAACAACCCAGGCACCTTGCCATCGGGTGAGCCAAAGATGCTCTTGGTCAGGTCACTTTGGGCAGTGTAGGCCTCTTTGAACTGAAAGCCCGCGTCGACGTCGACGACGCTTTTATCAAAGGGCTCACGCAGGCGAACCTTCCCCTCCGCCTTGAAATCAAGATCCTGTCCTTGGGCGGAGAGCTCCTTTAAGTCCATCCGCCCCTTCTCTACTTGCGCGTCTAAGACCAAAGTGCCGGCCCGAATCTTGGGGAGCGCGATCGTATTTCTGACCTTGGCTTTGCCGTCACCCACCGTGAGGTCCGAGATGTTGAAGGCAAATTTCCCCTCAGCTTCGCTCATTTTCCCTTGCGGCAATCTCAATTCGGCTTCTCCGCCCAGCACCCCGCCGAGGGGCAGGCCTATCATATCCGCCAGGACGCTGAGGCCCGAGATATCGACCGCGCTGCTCTGAATCTCGAGCTCTGCGACGTCATCGTTCTGGAAAAAAGATCCTTGGATCTCTCCGCCGCCCACCTCAAGATCGTAGGCCACCCCGACGTTTCCGATCAGTGCACTGAAAGGCGAAACTGAAACGGTCGCGCTATCAAAAGAGAGAGCGGCAACGCCGGTCGCCCCGACTGCAATCGGTACCAGTCGCACGCGTTCGGCCTCGATGCCGAACATACCTGCGCCCGAGAGGTCTTCGATTTCAAGTACGCGTTCTTTGCTCCGCGCGTTGAACTCGGCCACGAGCCGTGCCTTGAGCGCCCGGTACGGAAAGGTGACTCGCACAAATATGAGCAGGCAGAACAGGTAAAAAATAGGCACGCTGGCCCACTTGAGGATGAGCTTCTGCTTAGCAGTCAGGGTGATTTTACGAGGAAATACGAGCTTCATGGCTTGCCCTTCTCGGTGTCTTCCTCGGCGTCCTTGCTCTTGTCGTCTTCGGGCTTCTCCGCCTTCTTAGCCGGCTTCGGCTTCGGCTTGGATTCCTCGCGATCGAACGCGCTAATGTCCATCTCAGCGTCAAATTCGTCGGGGTTCGTACCCCTCTTTTTTATATCAAGACGCGTAATCGCCACCGGATAACCGGCCGAAACAACGCCCTCCATAAAATCGGACAGCTTGCGCATCCCGACTTTCTTCAGGCTGATGCGCGTCTGGCGTTCCTTGAAGACCTTGCCGTGCGGCACGATAGAACGATCCTGGGTTTCCGGGATGTCGAGATCGAAGCGTTCCGCGATGTTGGCCAAGAATCCGGCCAGTGCCGGCGCCGTCTTCCGATAGCGCGAGTCAAGCTGCGCCAAAACCTGCTTCCGCTTGGCGATCGTCAGTCGTTCCGCCGACAGGTCGTTGATGGCTTCAGTGAGGACCTCATTTTCCTCTGCCTGATCGCTCACGGACATCCGCACCCAAAGCGGAATCAACACTGCACAGAGGAGGCAAAAAATTGACAAGAACGCGACCAAGAGCTTCCGCTCGCGCTCCCCCAAGCCTTGAAATCGTTGAGCTAGGCTCATTGGGTCGCTCCTGTCGACGCCTTCTTTTTGGCATCGGTCGGCGCACGATCTAACGGACAGTGAATGTCAGCCTCGAGCATGTAGCGGGCCCGGTCGCTGTTCACGACTTGCGTAATCTTGGTGATCTTCGCTTCATGGATACAGGGATCCTCTTCAAGCCCTTTCGCGACTTGTTGCGCCTCGTCCGTCGTGGACACGAGGCCGCGAATTTTGAGTTTGCCTTTGCTGTACTCAAACTGCTCCACATCGTGGATGATTTCGAGCGGTACTGCCTCAGCTAAGGCTACGGCCGCGCCAAACCCGTCCATATACGGCATGGGATCGTCGGGATTGGCCTTCACGAAGCGATCAATCATGGCCCGAGCTTCGTCTGTGTTGTCTGTGCTTTCGCCGAAGATCGTCTCAGTGGCATTGCGCAGAGTCTCCATCAAGAGCTCGTGTTCTCGGTCCTGCGCCCGGCTCTCCGCCCAAGTCGCGAACAAGAACGAAAACAGGATGGTGACGCCGAGAGCCGACAAGAGCGGCGCCCGTTCCTTGACGTAACCGTAGCCCCGCGCGTAGGCCAAGGCCCCACGGCGCAGGTCGAATCCTCGGCCTTTTGCGGCATGGAGCGCCACAGCGAGCGCGCACGCGAAATCGCCGAGACGCTCTTGGCTTTCCGGCGGGAGCTTACTCAGCGACCCTGGCAGCGCGCTGTCCGCATTCAAGGGTACGACTCGAACTTCGAGCGCCGCGCCGAGCATCTCAGAGAGCCCTTCGAGCCTAGCTCCCTCACCGAGCAGGGTGAGCGTCTCAGGCATGCGCGTACCCCTTTGGGCCGCAAAGGCGCTCAGCGTTTGGCGAAGCTGGGCCGAAAAGTGGGAAGCTTGAGCGGGAAACTGCGCAAAGCCGAGATTCAACGTACGGGCCATGCGCACGAGGCCCGCTTCAACTACGCAAATGTCGCTGCTATCCGCGCCCACATCGACAAGAACGGTTGGCTCACCTGCCCCCATTCCAGGCCAAAGCCAGGTCAGTTCGGCTAGTTCGAGCGAGGACACTCCGATGCGCTCCGGCTCATGACCGAGTCCCTCTCGCACGGAGCGAATGATACTTTCGACGCGCTCCCGACGCGCACAAGCTACCAGGCAGCTCACTCCAACTTGACCGTCGCTACCCCGCTTCTTGTCAGTAACTTGATAGCCAAATGTGAGCTCATCCACATCAATCGGCAACTCGGCCTCGAGCTCAAAAGGAATGAGCTCTTCAAGACGGCGTTCTGCGCTACCCGGAAAGCTCAGCGGCACGAGGAAGCATTGGCCACCCGGGACGGCCGCTACAACCGTATCCACACGATTCGCCTTGTCGCCTAGCAGAGCGAGGGCGCGTCGCAGCGCATCACTAGCCGTCTCCGACTCTTGAATCGGGGCCTCCGCGAAGGCCTCTACCTCGAGCACACGAAAGCCGGAACGAACCACGCACAGGCGCACCGCGCTCGCTCGTAGGTCAACACCAATCACCCGACTCATGGGCTTGAGACTCCTTTGTTTCCGGTCACCATGTCAATCGTTCGAACTCTCAATCTACCCAATAATAGATGATGGATCCCCCCGGACTCGGAAACAGAAAGGGGTTTTGGTCAGGTTGGTTAGGATCAAACTCCATCAAGCCCGATTCACGAAGCTGCCCGAACTTGGCCGCCGTCTCCGCACCTCCCGGTGGAGGGGCGCCTCGAAAATCGACGACCGCATGGATGCGCGTCTTGGTCTCTAGTTTGCCCGACCTCACGTAGCCGGTGGAGTAGATAGAGAACACCTTGCTCTCGGTTGTGATCGCCTTCTTGAATTCCTCGTCCGAGCGCAGCTTCATCGGCTCAAAATCAGGAATGACACTCTTCAGGATATTCGCACGAGCCCCTTTGCCCTTCACGGTATCCAAAAAGTCGTCCGGCTTAGAAAACAGGGGGATGCCGCCGCTGAACGTCGACATGATCTTGAGCGTTTGCAGGAATCCCATTTGTTGAACGGGATCCGCGCACAACTTCGTTTCCGGAACCGCTAGCTGACAGGCGAGAGCCAGCATCGTCTGCGCGTTGGCGGTATTCACATTGATCTTTCCGCTTCCCCAGACAGTCACGTTGCGTGTCTCGGGACGATCAGGATCGGGCTGAACGAAGGTCGACCAAAACGTTTCCGTCACGCCGCGCACCAGATGCAGCTCTTGCAGGCTATCGAAAGGGGCGTTCTTGCGTTTATCCGGCTTATCGAGGAGCGAGTAGTAGCTATCTTCCGCACCCGAACTGCTCGCGTTGGTGTTGCGCGGCTCGCACGGATTGCGGTCGCTGTTAGGGTCGATGTAGTCGATGAGCGCGCTGCATACCGTCTGGCGATCATTGGCTTCCCCTTCGTCATCGAGTTGATCGAAGTAGTCGTTGTACTGGGGGCCGGCGATCAGGGTCAGAATCTGTTCAGCCGAACGCTGCTGGGAAAAAGCGTCGCCTCGCGCGGCCTGGTTGAAATTGAACTTCGAGTCTTCATCGACGATCTTCAGCGTAAATCCGGCGCCCGAGAGGCCGAGATTTCTACCATTCTGCAGGCTCAAGCCGGACAGGTTCTTGAAGGCCTCCGTGCCTTCGGCGTCGTTGAAGGCCCCCAGCACCGCGTCAGCAAAGGCCCAAACAGCAATTTGCTTGGCTCCAGACTTGTCCGGTGAGATCATCATGAGCAACGGGCTAAGCTGCACGCGAATGGTGGGCTCGGCCGCGATCAAAAGGCGCGCCAGGTTGATGCCACTCTTGGCCGCATACTCGGCCTTGAGCTGATCTCGGGTAGCGAGCGAACTGCCTAGCTCGGCCGACATCGTGTCCTGAAACTCCGACAGCATGAAGGAGAGAATCGTCAGCGTGCCAAGGACCATCACGAGCGCGACCCCGCGCTTGGCTCGTCGAGTCGCTAGATGGCCGCCCTGCTTCGGGCCACGTTGAGTCTTGAGCCGCGTCATTTTAGAGCAAACGTCAAAGGGTCCCGAATCATGGGTGAGACCTTGGTGATGAATCGAATCTTCTTACGACTATCGCTCGTCGCGTCGCGCTCGCCCCCATTTAATACCAGGACGATCTTGACCTGTCGGGGAAGCCTGCCGCGCTCCCCAACCACCGACGTGCTATCCCATTCGTCGACCCAGCGCGCCGTGAGCGGATCGAGATAGCTAAGATCAAACAAATCGATATCCGTGGCGAGCACGTCAACGCGCCCTCCCCTTTCGGGTCGATCATCCAGCACGGGGCTGCTTCGTCTCAACAGATCCATGACATGGTCGCGGTCGGGATCTTCTCCTCCAAAATAGCTGAGTTCGAGCTGATCCGACTCACGGCTGCCCTCTGTCAGTCGACGATTGGAGAAGCTATTGAAGTCGAGTCTTGACGCCGGAGAACCGTTTTCACCCTTAAACAGCGTATGCTTCACCCACAGCGACTGATCGATCGGCTTGTGTTCAGAAAGGTAGGCACTGGCAAGCTCCCGCGTCATATGACCCATGGCCAAGCGCCCTTCACGATAACGGTCTGTGATGCGCTCCACGCCGAGGCGGCTCCTGCGCATGCTATCGATGGCGCTGTACATACCGATAGCTATGAAGGCCATGATAGCCATGGCTATGACCACCTCCACGAGCGTCATGCCGCGACTCTGCGCGCGCTCTGTGGAGCTCACTTGGGCACCCCTGTGCTCGCTGAACTGCTCGACGAAGTCGTGCCTGAGCCGCTAGCTTGGCCTGCCGCGTTCGGATCCGTCAGGGCCAAGGCGGCCAGCGGACTCAGAGAGCCCTCAAGTGGGTTTGTTATATATTGGACAGCGGTGAGGTCCTTCGACTTCACTCCGTCTTGCCATTTTACGGCAACCGTCACCTTGCGGATGCTGGCCTCCAACATCGGCTTCAGCATGGGGTAAACGATGGTCATAGCCATCGACACCATGCCTTGTGGTCCCCCCCCTGACGTCGAGCCAAGCGCCGTAGCCAGACCCTCGGGGCCCGAACCAGGCTTGATGAGCTTCTCGGAGCCCTTGAGGCCGGTCATGATAGCGAGCGGCCCGAGCGCCCCTAACGCATCCGGCCCGGCGCCGTCCTTCTTGGAGGACTCCGTGTCTTCGTCGGTAGCTGAGTCGGAAGCGCTCGTCTTCAGAGGCGACGCGGCCTCTCTCTCCTCGGCGGCTTTCTTTTTTTCTTCTTCCGCCTTCTTGGCTTCGTCTTCTTCGCTTTCGGGGGTCAAGAGATCCGTGGGCAGCGGCAGCTCGACCGTCTCCACTCGCCACTCACACGAAAAGCCTTGCACTTCTTCGTCTTCACAGCAGTCGCCGGAGTCGTGTTGATCGAGGAGCTGAAAACCCTTCATCTCCAGATCAGCCTCGAGCTCACTCATTTTGCAACGCAGCAAATTGGAAGCCAGAGTCTCGTTCTCGATACGACGCGTGCTGGCGAACAGGCCCGCTTGAGAGCTCAAAATTAGGGTCAAGCCAAGACCCAAGATGGTGATGGCGACCATGACTTCAAGCAGAGTGAAGCCGCGTCTCATCGCTCCTCCCGTTCTGAGTAGTCCTCGCCGAGGCGCCCTTCGGGCAAGGCAACGCGCCCGCGCTCGATGCGCGCCCGACCCGTGAGCGAGCTAATCGTCACAGTGATTCCGTCTCGCTCGCCCTCACCCAGTTGAACAACGGCTCGCTCAGCGACCCCACCGGGCCATAAATAGATATAGGCCAAACCCGTCTCGATGGGTTCTTCGTCGTGTTCGGTTTGAACGAGCCGCACTCGCACCTTATTGCCCAAGAACCTACCGGGAAGCTCTCCGTCTTGCCCCAGAGCGGCCGTTGGAAAGAACGAGGGCTTATGCTCGTTCATTCCATTGACCATGGTCTGTGCGTCTTGTTCGGCCTGTTTGGCTAAATCGAGCGAGAACTTCTCCGTTTCATCATCGGTCATCTTCTTTGTTGCTCTGAGAGCAACACTCGACGACGACTGTTCGAGCATGATGCGATTGTTTGTAAAATCGATGGCCAACCGCGTGGGGCGGCCCGCTACGTTCGCTTCGGATAGCCCCTTCCGAACGGCTGAGACAATCAGAGCCGCAGCCATGCGTTGCTCAGCCCCGCTAAATAGGCCCGTGCCTGCCAACATGCCTCCCGCCAAGAGAGCCACGATGAACAGCACCACCAACATCTCGATCAACGTCATGCCACGCCGGGTTCTTCGCCGGAGGAGCCGAAGCCCACCGCGAGAGACCGAACGCGTCTTGGACATGACGAAAACGAAGCCTCCTTTTACAGAGCGTCCGCCGCTGCCACCTGCGGGACGCTAATATCATCGGGCGATCCCAGCTTTTTGTCGGGACCGTTCGAGGCGACGATGACTTCGTCTCCCTCACACTTGATGAGAAAGTCGCTGCCCCATGGGTCAGTCGTGGATTGAGCCGAGTCTAGCTGCTTGTCTTGAACGAGCTCGCTCACCGTCGGACAGTTGGCATAGTCGTTGTTAGTTAGCTGCCATTGCTGGACGGCCGTGCGCACCGTACGAGCTGCCGTTTTCGCCGTTTGAACTTGCGCGGCCTTCATCTTCGGGATGGCCACCACCGCCACCGCACCAGCCACCATCGCGATGATGGCGACCACGATCATGATCTCGATCAGCGTCATGCCTCGTGCTGCCCCGCGCCGCGCGCGGCCCAGAACCTTAGCCAGTACCAAATTTTGTGCTTGCATCGTTCGTTCCTCCTATGAGCTCATTGTTCAATATTCGATGCGATCGAGGCCACCCGGATAACCGTCGGGCCCGTCACTCATGACGACGTAGTCTTGGTCCGAAATACTTGGATTGCACACGATGCGGAGCTGCCTACCCCAGCCATCCACGGGCAACGTGGGTTTGCCCGTCAGCGGCTGAACGAGCTCGAGCCGCTCCGGACACGCCCCGTCATGATCGACCACGTACCGCACCACAGCACTCTTAACCCGCGACAGTGCCACTAAAGTCCGGCGCTCCGCCGAATGTTCCCGCTCGCGTCGGGTGAGAGTCCACAAAAAAAGCACAGCCACTAGGAGCCCTAGTAAAGGGCCTAGGTGCGCCAGAGCAAGAAACCGCCGCCAACCCCCTTGGCTCTCCCAAGGAAAGAAGATGCGCCGCGCCCGCCACATGCGTTGCCCTGCCACTATTCGGCCCCCCAACTCATTCTGCCCCGCGTCATTGCACCATGTCGTTCATTTGCAGTAGCGGCATCATGATTGAAATCACAATGAAGCCTACGGCTCCACCCATGAAAGCAATCATGATCGGCTCGAGCAAACTCGTTAGCGCCACCACTCTCGTCTCCACATCCGACTCGTAAGCCTTCGAGACGTTCTCCAGCATGGCCTCGAGCTCCCCTGTCCTTTCACCTACGGCGATCATGTGCGTGACCATGGGCGGGAAGGCGCCGCTCCGTCGCAGCGGATCGGCAATGCTTTCGCCCTCGCGAATGGACCCAATCGCTTCTTTCACCACGCCGGCCAGTTTCACGTTCTCGAGGACGTTCTTGCCGATTTCCATGGCCGGCAAGAGCTGTACCCCGCTCGCTAGCAAGGTCGCGAGAGTCCGTGTGAAGCGAGCCAGGGCCACGAGCAAGTTGAGCCGCCCAAAGAGAGGTGCGCTGAGCAAGAAGGTGTCCCAGCGCAGATGCCCAGCAGGTGTCCGCTTCCAACGTACGAAGAAGTAGATGCTCACCGCCGTTACGAGCAGGATGAGCCACCAGTAACCACTGATGACATCGGACATAAGAATCAGGAGCTGCGTATACCAAGGCAACGCCTGCCCAACGTTCTCGAAGATGCTCGTCAACTTGGGCACGACCGCGATCATGAGGAAGCTCACCAGCCCAATACAAATGAAACCGAGCGCCACCGGGTAGGCCAACGCGCCCATGACCTTGCCCTTGAGTCGGGCTTGACCCTCCATGAAGTCAGCGAGTCTTTCCAGCACCGCCTCGAGGGACCCGGAAGCCTCGCCGGCCGCAACCATATTCACGTAGAGTGGCGGAAACACCTGCGGATGTGCCGCAAGGCACTTGGCGAATGCTGTACCCGTACGAAGCTCGTCGCGAACAGCCGAGAGCACGTGAACGAGGCGTTCCTTTTCGACCTGCTCCGTCAAGGCCCCGATCGACTCAACCAGGGGAATGCCAGCTCGCACCAAGGTCGCGAGCTGCCGCGTCATCACAGCCACGTCACCCGTCGTAACGCGCTTAAAAACAGCCAGAAAGTCTAAATCCTTGCGGCGCGCCTTGTCCGCAGAAGCAGCCTTTCCTTCCCGGGCCTGGGTGACGAGGATGCCATCTTTGCGCAACACGTTGCGGAGAGCGCGCGCATTCTCTGCGTCCCGCACTCCCTTAACGGTTTTGCCACTCCGGGCTTCGATGCCTTGGTACTCGAAGACCGCCATACTTACTCCACAAGCAAATCTTCCTGCGTTGCAGCCAGGACCTCTTCCACCGTGGTCATGCCTCGCAAGATCTTGCGCGCGCCATCGTCGCGCATCGTGTCCATGCCGGATTCAAGCGCCGCCCGCTTAATGGTAACAGCGTCAGCGTTCTGAAGAATCAGCGCGCCCACCGCGTCATCCATAACCATTAACTCATATATGCCCCGTCGCCCCACGAAGCCCTTGTTGTCGCACAGCGCGCAACCCGTGGGCCTATAGAAGGTCGGCATGCCTGGCCCAAACCAGCCCAACGATTCGTAGTTGACTCCCTGCGGTGAATAGCGAGCACTGATCCGACGCCCCAGGCGCACAGCGCTCCGCCTCTGATCGATAGCTAACTCACGGAGCTCGTGTTCCGTTGCCTCGTAAGGCTCACGGCAATGGGGACACAGGATACGCACTAGACGCTGCGCCAGAATGCCTATCACCGTCGAACGCACCAAGAACGGCTCGATGTCCATCTCCACCAGGCGAGTAATGGCGCCCGCGGAGTCGTTGGTGTGCAGCGTCGACATCACTAGATGGCCCGTCATCGACGCATGCATGGCGATGTCGGCCGTCTCTTTGTCGCGAATTTCGCCGACCATGATTACGTCCGGGTCTTGACGCAAGAAGGCGCGCAAGGCGCTGGCGAAGGTGAGGCCGATCTTAGCGTTGACCGGCACCTGGTGAATGCCGCCAATTTCATACTCGACCGGATCTTCTGCGGTCAGGATGTTCACGTTGGCCTGGTTGATGCGATTCAAGCAGCCGTAGAGCGTGGTGGACTTTCCGCTCCCTGTCGGGCCGGTCACCAAGATGATGCCATCTGGGCGACGAATGAGCTGATCCATGAGTGCGTACTCTCGCGGCCCAAAGCCCAGATCGCTCAAATCCAAAAGCGTATTCGTTTTCTGCAGAAGACGCATCACGATGCGCTCATGGTCGCGGCTGGTCGGGATGGTCGAAACGCGTACATCCAGCGCGCGCCCGGCTATCTTGAGCGAAATGCGACCATCTTGCGGCAGGCGTTTCTCGGCAATATTCAGCCCGGCCATGATCTTGACGCGGGCAATCACCGAACTCATGAACTGACGACTTGCGCGCCGTGCCACGTAGAGCTCGCCATCTACCCGGTAGCGAACAATAACTTCACGTTCCTCCGGTTCGATATGGATATCGCTGGCTCGCTCCTTAACCGCCTGGGCGAACACGTTGTTGACCCAACGAATGATCGGCGCATCGTCATCCGAGTCGAGGAGGTCGATCTCTTGATCGTCATCGCCCCCTGTCTCGCTCTTCAAGTCGCCCATCGTGTCTTGGCGCTCGTAGACGCGGTTGATCGCGTCTATGACCACCGTGGGCGGCGCCACTTTGGTCGTAACTGGCACCCCGAGCAGAGCCTGAACGTGGTCGATGGCCGCAACATCAAGCGGATCTGCGCAAACCAGCTCGGCACCGTCCGAGTCGGCGGCGGTCAGTAACACTTTGTGAGCGCGCGCGTAGCTAATAGGGAGTCGCGTCGCAGCCTCGAGCGGCACCTTAGCTGCGTCGAGGCTCACCAAGAGTTCGAGTCCGCAATCTTTGGCCAAAGCGGTCGCCACGACCTCTTCGCTCGCTACTCGACTCTGCAGAACGAGCTCAAGCAGAGTCGAACCGCGCTCGCGGCTCTGAATTACGAGGGACTCGAGAGTCTCGAGATCCACAACGCCCTGCCGGGCCAGGATCGCCGCCATGCCGTCCATAAAACCCTCAGTTCATGGCCCCCGGACGTAGGTCCGTTCCGCCCGCCACGCGAGGCAGAGGGCTGGTATGAAGGGGATCGTCGTTCGACTTATCCTTGGCAGGCGGCGCAGTTGTGGGGGTCACTTGCCCCGTTTTGGGTGCCGCTGCGGGACGCGACTTGCCACCCTTGCCGCCTCCCTCCTTGACCCCTGCCGGCGGTTCGATCGGATCGCTGGGCTCGTGATTGAAGTATTCACGCGGCGTCAGCTCGGATTCGCGCCGCTCCTCTTCGTCCACCGCAAAATAGGCCTGCCGAATTTCTTCCACTAGCCCGTTCTGCCTCGAAAAATCTGCAGGAGGTTTCCAAGCGTCGGTGCTGAAGACGAAGAAGCGATCAATGAACTCTTGTCGCTCTTGCATCTTGCGTTCAAAGATTCGCCGCAGATCCGCCTGCTCGCGAATCACATGCGGCGTCAAGATCAAGAGCAGGTTGGTCTTCTTGCGCTCGTTCTTGGTAGACGAAAACAACACGCCCAAGATGGGCACGTCGCCCAAGATGGGGACCTTCGATTTGCCCTTCACTTGGCTCTCTTGCATGAGCCCACCGATTACAACTGTTTGCTGATCGGCCACGACCACCGTCGTACTGGCGGTACGCTTGGTGATCGGGATAGCTCCTAGGGCGCCCAAGGGAGCACCCGCCTGGCTGCTCTCTTGCTCGATCTCGAGCCGAACCTCGTCCGAGTCGTTGATGTGCGGTGTGACCTTAATGTTGTTACCAACATCCGTGCGTTGGGCGTTGAAGCCGAACCCACCCATGCTGCCGAGCATAGCCAAGCTGCTGGACGCCGCCGGATTGCTCGCGGCCGTTGCAGCGTTCATTCCACCGCCCAAGTTGGTCTGGAGCGGGATGTTCTCGCCGACTTTGATCTCCGCTGCGACGTTGTCGGTGGCGATGATGTGCGGTGTGGCCAGGACGTTGGTTCGTCCCGAACTCGCCAGGGCGTTGAGCACCACGCCGAACGCGGGAATACTGATGCCATTGGGAGTCAGGCCGGCCGTGCCAGCTAGATCTGGTCCGCGCACGCCCGCTGCAAAGGCTTGCAGCGCGGTGGGGTCGGCCGGAAAAGCAATCGATTTGCCGCCGTTATAGCCGCCAAGAAAGGTGGTAGGCCCGCCTCCACCCAGGTCTTGTTGCATGCCGCCGTGCCAGGCTACTCCGAGCTCGTTCGAGTCGTTGACGCCCACGTCCATGATCACCGCCTCGATGAAGACCTGCCGGCGAGATTGATCGAGCTTGTCGACTACGACCCGGAGCTGAGCGAAATCGCGGGGCGAAGAGGTAATAACGAGCGAATTGGTGGCCTCGTCTGAGGTCACGCTTACGTCACCCTCGAACATCCCGCCGGGATTGTTCGGATCCGGTGCACTGCCCTTCTTGCCGCCAGATTGCCCGTTCAACATTTTGTCGAGCGTCTTGGCGAGCTCGTTGCTGACCGCGTGCTGTAAAGGCAGCACATGGACTCGCCCCGCCTCGCCGGGCCTGGTGTCGAGCTTCTTTAAGACCTGAAGCAGCTTCGAGTAGGAGTCGTCGTTGCCTACAATGATGAGTGAATTAGTAGGCTCATCCGCCACCACTCGCGAGATGCCGCTCTTGGTGTTTTGGCCCACCTCGAACAAGTCGTTGATGCGCGTGGCGAGGTCGTTGGCGTTGCCATGATTAATGGGCTCAATCCACATCTGCTGGCCAGCGCCGCCGACGTCGATCTCCTCGAGGATGCGCACCATGCGATTGATGTTGCTGCCCGTGTCGGTGATGATCAGCAGATTGCCGCCGGGGTAGGTCGATACGTCGCCGTCTTTACTCTTGAACTTGAGCAAGATAGGCGCCGCCTCGTCGGGAGAGACGAACCGTGTTCGATAGAGACGCGTGACGAAGCTATCGGTTGACGGCACAGGCGCACCGCGATCGAACACAGGCGTGGTTTGCGTCGTGACCCCCGCGCTATCAACGATCTTGAGGAAGCGACCTTGAGGCACGACGGTCATGCCGTTCACCTCCAGGATGGACAAGAACGCTTGGTAAGCTTCGTCCAGTGAAACCGGCTCGGGCGAGACGACCGTGGCCTTGATGCTACGCACCTTAGCGCCGTAGATGAAGCGGCGGCCGGTCATGCCGCTGATGTGGTTGACGAGTTCCGCCAAGTCCGCGTCTTGCAGGTTGAACTTGACGCGGTAACCACCCGGCTTGGGGCGGTAGTCGATGTCGGTCGCCGCAGCGATCTTATCCATCGTGTTAGGCAACGAACCGGCATCACCCGGCGGGCCGGGCTCGCCATTTCCTGCGGGCGGGGCTGCGGTAGCGGGCGCGGCGGTAGGTGCGGCCGCCTTTTTTCCTTTGCCGCGATCTTGCGCGCGCGCGCCGTGGGCAAGCGACAGGCTTAAAAGGAAGGCGAGCAGCCCAAGGTCCGTCAAGCGGCGTGCGCCGGTCTTAGAAAGAGGAGGTAGGAGACGAATCTTCACGAAGAACTCACACAGGGGGACTATTTGATATCTAACTGCAGCTTGGTGGGGGTGCCGCGCCGATTGACTTCTACAACCAAGCTCTCGGCAGTTCTGAGGCGCGCATAGGCTTCGAGGGCCTTCTCAGGACTGCCCATGTCGAAGCCGTTGATGCGCTCGAGTCGGTCCCCGTTGGCCAAGCCAATCTGGCCGAGCAGAGTTTCGGGCCGCACCCCAAAGAGCCGCAGGCCGACGACCTTGCCGTCTTTCTGTTCCGGCACGATACGCGCCGACTTCATGAGGTCCGCCTGGTTTTCGAGGATCTTGTCGACCGCGCTCCGGTCGATCTCGAAGTTCGTGTCGGAAATCTTCTTGATCTTACTCTTCAACTCTGGGTCCAAAGCCCGACTCGGATCCGCGGCCGGCTCGGGGGGAGCCGCCTCTGCGACGGCCTTCGGTGGCGCGGGGGGCGGCGCTTCACCAAATAATGCTGCTTGGCAGAGCCCATCGCCTTCCAGCCATAACGTGGGCTTATTCGTACGCGGATTGAAGCCGATATAAGCGACCTTCTGGGAACCCACCGCATCACCAACCCGGCGCAGGCTTGGCCCATTCTCTCCAGGGCCCTGAATCGCTGCGAAAGACCAAAGAGGATCCGTCGATTCGGTGAGGATGAAAACCTGGACACCTGCACACGCCGAGACCCCAAGCGGATCGCTAACGACGATCTCTTCCTGCTTCTTCTCCTCGGGCGTGGCCTCGGGCTCGTCGTGTAAAGGGCCCGTCTCCGAATCGAACGGGTTTCGATCGCGAATGGGGAGAACGGATGGAGTTGTGAACGCGATGACCGGCAAGGTCGGCGGAGGCAGAACGCGCGGACCCTCAGGCGGCGCAATGGCGGCTGCGAGCAGATAGCTGACGCCCGACGCCTGCAGGTACGACGCGACCGCGACGGCGGACAAAACCACCGCTACGAAATAGCGCTTGAGCAGGATCTCCAGAGACACCATGCAATCTTTCCGATAGCGCTTAAAGCGAGAGCCGTGCCAGCGGTCAATCCCACAAAAACGCTTTAGTTTCTAAGACCCTTGGGAGACGGAAACCGGATCCCCGACAAGCTGGCAGTCAGGCGCCCCATCCGCCCCCTGCCCTTGCCAAATTGACAAGCAAAAACCTGTCGCCTTTCGAGGCCACTCCGGGGTCTCGTAGGGGTCACGCGAAAAGCCGAAGGGGCCGCACCTGGGCGACCCCTTCTCCTAGTGACCTCTCTTCGAGGCTTTGCGGCCCTTAGCTGGGCTCTCTAGCCGCCCTTAGCCACTTAGGGGCCTGCCGCGCGCCCTAGCCGGCCGTGCCGCTATAGCTGGGCCCGGCACCGGCCTTACCCGATCTCGAACTTGCCGACCGCGCCCAGGTCGTTGCATGCCTGAACGAGACGAGCCGTCATCTGCTTCTCGCCCACGTACAGCCAGCTACGCGGATCGATCTGCTTCTTGTTCGGCTTGTCGTCGCCCTCGGGGTTGCCGAGTTGGCTCTGCAAATAGGCGCCCTTGTCGTCCATGTACTTCTTGATCGGCTGAGTGAATGCCCACTGCGTGTCGGTGTCGATATTCATCTTCACCACGCCGTATGAAACCGCCTCGGCGATCTCCTCCGGGGTGGAGCCGCTGCCGCCGTGAAATACGAAGTCGAGCGGCTTGTCGCCCGTCTTTCGCTTCGCCATGACCGCGTCTTGGCTGTTTTTGAGGATAGTCGGCGTCAACTTCACATTGCCGGGCTTGTACACGCCGTGGGTGTTGCCGAAAGAGGCAGCGCAGGTGAAATGACCTACCTTGTCGAGTGCGTCATAGGCAGCGAGCACGTCTTCGGGCTGGGTGTAGAGCTTCGAGTTGTCGACGCCCGAGTTGTCGACGCCGTCTTCTTCACCGCCGGTAACGCCTAGCTCGATCTCGAGAGCCATCTGCAGCTTGCTCATTCGCGTCAAATACTTGGTACAGATCTCCAGGTTTTCGTGCAGCGGCTCCTCGGAGAGGTCGAGCATGTGCGAGCTGAAGAGAGGCTGGCCATGAGTCTTGTAGTAGGCCTCACCGGCGTCCAAGAGGCCATCGATCCACGGCAAGAGCTTCTTGGCAGCGTGATCGGTATGCAAGATAACTGCAACTCCGTAGGCCTCGGCCAAGGTGCGCACATGATGGGCACCGGCGATAGCGCCCGCGATAGCTGCTTTCTCGCCAGCATTCGAGAGCCCCTTGCCGGCATAGAAATGCGCGCCGCCATTGGAGAACTGAATAATGATTGGGCAGCCGGCTTCCTTGGCAGCCTGAAGAGCTGCGTTGGCGGTGTGCGAGCCAATCACGTTGACCGCGGGCAGAGCAGCCTGAACGGTCTTCATCTCTGCAAATAGCTCTTTAAGAGCACCACCTGTTACAATTCCGGGCTTTAGCTTGATCTTCGCCATGACTTAATTACTCGCTTCGGGTTCGGGACTGGGTGAGGAAAGCCGTCGCGCGACGTTGCCGAATCGGCTGGGGGTGCCGGTCGGCGGGCGCTCGGGCGGAAAGGGCCCCTGGGGCGGCAAAGCACAGCTCCAGGGACGCTGAGGCTAGCAGGATTTATCCTCCGCCGGATACCCCCTTTTCGAAGCGACGGTGGGGCTTTCTAGCCCGCGACACATCCATCCTCATCGTATTCTTGGCAACCCCAGCCTTCGAAGCGCGGCCCGTAACACTACGGAAAAAATCCGATCTCCACATTGAGGGCGCCGCGAAACGAGGGATCGTGGAACTGGTCGCAATGAGTGCTCGGGCAAGTGTCTAGACCATCGCCGTACCAATGCGAATAGATGGGAACTCGGACGCTGATGGTAGGCCCGAAGCCGAACACCCAGGCGTTCCACGCCCAGCGGTAACCAAAGTGACCGAGCACCGCTAAATCAAAAGTAAACCGCTGCACGTTGTCTTCGGTATTCAGCACATGTTGAGCGAAAGCCTCGAAACCAAAGCCATAATAGAGGCCCCTCAAGTTGCCGAACTTAGGCTCGTAGATGCGCCTTTGCAGCGAGAGCGACGCACCATAGTCGAAGGACTCAAACTCGTTTCTGGGGGCTGCCCCATAGTTGAGGAAGCCCGTACTCAACGGGCGCATGCCAACAATCCACGACTTCTGTCGGCCCCATTCGTACGCTACTTGAGCGCCCTCGAAGAACACGCCTGCCAAATCGATGAAGCCGACGCTCGTATAATCCTTCGAGTCTGGACCGAACTGCTCTTGCAGATCGGCCTCCGTCCGGACGGCCTCGAGCGGATGCGGGATCGGTTCACAGGTGCCGAGTTCTGTGCAAAATGTACCTTCTCTGCAGGATATCTCGCAGCTGACGACGCATCGTCCCGCGATGCAGGCTTCGCTTTGGGTGCACCGTTCGGGACAAGGCGCGAACGCCGTGAACTTGCCCTCGCTACTGGAGGTTGGGCACGGATCGGCCTGGGCCATCGCTTTGCCAGGGAGCGAGATCCATCCCAAGACTACCAACAGCAGCAGGCGTCTCACCGCTTACTCCCCTTCTCTTTGTCGGGCAGGAGCGGCGCGGCCGCCCGCATCGCCGTATCCCGGACACCTTCCAGGCTCAGTTGACCGGAAAGGACGACCGAAACCGAATAGCGAGTTTGTGGCAACGCAAAGAAAGCGGCGCTCGTCCCCGAAGGATCCGGCATCAAAATCGTTCCTTCGGAGTACGTCCCCCGCAGCCCTAACAAGATGGTGCCTCGGCGCGTGTAGGTGGCCACACCGAGCGTCGCCGAGACGGCATCCCGTTCTTGGCGAAACATGGTCTCGCTCGCTGGCTGATCATGTCGCGGATAGAGCGCAGTGAAGTCCGTCTGAATCCCAGCGAGTACGGAAAAATCCCGCTGCAAAAAGGCCTCTAGGCCAATGCTGAGGTTCGTTACCGGACGAGCGCGCTCCGTCACTTCATATCTGCCACTTGTCACATCCACGACGGAGCCGCTACTGCTCGTTTGGAACTCAGAGCGCGTAAACCGCGCGCGCGAGAGCGCGTCTTCAGCCGCATAGAAGTGGCCGTCTATCTCGAAGTTCACTCTAGGCCAAGACAGGGCGAGCCCGAGCCGAATCGAGGCCGGCACACTGTAAGCGTAGTCGCCCTCTTCTTGAGTCAGTGTGCTCGTACCTGTCGACGGATCAAAAACTGAGTCAGCGCCATCGTGCCAGCCAATGATATGCTGCGAAGGGGTGGTAACCGACGCACCGAGCGTCAGATGATCACCTATTAAATGGCTAATTCCGAGGGTGATACTGGTGTCCCAGCTCAATCCCCGTCGTGAATGGGTCATGGCCATGACGTGCGATTCATCCGGCAGGATTTGCTCCGCATTGGTCGTGTCGTCGAGCCCGCTATTGTCGAGACGTGCCGACACACCCACGCTGGTTCCTCGCCAGAGTTCGATGCCCCAGGTTGCTACGCTGGAGGTGCGCTTGAATTCAGACCTCGACGCGAGCGAGGCGATCGCATCGTCGCTCGCACGATTGTCGTTGATGAGGATATTCTCCTGCTCGAGGTCCGCCACACAAAGACCAAATTTGTGACGGCTTCTTTGGGAGTAGGAGTCCTTGTGAGGCCCATCGAGGAAAAGGCAAAAGGTGTTGGGTAGGACGCGCAGCTCGAGCTGGTTCGTTTGGGGCTGGGGGAACTGAAACTTCCCATCCGGATCGGAAGCGCCCGAATAGAACCGATGACTATAAGAAAGGGCCACCGTGCCGAAAGAAAAGGATTCTCCGGGGATACGGGTTATTCCGGCTGGGTTCAAGAACAGCACCGCGCCGTCTGACCCGCGCGCGACGGCCGCGCCGCCCATCATGGTCGTTCGCCCGCCCAGGACGGCGCCGTCGTAGTTGGCTTGGGCGCGCGCTTCTCGACTGACTAACGAAGCACCCATCAACCCAAGAGCAACGACAAACCGCCGAATCCCGGTCAACGTGAGCCTCACCGTGGCCCATTCAACCCAGAAGGGCACTAGAACGCAAGTCGGAGGCATGGGAAGCGTCAGGCTCTAAAGCTGTCACAACGGCCGAGCCTGATTTCTCGAGGCCACCCGGCATCGGGCCCAGATCCAGCTCGGCCGCGGGTCTCTCTCGAAGTTCTTGCTCGAGAAACAGCCAAAGCGCAGCCAGATTTTGACTTCTGAGCGCCCCAGCCGAAAATGCGCCGCCATCGCGTACGGCGCGGCCGAGGTACCGCACCTGCTCCTTGAGCAGCCCAAGCAGCCCGTGCGAGGTCGTCGCCGCCGCGAGCACCTCTGCGAGCTCCCGCAGATGGGCAATTACGTCCGCCCCACTCGGGACTGGCGGTGGAAGCCCGCGCTTCAAACTGTCGATTTGTTCAAAAATCCAGGGATTTCTGAGGGCTGGTCGCCCGAGCATCACCCCCTGGCAGCCCGTCTCCTCGACAATTCGGAATGCATCAGCCGCGTACCAGATATCCCCGTTGCCAATGACCGGAATGTGCAGCTCTCGGGAGAGCAGTCGAATAATCCGCCAATCGGCGACCCCAGAATAGAAGTCGACACGCCGCCGCGGGTGGACGGTCAAGAAATCGACACCAGCAGCCTCGAGTCGATGTGCGATGGTCAGGACTCGGGACGAGTCATCAAAGCCAGCCCGGATCTTGGCCGAGAGCGGCGTGGTCGTACGCTCTCTCATACGACTCACGACCTCTGTCATGAGCTCGAGGTCCTTCAGCATGGCTGAGCCTACGCCTTTTCTTACGGCTTTTGGCGCTGGACAACCAAGGTTGATATCGACGATATCCGCACCCGCACGCGCTACCAGGGCAGTAGCTTCGGCCATCTGCGCCACGTCATTGCCCATCACTTGCACGCTCAAGAGCGAGTGGTCAGGTCGATCGATGTGACGACGCAGGGTCTTTTCGCTCAAAGCTTGCGACGTCACACGCACGAACTCTGTGCACACCACGTCAATCCCCCCGCGCGCTGAGAACAGTCGCCTCAAAGGTGGACTAGTCACGCCCTCCATGGGCGCCAAAAAAGTGCGAAACGGAGAGGGATTCACGGGAACCTGCCGACGACGGCCGCGAGGGCTATCCCATAGTTCCCAGCCGCGCGCGACTCCCGCTTGAGGGTCCCCTCACACCAACCGGCTTACCGCTCCCGGCACCGGTCTGGATCTCAAGCCAGTCGACCCGAAAGCGGCTAGAAACGCCCCGCTCGACGGGGGGCGACGCGTTAATCCTCGCGGTCTGAACGGTCGACGGGCTCGGTGTCTCGCTGGTGCCGCACCGTGGCCTGTTCGGAAGACGTCTGGCCCAGCGCGTCCATGCTCATTTCTTGTTCGCCGTACCGTTCTTCGGATTCACGCTGGTTTTCCTCCGGCACGATGGCTTTGCCAGAGCGTCCGCCGCACCCGAGGGGCCCAATCCCCACTGCGCCGACGAACGCGAGCATCAGGACCAGGTTGGGCCGTTGAGAGGTAAACAGCGACGAAGTCATTTTCCGAACTGAAAGCCGAAATAGGGCGAGAGAAAGTACTGGTTTCCCGAAAATACCGTCACTCGCTCGAGGCCTTGAATGTCGAGGTCGATGCCCGACGGGCCTTCATTCAAGCCTAACATAGAAACATCGGGGCGCACCGAGACATCGCCAGAAAACTCGACCCAACCCATGACGCCGAGCACGAAATGCTTAGCGAAGACCAGGCCCAGATCGGCCCGTACCATGGGCGCGATATAGGATACCGACGATCCGTCTAGGCTGGAGACGTTCGTATAGACGAAGCGCGCCAAGAAACCCCCACCCACTCCGCCGCTGAGCTGGACGCCGGCTGGCTTCGTCATCAGACGAATGCCTATGCCCGGGCCACCGCCCACCCTTCCGATCTGCATGCTCCGGGCATAGTCGGGAATCGCAATGGGAGGCATCCCTTCCAGAGTCGCTGAAGTCCAATCGGCGCTACCGAGAAGGAAGCCCTCAAGTCCAATGTAGCGAAAACGGAGCCCGATGCGCCCCTCCATCATCGCTCCGAGCGGTGGAGTCGCGGAACAGGGTGGAGCCCAGCTTGTGAACGGGAGCGTGACCCCCTGGGCTGCAGCCTCCGCCTTAGCTTCGTCTGATACTTCCAGCACCGGACAGCCATTATTCCAGCCGTGTGTGGACTGGATCCCCCATAGAAAGCCGGCATGGCCGTTCACATAGAAGCCGTCCACGTCGGCCGCGCGCGCCTCACGCGCGGTGAGGAGGAGGCACGCCGAAAGGATTATCCTACTCAGCCATACCAACGTTTTCGACCCCTTCCTTACTGCGACACCCATGATCTGCATCGCCAGATCTACGGCACAGAGGGCGATAGGAAAAGCCCCCTCCTCGGCTGCGGACAATGCTAAGAGCCCCGGGCCGAGCCCCCTCGTGACCGCACCCCTTCACCAACGTCAGATCAGCGCCCGTTACCGCGACCCGCTCGAAGAAATTTGGCGGAGCGCGGCCCACGCCATCGGCCTTCGGGTGACGCGAAGTCCGGACACCTATGCCTCGACGGACGGCCTCGGCAACGTAGCGTTGAGCGACACCGCGGGCCTCGACCCGGACGATTCGCTCGCACAAATGATTCTCCACGAGCTCTGCCACTCCCTGGTTGCTGGCGAGGAATCCTTCGGCTGGGTCGATTGGGGCCTCGACAACGAAACCTACCGCCACCGCGAGTTTGAACAGGCCACGCTCATCCTCCAGGCCGCACTGCTCGAACCCCTCGGCCTGCGGAAGGTCTTCGCTCCCACGACCGACTATCGCACCTATTACGACGAACTTCCCCTGGATCCGTTCGAGGAGCGAGCCCCAAGCGAACGCCCCGCCCTCGTCCGTGCGCGGGCGGGCTATGCGCGCCACCGCCTGGCCCCTTGGGCTCCTCACCTTGAGCAAGCGCTGAAAGCCTCCCGACAAGTCCTCGAGGCACTCCTGCCCTTTGACGCGGCGCCCATAGCGGATGGGCTTCAACCCTTGTGGCAACGTCTCGAGGCCCGTGCCCCAGAAAATCGGGCGCGCCTTCCCCTGTTTCCTGGCTTCCGTGGCGCAGAAGAGGCCGCGAAGGGTCAGCTCCTGACGTGCAGCGCTTGCGCGTGGTTTCGTCCGTCCACCGAGACAAGCGGACGCTGTCTTCAGGTTCAAAAGAGCACGCGCCCGGCTGAACCCATCTGTCACCGCTACGAACCCGAAGCGAGTGTGGACTGCGTCCGTTGCGGGGCCTGTTGTCGTGAAGCTTATCAAGTTGTGAGCGTCTCCCGTCGCGACCCCGCCGTGAAGAAGTGTGGCCCTTGGCTTAAGAAGAGTTCTTCCGGGTACGATCTTTTGCGCACCGGTCATCGTTGCGCCGCCTTGAGCGGAGGCGCAGCGCTCGAGCCGCTAGTGCCCTTCTTGGGCGGTCCGGGCCCCGCTGAGCAGACTTCTCCGCCGTTCACGATCCCTAGTGAAGAGCCCTTTATGTGCGCCATTTATGCCGACCGACCCCGGACCTGTCGGGACTTCGAGCGCCGCGGCCCGCACTGCCTAACGGCCCGGCGCCGCGTGGGCCTGAGTCAATAGGTCACTCGGGACAGTTCAAAACGCGATAGGAGCCCCGCCCGAGCGTACACGCGCTCTTGAAGCGTCTGCATCGCAATCAGTTCTTGCCCGGTGTGCCGAGCCACGGGGCCGCCCTCGATTTGCAAACAAAAGGCCTCGAGCTGCCCACGATAGGTCGAGGGGGCGGGCGGCGAGGTGATGCGAGATCCCTCACTCGTCTCCAAGAATGACCCCTCCAAGGACAAAGGGTTTTCGAAGACAACCCCCGCTTTAGGCCCCCGCACCGTGATCCGCGCGCGAAACTCCACCCCTGGTTCCATCGAACAACTAAGCAGGCCACGAACGGAGCCTTCAGGTAAATTCAGGCGAGCCTCGGCCCTCATTTCGCGATCGATTTCGGCCGGTCGAACCTGAGCCAGAGCTGACTCGATTTCTAGCGCGCTGAGCCCCGCCCCGCCGCGTGCTTCAGTTACCCATCCTAACCACGATAACAGATAGCCACCAAAGTCGAGGAATACCCCGGCTCCTAACTGACTACTAAGTCGAATATCCGTCTCGTCGGCGATCGGAGCGTCAAACACAACCTCCACCGAGTCGATTCGCTCCATTTGAGCGACCGCAGCCATGAAGGCCGGGCGGAGCGGGTGGTAATAGGAGTGGTGTGCCTCCATGAGCGCGAGACCCGCGCTGTGCGCTTGCGCCACAAGCGCTTGCGCCTCATTCCCGCAGAGAGAAAATGGCTTCTCGCAGAGCACGTGCTTGCCCGAGAGCAGAGCTCGGCTGACCCATTGCACATGAGTCGCTGCGGGTGTGGGCACGTAGACGGCGGTAACGTCTGGATCCTCGATGGCCTCTAGATACGAGCCATAGGCCTTGGATAGGCCCTGTTCCCGTGCGAACTCCAGCGCCCGCCCTGGGGAGCGCGAGGCTATGCCTCTCACTTCGCAGAGGCCACGACTCGGGGCGAGGAACGCCTTAGGGGCGATCCTCGCTACGCCGAGAATTGCGAAGACGGGGGGCATCGTAGCCGTATCGAGCCCCAGCTTCTTCCTCTTTACACGCGAGCGACGTTCGAACCCGTATCGCCGAACCCGACTTCAGCCGTCGCGATATCCAGCTTGGTGTCACCGGTGTCCCAAGGGGCACGACCGATCTGCTTGGTGCCGAGCTCCGGCCTAAAGGGTGTCAGCACGTATTGCTTCAACCAGAAGAGCCACATGCTCTTTTGGTTCAGGTCGGGATGAATCAGATGAGCGATCTTCTCGTGCTCGACCCTGCCCAGGCTCCAGTGGCGGCCAGCGTTTTCGTGATGAACGGTATGATAGCCGTTATTGAACAGCAGGAAGTTCAGCAGAGGACTGACGAAGTTCCGGGAATGATTGTACTTCGACCAAGGATCGGTGTGGACGTGCTGGTCGTAATTGAAGGTCATGACCGTCCACAATGATACGAACGCGGGGATGCCGACGGTGAGGGCGTAGACCGTGAGACCCAACTTCCAGCCGTGCAAATGGACCGCCAGCGAGCCCAGGGCGACGTGCGCCCCGATTACAACCGCATATTGCGAGAGATAGACGTAGTAACGGCCTGGATCCTTCGTCTTGATGCGAGCCAAAAACTCCTTGATCGGGCCCGACTGGTAGAACGAAGACACGAAGAAGTAGCTGGCAGCGACCAGATAGTTATGCCGATTGGTGAAACGCCACGTGATTGTTGCGTCGCCCGGTTTGTTCACGAACTTGTGGTGGTTCAGGTTATGGGTCGGCACCCAAGCGAACGTCGGAAAGCCGTAAATAATTGAAATCCAGTACGAAAACAGCGTATTGGCCAATTTGTTTTCAAACGTGGGACAATGCTGGTGGTTGTGGGCAATGGTCGACGCGGCAATGGCGAAGTAGACCGAAACCCACCACAGGAGCGGCACCAGCTCTGGGCGAACATACTGAATCGCCACGAGCCCGGGCGAAAGCACTAGCATCCAAAGCAAGGTCCGAAGGTCTGCGCGATAGCGAAGCATAGGGGGCCGCCTCTATATCACGCTGACACCAGGCTGTCCCATCGCCCGGTCCCCCGGGGCGAGTGGGGAGCGCCCGATTGAGCGCAGAATCTGCGTTCTATTCCGCTGTGGCGCGCGCATTACCGGCGCACCGCCCAGATTCGACCAAGGTGAGGCATATTTTTGCCGCAAACACACTAATCCTTGACCCGAAAGTTTGTTTTTGCAATTTTGCGACATGATCAACGGCACGGAGCCTCCTGTTCAGGAGCACCTACCCTCGCCTGGCCTCTCCTCTCTAAGGGATCTGAATGATCTGGAGGTCTTTGCGCGGGTCGTTGAACAAAACGGTTTCACCAGGGCGGCGCGGGACCTAGGTGTGCCTCCCTCAACTGTGAGTCGTCGCTTAGCGCGCCTCGAGGAGGCGCTCGGGGTGCGGCTGCTCCAACGCACCACTCGCAAGCTGCACCTGACCGAGGCCGGGCAGATCTATTTCGAAAAAGTCAGCCATGCGCTCCGCGAAATTGAAACCGCGGAGGTGCTGCTCCGAAATGTGCAAGGAGTGCCGAGGGGGCGTATCCGCGTCAGTACGGTAAGCGAGTCCTTCCTCGAATCGGTGTTCTTCGATTTTCTTGAAAAGTACCCTGAAGTCACGCTCGAACTCGACAAGTCACATCGCCGCGTAGACCTCATTTCCGAGGGATTTGACCTCGCCATACGAGCTGGTTCGCTGCCTGATTCAAGTTTGATCGCGCACAAGCTAACCCCGAGCGGTATGACCTGCGTCGCGGCTCCCTCTTATCTCTCGCGTCGAGGCACACCCGAAACGCTAACGGATCTAGCCGTTCACGACGCGGTGGTGGTCGGCACCAGCGCGGCTGGAGCTTCCTGGTATTTCGGGACAGGCGACGCGACGGAGAAGGTCACGGTCTCGGGCCGCCTCGCAGTCAACAATATGTGCACGGCCCTGGCCGCGGTCAGGCGCGGATTAGGCGTCGGAATGATCCCAACCCATCTGCTGGGAGAGCTGCTCAAATCCGGCGAACTCGTCGAGCTGCTATCCTACAAAGCCCCACCTCAGAGCGCGATCTGGGTCGTCTATCCCAGCCGAACCCTGAGGCCGCCCGCAGTTACGGCGCTGATCGATCATATCGTGGAGGCTTTTCGCATCAACCCGCTCCTGCCGCCCCCGCGCTCTGACGCTTGAAGGCCAGACTAGCACCTCGGAGCTGAACTAATGGCTCGTTGGGCCGTTAGAATGCAAGGACCGGGAGGCCTCGTTCGGGAACCCACCGGATACAGGTGAATGTTAGGCAAGTGCGTCGGGAACTATGTCATTGAAGCACCGCTCGGCCGAGGCGGGATGGGTGAGGTTTTCCTCGCACGCCACCCCAAGCTTGAGCGCCGTGCCGCCATTAAGTTCTTCAACGCTTCAATCAACCCGAACCCTGAGTTGGCGGCGAGATTCTTCGACGAAGCGCGCCTCACTGCCAGCCTAAAACACCCCAACGTCGTCGACATCTTCGACTTCGGCGAGGTGGACGGGCGCCTCTACTATTTGATGGAGCTGCTCTCTGGCTCCGACCTCGCCGTTGAATTGGACAGGCGCGGCGCACTGTCGCTCGAGCTCGGTTTGGAGTTCTTACGGCAGATTTGCCTTGGCTTGGCCGAAGTGCATCGAGCGGGGATCGTGCACCGCGATCTCAAGCCCTCGAACATCTTCGTGCTCGAGGGTGAACCACATCACCTGAAGATCACTGACTTCGGTATCGCCAAAAACACCGCAGTCTCTAGCCGCGGCACGAGCTACGGACAGATCCTCGGCACGCCGACCTATATGTCCCCCGAGCAGGCGCTCGGCGAGGTCCACCGAGTCTCCCCCCAGAGCGATCTCTACTCGCTCGGCATCATCGCGCACGAGCTACTGACGGGCGAACCCGCCTTTACCTTGGAGTCGCCTGTCGCGCTCTTGATCGCCCACGTTCAAACCCCGGCGCCGTCTCTTGCTACCTGCCTTCCCGGCGCGCCGCCCGAACTCACTCGCATTATCGATGCTTGCTTGGAGAAGGATCCGCAGCAGCGGCCCGAGAGCGCCCAACACTTGGTCGCCTGCTTCACTCGCTTGCTCGCGGATTTGAAGTCGGGATCCATTGCGAACCTCGGCGCCAAGCTGAGCCCGACGCTAACCGTGCCCACTGGGTCCGAACTCCGCCATCTGATCGCGATCGACGATACACTTCCAGGTCGTGCGCTGCCTCCCTCGACTGGACAGCCCTTCCTGACCACGATGCCCGCCATTCGCATCGTGGAGCTCGGCGCGGCCCCACCTCCCGCGGAACGACCTGGCCTGTCACCCACGGATCCTGCGCCTCCTGACGAGCCTTCGCCGCTTGTTAGCGAGCCGCGTCCTTCCAGCATCGCGCCGCGCTCGGTGGAACGCTCACATGCGGAAAATGATCGACCCGTTAGCCTAAGCAAAGACGATCGCGACATCTTCACCAAACTCCTCGCAAAAATGCAACGTCGCGGCGACATGCCTGCCTTCGTCGCTAGTGTCGGTGACGTCAGCTCCAAGGCTGATTTCGAGGGAAGATATTCGGCGACTCAGCTCGCCGAAGCCATCCTCAAAGACTACGCGTTAACAGCCCGACTCTTGCGCACGGTCAACACGCTGTACGCGACTCGTTTCGGCGTGCGGATCCGGACCGTTCAGCACGCCATCGTCATTCTTGGCTTCGAGAGGGTTCGCTCTATCGCGCTCAGCATCAGCGTCTTCAACAAGACCGTCGCTGGTGAAAATGCCGCTCGAGCTACCGATTCGGCCGTCCACGCGCTGGTGAGCGGCGAAGTCTCACGCGAGCTAGCTGAGATGACCGGCCTGGTCGACCCCGAGCAGGCCATGATCTGCTCCATGTTTCGCAACTTGGGACGCCATCTGCTCGTTGTGTACCTGCCTGAAGCTTACGCCGAGGTGGTCAAGGTCGCTCAGCAACGAGACATGACCGAAGATGCTTCCGCCGCCAGTTTGCTCGGCATTTCGCTGCGCAAGATCGGGCTCGGGGTCGCAGAACAGTGGAAGTTGCCGGATCGAATCGGCAAGAGCATGGCCCACCAAACTGATCGCCGCGCTGGAGTCAATGTGCACTCTCGGCCAGCCGTCGAGGCCCAATTGGGAGCCTTCTCCCAAATTTCCAACGAGCTGTCGGATTTAGTCGCGCTGGGCGTAGCGGACGCCAAGGATAGCCAGATTCACGCTCTCCTCGAGCGCCATCGCGATCTGGTTCAGCTCTCACCCGAAGAGATCGGACTCCTGCTGGAGCGGGTTCAAGCCGGCTTCCGCAAACACTATGGGGCTATGTTTGGAAAGCGCATCGAAAGCAGCCAATTTCTGGTCAACTTGCGGGCACTGACTCCAACCCCCAGCCAGCCTGAAGCCGTCCAAACCGCAGAGGTCAACAAGAGAGTCCTGACCCAGGCTGCCAAGGCCCCCCCCGGCGTCGAGAACCGAGCCATGCGTCAGGCGGGCGTGCGAGTTGAGAAGCTCAAGCTGGGTGGCGTCGCACCCGAGCCCAGCCTACCCGCCGAAGACCCGATCGCTCGGCATGTGCTAGACCTAACACAACGGTTCGAGCGAGACCCAGGCGGACGACAAAAACACCTCGAAAAGTGTCTAGAAGTGTGCCGCGACTTGCTAAAGCTCCCGCGCCTGTTCTTACTCGTCGTGAACGATAACCGGGGAACCTTGGGCGTGACGGCGGGCCTCGGCAATGAAGCGGAGAGCATCGCCCCCCATCTCCGAGTCGAACTCCAGCGCGGGAGCCTCGACGTGTTCTCGAAGGCCTATTACCTGAAGCGCGACTTCATCGTGAAAGACAGCTTCACCAAGAACAAGAGCCACCCCATTCCACCCATTTATTTTGAGCTACTCGGAGCGCCCGCTTTCGCGCTCTTTGCGTGCCAGGGCAAGTCCGGCGGAGGACGCAGCGGCGACGAAGGCGTCGCCCTACTGCTCTGTGACGTGGAAGATCCTCTCTTGCTCCCGAGTGAAGAAGTTCGCTCTCGCTTTCATCCCTTGCGGCACCTTTTGGCACGAGCCATCTAGGTGAACTTTTTCCATACTTAGCCGGCCTAGCTCGACTATAAGCGGGCCATGTTCTTGGAAGAAGAGGCTCAGGATGGCTGGGGCTACGCTGATACGCGCTTCGAGGTTCGCCCCGACGAGAGCGTGGTGCTGACCGGTGGTCGCTATGCGCTGTCGGGTACCCCGTTGCCGCGGCTCTTGCCCTGGTTCTCGAACAAGCTCGGCGCAACTTTAACATATCAAAAACAAACGCCGAGCCACTATCCCCCCAATATCCCTGCCTCTCGCGCTCCGAAGTCGCTCACGCTCGAGCTCATCGCGGCCGTGGGGGAGTCGGCCGTCACCGTCGACGACAGGGTTCGTTTACGACACGGGCATGGCCATACAGCGAGCGAGATCTGGGGCGTCCGCGAAAGTGGCCTAGCGCGCATCCCAGACGTCGTCGTGTTCCCGCATTCAGGTGAGCAGGTCGAAGCCTTGGTCGAGATAGCTCGCAACGAACAAGCGGCTCTCGTGCCGTACGGGGGGGGCACCAACGTCACGGGCGCGCTCCTCGTTCCCGAAGGGGAACAGCGACCGGTTATCTCGGTTTCGCTTCGACGTATGGATCGCTGCTTAGCGCTGGATAAGGCGAACCACACGGCCGTCTTCGAAGCTGGGATCCGAGGCGAGGCCTTAGAAGCAGCCCTCCGAACCCAGGGCTTCACGCTAGGCCACGAGCCGGACAGCCTCGAGTTTTCAACATTGGGCGGTTGGATCGCCACCAATGCCAGCGGCATGAAGAAGAACCGTTACGGCAACATCGAAGACCTAGTGCTCGACATCCGCGCGGTGACTAGCTTGGGCGTCCTCTCTCGCCCCACCTCTCAGCCCCGCGAGAGCGTCGGGGTACGGCCGCTCCAACATTTCTTGGGCAGCGAAGGCAACTTAGGGATTGTCACGCAAGCCACGCTCAAGTTGCGAAAGCTGCCCGAGGTCCAACGCTACGCGTCCGTCGTGTTTCGCGACATCGAGGACGGTTTCTCTTTCTTGCGCGACCTCCAACACTCGGGCGCAATTCCGGCCAGCGTGCGCTTGATGGACAACACGCAGTTTCAGTTCGGGCTGGCGCTCAAGCCCGAAAGCCGAGGCCTCGCGGCCGGGCTCAAGAGTCGCGCAGAGAAGTTCTTTGTGACCCGAATCAAAGGCTTCGATCCAGACAAGCTCTGCGCAGCGACGCTAGTGTTCGAAGGCTCGAAGGCCGAGGTTGCCTATCAATCTGCGGTCGTGCAGTCTCTAACAGAGCGCTACAAAGGACTCCCAGGAGGCGCCTCGAACGGCGAACGCGGTTATCAACTCACCTTTGCGATCGCGTATATTCGCGATCTAGCGTTCACTCTCGGTGCGATTGCAGAGAGCTTCGAAACGAGCGCGCCTTGGGACCGTGCACTCCCCCTCTACCGGCGGGTAGAACGCCGCGTTCAAGAGGAACATCGCAAACTGGGTCTGCCTGGTCGGCCATTTTTCTCCGGGCGCTTTACGCAAATTTACGAGACGGGAGTTTGCATCTATTTCTATCTCGGATTTTACGCGCACGGAGTTCCAGACCCGGTCGGCACCTACGAAGCGCTCGAACATGCGGCACGCGACGAAATCCTAAGCGCCGGCGGTGCCCTCTCCCACCACCACGGCGTTGGGAAGATCCGAGCCAGCTACCTGCCGAGGGTCTACTCCGAGGCGTGCCTCGACCTCCAGTCTCGAGTGAAAGGCGCCCTCGATCCCGAGAACCTATTCTGCGCCGGGAACCAGCTTCCACTTTCGGGCAAAAGCCACCCCGAGGGCTGATCACTACGAGCCTAGAATCGCAGGGTTTCAGGAACTTAAGGACAATCGACCAGGCTAGCCCAAAATTTTCTAAAGCTCGTTTGAGTCATTCCGTTCGATAGGAAGGAGCCCGACGAGGGTCCCCTGCCATGAACATCTCCCCTGCTGTTCCAGCGAATGTCCCCCCTGCATCTCAGACGCAGCCGCGGACGCCAGCGCCCGACAAGGCAGCTCCGAGCGCCGCTGCGAGCGCACCAGAACGCGCGCCCTTCCCTCATTCGCCCGACTTGAGCGAACTTGCGGCTCAACTGGAGCCCCCTGAGCGCGCGAGGCAGCTCGCACTCGCCTTGGATGGCCCCGGTCTACCCATCGCGTTCAAGCTGGCAACCCTGCGCATGATGCTCGAGGGGCCCAGCCTCGCCGCGCCTGCCGCTCGGCCTGCCCAAGCCGATCTGAGCGAGTCCAACCAGGACCGCAGCGACGCTCCCGCGCCCACTCAACCCTTGGGTCCAACGCCGGTCGACGCTGAAGTCTTCACGCGAGTCGACCCCGCGTTCGCGGCCCATGCACTGTGGGCGTCCGAAGCCAAGGCGCCCACTTCGAGCGAGGACCGAGCCCCACAAGACGCGCGTTCTGGTTCGGTCCCCCCGAGTGCTTCCGCGCAAGCCTTGGCCAAGGTGGCGAGTCCGCCCGTCAAAGGCAATCTCGATCTCAAAGGATGAGCCCCCTTGGCCGCTGCGCGGCTACAAGCCCACACCTCTTCTCAAAAGCGAGTCGCTGAAGAACGACGCCACTCGTCACGGTAGGCCTCGGGGCACTCGCCGGCCAAGAGGCAGCCCGCCTCAAAGCGCGGATAGAGTTCGGCTAGGCTCTGAACGCGCCCAGCGTCAACGCGGCGCACTACATGATCAGCGATGAGGTCATCGGGATGCTCAAGCCCCGCGGCCCCGAGGAGTTCAAGGAAGCTCTGGACCGTCTTTTGATGAAAGCTCTGGACCCTAGCGGCCTTCTGTTCGGGCACCAGGCCGTACATGAGCGCGGGATCACTGGTAGCCACACCCGTGGGGCATTTGTTAGTATTGCATTTTAGCGCCTGAATGCAGCCGAGTGCGAACATCATCGCACGCGCCGAGTTGCAGCCGTCTGCGCCAATGGCGATGTGCCGCAGGATATCAAACCCGCTTGTCACCTTGCCCGTGGCGATCACGCGAACTTCATTGCGAATGCCCAGCCCAACCAACGAGCCGTGCACCAGCGCAAGCCCGTCTCCCAGGGGCATGCCCACGGAGTTAATGAACTCAAGCGGCGCAGCGCCAGTGCCGCCCTCCCCTCCGTCTACCGTGATGAAATCGGGATAGAGGCCCGTCTCATGCATGGCGCGCACAATGGCGAACCATTCACGCGGGCGACCTACGCACAACTTGAACCCAATAGGGAGGCCACCTGAGAGTTCACGCAGGGTCTGAATGAACTGGACGAGCCCGCCCGGGCCGACAAATGCGCTGTGAGCCGGGGGTGAGTTCACGTCTTTCCCCAGCGGAACACTGCGAATCTCAGCGATCTCTTGGGTAATCTTGGCTGCAGGCAGGATCCCTCCGTGAGCTGGCTTGGCCCCTTGGCTGAGCTTGAGCTCAATCATCTTGACGCTCGGGAGCGAACATTTCACGCGAAAGAGCGCCGGATCGAAGGAACCGTCGTGATTTCGGCATCCAAAGTAGCCAGTGCCGATTTGCCAGATTAAGTCGCCACCAGGCTCGAGGTGGTACGGGCTGAGTCCCCCTTCGCCCGTATTATGGGCAAAGCCGCCGCGACGCGCGCCGTCGTTCAACGCTAAGATCGCGTTCTTGCTGAGCGCACCAAAGCTCATCGCTGATACATTCAAGAGTGAGCTCGAATAGGGCTTCAGCGCCCTCGCTCCGCCTATCACTAAGCGCGCCGCTTCGGGCGCGGGATGCTTGGGCACGAGCGAGTGATTCACCCACTCATAGCCAACACCATTCACATCGCGCAGCGTGCCGAAAGGCCGGGTGTCGACTTGACCCTTGGCTCGCTGGAAAACCAAGCTGCGCTTTTCACGACTGAACGGCAGGTCATCCGAGTCGGACTCTACGAAATACTGGCGAACTTCTGGTCGCACCGATTCCAGAAAATACCGGAGCCGTCCCAGTAGTGGAAAGTTACGAAGGATAGTGTGACGTTCTTGGCGTGCGTCCGAGATACCCATCGCAATCAGCGGACCCAGCACAAGAAAGCCGAGCAGCGCCCAACGCGTCCAAGCCACAAGGCCCAGGTTGATGGCCACGAGCACAGCGGAGAGCAAGTAGAAGCGGCGCCGATTCCACGATTCGACCATCGACCCAATGCCTTGATCGATCTGGACTTTTACTCCCATACCTTCCATCTACTCCGCGGCTGATGGGGCGGCTACTCCGTTCCGCGAGAGTTCCTCGCTCTGATGCCATTCGGGCGGCCTAGGGGGGGTCCGCGCTCATTCCGCCGGAGCGCCGCTCCAAGTTCTCGGGCTTCGACCCAACCAACGCGCGAGCCTGGCCTTCATCCCCTCGAAGGCCAAGTAGACCACAGGTACGACGACTAGACTGAGGAAGGTAGAGCTTACCACCCCCGCAATTACCGCGATGGCCATCGGTGATCGAAATTCGCTGCCATCGGCCGTACTAACGGCCGTAGGCCACATTCCAAGCACCATGGCTGCGCTGGTCATGAGGATTGGACGCAGTCGCTCCGGCCCGGCCTCTAAGATGGCCTGGAGGGGAGTTTCTCCGTGCTCTCGGACCCGTTCTATCGCCCGATCCAGAAGCAAAATCGCGTTCTTGGTGACAAGGCCCATGAGCAGGATGATGCCGATCATGGCGCCCATGGCCATGGTTTTGCCAGTTAGGAATAGACCCAGAATCCCACCCACTAGCGCCAGGGGCAGCGTAACCATAATAGTGATTGGGTGAATGAAGCTCTCGAACTGAGAAGCTAGGACCAAGTAGATAAAGACGACGCCCAGCAAAAGCGCGAGACCCATGTTCGAGTTCGTCTCATTCATCAAGCGTAGCTGCCCGTCGTAGAAAATACTCACACCCGACGGTAGCTCAATCTTGGCGATAGCTGCCTGAAACTCCTTGGCAACATCGCCGAGCGGTCGTCCGGTTGGGTCAGCCCATAAAACGATCTGGCGCTGGCGATTTTCGCGCTCGATCACCTGCGGCCCAGCCGCCCGTTCGAAGCGCGCGATATCCCCGATTTTGACCTGCCCCTTTTGACCCTGAACGCTGACCATTTCGAGGGCTTTTGCGTCGTTTCGAGCGCCTTGGTCGAGGCGAACCAAGATCGGCACATCATCCCCTTTGCGCCTGAAATTTCCGGCGTCCGCTCCGGCCATAGCGGTACGAAGCCCCATGGCGATATCGGCCATGGCGAGGCCGCGGTCGGCAGCGAGCCCACGGTCCACGTTGAGGACGAGCTCAGGTCGGCCGGGAGAATAGCGAACTTGCACATCCGCAACGCCGGGAGTGCCTTTTAAGATGCGCTCCACGTCAAAGGCCACCTTCTCAATCTCGGGGTACTCGTCGCCCCGGATGTTGATCATGATGGGTGCCTCCGTCGCAGCACCTTCAACGAACGGTGGGTCGGCGACCGCGACCTTCGCATCGTGTAACGCTAAGGCTGCGTTCCGCGCATAAGCCTTGATTTCGGCGAGGCTCTCGGAGCGGGCCTGTTTGGGCGTCGTGAGAACCCGAAAGTTGACCTTGTTAACCTCTTGGCCCGGGCCGAGCGTGGTGAAGACGGCGCGAATCTCAGGATGCTCTAGTAGCGCTACTTCAAGGGGCCGAATCTCGCGCCCCGTCTCCTCGAGTGAGGTGCCAGCCTTCAACTCGACTTCGACCGTGAACTGGGCCCTGTCCTCGGCGTTGACGAACTCCGACCCCATGAGCCCCATGACAGCCACCATGGCGACGAGACTGCCGACCGCCATGAGCCCGATCACAATCTTGTGGCCGACGGCGTAGTTAAGGATGCGGACATAGGTGGCGTCGAGCTCGGCAAAGAACCAGCGAAATGGCCGCTTCAGCCAAGCAAAGCGGTCCACCGCACCCTGCGCCGCACTGAACCGTGAAGAGAGCATGGGGTCGAGGGTAAAGGCCACAAACGTCGAGAGCACCACGGCAACGCTAATGGTGATGCCAAACTGGCGAAAAAACTGACCCACCATGCCTTCCACGAAGGCCACCGGCAGAAAGACCGCAATAATAGTCGCGGTGGTAGCCAAGACGGCCAGAGTGACCTCTTTTGTTCCATCGAGCGCCGCCTGCATCGCCGACTTCCCCATCTCGAGGTGGCGAAATATGTTCTCGCGCACCACGACGGCGTCATCGATCAGAAGCCCAATCGAGAGGCTCAGAGCTAAGAGCGACATCATGTTCAACGTGTAGCCGAGGAGGTACATGAAGAAGAACGTGCCGATGACGCTCGTAGGCAGGGCTACCGCGCTGATCAAAGTCGAGCGCAAATCCATCATGAAGATGAGGATGACTAGAATGGCCATCAGGCCACCGAACAGGATATCGTTCTGGACGTGCTTGATGTCGTTTTCGATGAAGGTCGACTGATCGATGACCAGCGAAACATCGACACCTTCGGGGAACGCTTTGCGTAGGTTTGCCACGGCCGCCTTGGTGCGCTGGGCGACTTCTACGGTGTTTTCTCCTGATTGCTTCAACACCTGAAAGCTCACCGCTTCACTGGTGTCTAAGAAAGTCCGCGTTCGGACCTCGGCAAATCCGTCTTCGACTCGGGCCACGTCGCGCAGCTTGACGGCAGACCCATCGGACGCGGTCGCGACGATCAGATTCCGGAGCTCATCCACGGTGCGAAAATCGCCCGTAGTTCGAACGGTAATCTCTTGGGTGCCTTCTTCGAAATGCCCCGCCGGCACGTTCAAATTCTCTGCGCGAATGGCCCGAACGATCTGACCCGGCGCGATTGATAGCGCCTCGAGCCGCTCTCGGTTCAACTCGACTTGAATCTCCTCGGTCGCTCCGCCCAGCACCTCAATCTTCGCCACCCCAGGGACTTGCTCAAGCGAGGGGCGAATTTCATCTTCCGCGTATTTGCGAAGCTTCGAGAGTGAGCCCTGCCCTTTGACCACATAGGTCATGATCGGCGCTGCCGACACGTCAAAACGGGCGACGATCGGCTCCTTGGCGTCGTCAGGAAATTTAGCTCGCGCCTGCGAGACCCGTTCTCGCACCTCGGTGGCCGCCTGAACCACCTCCGTATCGAGCGTGAAGAGAACCAGCGTGGTCGACAGTCCTTCACGTGAAAACGAGCGAATTCGGTCCAGCCCGTTGATGCCGACGATCGCATCTTCAAGTGGCTTCGTGATTTGAGCTTCGACCTCGTCCGGGCTCGCGCCCGGATAGGGGACGGTCACGGCCACGACCGGGAAGGATACGTCTGGGAATAGGTCGGACCCAAGACGACTGTAGCCCACGAAGCCAAGGACGACGATGGCCACGGTGATCATCACCGTGAAGACGGGGCGCTTGATGGCGACAGAAGAGAGCGTCATGCCTTACTCCTGAGCCGGTTTCTGGTCTTGAGGTTTGGCTTGTTTTGCTTCGACAATTCGCACTTTGTTGCCGTTTTTTGCCTCTGCTCGAGGCGTCAGCACGATACTTTCGTCTCCAACGAGACCCGCGCGGACCCACAGTGAGCCAGACGTCGGATCGATCGAAAAACGGACTTGGCGCTCCTCGAGCACGTCCCCCTTCACGATCAGCACAGTATCTTGGCTGCCCGGGCGAAGTGCGCTGCCTGGCACCTCGAATACATCCACGTCCTGTCCGCCCGTGACGAAGGCTCTCACAAAGCTGCCAACCCGAAGACCCTCGTGGGCTCCCAGTTCCACCTCGACCGGGACTCGACGCGTTATGCGATCCAACACGGCCACGACGGCCCGAACCTTGCCCGTGGCAGGGCCATTGGGAGTATCCACCGTGACGCTCGAGCCAACCTCAAACAGATTGGCGTCGGCTTCATTCACCGTACCCCGAAGGCGTAGCGCCGTGTTGTCGACGATTTCGAACAAGGTTTGCCCGGGCGACACGACCGAGCCGCGCGTCGTGGGGGCCCGCGTAACAACACCGCCGAAAGGCGCGACCAACGCTTGATTGCCTAGACTCGCTTGAGCCAAATGGAGTTGCGCCTGGGCCGCGTTCGCGTTCGCCACAGCTAGCGCATGACCCTGCGTTGCCTGAACGCCCTCCGCTTCCGCCATTGCGCCGCTCCCGACGAGCTTCCGCGTCCGACTATCTTGATCCGATGCGAGCGCCATCTGCGCCCTCGCTGCCTCAAGATGCGCCTCGGCCGCGTGAACCTGGGCAGCCGCCTCTAATGCGTCTAGCCGGCCCAGAAGTTGCCCAGACTTAACGTGATCTCCGAGCCGAACGTTCACGGACGCGAGCCTGCCTGAAACCTTAAAGGCGAGCTCCGCGTGATCACTGGCTTCAATCGTACCCTCGAGAGGCACCTTCGCTCGCCACCGCACCTTGCGGTAGCTAGCCAGCTCGACATCTATAATATCGCTCACTATCGAAGGGCGGTTCGCACGAACAGCCTCGATGGCCTGCTTGGCCGAGACGGTCTTGGTCACCCGAATCAAGAGCCAACTGCTCACAAACACTAAAAAGAGCCCCACCAGCCAGAAGCCAAATTTCCCAGACCGTCCGCTTGGGGCAGGCGCGACTTCAAGGCTCGGTGGACTCAATGACTTCTGCTCTTTTTTCATGGTGCTATCCGGAGGGCGTCCTCAGATGAGGCTTTGCCTAGGGCTGTCAAAAATTCCGGAGTCGTCGCGCCCCGGTAGATAAAGCTATGCAGTTGGCGCAAGTCGGAGACGATGTCGGGCTTCTCTCGGCTAGCCAAAAGCACTCGTGCATACCGATCGAAACCGCCTGCGATGAACAGCGCCAAGACTCGAACATCGAGGTCAGGAAGGATCCGACCCCGCTCTTGGTCGATAGATAGGAGTCGCTCCACGCGGCCCTGAACACGTTCGGCAAATCGTTCGATGAGGTGACACTGCCTCGGTGAGTGAGCCCCTTCGAACAAGACTCGAGCAAAAGCGCGTTCATTCCAAAGGTAGTCCATCATCTCGACATCGCCCTCTGTGATAAGTTCCAGAGCGTGAGCAGGTTCGAGGTCTGAAAGGGCTATCTCTTCGACTCGATCGAGGATCACAAAGAAGTGGGAGAAGAACGCCTCGGCGACTTCGTCAAACACGTCTTCCTTGGAGCGAAAGTGCAAGTAGAAAGCTCCCTTCGACACCCCGGCCCGCGCCGTGATGTTACTGAGGAGCGCGCCGACCAAACCGTGCTCAGCAAACTCATGCCGCGCGGCGCTGAGAAGGCGGCCTCGAATGGTGGGGTCCGGTCTACGAGCCATCCAAATTCAGGTGCTGCCGGTGACGGCCGGCCCCTCGGACCGTTTAATTGACTGACGAGTCATTGACCGGCGGGTCATTAACAATTCACCCCACCTTTCGCAACGGATTCGGGGGCTCGGAGGGTCAATACTTGCACCAGCAATGCATAATTGCAGGCTAAAGGGGCCCGATTCCAGGAATAGTAAACACCTCCCCGACCTAACCTATCCCCGGCCTTCTGCCCGATGTAGGCCCATGACCCTCCCCTTTCCGCCCATAGCATACAAATGATTCGTCGTTACGTTGGCTTCATCGTTGGTTATCCCAAGATCATCATCGCGCTAGTTTTGATGATTACCCTTGGTTTGGGCGCTTCCATAGGACGACTCCGGGTCGAACTGGACGTCGACAAGCAAATCCCACAGGGGCACCCGCTGGTCATGATCGGCAAGCGCCTCGAAGGTTTGTTTGGCGGCAAGTTCCTGACCGTGATCGGGTTCTACCCTGAAAACGGTACTGTCTATACGCCCGAGACCCTGGCCAAGGTGAAGCGCGTCACCGAAGCGGTGCGCGAACTTCCGGGCGTCAAGCGTACGAGTGTGATGTCTTTAATGAGCCCTCAGCTCAAAGACATTCAAAGCACAGACGATGCCATCGAGGTCAAGCAGCTCGCCGCCGAAGTGCCGAGCTCACCCGAGGCCATCGCCCAATTCAAGGAGAGAGTTTTAGCTAACAAGGCCATCACGAGTCTGCTGGTTAGCGATGACGGAAAGGCCACCACCGTACTCGTCGATTTCGACGACTTCGACAAGGCTGGTGGGGCGAAGGGCTTCTACCCGAAGCTGGACGCGATCTTGGCCCCACTGCGTTCACCCGATCTACAGATCGAGGCCGCCGGTGCGCCCACTGTGGTGTATTGGCTCTCCACCTACACCAAGCGGGTGGCTTTCCTCTTTCTCTTGACGTTAGCCATGATCGGCTACCTGCATTACCGCGCCTTCCGCACGCTGCAAGGTATGTTCATTCCGCTCGTGACGGCGCTGATGGGCGTGCTTTGGGCTCTCGGTTTGATTGGCCTGCTTGGGGTGCCGATGGACCCGTGGAACATGATGACGCCCATCTTGCTCCTCGCCATCGGGGCCGGGCACTCCGTACAGATCCTCAAACGATATTACGAAGAATTTGCGCGCATCCGCCAAGAGCGCCCCGAACTTTCGCTCGAAACCGTCAATCGTGAAGCAGTGATCGAGGCCACCACCAAGATGGGTTCGGTCATGCTCGCGGCGGGCACAATCGCCGCGCTAAGCTTCTTGTCTCTACTCGCCATGAAGGTGCCCTCGATGCAGAACTTCGGGCTCTGCACGTCCTTCGGCATCATGGCCGCGCTCTTAATTGAGCTGACCTTCATCCCCGCCATTCGTATCTTGCTCGCCCCCCCGACTCAGTATCAGACCGACCAAGAGCAAAAGAAGGAGATTTTTGACCCTATCATCGAGCACATCGCTGATGTGGTTCGGGCCGGTAAAGAGGGCCCCTACTTGTGGGTTTCGCTCGGGGTTATCGCCTTCGCCTTGATCGGGCTCACCCGGCTTGAGACACGCAATACGCTTGGCGCCCAGTTCTTCGACATCAACACCGACATCCCCGTGCTGCAGGACCTCGTGAAAGGCCCAATGAAGGGCTTTCGCCTCGCCGACGAACGCACTGCGGGCACGCGCGTGGTCCAGGTTTTGGTTGAAGGCAAAGAGCCGAACGTCATCAAGAACCCCGAGGTCTTGAAGCGCATGGACGAGCTCAGCACCTTCGCCACCCGGCTCGATATACCTGTCGGCAAGGTGGTTTCGGTGGTGGATGTGCTCAAGGTGATGAACCGGGTCATCAACGACAACGACCCGAAGTTTGAGGTTTTGCCCGACACACCCCAAGGTGCCGCCCAGTTTTTCTTGCTCTACTCCATGAGCGGAGATGCTGATGACCTGAAGCGCCTGGTGGACGATTCGTTTCGCCGCGCGGTGATCACGATCTATCTCAAGACGGACGATCACAAGGATATCAAGAAGCTAACCGAAACCGTGAACACGGAGGCCCAGCGTCTGTTCGCTGGACAACCCGTTACGGTCGAGGTGGGCGGAGGCGTCACCAACGCGGTGGCCCTCAACGAGACGATGGTCCGGGGCAAGATCAATAACTTGCTCCTGATCTCCGCCATGGTTTTCGGAATCACGGCGCTCGCGCTTCGCTCTTTCGTGGGCGGTTTTTTGGTGCTGTTGCCCCTCGCTATCGCGGCCATCGTGAACCTCGGCGTCATGGGGTGGACGGGCATCTCGCTCACCATGGGCACAGCGGCAATTTCAGCCATGGCGGTTGGTATTGGCGCTGACTACGCCATCTATTTCATCTTCCGAGTCCGCGAGCAGCTGAAGACCACGAGCGACTTGCGTGAGGCAACCGCTCGGGCGCTCACGACCTCGGGCAAAGCCATCGCCTATGTGGCCTCGGCAGTGGCGGGAGGCTACCTTTGCCTCACCCTATCTTTCTTTAAGGTCCACGTTCTCTTAGGCATACTCGTTGCGCTCACCATGTTGACCTGTAGCGCCGCCACGATCGCGTTCTTGCCGGCAGTGGTGCTCAGGCTCCGCCCGCGTTTCTTGACGCGAAAGTAGGAGTCCTGTGCGGCAGGTCGGAATGTACTACTCGCGGGCACCGGGCCCGGCCTCTCGTCGGGAGTCTTGGCTCCGGAGGAAAGTGCCGGCTCTCGCTTCACTTCGAGGGTACGGGCTTTCGTCGCTCCGTTCCGATACCCTGGCTGGGCTCACGGTTGCGGCGGTGGCCGTACCCCAAGCCATGGCCTACGCGCTGATCGCAGGCATCCCGCCGGAATACGGCCTCTACACGGCCATCACCGTCACCTTTGTGGGTGCGCTCTTCGACTCCTCGAAGCAGTTGATCAACGGCCCAACGAACGCCATTTCGATAGCGGCGCTCAGCGTGCTTGGCCCACTCACTACGCCCGAAACGGTCGTACCGGCCGCGATCCTGTTGGCGTTCTTGGTGGGCTCGATTCAGCTCACAATCAGCGCCTTCAAGCTCGGCGACTTGAGTCGCTACATCTCGCATTCAGTCATCCTCGGTTTCACGACAGGGGCGAGCTTTCTCTTGGTGCTCGACCAGCTCAAGAACCTATTGGGCGTACCGGGCCGGGGCTCGGGACATGACCATTTCCTCCTCCGCTTCTTTGAAACGTGGATCCAGTCACCGGGCCTGCATGGCAAGACGACGCTGATAGGATTGGGTGCAATTGCCCTCATCTTAGCTATTCGAGTGCTGAAGAAGCGCCTAAAGACGCCGCTTTTTCCCGAGCTACTCGTGGTCGTCGTCGCTAGCGCGCTCTTGGTTCAGCAACTTGGCCTCGCTGAGCAAGGCGTAAAAGTTGTCGGCACGATTCCGACCCAGCTCCCCAAGTTTGCGTTGCCAGATTTCAATCTGGATCTCATCGAGTCCATGGCGGGCGGTGCGCTAGCGGTGGCGCTGCTCGGCCTCCTTGAGGCCGTCTCAATGGCCAAAGCCATTGCTGCCCACACGCGACAGCGCCTCGACATTCACCAACAGCTCCTCAGTGAGGGAATGGCCAACCTCGTGGGCAGCTTCTTTCAGAGCTTCCCCGGTTCGGGCTCGTTGACGCGCTCGGCCATCAATCATCAAGCGGGCGCGGTAAGTCAGTGGTCCGGGGTAATCTCAGCACTCGCCGTTGGCCTCACCATTTTACTCTTCGCGCCCTTTGCGAAGTACATCCCCCGCTCGGCGTTGGCGGGTATTTTGATCGTCACCGCCTTCAAAATGGTCGAGTGGAAGGCCTTGGCCTTCCACGTTCGGGCCTCTCGTTTCGATGCAGCGATCGTCATCGCCACCGCCTCCTCGGCTGTGCTCATCTCGGTCGAGTTCTGCGTTCTGATCGGCGTCTTGATCTCGTTCATCATGGCTGTGCCCCGCGTCGGCGGGGTGCTCTTGACCGAGTTCATCCCCGCCGATTCCGGGTTCGTGCGAGAGCGATTACCAGGGGACCTCCCCTGCCCCAAAATTCGCGTTTACGGCCTGGAAGGTGAAATGTTCTTCGCCGCAGCCACCAACCTGGAAGCCCAGTTCGGTCGCATCGAAGACAGTTTGTCGCCCGAGACCGAGGTCGTCATGTTGCGTCTGAAACGAGCCCGCAATCCAGACGCGGTGGGCCTCAGTATTCTGGATCAATTCCTCCGAGACATGAAACGGCGAGGCGTGGTCGTGTTATTTTCAGGGGTACGGTCTGACCTGCTCGAGACGCTGCGGCGAGCTAATTTTCTGCAAAAGTTCCCCAAAGAGCACCTGTTCGAGGAGCAGCCCGTTCGCCTGACCAGTACGCAGAAGGCGATGGATTATGCTCATTCCCTCGTCTCCTGCCGTTGCGCGCTGTGCTCCAAGCTCGAGCGAGCGGCGCCGCTTGGCGAGACCCTAGACGCGATCTAGGATGCTTGGGTGATCGTTCGGTCGGAAATCTCGTCCTCGCCGCCTCTCGACGCGCTGGAGCGCGTCCGTGTCGCGATGGTCCAATATGGAGTGCGACGGCTGGACGCCTTTGAGCAGTTCTCAGCCCGAGTCGAGTATTTCGTTGACGCTGCACGCGACCACGGGGCCGACTTCGTGCTGTTCCCTGAGTATTTCTCGGCGGAGCTCTTGTCGTTGCCCCAACTCCGGCGGCTACCCGCGGGCGATGGCATCCTCAAACTCGCCAAGATGGAGAGCATCTACTTGAAGCTCTTGAGCGACTTAGCGCAACGTTTTCGCATTCACATCATCGGCGGCGGCCACCCCATGAAGCGGGGCGAAAACCTCCAAAACATGTGCGCCGTGTTCTTTCCTGACGGCCGCACCATTCTGCAGCCGAAGCTCCACATCACACCCTGGGAGCAGCGCTCATGGCATATTCAAGGCGGCAGCGATCTTCTCGCCATACAGACCCCTAAGGTCACCATTGGCATCAACATCTGTTACGATGTTGAGTTCCCCGAGGTGGCTCGTTACTTGGCGAGCCAGGGGGTCGATCTGATTTTCGTTCCCTATTGTACCGACACGCGGGAAGCCTATCACCGGGTACGGTATTGCGCGCAGGCCCGCGCCATTGAAAACCAGGTTTACGTCGTCAGCGCCGGGGTAACGGGCAACCTGACTGACGTACCCAATATGAACACGCATTACGCTCGTTCTGCGGTATTTTCACCATGCGACTTCGGTTTCGGGCGCGATGGCATCGAAGCAGAAACCGATCCGAACCATGAAACCCTGCTCGTGGCGGATCTCGATCTCGGCAAACTGCGACGGGCCCGCCAGCATGGTACGGTGACTCCGGTGCTGAATCGTCGTACCGATCTGTTCGATTTTCAGACGCACCTGGTTCCGATCTCAACGGTGCCTTCGTCTCGCCACAATCACTAGCCCCAAGACTAGACTGGGACACAATGAAAACGGCCTGGGATGCGCTGACCCCTGAGCACCGAGGGATCCTCGAGGTGGCAAGCCAGGTCCGCTCGAACGCGTACGCGCCCTACTCCAACTTCCTGGTTGGTGCGGCAGCCCTTACCCGTACGAGTACTATCTTCCGCGGGGCGAACTTCGAAAATGCTTCCTACGGCCTCAGCCTGTGCGCGGAAGCCACCTGCCTAGGCCAAGCCGTCAGCCAGGGTGACTTCGAGGTGATCGCCATCGCCATCGTGGGTGGGCCGCGCCAAGGCCCCGCTGGGTCGATCACGCCCTGCGGGCGCTGTAGACAGCTCATTGCCGAAGCCGCCATGATCTCACGAAGCGACGTGCTAGTGCTTTGCAGCGCTCCGGAGCTGCTCGAGGTTGACGTCCACTCCATCTCGGAACTACTCCCGTTCGCCTTTTCGCTCCCCTAAGCGCGCTTCGCTCCCGTGGGGGCCGAACGGCACAAGCAACATGTCGCCCCTTTTGGTCCACCGTTACCCGCTCCAAATCATCGAGAAACACCTCGACACGTTTGGACACGTCAACAACGCCACTTACCTGGCCCTTTTTGAAGAGGCTCGCTGGGACTGGATCACCAAGCGGGGATTTGGGCTCGAAGCTATTCGCAAGACGCGTACGGGGCCGGTCGTGCTCGAGGTGAACGTTCGTTTCAAACGCGAAATGCACAACCGGGAGGAGGCGGTCATTGAGACCTCTTTCGTAGAGCAGGCCCGCAAGGTGTCTCGCATCCTCCAGGTACTCAAAAAGAGCAATGGCGTCTCGGCTTGCGAGGCCGAGTTCACGATTGGGTTCTGGGACCTCGAAGAGCGAAAGCTCTTACCCCCCACCCCCGCCTGGCTTGAGGTCGTCACCACTCCCTGCGAATGATGTCTCAAGTCTTGCTGTTCATGGCGATCGGGGCGCTCTGCCTGGGTCCCATCGCTTATCGCCTCACCGAGCGCTGGAGTTCACTCCACGCGGCTGTGGACGGCCTATCTGTGGTGACCGTGGGCAGCTTGGCTCTACTCGACCTAGCTCCCCATGCGTTGACAGATGGAGGCCCGCTCGCCCTTTTGCCACTATTGCTCGGGTTTTTCGTTCCTACCTGGCTCCACCGCCTCGAGGGCACCGGGCGCTACTCTGATCATATTTTGGTGGGAGCCCTCTTGGTGCATTCCGCGATCGAGACCGCCGCTTTGGCGAGCGCGAGTCCTTCGCAGGCCAACGCCATGGGCCTCGCCATCATCGCACACCAGTTGCCCGTTGGGCTCGCCGCCTATTCAGTCGCTACTTCCAGGCGAGTGGGCTGGCTCATGATCGGCGCTTTGAGCCTGGCCATGATCTTGGGCTTCGCGGGCGGCGACCTAGCGACCTCCAGCCTGACCACTCCTGCTCACGCCTGGCTCGAGGCACTCGCTGCCGGCTCGCTCTTGCACGTGCTGAGTGGCCACGAATACGAACCCCCTCCGAACTACGCGTGGCAGAATGTAGAGCGACAGCTCGCCAAGTTGAGCCCGAGCGATTCGAGCGGCGCGCGCTCAAGTCCGCTCGAACTGGGTCCGCTCGAACTGACTGTACCGGCCGCCAACCATTTGCTGTTTCTCCCGAGGGAACCCGCTCCGCTTCCCTCGCGCGAGGCGGCGTCCACCTCATGCGACGCGAGTCACTGCGCCCCTACAGGGCGTTCCCAGGGCGGTCATTCGCACGGTGGTCATTCGCACGGTGGCCATGCCCACGGCGCACACGCTCACGGTGGGAACGTCCATGCTGCTAGCTTCGTTCCGCCTGCCGAGAGCGGCGCCACAGAACGAAGGACTTTTGTGTTTTGGTCTGCGCTTTTGGGCACTGCCGGGGCTGCGCGCGCCGCGGGTCTTGGCGCCTTGGCTGGCATCGGCCTCGTACTCGTTCAGCTCAAGCTAGATCACGGGCACACCCCTGGGGATCCGGCCGAGCACCAAGGTTTTCTTGAGCATCTTTTTGAGTTGGCCTCAGAGAGCGCTCCCGCCCTCTTACTCGGCTATCTCGGCGCCGCACTGGTGGCACTCGCCATCAGTGAAAAGGGAATCGGTTACCTGCGAAAAGGGGGCCCACTCGGGCAATCGCTACGGGCCATTGCTTTCGGCCTACCTTTGCCCATCTGCTCCTGCGGCGTATTGCCTATTTATGAGTCCTTAGTGAGGCGCGGCGTACCCATTGCTGCAGGTATCGCCTTCTTGATCGCTACACCTGAACTCGGCCTGGACGCGATCGCACTCTCCTGGCCGCTGCTCGGTCCTTCGCTCGCGATAGCGCGCCTCGTCGCTGCGGGCGCGGTCGCCCTCGGAGCAGCGCTCATCGTTGCCCGCTTCAGCACTCGACGCCCGGCAACGCCGCCCGAACTCCCGGAAGCCGCCACGCGACCGAGCCTGGGGGAGGCGCTCCGCTTCGGATTGGTGGAAATGTTCGATCATACCATGCCTTGGATCGTATTTGGTTTGGTCGTAGCCGCGCTCAGCGAACCCTTGTGGCAGGCTCCAATCCTACGCGAAATGCCGTCCTGGATTCAGGTGCCGCTCTTGGCTCTCATCGGCATGCCGCTCTACGTCTGCGCTTCTGGGGCTACCCCACTCGCCGCGGTGGCCATTCAAGGAGGAATTAGCCCCGGCGCAGCGTTGGCATTTCTGCTGACCGGGCCAGCCACAAACGTCACTACGTTCGGCATCTTGACTCGCCTCCATGGCCGCCGAACCGCCATCCTCTTTGGCGCGACCGTCACGACGTTGGCCGTCATCGCTGGCTACGTCGTGAACGCCCTCGAGCTGACTCAAACCGCCGCCCAGGCAGTGCACAGTCACGCGTCGCCCTCCTGGCTCCAGCTCGCCTCCCTCTTCCTTGTAGGACTCCTAACCGTCCTATCCCTTCTACGGCAAGGGCCGCGCGGCATGTTGCATCAACTCACGCATGCCGTTCATTAGCTCGCTCTCGTAGTCCCCGCCTATTCGGTAGGCCTCAGCCGATCACCAGGAGGCGTACCGAAATAGGCGCGCTCGTCAGCGACCTTCTAGCTGCCGACGAACCTGGGCCACTAGCGGCTCGAGCCCGTTGGATCGCACGACGAGGGCTGTTTCGAGCAAGACGCCCAGCCTGCCTTTCGGGAACCCTTTCCGCTGAAACCACGCCAAGTACGCCTCGGGCAGCTCGACGAGTCGCATGCCTTCGTACTTTCCGAAGGGCATCCGATAGCTCACGAGCTCACGTAACAGTTCGTGGTTCAGCGAGGAGGGATTCAATTTCGGCCTCCAAGGACTCGGGGGTTTCTTGCGGGGCATGACGCGCAATGTCGGCCCCGGAGCGACTCACCAAAAACTTGGTGAAATTCCATTTGATGGCTTCCGTCCCGAGGAGCCCCTTGGCGTGAGACTTCAGAAATTGATAGACGGGATGCGTACCGCTCCCATTGACCTCGATCTTGCTGAAGAGCGGGAAGCTGACATCGTAGTTCGTGCTGCAAAACTCGAGGATCTCCTGTTCCGTTCCGGGCTCTTGACCCATGAATTGGTTACAAGGGAAGCCGAGCACATGAAAGCCGCGTGAGGCGTACTTGGCCTCGAGCGCCTGAAGCCCAGTGTATTGGGGCGTAAATCCGCACTTGCTCGCCACGTTCACGATCAGAAGCACGTCGCCGCGGTACGGCTCAAGCGTCGTCTCGCGGCCCTCTACCGTCCGGACAGGAATGTCAAAGAAATTGCTTTGGGCCATTGGGGCGGAGTAGCGCAACTCCCCTCCGCGCAACAGCCTAGTTCGAAATCACCCAATCACAGGCTCGGCAGCCTTGCCCGATTCTCCGCTCTGATCGAGACCCATCTTGAACAGAATCGGACCCATCACCTCGTTCATCGCTACAGTCGCGACGACCAAAGAGCGAAACGGTGTACCGAACTCCGGGTAGAGTCGTTCTACCACAAGACTGAGGCCGAGAGTCAGGCCAGCCTGGCTCATTAAAGACGACCAACCCCAGCGTCGAAGAACGGGAGTGTCGTTCGCCCAGCGCGAGGAGAGCCAATGACAACCAAAAGTGATGAGCGCGCGCGAGCCACATAGGACCAGCGCGACTGGCCACATGGTTCGAAGCAGAGGCAAATCCAGGTGAGCTCCGGCGGTCGCAAAGAACACCACGAATACAATGGCGCCCGTCTCTTCGATGGCGTGCAAGAGTCGGTCTCCGCTGGAGGAAAAGTTCTGCACTACGAACCCTGCCGTCAAGAAGGTGAGCAGAGGATCGAGGTGGAGGTAGTTGACCCCCTCTGAGAAGCCAAAGCCAAAGAGCACCAAGATCAGAATCAGGTAGCCACCGATGAAGCGCAGATACATGGCGAGCAGCACGCCCAGCGTCGTTCCGACGCAGATGCTGCCATAGATCTCGTGCCCCAACGCTTCGAACGACTGCAGCGATACTGCGGCACCAGGTTCAATCAGTGGCCGCGCCACCACCATGGCTCCCGCCATGCAGAGCACCACGACAATGTCAGACGACATGACGAACGCGAGCGAGAAACGCGTAAGGGGCCCCGAGGCCCGCGTTTGTGATAAAATTGCCAGCACTGCCGACGGACTGCGGCTAATCGCCAGGACGCCCCATAGCAGGGAGATACCGAATGCCGCGCTCATCGGCACAGCCAAAAGGAAAGGGATGAAGGGCCTGGCTAACAAAAACACCGCTACGCCGCCCACGAGGCCCAAACTCGATTGGACAATCGTGGCTCGAATGAGCGTCTTCTTTACCTCGCGAAGCGTATCGAGCCTGAGTTCGAGTCCTCCCGCGAGCGCGATCAACGTCAACGCAAGTGTGTTCACTTGGCTGAGCTTCCCGACAGTCTCGTGGTCCACCATGTGCAAAAGGTGAGGCCCAGCCAGGGCCCCAGCCGCGAGATAGCCCGTCAAATGTGGCAGGTGGATGAGGTCGAGGACCTCACTCATCAAGACGCCCACCAAGAGCAGTAGGCCGACAGCGGCCGTCGTTCCCCCGAGCGCATCCGCAGCCGGGCCGAACTGACTCAGGGCCAGAAGGATCGCCAAGACCACGCCCAGCGAAAGGGCCTGTACGAGCCGATGAGTCCATGGCCGGGGCCCGCTGCTACTCATGAGCAACCTCCTGGCCACCCTTTGGATCAACTGGGGCCGTAGCCTCAGCGTCCGTCGCGTCGGCGGCTGGAGGCAAACTGGGAACCCCTCCGTCTAGCTTGCCAAAAAGTCGATCCAGCGCACGCGCTCCCAAGAGGTCACCCAAGACAGCCACCACGCACGTGCTGACCAGCACCGATGCCCCAAGTTGACCCGGCTGCCGAAACGAAACCGCAGCCGCTACGCCAAGCCCGAGGCTGCCCAAAGGCAGCAAGGACATCGACATATCATGGGCATTCACTCCTTCGGAACGGAACGCTGACGCCAGGCCTCGCCCAGTCAGGTAATGAACGACGAAACGCAGAACAACGATGGAAAAAATCAGTTGCCATTCGGTCCTCGTGGTTGGCCAAATCGCCAGAGCGCCGCCCAAAACGACCAGCGGCAACAAGAGTGGGGCCTCGGTCTTCTGCACCAGCACGCGAACCTTCGAGCGAAGCGGAGAGAGCGCGGCCACGCAGAGTCCCAAGGCGAAGGCCGTCGTTAGAAGAGGGACACGAAAACGAACCGAGAGTCCCGAGCTAAGCAACACCGCGCCCACAAAAACAGGCCAAAACTCGCCATAACGCAACTCATTTCCGAGGAGCGCTGCCACCGTCACACCGAACACGATACCAAGAACCGGGCCAGCCAGGGCCCAGGCCCAGATCGGGACGGGAGTGTCAACCGGAAGGGGGGCCACAGCGATCACGCCGGCCAAGATGAGAAGGGGCGGAGCCATGGCCGCGTTGCCGAGTCCCGAGCGCAACCGAAAATGCCGATGGCCGGCGCCCTGGGCCGAATGGCCGCCCCCATCACTGGTTCCACATAAGGCCGAGCCAATCACAACAGCGAAGACCCTCGCGTCCGACGCCCCAAATAGCCCGGACTTGGTTGCCAAAAAGTAGGCACCGACCCCCACCAACACGACGTTCAAGGAGCTCGCAAGAAACCCACTCCAATAGACCTTTCGGCCTACGAATTTACCGGCAAAAGTCCCGTGACGCAGAGCAACGACCGCAGCCAGCCATCCTAAACCCATCACGATTAGAGGCTGAAATCCGTTCAGGGTCTCTCGGTTTACCAGACCCAAAATGGCCGGTCCCACGATCATTCCCGCCACGAGATACTCCGCACCGAGCCCCAGACTGAAAGTGCCTCGACGGCCGAACCCACCCAAAAAGGCTACGCCGAGCAAGCCGACGAAAACGAGAACGGGACTCACAATTCGCCCCCTGTGTCGACTCGCCGCGGCCCGGGGCGCCTCATCACGCGCGTCGAATGCCAGAGACTCATGAGATGCGGAACCCGCACCACCGTATTGTCGTCATCCACGAGCGTCAGATCGAAGAGATCGATTTGCTCGACTCGCCCCGACTGACCCCCATAGTGAATCCAGTCTCCGACGCGAATGGAACCCCCATAGACCAAGCGCACCCCGAGTGCCCACGCCGTGCAAAGGGGTGTCGAAGCCAGCGCAAACGTCCCGAGCACGAGGACGCCAAGCTGCGTTAGTACACCGTCTTCGGAGCCGGTCAGGAGCGGCGCAACGAACAGGGCCCCACCCAGCAAAATAGCAGCAGCAATCAGGCGCCCCGTAACAAAGGCTGTTTCTGGGCGGGCCCAATCGCTCTCGAGTTCGCGACGCGCGACAGCCGCGAAATAAGCCAAGGTGAAGCGCACCGCGATCAGGAGCAATACGAGCGCCACCGAGAGCGCCAAGAGCACCGGCACTTGCGCCGCGAAACGCTCGAGGAATTGAACCCCGGGAGCGAATAGCTTACCCGTTGTCCGCTGCGCCAAACCGCGCGTCGATTCAAAAAGGGAGAGGGTGGTGAGGGCCCACCCCAAAACGATAGTGAGACGCAACGCTCCGAAGGCGCCCTGCATGAGGATACGAAGGCCCTCCTGCGTAGTGCTGGGATTCAAAAGCTCTACGGTGTGGAGATGCAGCCCCCTTAGATTTTTAGCGTCCGCTTCGAGCCACGCTGCGGCGCGCTTCGACCAGCGTCCTACGGCACGCAACAAAAGCAGCGCCAAAAGCCCCAAAAATACCACACTCGATAGGCCTAAGACCCTCCTGGCGATGGCTGCTCGACGGTGCTCTTGCTCAAGCGCCGTGCGCACCGCCCGCGCCACGTCCTGCCCATAGGCGCCAAGCTCTCCCTTCCCGGCTGCGTCTCGATCGGCCTCACCGAGCTCGATCACGGTCGTAGTTCCGACCAGGATCCGAACCGAATGAGGGTGCACGACGACCTCAACTTGGTGCTTAGGTTCAAGAACGAGCTCCTCGAGCGCCTCCTGTGCATTTCGTGCACGGGTGGAAGCGTCGAGCGCGCCGAAGGACTCGCTCAAGTTCAAGATGACTGTATCGCCCAGCCGAACCGAGTACGAACGACTCGATGGGCTCGCCGCTGCCATTGAGACCCAAAGCAGCACCCAAAGCGCAAGGGCTCCCTTTTGGAACCACCGCCAGTACGGGCGGCACCCTTTCAAACCTCGAGCCGTTACAATCACATCCGCATCCTATCGATCCAACCCCAACAAATCGACCGCTGAGCGCGTGAACCCCTTTTCGCAAATCGGTTGCATGTAGAAAGCGACAATGGTAGCCGGACGGCCTCGTGCGCAGCCGGCCTCGCCCCTCGTGCCGCTTCCCCCGCGGCCTTTCCGCGGTCTCTAGCTGCCTTGGGCTATGCTTGACCCTGGCCCCACCGGCTCAGGCGCAAGAGTCGCAGGAGCCACCTCCAGCCGAGTCGGAACCCGAGCCGAAAGCGCCGGCCCCCCCGCCTCCTCCCCCCGTGGAGGCCAGCCAGGCCCCAGTAGCCCCCGAAACGCCAACGCAAGGGACACAAAAGGGGGTCGCCTTGCCGCGTGTCCTTGAGCAGGTCGACGCTGAATACCCCGAGCAGGCATTGCTGGAGAGTCGCGAGGCGATTGTCGAACTGCTTGTCACCTTGAGGGCTGACGGCAGCATCGACAAGGTCGAGGTCGTCTCCTCGAGCCAACCTGAGTTCGACACTGCCGCGCTCGCGGCCATCTATAAGTGGCAGTTCTCGCCAGCCCTCAAAGATGGGGTACCGAGCGCGAGTCGAATCCGAGTCCCGTTCCATTTTGTACCCCCTCACTCCGGGATACCCGGCGAAGAAGCCATGGGGCACGGCCACACGCACGCCCACGAGCCCGTCGGGGCGCCCCAAGGCGCCGCGGCAGCGCCAACCAGCGGTGGCGACTCAACGCCAACACCTGAGCCGCTCACCGTCGACGTCGAGGGAGAACGTGCCCTCCGTCCGGAGGTCCGGTCAAGCGGCGATTTTCTGCTCGACGCTGAGCTTCTCAATGCGGCTCCCCGCGCCGAAGGGGTCGACGTGTTGAAGAGCGTGCCAGGCCTCTACGTGGCGCGTGGCGAAGGCCAAGGGGTCGCGCACAGCATGATGCTGCGAGGGTTCGACGCGGAGCACGGGCAAGACATCGAAATGCGAGTGGGAGGCATTCCGATTAACCTTCCGTCGCATATCCACGGACAAGGCTACGCGGATCTCAATCTTTTGAGTAGCAACGTGGTCCGCCGCATCCGCGTCAAGGAGGGGGTTTATGACCCCGCCCAGGGAGATTTCGCTGTAGCCGGTTCGCTCTACCTGGATCTCGGAGTCGAACCTGAAGCCCGAGGCGTCTTCCTGCGTTCGAGTTATGGGTCGTTTTCTACTTTCCGGCAGCTCGCTGTTATCGCTCCCAAATCACTACCTGTCGAATCCTTCGCCAGCGGTGAGTTTTCAACGACCGGTGGCTTCGGCGAAAATCGCCAGGGGCAAAGTGGGCGCCTCTTGGTCCAACATCGCTTTGGGCAAGGCGCCTTTCAGCACCGCATCTTGGCCATCGGCTATGCTTCTCGCGCCGGTCTGGCCGGAGTCGTACGGCGAGACGATATCGCGTCCGAGAAGGTGTGCTTTTTGTGCGTCTATGACGACACCTCAACCAAAGCACAAAACGCAACTTCATCGAGGATTCTAGCCGGCTTCTTTAGCGAGTACCGCGGCCAAGACGGTGAAGGGGCCTCCGTAGGAGCATGGCTCTCACTGGACGACTTTCGGTTGCTCGAGAACTTCACGGGTTACATCCAGCGCTCCCGCACCTTGCCCGGCGTCGTCGGTCGCGGCGATTTGATTGAACAGAGAAATCGCACTCAATCTTTGGGCTTCTCGTCCCACTACCGAACCAAAACGCTGGCCCCGGCGGCGTGGCTAAGGAGTGCCATCGAGCTGGGACTGAGTGGACGTATCGACGATATCACCCAGGATCAGGCGCTCGTTGATGCCGCCGTGCACAATCAAACTTGGGACACCCGCGTGGCCGCTAACATTCTGGCCACTGATTTGGGCCTCTATGGTGACCTCGAGGGGCGTTTCGGTCAGCTCGTTACCGCCCGCGCCGGGGTGCGCGGCGAATTGCTCAGTTACAATGTGGATGACGCGCTGGGGAACTTTGCAGAACTGAGCCGCCCCAAAGATTCCTACATCCCAGGTTTTCGCCGCAGCGCCCTCGGCTCCACGCTGGGGCCTCGGGTCAGCGTCGAAGTTCGCCCCCTAGAAAATGTCACGCTGCTAGCCGCGTACGGTCAAGGTTTTCGCTCTCCGCAAGCCAGAACACTCAGTGATGGCGAACCCACACCCTTCACCACTGTTCAGAGCTTCGACTTGGGCGCTCGCCTCGCCGAGACACAGAATGTGAGCATCAGCTTGGGCGGCTATTACACGCATCTTTCGGAGGACGTTGCGTTTGATCCGAGTGAAGCCCAACTCGAGCGCGCCGGTCCTTCCCAGCGTCTCGGAGCCACACTGCACTCGACGCTGCGCCTCGTAGAGGGACTCGTTGCCGCAGTCTCCGTCACTTGGACAGACGCGCGCTTAGTGGGGCCACCCCCACCTTCCAGCGAAGAGCCGAGCCCACCTTTCACTAACGGTTCCCAATTACCCTACGTGCCCCCTTGGGTCGCTCGATTCGATCTCAGCGCTCGCCGAGCCTTGTTCAAGGTGGCGTCCCGGCCCGTGGTCGGTCAAGCGAGTCTGGGCTTCAACTTTTTGGCGCCTCGCCCGCTCCCCTACGGACAATGGGCCGAGGCCGTCGCGCTCCTCGACGCCCAAATCGGTCTGCACTACGGCGCTGTCTCCTTGGGTCTCGAAGCTTACAATCTCCTCGACTCACGCTACGCGGCCCTCGAATATGCCTACGCGTCCGACTTCAACCCGAACGACAGTTCTCGAAGCCGCGTGCCCGAGCGCCACGTTGCGGCCGGCGCACCCCTCACTCTCATGGCCTCGCTGGGACTCAAGCTATGAGCTCCTTTCGCTATGTTCGTGAGCCCGAGGGGCTGTCTGCGCAACCACGAGCTTACGGCTGGCCCTTGGCAGCCAGACTCGTGAGCGCCGCGCTGGCGTCTCTCGTGGCCCTAGCCTGTGCGCCGTCGAATCAAGAAGCGGTAACGCTCAGACTCCTAGCGACCGGTAGCGACGTCCCTCCCCTGCTGTCGGTCAGTCCTACGACAGAACTCGAACTCGAGTCAGCTCAGCTCGCATTCGGTCCGTTCTACCTATGCGCAAGCAAAACAGCCGGCGAACTTTGTGATACAGCGCGCGCCGAGTGGCTCAATAGTCAGATCATTGATCTGCTCGATCAGCGCGAGCAGAGCCTCGGTCAGCTCGCTGGCGTGAGCGGGTCGGTCGCCTCCTACATGTTCGACCTCGGCATCAGCTCGCTGCTCACGCACGACGACCCCGTCCAACTCGAGGCCGCTCTGACGCTCGGTGGCGCCTCCCTGGCTCTCACCGGACGGGCGCTGATTGAAGGTCAATCCGTTCCGTTCCGTCTCAACCTCCCCATCTCGCAAACGGGAGCGGAGAACGTGGGGATCCCGGTGGTTCTAAGCTCAGCCGGAGCCCTCACCGAGCACGCTCTAACGAACTCGGACGAGTCGCTATCTCTGCAATTTTCGCTCGAACCCTGGCTCGAGGGCATCGACCTATCCCCTTATGTGGAGGACAAATCTTGCGCTGAGGCAGAACGCATCCAGGTCTGTGCGGGCACGGTCGCGCAGACCTGCGCAGACGGAGAGCCCGTGAGTACAGAGGACTGCAGCGCCTCCGAACAGGTTTGCCTTACGGCTCAAGGCTGCGTGGATGAGCTCGACCTTCCTGTCGACAGCTCCGCTGCCAAGAGCATCTATAGTCGCATTGTGACAGGGCCCGGACCAAGTTTCACTTGGAACCAAGACTAGCCGGACCCATCCGCCCCGAAGCGGGTGAGGTTACTCGAACAACTCTGGGGGTACGGGCACTTGACACTGGCGAACCGGAGTCAGCCACTTCAACATGTTGACCCACAGGAGCTCGACCTCACGGTTACCGGTCCACTCACTATCGTAAGTGATCCATTCGTCACCAAAGACCAGGACGTGACCCTCCCCTACCTCTTCGGCGGCGAGCGCAACCTGATCCTGTTCATCCCGAGCGACGATCTCGCCGTCCCCCGGTTCAACGACCACGCCATTTTCGGCGTAGACATACGAAATACCATTCGAGACGGGGTGTCCTGCATTCCAATTTTCGACGGCGCTGCTGAGTGCCGTGTTCGTTGTGCTGTAGCCCACGTTGAACGGCGCCAACAACGTGTTGACGTTCACCACCTCCGCCGCCTCATTGTCTTCGTAGCCCGCCGTCGTCATCACGCCGCCGCCCGCCTTCACCCAAGCCTCGAAGTTTTTAACTTCCACCTCCGAGAATGGAGCCCGCGCTGGCGAAACCTGATCATTGACGACAAGTTCATTGGTACTCGCCCGCAGCACAACAACGACGTTAATTCCAGCTAGCCGCTCCGGCGTTAGTTCCTCGACGCCAAGCTCGATGGTGGGTGACGGACTCCGGGCACCAAGCCAATCCAGGAACACGTTGCCTCCGTCGCTCCATGGCCCGATAGAACCCACAGTCCCGATCACCAAGCAGTCACAAATTCCATCCCCACCTGCATCAACATTGTCGATCTGCCCGTCTTCGTCGTTGTCGACACCGTCGCAAACCTCAGGCGTACCGTTTCCCGCGCCGCCCAAGGGTGGCAAGGGAGGCAAATCCAGGCCATCGGAGTCCAAGTCATCCGACCCCGTGAGAATCCCCCCCGCGCTCGACGAAGAACCGCCACCGCTCGACGAAGAACCGCCGCCGACGCTCGACGAAGAACGGCCACCGGTGTTCGTGGACGAAGAGCCACCTTGAGGTTGGTCGCTGTCAGACTCTAAAACGCCGTCCGTACTGCAAGCGCCAAGGGTCCCGAGGAGAAATACAATTCCTCCGAGGCAGCTTTGGAGAGTAGGGGAACCGATGCGATCACTTGCTTTCATAAGAGTACCAACGGACCCGGCCTCATAGCCGATAAGTTCAAGTGGGGCGAAGGGCTGTGCCTAGCTCACGCAGGATTGCCCTTGAAACATAAGACACGAAGGCGAAGCGCCCTGCCGTACATGCGTGAATTTCTTGTGCTCCAAGGCAGCAGGCTGGGACGGAATGCAGGGCAAAGCATCAGGAGCCGAGCCGTCACAATGCTCATGGATCGCCCGCAAAAAGAATCCAGTTTTCTCCGAGTCGACGACTAGCGTCGCGACAATTCTCCGCTGCCAATAGAGAAAAGTAGCAACATACCTTTCCTTCCATATTCAGCGATCGCCATGACCACAGCGAGCCCCAAGACGGTAATCAAAAAATAGAAATAGAAGATCGACGTGAGCGCGGCGCCTTCGACCAGAATATCGGCTGGAAGCAGATAAAGACCGAGCCCTGCATAAAGTGAAAGTTGGACCGCACCAAAAAATCCGGGTGCGTTGGGAAATGCAAAGCCGATGGCTAAACATCCTACGAGGGTCGAGGCCTCACTAAACGTTAACTCCCGCAGGCCAACACCGAATCCGAGCCACTCTAGCGCATAGACATGGGCAATGATGTGAAGCGCCGTGAGCCCCAGATAGGGGACGCTGAGCCGCCCGTGCCGAACGAAACTGACGCCTTCGACGAGCGAAGCGACTAGTTTCCCCGCCCGCGCCGCCAGGGAACGCGAGATTCGTCCCAGGGTTTTTTCGAGTACGAAATCAATCGCCCCCCGTTGAAGGTAGGCGAGAGCCATCATGGCTAGCAGAAGCCCAAAGCAAAGGGTTAGCCAAGAGGCGAAGGCGGGCACTAGGTGTACCGGAACAGGAAGTTTGCCGATGTGATCCGGTAGCGGCTCGTGAGGTGGCGCCATCCACAGCCCAAGTAGCAACACCCCTCCAAACGCTACTCCGTCCAAGATTCGTTCCACCGCCACCGTGCTCGTCAGGTGCCAGCCCGAGATCTTTCCCTTTTCTCTGAGAAGTGCAGGTCGAGCAAACTCGCCGAGGCGAAAAGGCAGGAGAGTCACCAACGCCGCAGCGATGGCCCCGATTCGTAAACAGCGCCCGAAGCCGATATCGGCAAACGGACGCACCAAAAAATAGATCCGCGCATACTTGGCCAGGGCCGAGAGCAAAAATGCTGCAAAAGAAAGGCCCAGCCACGTCCAGTCGGCCGTCTGGAGCACTTCCCGTGGCGGCAAGAGGGGCAAAGCACTCGCCCGAAACAGCGCTACCAGGAGCACGACGAACGCGAGCGCCAGCGCCCAGACGCGCCTCGTTTTCGACTTCGAGGCCTGCACTTGGAAGGTTGGGTTTTTGGGTTCGACTTCCACTCTTGGACCACACAGTTACGGAGACGGGGGGAAACCATAGCGGCTAGGCCCTGGCCCCCAAAGGGCAATCTCATCCTCGGAAATTCGCTGTGAGCATCTCGGCAAACTCAGGGCGGAAAGCGAGTTAGAAAATAGCCTCAAGTCCCGCCCCGCGCCGTTGCTCTCCACGGCTAGATGCGCTTGGGTCCAATTTCAGAGGGACGGCCGAGGAGGGGCTAACCCCGGGAAGCGTCGCATGATCTCGTCCCCCTATCGTTCGCTTCTGATTCTTGTCGGCCTTCTGGTCGTGTCGGCCGCATGCGGCAGCCGCAGCGTCCTGTTCGGGGAAGGGCAAGTCGAGGCTGGCCGCGATGGTGGTGCGAATTTCTCGGGCGGCGGCTCGACAGGCGGGGCGCCTCTCTCCGGTGGTCAGGGGGGCCTCGGCGCCTCAGGTGGGGCCTTCCCGCCGTCCGGCGGATCACCCGATGTGTTGCCCATCGAGCAGCCGGCTACGCTCATGAAACTGAGCGTGACTCCTGGCCAGCTCACTCCAGCATTCGAACCTTCGATCTTGTCTTACGTAGTGCCCGTCGCTGCCGATGTAGACGAAGTGACCATCTTAGCGATCGCTGACACCGCTCAGACTCTCATTACGCTAACTTCGCATCCTAATACGGACAGCGAGCTCGGTGAGCTGCAACGCAAAGTGCGAGTTCCTGACTCGGGCCTGTACCAGCTCGAAGTTGTCGTAACCAAGAACGAGGGCGCCTCTACAACGTATCGCATCCTTTTGATACGGGAGAACTACCAAGAGACAACCTACATCAAAGGCAATACTCCTCAAGCCAATGACTACCTCGGATTCAGTCTCGCCATAGACGGAGACACGTTAGCTATTGGTGCGTCTGGCGAAGGTGCGCCCATGTCCGAGGACAGTGCAGCCGAAGGAGCGGTCTACATTTTTCACCGCAAAGGAGCTTCCTTCGAGCAAGAAGCCTACCTCAAGGCCTCGAATCCGGGGGCAGGCGACGGCTTTGGTTGGCGCGTCGCCCTCGACGGCGACAGGCTCCTCGTGGGGGCCTATGCGGAAGATAGTTCAGCGGGCTATTCGGCGGCCAATCCTTACAACGACGGAGCTCCCGACGCGGGCGCGGCCTACGTCTTCGAGCGCAGTGGAGGCGAATGGCACGAGACGGCCTATCTGAAAGCGGATGCCCCTCACGCCAACGATTGGTTCGGACGACGGGTCGCGATTCGTGGCGATTGGCTTGCCATCGGCGCTTACGGCGAAGATGGCGGCGGCACCGGGGATCCGACCGATCCGACCGAGAACTCAGCGGTCGACTCTGGCGCTGTATACTTGTTCCACCATGACAATGGTTCCTGGCTCGGGCCCACCTATCTCAAAGCTCCGAATGCCGACCCAGGCGATCAGTTCGGCTTTGGGCTCGCTCTCAGTGATGAGTTTTTGGCAGTGGGAGCGTTGGGTGAGTCGAGTCGAGGCACCGATCCGAGCGACAACAGTCAGCTTCAAGCCGGAGCCGTCTACATTTATAGGCTCGCCGACGACAGTTTCGACAATCCTACCTTCCTCAAGCCTAACGAGATCGATGCGAACGATCGATTTGGAGCCACGCTTAGCCTGCACGGTTCCACCCTAGCCGTAGGAGCTTTTGGGGAGGACTCACATCCTAGGCAGGGCCAATCCGACGCCAGCCTGCAGAATTCAGGCGCTGTCTTCATCTTTGAACATCAGGACGAGACCTGGCAAGAAACGGCCTTCCTTAAACCGAGCTACCTCGACGCCAGGGACTGGTTCGGAGTTAGCGTTTCGTTATTCGAGGATACCCTCGCAGTTGGCGCCTTCGGCGAAGATGGGCCAGCCTCCGAACTCAATCCTACCGTCAATTCCCTCCGCAACTCGGGCGCCGCCTACCTGTTTGAGCGCCGCGGCCAAAGCTGGACCGAGACGAGTTACGTCAAGGCCAAGAACGCCGGAGCTGGGGATCGCTTCGGTTGGTCCGTTGGGGTTTCTGGCAAGACTCTGGCTGTCGGCGCCTTTGGAGAGGGGAGCGGTTCGGGTGGGCTCGAAGGTGACCCGGGCGACGATTCCGCCTCAAGCTCAGGCGCGGTCTATGTGTTCGAGAAACAGCGTTGATAGGGCGAGCGCCGCTTGATCTCGTATTTCTCTAACGACCAGCCAAGAAGCCGAAGCGTTGAAAAATAGCTAACGGAAGATTTCGCACGATCAACATGATCGGTCTCCAATACCTGGGCACGTATACGTCACCATTCGCACGCGCGAACGCGATGTCTCTAGCGACCGCCGTCGCCGTTCCGAATAAGAAATTCTTGCGGTGATGTGCCGTCATCGGCGTGTCCACCGGACCCAAGCGAATCGTGGTCACTCGGATCCGGGTGTGCGCGAGCCGAGAACGCAGGCCTTGCAGGTAGATATTCAGCCCGCCCTTAGCCGCACCGTACGTGAAGTTGCGCGGCCGCCCTCGATCTCCAGCCACTGATGTAACGACCACGATGCGTCCTTTTCCCGCCGCCTCGAGGACGTTCGCAATGGGAATGAGCAGAGCCACCACGCTTATCAAGTTCACACTTAGGATGCGCTCCGCCTCCGCGAAAGACCGCTCGCTCTCGAGTTGATCTCCGATGTCCCCATGCAATACATAGACCTCGTCTAGGCCTCCAAGTTCTTCGACGGCGCGGTGCACCAGCCCTGGCGCACGCCCGAACTCGGTCAGATCAGCAACCTCGAAAGACACCTCTGTGACCCGAGCCAGCTCAGTCGCAAGTTCGATGAGCCGTTCCTCGTTACGCGCCACAAGATGAAGCTTCGCGCCTTGGTGCGCCAAAAGTCTCGCCATTTCACCGGCGATCTTCGAGGTAGCGCCTACAACTAAAACCTTCGAATCATCCACCGGGCCACTCTACCGTCTCTTTTACGCCTCGCGAGGATTTCGTGTTCAGACGGCGACCCCTTCGCAGCGAGCCGGCGTTCAAGCTGGCGGACGCCCGGCTGAGCCAGGACCGTACGGGGCCGCCCCTCGGCTTGCCACCACACGGTTCGTGTCTCACCCTCGCGCCCATGTCGTTCGCCGTCGCTTCTTGGGCCGGGGCTGCTTCCGTTGTGGCTCTCGCCCATTTTCGATCTCGGGGCTACGCGACCTTTCGTCTGATCCAGCTCACGCTGCACACGCTGCTCGCCGTCTATCTCTATCGCGCGTTGCCTTGGGCACGTCCCCTGTTTTGGCCACTAAATGCCATCGTGCTTGTGAGCGCGCTGCTCCTGATTCGGCCTGCTAGCCATGGGCTCCTCTACCGAGCGCTCATCAGCGTACCGGCAGCCTTCTATCAGTCCGCTACGCTATTGGCCTCGCCTTGGGCTGTGGTTGGCCTTTTCGGCGGGCACTTACCCGGCCCTTGGCTACCTCTCCTCGGAGCGTTCTTCGGAACCCTCCAGAGCCTCTTCACACGGCGGGAGACGATCTCGGTTTTTCTCGGCGACGAAGCTCCCGAGGCGCTCACTCGCCACTTCTATCGCGCCACCCCCAGTGCCCGCCCGCTGCGGCTGATTCAGATCACCGATCCGCACTTGGGCCCCTTCATGTCCGTTGCCCGGCTAAGGTCCATCTGTGTCCGAGCCGTCGAACAAGATCCCGACCTCATCCTGCTCACCGGCGACTTCCTCACCATGGAATCGATGCAAGATCCACAGCTCTTGCGGGACGCCCTTCAGCCTCTCGGGCAGCTTCGGGGGCGCGTGTTTGCCTGCCTCGGCAATCATGATTACGAGGCCCTGAGCATCGTTCAAAACGCGCTGGAGCAGAGCGGCGTCACGCTCTTGGTGGATGACGGAGCGCTCGTAGAAACCTCCGCTGGCCCCGTCCAAATTGTAGGCGCAGATTTCGTATGGCGAGATCGCCCACAGCATCTGCAACGGCTCCTTCAGCGATTTCCAAGAATAGCCGGCGCGTTTCAGCTCGTACTCCTGCATGACCCCTCAGCCTTCCGTCACTTGCCTCCCGGCTCCGCGGACCTCGTACTGTCCGGGCACACTCATGGTGGTCAGGTCGGACTCGTTAGCTTCGGGCTACCGTGGACCTTCCTGAGCCTATTTCGGAATCTCCCCGATCACGGGCTGTGGGCGCGCGGGACCGACC